>Ga0308417_1000064_pt1 | contig 83967 bp, 64 predicted proteins | sample HotsprSampleOS65_FD_203528 | JGI IMG/M metagenome (GOLD analysis project Ga0308417, IMG submission 203528) | Hot spring phototrophic mat microbial communities from Octopus Spring, Yellowstone National Park, Wyoming, United States - 20090730_OS65 ... | reverse complement strand
GACCGTGCTGTGGTTGCGCTTGCCCATGCGCATGCCGATCTCCGGGAAGCTGAGCTTGCCGGTCTTGCGGATCAGGTGCATGGCCAGGCTGCGGGCCAGGCTGATGGTCCTTTCGCGGCGGCCGGACATGAGGTCGCGTTCCTCCACGCCGAAGTAGGTGCAGACGGCCTGGAGGATGTTTTCGGGCTTGACGGGCTGAACGAGCTGCCGCTGCAGGTCGCTCAGTGCCTCCTGAACGAGAGCCATGTCGGCGTTACGCCCGGTCAGCTTGACGTGGGCGCTGACACGGGTGATGGCCCCTTCCAGCTCGCGCACGTTCTGTGTGACGCGGCGGGCGATCCACGAGACGACCTCCTCATCGAGCTGCAACTTGTGCCGCTGGGCGAGGTTGCGGAGGATGCCGCAGCGGGTGGCGAGGTTGGGCGGGTCGATCCGCACCACCATGCCGCTGATGAACCGGTTCACCAGCGACTCGCCAAACGCTTCGATCATCCGCGGATGGTTGTCGCTGGCCATCACCACCTGCCTGCCCATGGCCTCGATGGCGTTGAACGTGTGCAGGAACTCTTCCTGCGTGGCCTTCTTGCCGGCTATGAAATGCACATCATCGATGACCAGCAGATCCAGGTCGCGCAGCTTCCGCCGGAAGCCATCCAGGCGGTTGTTCCGCAACGCGGCCAGGAACTCGTTGGTGAACTCCTCGCCGGTGAGGTAGGCCCAGCGGCCGGCGGGGTGGTGCGTGAGGAACCTGCGGCACAGTCCCTGGAGCAGGTGAGTCTTGCCCAGTCCGCAGGCGCCATGCATGAACAGGGGGTTGTACTGCACGCCGGGAAACTGGGCCACGTGCGTGGCGGCGTTGTACGCGAGCTGGTTGCTGGGACCCACGACGAAACTCTCGATGTCGTGGCGCAGGCGCGCAGGGGAACTGAAGCTCAGCGGCCTGCCGCGATCCAGCGGCAGCCGCGTTGGCGCAGCGCGCAGTTCGTGCGCGGATGGCGGCTGGCTGTCGGCGCGGAGCGGTACCGCAGCGGTCGCGCCCGGAGGAGCACAGGTGCTGCGGTGCGGTTCCGCAGTGCGGCAGGCGCCGGGCGAGGCAGCGCCCCGGCCGGCAACATCCGTGCCTTCAGCATTTCTTAGGGCGTGCGGTTTGGCGGCGGGTTGTTCGCCGTTGCCCGCCTCGAAGAGCTGGGGCATGACGGTGAAGCGGATGGGGAGGCCTCCGCCGAGAACTTCGCGGGCGGCGTCAGCGATGGGCTTGGAGAAGTTGCGGGTGATCCACTCGCTGATGAAGTCGTTGGGAACCGCAATCTCCAGGCCGTCCTGTTTCAAGTCCAGGCGCGTGGAGTTGTTGAACCAGACATGAAACCGCTGAGGTCCCACGCGTTGGGCGATGGCCTCGGCCAGTCGCGTCAACTGCGGATCGGGTGCGCTGATGCAGCTCACTTCGATCTCCTTGAGGTCGAGTCCTTCGAGTTCCGTGTCACGAACTCTTCCGTGAGATCGCGGCGGTGCAATGCACGAACACAGCCAGCAAGACGAGGCGGGGTCGGATTCAACACACGTTATGACGAAACGATCGATCCCGGAATTGTCAACGAACTGCCGGAGCCTCGCCCACTGAACCTGCCCGTCCATGGGCTAATCAACGGGCCAGAAAATAGCCAACGCCAGCGGCGGTTACAAGACCGCGCCGTCGGATTTTTCGTTCACATTGGCGCAACTCCCGATGTGGCCAAGGTTCAGGGTCGCGATTTTTTTTTCCTCAACGGCGCATGCACATTTCGCCGCCCGCTGTGGACAACTGGTGGGTAGCGGCGCGCCGCGGCGCAGGCCGCGCGCCTCAAGTCTTGTCTGCGCCGAAGGTTTGAACCGATCCGGGCGTCTGGCTGGCGGCGGGCACACTCACCTGCAGCGTGCGCAGGTCGCGCAGCATCGCCGTTTTCCGCGCGAAGGCCTGGAAACCATGGCGCCAGTAGAGCCGCAGCGCGGGCAGGTTGTCGGAATCGACGGCCAGCGACAGTTGCGTTGCGCCTCTCGCCGAGGCGGCGGCCAGGGCTTGACGCATCAGCAGGTCGGCGTAGCCGCGTCGGCGATACTCGGGGGCAAGCCCCAGATACACCAGCTCCATGCCATCATGCCCCGGCGTCCGGGTCAGCAGCGCCGCGCCGATCCCCTGCCCGTCGGCCATCAGCAGAAACCACAAGGAAGGGTCGAAGGCTCCGGCGGCCATGTGTCCGGCCAGCACGTCGGAGATGTCGCGCAGACCGTTGAGAGCGGGGCAGTCGAGGCTCTGGCGGTAGGTCTCCAGAAGTGTGCGGCCGAACGCTTCGTGCAGATGTGGGGCGTAGGTGCGCCAGATCAGATTGGATGGCATCGCCGGCGGTGCCACTCCGCGGGCCACGGGCAAGTGCAGGTAAAGCAGTTCCGCCAGCCGGCGAAAGCCGCACAGTCCCAGCAGGCTGTCTGTAACTCCATCCGCGTGGTCAAGCAGCACCTGCGCCAGCACAATGCCGTCGATAACGGCCTGGGCGCAGACCTCGTCGATCAGCCGGGCCAGTGCCTGGCGCCGCAGCGGATCCGAGTGCCGAGGCGGAACGAACAGGAGCATGGTGCGGCCGGGGCTGGTGACGGGAAGCACCGAGGCCAGCATGCGGTCCTGATGGAGGGCGATACGCATGCCACCGGCGTTGCCACGATGCCTTGCAGCCAGACGCAGCAGCTCGCCGTATTGGCTCGCATCGCACTCCAGAGGCGAGTGGGCGATCAGTTGACGCACGGCCTCGGGCAGCTCGTGATCGGCCGCCGGTCGGGTGAGGATGTCCGCCAGCGGGGACATGGGCGGAGGCAAGCGATTCTCGTGTCCGCAGCGCCGAGTCGTGATTGACAGCGTGCGTACGCTTCGTTAGAATACCACCAATGGCGCGAAGGGCAACGCGAATCTTCCCGCGAGGCCGCAGCGCCGGCTGCGCCGCGGGCCGGGAGCAGCGGTCTGAGGCCCATCCACTGCGGAGTCACAACGCATGAGACCACAAGCCCTTGTGCTGGTTCTGTCCGCCGCCGTGCTGTGCATCGCCAGCCTCGTGCGCGGCTATCCCAAGCCCAGCCCGTATCCCATCTCCTGGGAATTGAAGTTCGAGTATTCCCATCCGCGCCGGATCGTCGTGCAGACGCCGGCGGCGGCGGGTCCGGAGGCCTTCTGGTACATCACCTACACGGTGACCAACCTGACCGGCCAGGAGCAGCGATTCCTGCCGCTCTTTGAGCTGCTGGCCGATGACGGACGGGTCATCCGCAGCGACAACCAGATTCACCCGGCCGTCATTGACGCCATCCGCGCGCGGGAGAAGAAGCCCCACCTGGAGACGGTAAACCAGATCGCCGGGACCATCCGCCTCGGCGAGGATCAGGCCCGCGACGGCGTGGCCGTATGGCGCGAGCCGATGCGGCAGATGGGTTCGTTCACGATCTACGTCGGCGGTCTCAGCGGCGAAGCGGTGATGCTCAAGGACGCCGAGGGTAAGGTGGTGGAGATGGCCGGTCCGGACGGGAAAAAGTCGCCGGTGGTCCTGCGCCGCACGCTGGAGCTTCAATACCGCATGCTGGGTGAGGAAGCGCCGCCGGGACCGGAACCCATCGAGTTCCTCGGCAGGCAGTGGGTCATGCGCTGAGGAAAGATGCGCCGTGCGGGGCGAGCCTCTGCGGCATGGGCCGATGGGCAGGAGACCGTTCGCGGCGCGGTGCTCGCAGGCTTCGCGGGCATGCGTGTGGCCTGATCGATCGTTGTCGGCATCTTCCGCGATTCCTGAGCTTGGTATTTGCGGCATCCGCACAGGGCCTGCCAAATCAGCGGCCGGGCACCTATCATGCCGCCTTTCTCCGTAACCCCGATGCACCATCCAGCGCTGACTCACACGCTCGCCGCCCTCGCGGCCGGTTCCTCCTCGTGGCTGAAGGACCTGTTCAGCCAGGACTCGGTCGCCCACGCCGTGCTCATTCTCGGATTGGTGGCCGCGGCCGGGCTGGCCATCGGCACCGTGCGCGTGTTCAAGGTGAGCCTGGGCGTGGCCGGCGTGCTCTTTGCCGGGCTGGCGTTCGGCCAGATGGGCTTCTCGATCAACCAGCAGGTGACGGAGTTCGCGCGCGAGTTCGGGCTGATCCTGTTCGTGTACACCATAGGCATACAGGTGGGACCGGGGTTCATCGCTTCGCTGCGGCGCAACGGCCTGCCGCTGAATCTCATGGCCGCCGCCATCGTCCTGCTGGGTGTCGCGATGACGCTGCTGGTGTATTTCGCGATGATGCATCGCCAGGACCTGCCCGCCGCCGTGGGACTTTTCGCCGGGGCGACCACCAACACGCCCTCTCTGGCGGCGGCCGGCGAGGCGTTGCGTCAGGCGGCCGGTGACGGCGAGCGCGCCGCCCAGGTCCTCAAGCAGCCGGGCATTGCCTACGCGGTGGCCTACCCCTTCGGCATCATCGGCATCATCCTCACCATGCTGCTGGTGCGCGCCGTCTTCCGCATCGATCCCCAGCACGAGGCCGAGCTTCTGGCCGCCATGCAGCCCCGCCCCGAGCCGCTGCAGACGCTGAATCTGGAGGTGCGCAATCCCAACCTCGACGGCGTGCGGATTCGCGATCTGCCCACGCTGGGAGACAGCGGCGTGGTCATCTCGCGCGTGCTGCACGACGGGCAGATCCAGGTGGCCCGCGGCGATACGATTCTGCACAGCGGCGACGTGATTCACGCCGTGGGTCCGCGGCGCGGACTGGAACAGCTCAGGCTGATCGTCGGTGTGGAGAGTCCCATCGACCTCAAGGGCCTGCCCGCCGCCATTACCTCCCGCCGCCTCCTGGTCACGCGCACGCGAGCTTTGGGGCGAAGTATCCAGGAACTCGACCCCCTCAAGCGTTTCGGCCTCATGGTCACGCGCATCAGCCGCGCCGAGATCGAACTGCCCCCCACCGCCGAAGTCAAACTGCAGTTTGGCGATACCCTCGTGGTCGTGGGCGAGGAGGCGGCCATCGCGCGCTTCGCTCAGGAGGTGGGCGATGCGCCCAAGCAACTCAACCATCCCCAGGTCATCCCGCTGTTCCTGGGCATCGCCCTGGGCGTTCTGGTCGGAGCCTGGCCGCTGAGCCTGCCGGGGCTGCCCGCGCCCGTCAAGCTGGGTCTGGCCGGCGGGCCGCTGATCGTGGCCATCATCCTGAGCCGGCTTGGGAACATCGGCCCGCTCGTGTGGTATATGCCGATCAGCGCCAACTTCCTGCTGCGCGAGGTTGGCATCGTGCTGTTCCTGGCGGCGGTGGGGCTTCGAAGCGGCGACCAGTTTCTCCAGACGCTGGCGGGGCCGGGGCTGCTGTGGATGGGCTACGGCGCGATGATAACGCTCGTTCCACTCCTTGTGGTCGGCTTCGCCGCGCGCATCTTCTACAAACTGAACTACCTCTCGCTGTGCGGCCTGCTGGCCGGAAGCATGACCGACCCGCCGGCCCTGGCCTTCGCGGGCGCCATGACCGGTTCGGAGTCGCCCTCGATCGCCTACGCCACGGTGTACCCGCTGGTCATGCTCCTGCGCGTGCTGTCGGCGCAGGCGATGGTCATACTGCTGTTCACATGAGCACATGAGACAGCCCCGAGCCGTCGCCGGCTGGCTGCGCGCTATCCCTGGAACTTCATGATGGATTGGGACTGCGATATGGAGAGCTTCACCGGCGCAGTCTCCCCAGAGCCCTGGTTCACATCCGCCAGTCGTCCGCCTCCTGGTCCGCATCTCCCTTCAGCTCGTTGAGCAGATCGACGTAGTCCGCATCGTCCAGCTCAAACCAGTCGGGGATGGCGGCCACGCTGCAGCCGCGCCGTTCGGCCAGCGCGGCCACGATACGCTGCCGCAGCTCCGGATCGACGATCTCACGGATTCGGATCATGCGTCTGATTGTATGGCCGGCCCCGCCCGCAGGCCAACGCCAAATCCTCGAAATCGACTTGCCCGCGGCCGCTGCGTGTGCAATGATAAACAGCGAAGCCGATGGCTTTTCAGGAAACCGACATTTCCTGGCGGATCCTCCGTCGCATCGTGCGGGAGTGGCGCGGTCCGGCGGCCGAACTGGACGAGGTCAAACCCCTCGTCGGAGGGTGCATTAACACAACTCTGGCCCTTCACGCGAGCGACGGCGCCCGCGCCGTGCTGAAAATCACCGCGCACCGCGTCAACCGCCAGTTCCTCCGCGAGGCGCATCAGCTTCGGATGCTGCGCGAGCTGGGCCTGCCGGCGCCGAAGGTGCTCGCCGTGCACATCGCCGACCTGGAGGAGCCCAACAGCTATCTGCTGATGGAGTTTGTCGAGGGCGTCAACCTGGCGGCCGCCCGCCAGCTCTGCGGACCGGCCGAGTTTGATGCAATTCAGGAACACCTGGCCGAGCTGGTGTCGGCGCTTCACGCTCATACCGCGCCCACCTATCGCCGCGAGGGCGATGACGATCGCGAGCAGTTTGACGCGTGGCCGGACTTCTACCGTCACGTTTACGAGCCGATCTGGCGCGACGTGGAGAGGTCGCCGCAGATACCCGGCAAGCTCAAGAAGCAGATCGCCCGCGTGCACGAGCGGCTCGATCGCCTGCTGGCCCACGACGACTGCCCGCGACTGACCCACTGGGACATCTGGTCATCCAATATCCTGGTCCGCCCCGACTCCGCCGGCCGCTGGCGCGTCGCCGCACTGCTCGATCCCAACTGCAAGTACGCCCACGCCGAGGCGGAGCTGGCCTACATGGAGCTGTTCCATACCGTCACCCCCGCGTTCCTCCGCGCCTATCGTCACACGCACCATCTGGGCGACGGCTACCACAAGCTGCGAAAGCACATCTACCAGCTCTACCCGCTGATCAACCACGTGCACCTCTTCGGCCACGACTACGTCAGGCCGCTGGCGGCCGTCGTCGAGAGAGTGGCGCGGCTGGTGTAAGGCGGAATCTGCGAAGGTCGGGATGCCGCATTGGAACCGCGGAAACAGGAGGACGCTATCCCTCCTTCATCGCGGTTTGGATGCGCCGGGCGCGGGTCTCGACGCGGCCGGCGAACAGGCCGTGCAGCACCAGCGCCGCCACCCCGCAGCACAGCAGCACATCCGCCACATTGAAGATCCAGGGAAACAGATTTGGCCAGCGCGGCAGGGCGTGGATCATGTCGCGCACATAGCCAAAGACGATGCGGTCGTAGAGGTTGCCCAGCACGCCGGCCAGGAGCATGCCCAGGACGATCTGGTAGAGACGTTGGCGGCGGCTGTGGGCGAAGAGGTAGGCGAGGAACACGATGGCCACGATCGAGACCCCCACGAACAGCTCGCGGTTTCCCTGCCCCAGGCCGAAGACGGCGCCGCGGTTGGTGGTGACCTGAAAGTGCAGCCAGCCGGGCAGCAGCGGATACTCATGGGAGAGCAGTTGTCCGTCGGGCTGCCAGCGGGCCAGCCGCTCGAACGCCGCCGACTTGGACCACAAATCCAGCCCCAGTCCCAGCGCCATGGTGAGGATAAAGCGGGCGAGGGCGGCCGGCGAGCGGAAGTTGTCGGGGGGCAACAGGGCCATGACAGGGGTGCCGGAGGTGCACGTCCGCCGGCCTGGTGCGCTAATGCGGCGCGGGCGAAGGTCAGCTTCGCATGAGGCCCTTCTCCATCTGCCGGGCATACTCGATCGAGTAGCGAGCCCAGGGCTGGGCCTCCAGGCGGGCCCGCGCGATGGGCTTGCCAGTCCCCTCGCAGATTCCATAAGTGCCGTCGCGGATCTTGGCCAGGGCGTGGTTGATCTCGCGAAGGAGCTGACGGTCCTTCTCCACCAGATGCAGTGTAAACTCCTGCTCGTAGTTGTCGGTGCCCATGTCGGCCATGTGGATGGGCAGGTTCGAGAGGTTGGTGCCGGTCGTGCTCCGCAGCGCCTCCTCTTCCATGGAAACGACGTCGCCGAGCAGCTCGCGGCGTTTGGCTAGCAGCAGGCCGCGGAAGAACTCCAGGTCTTTAGCCTTGAGGCCGGCGGGGTTCTTTCCCGGTTTGACGGCGCGAGCAGCGGGGGCCGGCGGCGCTGTTGCCTGAGTGCGGGCCTCAAGTCGCGGGGCGGATTTTCGCGCAGCCTTCCGCGATGCCCTGCTGTCGCGCGCCCCTGCGGCCCGCAGCTTGCCGTTGGAACTGGCCCTGGACCTGGTGGCGCGCGCCGGCCGGCGCGCATCCCGCGACGCTGAGCTGGGTCGGGACGTTTTCTTCTTTGTCGCCTTCGCCACGCGAACTCCCTGTGAAACTGTCCGCCCGTCTGCGCGGGCTACTGTTGCCGCCTCCCGGCCGTCGGGAATAAAAAGACACATGAGCTTATTCCAGCGACCCGCCGCTGTCAATGGCGGACAAACCGGACAAACGGACAAACACCAATTTATTGCGAACTCAGGGCGCGCGGTGGGCGGACGGCCGTCGGTCCCGCTCGTCGCGGCGCCGGGGCGCGCCGCCTTCCCGCGGCGTTGTGTGTACCGCGCCGGCGTGGCGATGTTGCCAGGGAGTTGGGGCCAATGACTGCATGAATCGGGTCAAGGGGCCGTAGGACCGGGACTGATGGCGGAGATGGCCACAAATGAGGGCCGGGCCGTGACTTGCGATGGAGTTGGCCTGGCTTTGTCGTAGTCGGCGGGCGCCGGGCTCGCGTCGACGAGTAATGGTCGGCCACTCTCGGAGCCCTGAGGATGGCCGCTTGTGCCTCTCACCGCGGGCCGACGATCACGCGTACGGTGTCCGGATACCCGTACACCCGCTGGTCGGGCACATCCAGGACGTGCAGGTTGATCTGGTACACGCCCGGCTTGGGCGGGCGGAGCGTGGCCTGCGGGCGGTCGCTGCCCACAATGGCCTCGAAGGCGTCGATCGGCGATGTGTCCCAACGCCAGAAGACGCGCGACTGCCGACGCGCCGGACTGGCCGACCCCGGCGCCAGCGCCACCGCCTCGCCCACCGTCGCGAAGCGGTCGGGCCCCGCCCAGATCACACGCTCGTACTCATCCACGCCGACCACCACCCACAGATAATCCATGGCGCTGTCCTCCTCGCCATCGTTCACGCGCAGACCCACGACGTACCGCCCAGACCGGTCGACCGTGAATGCCGTCTGCGCCGCGGCCGGCTCGGCGATCGTCGCCCTCGCGCCACGCGGCGCGGCGATCAGCGACCACTCATAGCGCAACGGCGCGCCCTCCGGATCGAACGACATCCGCCCGTCCAGCGTCACCGTCCCCGGACCCTCCAGCTTAAAGCTGGGCCCGGCCTCGGCGATCGGCGCGCGGTTGCGGCCGTTGACCACATTGCTGGGCTCGGAGTCGCCCCCGGCGTGACGCGAGATCACTCGATAGAACGCCGCGGCGCCGGGCGCGCGGTCGGTGAAATGGTTCTCCTTCACCACCGCCAGCTCGCGCCATGGCCCGCCGCGCCCGGCAGACTTCTGCACGACGTGGCTCGCGAACGCGTGATGGTTCCACACCAGCGTCACCGCCTCGGCCGATGAGGCCGTGACCGTCAGGTCCGTCGGCGCTCGCGGCGGGGCCATGCCCATCGACGGCCGGTCCGGGTTGGGGCAAACGGTCAACTCGTAGCGCTGTTCGCTCTGCCCGCCGCGGCCATCGGTCGCCGTGATGCGCACGGGGAAGACGCCCATCGCCGTCGGCCGCCAGGAGATCGCGCCGTCGGCGAGGGTCATTCCGGCCGGGCCCTGAAGCGCGTAGCTGACCGGATCGCCGTTGGGGTCTTCGGTCTTGAGCTGGTAGCGGTATGCCCCGTTGATGACGGCCACCGGCGTCGGCGCGCTGCGGAATCGCGGCGGCAGGTTGGTGCCCGCGGCGGCGACGTCGATGGAGATCGTGCGCGTCGCTCCCGCGCCGTCCGGGTCGATTAGGTCGACCGTCACGCTCACCGTCCCGGCAGCCGTCGGCGTCCATTCGATCAGGCCGGAGCCTTCGCGGATCGTCATGCCGGCCGGCGCTGCGCCCAGCCGCCATCGCGGGAAGCGCCGCATCACCAGGTCGCTATCCGGGTCGTAGCCCGCCAGTTGCAGGCGGAAGGGAATGCCCACCACGGCCACGACGTTGTTCACATCGCCCATGGTCGGGCGCTCGTTGGCGGTGTGGGGAATGAACGAGATGCGGTCGGTGGCCGCCAGACCATGTACGTAGACATCGGCGTTGGTCAGCAGCACGCGCACCTGCCCGTCGACGGGCTCGGCGATCCGCTGGTTGCCATAGCAGTCCACAACCCGAAGGCGCCGGTTGGTATCGATCCGCATGAGCTGTGTCATCTGGCCTACGGGCACGAATGCGCCGACGAACCGGTCGTTGCCGCGCTTGAATACCCAGGCCAGCACGTTGGGCGGGGTCTCGGGGACGCGCCCAACGAGCTGGGCGCCGGCGAACTGGTCGGAGATGGCGCGGTGCTGGAAGCACAGATCGTCCAGGATCACCTCGCCGGGGGCCCACTTGGCGAAGGGCCAGGGCTCGCGGTCGTACATCAGGTGAAGCTCGACCACGCGATAGGCCCCGACATCCATCGACGCCATCATCACCGGCCCCACGCCGAACAGCGACGAATAGGGCGTGATGCCCGGATAGTTCTTGGTCACCGGCGACATGAAGAGCTGGCTGCGCCAGCGCGAGAAGTCCTCGGCGTTGATGAACGGCAGGTTGACGCCGCACAGGCTCATCCGCGTGTAGTAGAAGTAGCCGTGGATGTTCCCGATGATCTTCTCCACGGGGTAGTGCCCGGCCACCAGGTCCAGGTGCCCCGACTTGAGCACCGTGTCAACGAACTCGGGGCTGTTGCTCCAGGAGTTGGGGGCGATCACCAGGATGTTGGGATCGACCGCCTTCAACGCCCGGTAGTTGGCCTCCAGAAAGCGGTAGTACCCCGGCCAGCCGGCGCTCCACCATCCGCCGGCCTCGGGCTCGTTGACGATGTAGTAGCGGTCCATGCCCATGGGCAGGAAATGCCGCGCGAACTCCTGCACCGTCCGCTCGTAGGCGGCGTAGTCCTTGGGCTCGCCGCGCTTGCGCGGGACGGTGCTGGAATCGTTCCACGCCGGCGGGCCGCCCAGCTTGAAACTCGGCCGGATGCCCAGCTCATGCAGCGCGCGGATGTAGGTGTCGATGGTTTGGTCGTAGACGAATTCTCCCTCGCGCGGGTTGAAGTTGTTGAAGCCGAACTCGTAGCGCATTTCCCAGGCGCCCAGTTGCTTCCACATGAGCGCTTCTTCGGGATGGTTCCAGTTGTGGCGGAAGACGGCGAAGATCAGCGGCGCAAGGTCAGGGTGTACCTGGAGCATCGGGGCCACCACCCCGCCCACGACTGTGTCGTCGCCTTCCACGCTGATGATGTACCGGCCGTAGCGCAGCCCGTGCGTGGGGATGCGAATCCGGCCATCGCGCACGGGCGAGCTGCCGCGGATGGTCTCGTTGTAGTCGTTGCTCAGCGTCCACTGCGCCGTGCCCCGCGCCCGCGTGTTCAGGACGATGTCCTCATCCGCGGTAAAGAGATTGCCGGCGCGTTCGCTGGACAGCGCCGTCGCTGTGCCGGCCAAAGCCGCCAGACACAGCCAGGCAACACAGCACGCCACCGGCCAGGACCGCACCGCCCCGAATAGCTCACGACCGCACATGAAGCACCTCCGCAGCGTGTACGAAATGTCCGAACCTTCCCGCCTGCCGCGCCGGCCGCGTCCGACCAGACCATCGCCCGCCCCACCGGCCGCCGCACTGCTCGATACCGCTCGCGCCGCCGGGCCGTTGCGTGCCACGCGGGGTGCACCGCCTCACCGTGGCACGCGCGTCGCGCCCGTGCCGAACAGCTTCCGGCCCGTGGGCGCGGGCGGCGCCGGATGCAGTTGGTGAGCAGGATGGTAAGTGCACAGACCGCTATTCCGAGCGCAGGGCCTCGATGGGGCTCACCCGCGCCGCCTGGCTGGCCGGCCACAGCCCGAACACCAGCCCCACAAGGAAGGATGCCGCGAAGCCGACGATGATGCTCGCCGGCGTAATGATCGTCGGCCAGCCGGCGTAGATGCTCACACTCCGCGCCAGCACGTATCCCAGGCCGATGCCGGCGAATCCGCCCAGGCTGGTGAGCGTGGCCGACTCGAAGACGAACTGGCGGAGGATGTCCTGCCGGCGCGCGCCCAGGGCGCGGCGGGTACCGATCTCCTTGCGGCGGTCGCTGACGTTGGCGAGCATGATGTTCATGATGCCCACGCCGCCCACCAGCAGGGAGATTCCCGCGATGACGACCATGACGATGGTCCAGATGCGGCGGGTCTGCACGGCCTGCTCCATCAGCTCCAGCGGCACCAGGAGCTGATAGTCACGGCGGCGGTGGGTCTTGCTCAGGTAATTCTCGCCGCGCCTCCAGGCCCCGGTGCGAGCATTCCGCTGCGCTCCTCAAGCAGATCCATGCCCGAGCCGGGCCTGTGCAGCCGCGCCGTGTGGGGCTGACCCTCTTCCAGAATATGGATGCGCATGAAGAAGATCAGTTGCGAGCGGGTGGTCTGGGTGCGCCGCGACTGGAAGAGCACCCCCAGGTACGGCACATCCATCAGCAGGGGCACGCCACGGACGATCTGGCGGTCCTCGTCGCGCAGAAGCCCGCCTACCGTCAGGATTTCGCCATCCTTCATCGAGAGCGTGGAGCTGACGTTGCGGATGGCCACGATCGGGTTGGTAATGCCCTGCCCGCCGGTGGTGAAGCCAGTCACCGTGGACACCTCGGGGTTGATCTCCAGCCTGGCGGTGTCGTGGGTGATCTGCTGAAGCACCACGCGCAGCTTGATCCCCACGCGCTTGAAGTTGGTGCTCACGCTGACCGACCCGCTAACCACCTGCGAGCTCTGAACCGGCACCTCCTCGCCGGTGATGATGCTGGCCTCGCTGCCGGCGCTGACCAGCAGGTTGGGCGAGGAGAGTATCCTGGCCTTTCCTCGCGTCATCAGCAGCCGGATGAACTCGTCCAGCGTGCGGCTGTCGGAGACCCACGGCCGGATGTTGATGAGGCTGCCCTGGTCGGAGGTAGGTGTGGCGCCGGGGGTCTTGAGGGTGATGTTGGAGGTTTGGACGAACGACGACACGTCCGACTCCGGGACCGTCAGGGTGTGGCGGATTTCGTACTCCAGATCGCTGTCCACCGTCACTTCGACGATCCGCGCCTCCACCAGAAGCTGGCACACCTGGCGGTCCAGTTCCTCCAGCACTCGCAGCACCGTCCGGCACACGTCCAGCGAGTCGGCAATCACCAGCGTGTTCAGCGCCGGACTGGCCTGAATGCTGCCCTCGGGGCTGATCAGACCCTCCACCGCGTCGCGCAGCACCTCCGGCCGGGCGTGGCGGCAGGTGTAGATCAGCGACCCTTTGAGCCCCTCCTCATCCTCAATGATGCGCGCGGGCACAGCCGCGGCCGGCCGGGTGGTCGGCGCAATCATCGTGTCGAAGATCGCCTGCGGCGCCGGCGAACCGACGGCGCGGCCGGGCTCCCGGCTTACGCACCCGGGCGGAATCAGGAGGCAGGCGCCCGCAAGCCAGACCGCGCGCAGGCACAGCCTGCCCAGGAACCAGACCCGGCCACGGACACCGCCGCGGCCACGACAGAGGCTCGATTTCACCAACTCGCACCACCCGGTCTGTCAGGTACTGTACTGTTCGTACTGCAAACAAGGCCCAACGGCTGTTCTTGAGGTTTGACGCGGCGGGGCCCAAAAGGTTTCAGGCCCCTCGCCACCCACATAATGTACGGGCAGCAGTATTTCGCGACAAATCACCGCCCCAGAACAGACAGAGCAGTCCGCGGGGTCGCGGCCTGCTCTCGATATCCCAGCTTGGAGGTCCGAACTGACCGTCCCGCCCCGCGCGCCTCGCTATGGCGCATCGGCGCCGGCCGGATCGCCCTTCGGCTGCTTCTGGGGCTTGGCCGGTTTCTCGGGCTTTTCGGGCTTCGGCGGTTTGGTCTGGACGGTGCCATCAGGTGCGATCTGCATGTCCGTGCGCTGCCCCTCGATCACCGCTTTGACCTCGAAGATGACCCTGGTCTGCTCATCCTTGAAGGTGGTCTTGCGCCTGATCTCCAGGGACTGACGATCGGCCCCCGCCGCGACGACGGCGCTGCGCACCTCGGCCGGAAGCTGCTCCCAGGTAACCGGTTCCTTCCGCTCAAGCAGCGCGCCGTCAGCGCCAACCCGGACCTCCCGTTGGCCCTCGTTGATCGCCCATCGGGCGATGTATATGTCGCCGGCCGGATGCGCCTGTTTCTCCACCTGCGGCTCGACGGCGCTGCCAATCTGACGTTTGATGGTCTGCTGCACCGCGGCCGGACCAGCAGCCAGCTCAATGACCTGCCTGCCGGGCGGTCCCTTGGGCGGCTTGGCTTCGGCGGCCGCGGCCGGCGCTGCGGCGACCAGGCTCAGTCCCAGTACTGCCCTGACCAACAACCGTGCGATTCTGTGGATGCGATTCGTATTCATGATTTCTCCGTTGTATGTCTACGTTCCACACGTCTCGTCGGCGAAGCCGACGAGGCGATCCGCGGGCAGCGCCTTGAGATGTTCGGCAACGAGTGCGGACGCGGCGGGGGCATCCTTCACACCCAGAAAGCGCCCATCTGAATCGACCGCGAAGATCGCGATGGATGCGGGATCGAGCTGCGATTCCTGCAAGAGCACGTTGAGCGCCATGATCTCCGACATGCGGGCGACGATGCCCAGCGGAGTCACACTCCGCAGCGCCGGGTCCTTGAGCAAGCGTGCGAGGTTGCCCCAGCTTCCCGGCGCAACCAGCTCGCCCGCGGCCGCGGCGCTGGTGATCCACGCCGGTCGGGGACGACGGAGCGTGCCGCTTCCTGTCCACCCGATGACCGCCTTGACTTTGCCCGCATTGAGCGCCTCGGCTACGGCCTCGATCAGTCGCCCATCCGCGGGTTGCGCGGACGAGGATCGCGCCAACGTGAGCGGCGCGGCCGTGGCCGGTGGAACAGGCGGCGGAGAGCGGTCCGCCGCGAGCTTGTGCATCGCCTCATAAGGGCCCAGCTCGCGAATCCTCTCCGTGAACGCGGTGATCGTCTTGACCCACTTGGCCCCCTCGGCGGCCGAAATCCACGCCAGCTCGAAGCGCCGCAGGTCCACGCCCAGCGTGTCGAGCAGGTCGCGAAAGAGAATCCATCGCCGCCGGGCGCGGTAGTTTCCGGCCGTGTAGTGGCAGTCGCCGGGATGGCAGCCGCTGACGATCACGCCATCGGCGCCCTGGAGAAACGCGCGGAGCACGAACACCACGTCAATCCGCCCTGTGCATGGGAGCATGATCGTCCGCACGTTGGGCGGATACGTCATGCGGCTGGTGCCCGCCAGATCGGCCCCGGCGTACGTACACCACTTGCACACAAACGCGATGACGTGCGGCTCGAATCCGGCCGGCGCTGGCGTCTGGGCGGATTGTGTCTTCGTCGCCGTCATATCTGGTTCGTCGGCATCACGTCTACACCTCGGCAAATGCGCCAAGCGCCGCCATCATCTGCTCGTCGGTGAATCCATCCAGATCGATCGACTTGCTCCGGCACACCGACACGCACGTGCCGCAACCCTGGCACAGGCCCGGGTTCACCTTCGCCACCGTCTTGATCAGTTTGCCCCTGCGATCGCGTATCTCCTCGCGCTCGATGGCCTTGTAGGGGCATGCCGCGGCGCAGGTGAAGCAGCCGATGCAGGTCGAGTAGAGCGGCGGCGCCATGCGGTTCACGCGCGCCACGATCGGATCGCGCTGAAGCTCGGTTGCGGCGAACAGCGACAGCGCCTTGGCCGCCACCGCCGACGCCTGCGCCACCGACTCGGGGATGTCCTTGGGCCCCTGGCACGCCCCGGCCAGAAAGATGCCTGCCGTATTCGTCTCCACCGGCCGAAGCTTGGGGTGTGCTTCGCTCAGCCAGCCATCGGCGTCGTAGCCGATGCCCAGTTTCTGGGCCAGGCTCCGCACATCCGGCTGCGGGATGGCCGCCGACGCCAGCACAACCATGTCCGCCTTGATGTCGATGCGCTGGCCGGCGTTGAGCGTGTCGGCCGCCTGGATGACCAGTTGTCCATTTTCGGGGTAGATGCGGGCCGCGCGCGAGCGGATGTAGACCACGCCGTCCTGCTCCGTCGCCCGGCGGTAGAACTCATCGTAGCCCTTGCCACCGGTGCGCACGTCCATGCACAGCACGAACGCCCGCCCGCCGTGAACCTTGTGCCGGTAGAGCATCGCGTGCTTGGCTGTGTACATGCAGCAAATCTTGCTACAGTAGGCGCGGCCCTTGGCGCGGTCGCGCGAGCCGGCACACTGCACGAAGACGACCGTGTGCGGCTCCTTTCCATCCGATGGCCTGCGTATTTCGCCGCCCGTCGGCCCCGAGGCCGACGCCAGGCGCTCGAACTGGAGTCCGGTCAGGATATCAGGATGATCGCCGTCGGCGTAGGCCGGCAGCTCTTTTGCAGCGAGCACACCAAACCCGGTGGCGACCACGATCGCCCCCACGTTTTCGGTGATCAGCTCATCCTCCTGGTCGTACACGATCGCACCCGTTGGGCAGAGCTTCTGGCACACCCCGCACTTGCCCGTCTTGAAGCGCGTGCAGGCGTTGCGGTCGATGACGGGCTTGTTGGGCACGGCCTGGGGGAAAGGGATGCCGATGGCCGTTCGCATTCCTAACCCCTCATCAAACTCGCTGCGTATCTTCTTCTGGGGGCATTTCTGCCAGCAGGTGCCGCAGCCCGTACACCTGGACCAGTCGACGCCGCGGGCCTTGCGGCGGATGGTGACCTGGAAGTTGCCGACATAGCCGTCGACCGACTCGACTTCGCTGTAGACCTCCAGGCGGATCTTCGGGTGGGAGGCGGCCTCGACCATGCGCGGCGTCAGAATGCACTGCGAGCAGTCGAGCGTCGGGAACGTCTCCGAGAGCTGCGCCATGTGTCCGCCCAGCGAGCTGGATCGCTCGACGAGGATCACCTCGACGCCGCCGTCGGCGATGTCCAGCGCCGTCTGAATGCCGGCGATTCCGCCGCCGATCACCAGCGCCCGCCGGGTCAGCGGAACGCGGATCGGACTCAGCGGCGTGTTGCGCTGCACCTTCGCCACTGTGGCGCGAATCAGATCGATGGCCTTTCGCGTGGCCCGCTCCCGGTCGGTATGCACCCAGGAGCACTGCTCGCGAAGGTTGGCGATCTCGCACAGATAGGGGTTGAGGCCGGCCGAGGCGACCGTGTTGCGGAAGGTCTTCTCGTGCATGCGCGGCGAGCAGGCGCCGACGACCACGCCCGTCAGTTTGTGGGTTGCGATGGCCTCGCGAATCTGCGCCTGCCCGGGCTCCGAGCACGTATACCGATAGTCCAGCGCCAGCACGACGCCGGGCATCGACCGCGCCGCCTCGGCCACGCGAGGGCAGTCCACGGTCTTGCCGATGTTCTCGCCGCAGTGACAGATGAAAACGCCAATCCTCGACACGTTACATTCCTTCTCGCGACTGCCTCTACGCCGACACCTTCGCCAAGGCCGGCGCCACCGGCACGAAATGACCCGCGAGGCCCAGCGCTTCCTCGCTCAAGCCCAGCGCCAGACCCAGCAACTGAGTCAGGTATAAAACTGGCAACGGCTCCTCCCCACGCGCGAATTCCGCCTGACGCAGATCGAGATTGCTGTGGCACATCGGGCACGCCAGACAGATCAAATCCGCGCCGGCGCTCCGGGCCGCCTGGTAGATCCGACGGCACTGCCGAAGCACGACGCTCTTGCGCGAAATGGCAAACGATGCGCCGCAGCACTCCGTGGCCATCGACCACCGCACCGGCTGCGCGCCGATGGCGCCAACGATCCGCTCCATCGTCCGCGGCGCTTCCGCGTCGGCCGCGCCGGTCACCTTCGGCGGCCGCAGCAGCAGACATCCGTAGTAGCACGCGACCTTCAGGCCCTTCAGCGGCTTGACGGCCGCGGTCTTCAGGTCCTCATCCGACCATTCCGCCAGCAGGTCCAGCAGGCTCAATGGGCGCACTCTCTCGGGATGCAGGTCGGGGCTTTCACCCAAGGCCTCGGCCGTTCGGCGCGCAAGCTGAAGATCGGCCGCCATCTCGTGTGCGGCCGTCGCCAATCGCTGGTAACACATGGCACAGGGCGCCAGCACGCGGTCGATGCCGCCGCGCCGGGCCTTGATCAGCGTATCGGCCGCCAGCACAAACGCGGCCTGATGGTCGATGGCGTGCGCCGAACTGGCCCCGCAGCAGACCCAGTCGGGCACCTCCTGAAGCTCGATCCCCATCTTGCCAAACGCGGCGCGCAGGGAATGGTCGTATTCGGCGGCCGTTCCGCTGAGGCTGCACCCCGGATAGTAGCCGACGGACTTCACGCTCCGTCGTTTCCTTCCTGGCGCTTAAGCTCGTCGATGGCCGAGTTGATGCGCTCGGTTGGGGTGGATTTGCCGGGCAGGATGTGAAGCTTGCCCCTGGAGAACATCGCCGGCGCCAGCAGCGCATCCTGGAGCAGATGCCCGCTGCGCAGTTTGTACCGCAACATCAGCGACAGCTCGTGAATCCGGCCGCGCTTCAGCGCGCCGGACAGAAAAGCCTAATGAAGGGCCTGAACGTCCCTGGCGCGTCTGCTCGTCGATGCCAGCCCGCGTTTCAGGGCCTCCTGCCGCAGCACATCCATCGTGCCGGCGATGTCCACCTCCTGCGGGCAGCGCGTCGTGCAGGCCAGGCAGCCGGCACAGAGCCACGGCGTGTCGGCCCCCAGTGCCTGTCTCGCATACTCCGCCGCCCGTTCCGGCTCGTCGGCGAACGCCGACTCCAGTTGCAGCAGGCGCATGATTCGCGTGGGGCTCAGGTCCATCTCCCCATCCACGTTCTGAGGGCAGCCCGCGGCGCAGCGGCCGCACTGATAGCAATCCAGCACGGACGATCCGGTTGTCTGCGCGATGCGCTGCGCCAGCGTCTGGCCGGAGGCTGCGGGGGTCGACTGAACATGCAACGAAGAATGCATCATTGTCGGCTGGCCCGGAACTGCCGCGCCAAGTTTCGGCCAATCTCCGGACAAGTCAAGCCCCTGTGCGCCCTATGCGGGCGCGTGGCAGTCTCTGCGCTGGCTGGAGCCAGGATGGCCGTGTGTGGCACACGCTGAAGCACAGACGCAAACCACCCGGTCGCAAAGGAGGCCACGGGCAAGGACGCCCGGATTGGGGGCACGACGCCGTTGGGCACGGGCGAGGACGCCCGTGCTACTACCCGCCGGCGGGTTGTCCGTAGCACGCGCGGTTCGCCGGCATTCCAAGCCGCATGCCGACAAGCAAAAAGAGGTCGTCCCGGTCGTCCAGTCTGGAAATGCTCAAACCGCAAGCGTTGGCCAGCGATCTCCAGTGGTCGGGGTCGGGCAGGCGATCTGCGGCGACCGCCCCGCCACTGTGGGCATGGATGGCATTCACGCGCTCGCGGCCGATCAGGTGCAGCACGATCAGACGTCCGCCCGGCTTGAGCGCGCGCGTCAGGCGCCGCAGCGCCTGCAAATGATCCCGCAAGTGAGGAACCACGTGCATGCAGAAGGCCACGTCGTAGCGGTCCTCGCCCAGATCATCGGAGCAGACATCCAGACAGTAGAAGTCGGCGTCAACACCCCTGGCTCTGGCGATTTCCAGCATGCGGGGGGAGAAGTCCAGAGCCGTCACCCGGCCGGGCCTCACGATCCGGGCCAGCCATGCCGTCACCCGCCCCGTGCCGCAGCCGACTTCCAGGATCCGCTGTCCAGCCTGCAGACCCAGCAGCGGACGCAACGTGTCGAGCCGCTCGAGCACCGCCTCGGCCGGCGGCCCGTAGCTGTCCCACGCCGGGGCGTGCTGGTCGAAGAAGGCGATGCGCGGGTCTGGATCGATGCTGTTCACGATTCGTGCTCCCAGGCCCTTGCAGAGGGCCAACGACTCCTGTATAGTATTACCGTTGTAATGATCGTATTACGCGTGGCACCTGTCAAGGTGGCCATGTGGGCAGTCCAACACACCGGAGGACCCGATGAGAGTGAGAGTTGTTGCAGCGATTGGAGCCGGCATCTTCATGTGCGGATGGGGTGGCCATGCCCTGGCCCAGGACTGGGCGAGCATGCCGTACACCCTGCACTCGACCTACCAGGCGGTCAACAGCGATGGATCCAGCGCCTACGCGGGCGGATTCCCCATGCGCATGCGCGGGATCGTGCTGGCCAATACCGAGGACTGGCTCGACCCGACGCCGGGATACACCCCCACTTACCAGCCATTTGTGATGGGGGGCCAGGCTGAACTGATCATCCAGAGCATCGAGCCTGGTGACTTCGGCGGCACCTTCGCCTGGATGGGGCAGAACTACGGCAACCTGCCCTTCAAGGGTGATCCCATCTTCAGCTATACAAACGCCGAGTGGACCGCGGAACTGGGCCGCCTGGGCCTCTTTGGCGGCGACGGTGTCACCCGGCCCATCCGGGCCGGCGACCTGATCGAAGTGCGCGCCCGCACGGGCCTGTTCTACGCCGGCAAGATGAATGTCAATGAGGCCCATGACAAGAGCCCCAGCCGAGATTTTGAGGTGGTCCTGCTTCAGGCGAACTACGGACTTCCGGCGCCGGCCCCGCTGACGCTCAGCGACCTCAAGGACGCCACCGATCAGTTCATCTTTAATGCCAGCCGTGCCACCGGCGCCGAGCATTATCAGGGCACCCTGGTGGAACTGCGGAACGTTCGATTTTCGGCAGCCACCATCGGTAACTGGGGTGTGAACAAGAATCTGATCCTGGAGGATGACACTGGGCGGACTTTGCCCGTGCGTCTGGGTTTGAATCCCAGCTTCGCGACGACGCCGGTCATCGATGACCTGTTCCATGTGGTCGGAATACTGGATCAGGCCGACAGCACCCTCCCCCACGATAGCGGCTATCGCCTGCTGGTGATGAATGCGGCCGACTTCACCATCGTGCCCGAGCCGTCGGCTTCGCTGGTGTTCCTGCCGGTTCTGCTGATGTTGCTGCGGCGCCGGCCGCGTGGAGGAGCATGAGGCGACCTGGGCATCTGGCTAACTTGCGCGGTTTCACGCTGGTGGAGCTGCTGGTTGTGATCGGCATCATCGCGATCATGCTCGGTATGCTCATGCCCGTGATCTCCCGCGCGCGGATCGCGGCGCAGATCACCAGGGCCCATGCCGATCTGCGGAGCATCACCACGGCACTGATGATCTACCAGGACGATCACCGTGGGCAGCTTCCCCCGACTCGGTTCTCCTGCTCCACACGGACGGAGTACGAGCTGCCCGTCGAGCTGGCCCTGGGAAAGTATCTGCCGGGTGAACAGCCCGGCCTGGTTCTCGTAGTCAGGATGCGCGATGTGTTCGATCCCGAGAAGACCTACCGCTACCGCGCACCGGGTCCGGCCATCGTCAACGAGTCCACCATCATCGAGGATGCCGCCAGTCTCTGGGTACCGGATTCCTTCCCCAACTGCGACGGCCCGACAGGCAAGTACTATTTCACTCAGAAGCAAAGCCCCGTGCGCTACGCCGTGTGGAGCATTGGTCCGTCGGCCGCATCGCCGAAGTTTCTGGATACGCCCGGTCGGGCGCCGGTTCCAAGACGGTTCTGGTGCCTTGGATCGGGGGATACCGGTGTGATTACCCATTTTGTAGACCGCAGGGGCAAGGTGCACATGAGCCAGTGAAACGCCGCATTCACATCGCGTTGTTCCCGTTGCTCGCCGTTGCCGGCGCGCTGTGCCTGGCCGGGTGCCATCGTGGGGATGAGGCGCCTGCCGATTTCGCCGTGACCAGCTCCTACCTCGAGTGCGCCATCGACGACGTGCTCGGTGGCCAGTTCCGCGTGCTGCGCCTCGCCGAGCCTGGCATGTGTCCGGGGCATTTTGATGTCCGCCCCAGCCAGGTGCGGCAGATACGCTCCTCCAGAATGCTCGTGCGATTCGACTTTCAGGCCTCGCTGGACCGGCAGGTTGGCGATGCACCGGGACCCACCGTGGTCAGTGTGTCAGTCCCCGGTGGCATGTGCGAGCCGGCCAGCTATCTTGCCGTGTGCCAGCAGGTCGCCGACGCCTGCGTCGCCGCGGGTCTTGTCGATCGTCCGACGGCGGACGCGCGGCTGACTGCGATCGAGCAGCGGCTTGATGCGCTTGCCCTGGATGTTCGACGAGAGCTGATGGAAGCCGGTCTTGCCGAAGCTCCCGTGATCGCCAGCGGCCACCAGGCCGCTTTCTGCCGATGGCTGGGGTTGAACGTCGTCGCGGCGCTCGGCGGCGCCGATGTCGCGTCGGTGCGGCAGGTGGATGCCGCCCTCAAGCTTGGCCGCGATGCGAACTGCCGGCTGGTCATCGCCAATCGCCCCGAGGGCACCGCGCTCACCGAGGCGATCGCCGATCGCCTGAACGCCGGGCAGGCGGTTTTCGAGAACTTCCCGGCGCCCGGCAACCACGGTCCGGGTTTCGACCAGACCGTCCGCGAGAACGTTCGCCGCCTCATCGCGGCATCCCGGCCATGAACGCCCCAGTCCGGATCGAGCGGCTGCAGGTTACCATGCGGGGGTGCGTGGTGCTGCGCATCGACGAGCTCGACCTGGCGCCAGGTGAGGTGACTGCCGTCCTCGGTCCCAACGGGGCGGGCAAGACCACGCTGCTGCGAGTCTGCGCCGGTGACCTGCTCTCATACACCGGAAGCGTCCGCGTGCTCGGCCAGCGACTGGACCAGATCGGGCCGCTGCGCATCACCGAACTGCGCAGGCAGATCGGCTATGTCCCGCAGATCATGACCGCCGGCGGCGAACTGCCACTGACGATCCGCGAGGTCGTGGCCATCGGGCGAAGCGGCCGGCGCGGCCTGCTGCGTCCTCTTCGTCGCGAGGACTGGCGCTGCGTTGATGAGTGGATCGAACGCCTCGAGCTGGGGCAAGTGGCCGGCAGCGCCTTCACGGAAACCTCGGGCGGCCAGCAGCGCCGCGCGCTTCTGGCCAGGGCCATGGTGCAGGAGCCGCGCATTCTTCTGCTCGATGAGCCAACGGCGCATCTGGATCTTGGCGCCCGCGAACACATGGTGCGGATCATTCAGGACCTTCACCAGCGCCTGGGGCTCACGGTGGTCCTGGTCTGCCATGAAATCGAGGTCTTGCCGCCGGGATGCGCCAGGGTTCTGTTCCTCGACCGCGGGCACGTTCAGGCCGACGGTCCGCCCCAGACGGTGCTCACCGATCAGCGCATGCGGGCCTTGTACGGGGGCGGCTTCCGCATCGTGCACGCCGCCGGCCGCCATGCCGTGCTGCCCGCCATGGGGGACTTCTCGTGATCGACCTGGTCTTCTGGCTTCCGGTGCTGATCGCGGGGACGCTCTCGGGCGCATCCACCGGCGTGCTCGGTGTCTACATCGTCGGCATGAGGATGCCCTTCCTCGGCGTGTTTGTCTCCCACGCCGCGCTGGCCGGAGCCGTCTTTGGCACGCTCGCCGGCCTCTCCGGGCAGACCCTCCTGCTGCCGGCGCTGGGGGCGGCCGTGGCCGCCGCGCTGACCCTCGGACTGATGCCCCCCGAGAGGCTGCGCATCGACGGCAACGTCCTCCTGGGCGTGCTGTTCTCGCTGTCGATGGGCATCGCGTTCCTCGGCATCGGCCTGTTTCCGGTGTTCGGGCGCTCGGACAATGACGTCCGCAATCTGCTCTGGGGGAGCCTGACGTTCTGCCGATGGAGCGATGTGCGGCTCATTGCCCTGACGGGCGCGTGCGTGCTGCTCTTCATCATTCTGTTTGCCAAGGAGATGCGCGCGATACTGTTCTGCCGGGTTCAGGCGGCCGCGGCCGGCATTCATGTCACACTGGTCTGGACGGGGTTCCTGCTCCTGACCAGCCTGGTGCTCACCGTCAACTTCCAGACCGTTGGCGGCCTGATGATCTACAGCCTCATGACCTGCCCGGCGGCGGCCGCGTTTCAACTGGTCCGGGGACACGCCCCTTCGCTGCTGGCGGCCACCCTGATCGGCGCCTCCTGCGGACTGGGTGGATTCATCATCTCGGCGGCCACCGACCTTCCGACCGGCGCCACCACCGTCCTCCTGGCGTCCTTCTGCGTCATCGCCGCGATAGCGGTTAACCGCCTGCGCCGCACCCGAGGCCGGCCACAGGGGCCGCTTTCTATTTCAGGGACTTCCCCGTCGAGCTGACCGACAGCGAAGCATGAAGGACGCCCCGCTGCTGGCGGATTCGGTCGACCACCTCACGAATGCGCCGGGGGCTGCCCTTCATCATGATCATCTCCGCGCACATGTCATGATCCAGGTGAACGTGGGTCGTCGCCAGGATGATCTCGTGGTGGTCGTGCTGGATGTCGGTCAGCTTTTCCAGCAGCAGTCGGGCGTGATGATCGTACACCAGCGTGACGGTCCCCACGACCTCGGCGGCGCCGCGCTCCCACTCCTCATGCACCAGCCGGTCGCGAATCAGGTCGCGAATGAACTCGGAGCGGTTGGCATAGCCGCTGGCCTGCATCAGCGCATCCAGCTTTCTGGCCAGCGATGCTTCGATCGAGAAACTCTGGCGAAGGACCTTGTCCATAGGATCGACCCGCGAGACTCTTTTGTGGCCACAGCACCATGCGGCGGCCGCCGGCCGAGATAGTGTCGTTCGGCGCCGGCGGCCCGTCAACATATCGACGTCATCGTGTTATCGACGTCCGTGCTGCAACATCATCGCCCACCATCTGTAGCGAAAGACACATGGCGCGCCGAACGTCCGACGTTTGGTCTTCACCTGGCTCGCGACGGCGCCCGGTGCACCCCAATCGAGGATCACAATGAACCAGCACGCGCAATGGCCGCCAACGACCGGCCTCATCGGATTCACGCTCGCGATGTTCGCGATGTCCGTTGCCGGAGCGTGGGGGTTGACCAGCGACCGCGCCGGGCACGTCTTCTCGGCCGACGAGGCCATCGTCCTGAAGACCACCGCCACCGGCACCGCCCACTGGCGGCTCAGCAACGACTACGGCGAGAGCATCGAAGGCACAGCGCCCGTCGTCGACGGGCGAATCACCATCGCCACCGACGGCCTGCGCCACGGCCGCTATACGTTTGAGGTGGCCGGCGACGGCAAGCTGGTCGGCGGCGTTGCTCCGCCGCTGATCGATCTGCCGCCTGACCTGTGCACGATGGTCTTCGCTCCGTTCCGCCATCACTGGCGCGCTCCCGAGGAGGCGCTGCTCTGGAAGCAGATCGGGTTCTGGGAGGTGCGCTACGAGTTCGGGCTCAGCGGTTTCAATCCGGAGAAAGGCGTCTACAAGCCCAATCCCGACATGGACCGCTACATGCAGGCCCTGGCCGAGCACGGCATCCGACCCAGCTTCAAGATCAACGGCCCGCCACGCTGGAACGACACCTCCACCGTGCGGGGAAAGGAAAGCGAGCCCAGGAGCTATCCTGACTACGAGGAGACGCTGCGCACCTTCGCCAGGCATTTTCTTCGCTTCGGCATGGAGCGCTATTACATCGTCAACGAACCCGAAGCCGGCGGTTGGTGGGCCGGAGGATGGGACGGCTACTACCGCTTTCTCAAGTCGTCCAACAAGGCGCTGAAGGAGGTGGACCCGCGCATCCTCACCATTGCCCCCGAGTCCTGGAGCTACGTCCCCCAGTTCATGCAGAACGTGCTCAAGAGCGGGGCGGTCGACGTCGTCTCCGGCCACTATCCCATCGACGAGCAGGGAGGCAACGTGCACGGCGCGTTCTACTTCACCGAGATGCGCAAGGCCGGCGTGTGGCTGCCCTTCATCAACGGCGAGGACTTCTATGTCTGGACGCCCAATCTCGAGATCGCCGACTGGCGCAAGCTGTATCCGGGCATCGTGGGCGGCATCACCGGCGGCGCGCTTGTGCCCACCCTGCTGGTGAGCCTGGACGTCGGCGCCTATCGCACTGTCGCCCTTCACCTGCAACCCAATGGCCAGCCCGCCCCCTTCGCCAGATACGCCGAGGGCGACATCCTCGTCACCGAGCAGCTTTTCCAGAACCGCGCCGCCAACGAAGCGCTGGCCGGCGCCCAGTTCCGCAGCCGCATTCCCGACGCTCCCATCAACGTAATGGGCTGGCTGTATCGACGGGGCAACGACAATTTCGCCGTGGCCTACGCCCCTGTGGGTAAGCAGTCCCAGCTCATGGAGATCACCACGTCATCGCCGCGACTGCGCATCGTCGACACCTTCGGCAACAGCTACTCGGCGCAGCCCGTCAACGGCAAACTGCGCGTGCTGCTGAGCAACGTCGAGACGTACATCCATGGTCTGGGCAGCGCAGATACATTCGCGTTCATTCCGGAGACGGAGAATCGGCCGCCGCAGATCGCCGATCCCGGACCGGTGATGGCGGCCGTCGGTGTGCCATTTAGCCTGAAGCTGGATGGCTTCGACAGTGAAATGGACCTCACGCGTCGGCGTCATCCGCGCTGGAGCCTGGTCAGCGCCCCCGACGGCATGACGATCCGCACCGGATCGGGCCTGATCCAGTGGACACCCCAGCGCGCCGGCTCCGTCAGCGTCGTAGTGCGGCTCACGGACCCGGACGGCGCCGCGGCCGATCGCACGTTCAGCATCCAGGTTCTGCCCGAGGGGTCCAACCTTCCGCCGCGGTTTGTCAGCCGCTCCACGCCCGCGGCCGTCATCAACGGCACTTACCGCTACAGCCCCAAGGCCCTTGATCCCAACGGCGACCCGGTCAGCTACAGCGTGCAGGGCCCCGCGGGCATGACGATTGCCGACGGCACGATCACCTGGACGCCCCAGGCGCTGGGCCCGCAGACCGTGCGCGTGACGGCGAGCGATGGTCGCGGCGGCAGCGCGGTGCAGGAGTTCGAGCTGGTCGTGTGCCCGAATCCCGACCGGCCCGGCGAGGGCATGTGGCCGCCGCGCATGCCCACCGATCTGATCATCGCCGACAGCGACGGCTCTGCGGTGACGCTCGTGTGGAACCGTCAGAGCCCCGGCCAGTGCATTGTTCAGCGGAGTTCCGACCGCAATGGCCCCTGGCAGGAGATCGCCGCCACCGAGGCGACATGGCACATCGACCGTCCGCCTGCCGGGCCGGTCTTTTACCGCGTGCTGGCCCGCAATGCGGGAGGCGACTCGGAGCCGTCGCCCGTAGTCAATGGCCGCAACCGCGCTCCCATCGCCGATGCCGGTCCTTCGCGCCGACTGGCGCGCAGCCAGGCGGGGACGGCGGTCGAGCTGGACGGCACGGCTTCGATGGATCCGGAAGGCCAGCCGCTGCGGTATCAGTGGTCGATCGTCAACGCGCTGCGCGAGGCCAGGGTGTCGCTGGAGAATGCTACGGCGCCGAAGGCCCGTTTTACGGCCGACGCTCCCGGCCGATACCTGCTGTCGCTGACGGTCAGCGACGGCCAGGAGACCAGTCGCCCCGACTTCACCTGGGTAGTCATCGGCGGTCACGACTTGGACCGCACGACCTACGCCGGCCCCACGCGCTTCATGACGGTGGGCCAGAGCATCAGTCTGAGCATGTCGGGCAGCCCCGCCGCCAAAAAGGACAACATCTTCTGGCGGATGCACACGCTGCCGTTTGACGGCTACTTCCAGTTGCGCAGAAACGATCGCGAGCCGCAGTTCCGTCCGGAAGTCCCCGGCGTGTATCAGGTCATGGTCTTCGCCATCGACGACTGGATGTACGGCTTCCCGGACCTGGCGACGGTGGTGGTGCGGCCGCCCGGGCGGCAGCCGTGAGCGACGGCTGGAGGGGTTGGAGGGGTCGAATCCCCAGCGGCGACCCTACCGCTTGTCCGGGGGGATGTAGTCGGTTTTGGTGGGGCCGATGTAGATCTGCCGCGGGCGTGCGATGCGCGTGTTCTTGTCTTCCTTCTGCTCCTTCCACTGGGCGATCCAGCCGGGAAGGCGGCCGATGGCGAACAGCACCGTGAACATGTTGATGGGGATGCCGATGGCCTTCATGATGATGCCGCTGTAGAAGTCGACGTTGGGGTAGAGCTTGCGGTCGATGAAGTAGGAGTCCTTCAGCGCCAGCTCCTCCAGCTTGCGGGCGATGTCCAGCAGCGGATCCTTGATGCCCACCTTGGCCAGCACGCGGTCGCACTCGCGCTTGAGGATCTGCGCCCGCGGATCGAAGTTCTTGTACACGCGATGCCCGAAGCCCATCAGGCGCACGCCGCTGTTCTTGTCCTTGGCCAGCTTGATGTACTCTTCTGCGGTTATGCCGCCCTTGTGGATTTCCTCCAGCATCTCCAAGACGGCGACGTTCGCCCCGCCGTGAAGCTTGCCCCAGAGGGCGCAGATGCCGGCGGCGCAGGAGGCGAAGAGATTGGCCTCGCTGGAGCCGACCATGCGCACCGTCGACGTGGAGCAGTTCTGCTCGTGGTCGGCGTGCAGCAGCAGCACCATGTTCAGGGCGTTCTCCACCTCCGGGTCCACGATGTACTGCTCATAGGGCGTGGAGAACATCATGTGCAGGAAATTCGCCACGTAGCGCAGCTTGGGGTCCGGGTAAATGAACGGCAGACCCCGCGACTTGCGATAGGAATAGGCCGCGATTGTCCGCACCTTGCTGATGAGTCGCGCCGCGGCCTCCTCGAACGCCTCGTCGTCGGCGATCTCCAGAAACTGCGAGTGGAAACAGGCCAGTGTGTTGACCATGGCCGACAGAATCGCCATCGGGGGGGCGTCGACGGGAAAGCCCTCGAAGTGGTGGCGCATGGCCTCGTGCAGGTGGGCGTTGTCGGTCAGGCGCCTGCGGAAGCGCAGGGCCTCTTCCGCCGAGGGCAGATGTCCGAAGATCAGCAGGAAGGCCGTTTCGATGAAGTTCGACTTTTCGGCGAGCTGCTCGATGGGGATGCCCCGGTAGCGGAGGATGCCCTTCTCGCCGTCGATGAACGTGATGGCGCTGGTGCACGAGCCGGTGTTGCCGTAGCCGTGATCGAGCGTAATCAGCCCGGTGGCGCTGCGAAGCTGGCTGATGTCGATGGCCAGCTCGCCCTCCGATCCCTCGATGATGGGAAGGTCGATCTTCTTCTCGCCGAAAGTCAGTGTCGCGGTTCGTGTCATAGGCGTTGCCCTGGTCTGGTGTTGCCGAGCCTCTGGAATGTCGCAGCGTCTCCGAGTGTTAGCACCTCTGAACGGTCCTGGCCGTCGAGCCGCCCCAGTATAGGGCGGTAGCCGCGCGTACGCCAGCGCAAAAACCTTGCGGCGCTGTCCTGCGAGCAGTTACATACCCGGGCATGAACCGGCACACGATTTCGATCCGCGTCCGTTACCCCGAGGCCGACCCCATGGGCTACCTGCATCACAGCCGATTCCTCCAGTATTTCGAGATGGGCCGCATCGAAATGCTGCGAGCCGCCGGTCACAGCTACGCCCGCCTCGAGGAGCAGAATCTGTTCTTCGTCGTGGTCAGGGCCGAAATCCGCTTCAAGGCCCCGGCCCGCTTCGACGACGAGTTGACGCTGCATACGCGCGTCGTCCGCCAGACCAGCGTCCGCATCGACCACGCCTACGAGCTGTACCGCGGCGAGAAACTCCTGGCCGAAGGCGCCACCACCATCGCCTGCGTCGACCGCAAGGGCGAGCTGCAGCAGATCCCCCGGTTCCTTCTTGAGCCGTCGGACGACGCGCCGGCCGATCATGGCGGGGCCGCCCCCTGAAAGCGTACAATCCGCCGCATGGACCATCTGGAAAGCCAGTCGGCGCCCCAGACATCGCGTGCCTGCGACGCGCCCGCCCTGGCCCCCGCGCCCCTCCGGATCGGCCCGCTGCGCCTGGAAACCAATCTTCTGCTGGCGCCCGTCTCGGGCTATACCGATCTGGCTTTTCGCCTGGTGGTCCGCTCCTGCGGCGGAGTCGGCATGGCCTGCACCGACCTGCTCTGCCCGGAGGGCGTCGTCCGCGAGAACTTCCGTTCGATGCAACTGGCGGCCACCTGCGCCGAAGACTGGCCCCTGTGCATGCAGCTCTACGGGGCCGACGCCGACCGCCTGTGCGACGCGGCCCGCTGGGCGGAAGACCACGGGGCCGCGGTCGTGGACATCAACATGGGCTGCCCGGTCGACAAGATCACCAGGCGCGACGGCGGCTCCCGCCTCCTGTGCGATCCGGACAGGACCGTCCGCATGGTCGAGCGCATCAGGAGCGTGCTGCGGCGCGTCCCGCTCACGGCCAAACTCCGACTCGGCTGGGACCAGCAGCACATCGTGGCCCCGCGGCTGGCGCAGCGTCTCGAGGAGGTGGGCGTGGACATGATCACCATCCACGGCCGCACCACCGACATGCGCTTCTCCGGCGAGGCGAGCCTTGAAGGCATCGCCCAGGTGGTCGCCGCCGTAAAGTCAATACCCGTTGTGGGCAACGGCGACGTGCGCTGTCCGCAGGATGCAGCGCGCATGATCAGAGTCACCGGCTGCCGCGGCGTCATGATCGGCCGCGCAGCCCTCTCGGCCCCCTGGATCTTCCGCGACACCTGGAGCCATCTGTGCGGCCGGCCGATTCCTCCTGCACCCACTGTGGAAGAAATCTGCCAGCTCATGCGGCGGCACTTTGACAACCTGCTGCGCTTCCGCGGCGAGCACTACGCCGTGGACCACTTCCGCAAACGCATCAGTTGGTATGCGAAGCACCTGCATCCCTGTGCGGTCCTGCGCGAATCGATGCGGTTCATCCGCAGCGCGCGGGACTTCGACCGCGCTGTGGCCCGCTTCCTCCTCTGGCGCAACGCCATCGCCGAGGGCGCCGAATCAGCGCCTTCGCCGCCTCAGTTCAGCACGACGATGGACACGTTGAGCACCGTCGCATAGAGCACCCACGCCAGATACGGCACCAGCAGCAGAGCGGCGGCCGGCGAGATCGGCCGGAACGCCACAATCGTGGCAACGATCGCGGCCGCCAGCGCCAGGATTACCACCAGGGCCAGAGCAGGGCTGCGCAGGCCGAAGAACGCAGGCGTCCACAGAGCGTTCAGCAGCAGTTGCACGGCGAACAGCGCCAGTGCCAGCCGCCGCGGCCCGGCCGCCCCTGTGCTGCGCCAGACCAGGTAGGCGGCGATCGCCATCATCAGATACAGGCAGAGCCACACCGGGCCGAAGACCCAGTCGGGGGGATTGAACGGCGGCTTGTTCAGCGCGCGATACCAGGTGTCGCGGGAGGAGGCGGTGGCCAGCGCGCCGAGGATTCCGGCCGACTGACAAAACAGCACGGCCACCGCCAGGGGCAGCCACTCGCTCAGGATTCTCGTCATAGACTGATTTTACCCGCCTTCCGGTCCGCCGAAGAGCAATTCGATGACGGGCCGGTCTTTGGGCTGGAAGAAGACGTAGACGTGATCGCCGGCCTGGAGCATGGTCTGTCCCCGCGGGGCGATCAGCTCGCGCCCGCGCACCACCAGGACGGCCGCGGAGCCCGGGGGGAACTCGATGTCCCGCAAATACGCACCGCAGACCGCCACCGTGGGCTCGATCAGGAACGACGTGAGCTCGCCGTTGAGTGAATAGGTCGAGTTGATCTCCAGCACCGCCGACGGCTGCGGACGATAGGGCGCCATCAGCCCAAACCAGCGCGTCACCAGCCGTATTGTCGATCCAGGCACGATGCTGCTGACCACGACAATGAAGAACACCAGGTTGAACACCTCCAGCGCTCCCGGCACCTGCGCCAGCACCGGAAACGTGCCCAGAATGATGGGCACCGCCCCGCGAAGCCCGATCCATCCAACGTAGCTTATCTCGCGCAGCGGCAGCCGGAACGGCAGCAGGCAGATCAGCACCGCCAGCGGCCGCGCCGCCAGCGCCAGGATCACCGCCAGCGCCAGCCCCTTCCACGCAATCGCCACAAGCTGCGACGGAAACACCAGCAGCCCAAGCATCAGGAACGTGCCCACCTGGCTCATCCACGCCAGCGAGTCGTGAACCCGCGCCAGTCCGTTGCGGTATGGGACCTGGCCGGTGCCCAGCACCACTCCCGTCGCGAAGACCGCCAGAAACCCGCTGCCCCACACCATCGTCGCCGCCCCGAACGACAGGAACGCCAGCGCCAGCGTCAGCACGGGGTACAGCCCCGCCGTGGGAATGTAGATCCGCCGCAACAGGATTCGCCCCAGCCAGCCGAAGAGCAGGCCAATGGCCGCGCCGATCGCCAGTTGCGCGGGAATCGCCAGGACCGCCTGTCCCCAAGAGACCTCCGGCAGGCTGACGATTTCGATCAGGGTCATCGTCAGAATCACCGCCATCGGGTCGTTAATGCACGACTCGACTTCGATGAGCCGGCCGACGCGCGGCTCCAGTTGCAGCCGGCCCCCGCGCAGCACCGCGAAGACAGCCGCGGCATCCGTCGAACTTACCACCGCCCCCAGCAGCAGCGACTCGATCCACCCCAGCCCCAGGGCCCGCGCCGCCAGGGCCAGAAGCCCGGCGGTCAACGCCACGCCCAACGTCGCCAGAACCGACGCCGGCGCCAGCACGCTCCTCACCGACGCCATCGACGTGTTCAATCCCCCGTCAAACAGAATCAGCACCAGGGCGATCGTCCCCAGCCGCACGGCCATCGCGTAGTCATCAAAATGCAGTCCTCCCAGCCCTTCAGAGCCGCCCAGCATGCCCAGAACAATGAACAGCAGCACGATGGGAATGCCCAGCCGGTCGATTGTGCGGCTGAACAGCACGCTGAACGCGATCAGCGATCCGAACACCACCAGCACCAGCGCGGTGGCCTGGGGCTCGGTGATTGTCGCCACGCCGACAGACAGGAAGCTCAGCTCCGCCAGGCTCACTCGATGCACGCCTCCAGGAACGCGGTTCACACGATCGGTTTCGACGTGGCGGGATTGTATGGAAACCGATGCGAAACGTCGCCTGGCGCCCCGCAATTCCTACCCAGTGCCTTCCGCGATCGCCTGCCGCAGCAACTCGTGAAGCCGCGACGTGACCGGACCGCAGCGCCCCTGCCCAATTCTCCGCCCATTCCACTGGCCCACCCAGCCGATCTCACGCGTCGTGCTGGTAATGAACACCTCGTCGGCCGCCAGTGCCTCGGCCTCACTGATGGGTCGCTCGATGGCCGCGATGTCCATCCGCCGGGCCAGTTCCAGAAGCATCAGCCGCGTGATCCCCGGCAACACCTTCGGCCCCACCGGATGCGTCAACAGGCTGCCCCTGGCCACGATGAACAGATTGCTCGAGCAGCACTCAGTCGCGTATCCGTCGGCGATGAACACCGCCTCATCGGCCCCGGCCGCCACGGCCTGGTTCTTGGCCAGCACGTTGGGCAGCAGCGCGATCGACTTGATCCAGCAGCGATGCCATCGTTCGTCGTTGACGCTTATCAGCTTCAGCCCCGGCGATTCGGCCGCCAGGGGCACCGGCGGAAGCTCGCGCGCGTAGAACAGGAGCGTGGGCGTGCACTGCCCGAAAACGTGATTGCGCGGCGCCTGCCCGCGTGTGAGCTGCAGATAGATCATGCCGTCCCGCAGTGCCGTTCGGACGATCAGGCGCTGGATGTGCCCGGCCAGCTCGTCCGTTGACATCGGCATGGCCAGCGAAATCCCCGCACAGGAACGCTCCAGGCGCGCCAGGTGCTCGGCGAGAGCGAACGCCCGGCCGCCGTACACGCGAATCACCTCATAGACGCCGTCGGCAAACTGAAAGCCGCGGTCCTCGACGCCGATGCGGGCCTCGGCCAGCGGCATAACCTCTCCATTGATCCAGATCAGTTCTTCCATCGCACACCTTCCGTGTCGGACTCACGCTGTTACGTCGGCATTGCCCGCCCATCCGCTTGATTGTAACAGCCCCCACCCCAGCAGCAGAACCAGGCAGATGCCGCCCGTCAGTTGCAGCATCATCGCCGGCCACCACAGCGGCGGAACGTACTTGAGTGTAAGCTCGATATCCTGCGCGGGAGGCAGCGCCGGCAGAGGCACGGCCACAAACGCGCCGTTGGCGCGGGCCACCGTGGCCGTCCGTTCAAAGCTCCGCTCAATCTCCCGCCCACGCGACGTGCTGGCCTGCGAGTATCGCAGCATCGCGGTCCAGCCGCTGTCAAAACCCTCGGCAAGCACCAGCCATCCGCCGCCTCCCTTCACCAGCAGACGGATGCGGCCGGGCACGTCGCTGATCACTTGCACCGTGGCCGGCGCCGAACGCGCAGAAGCGTTGGCCGCTCGCGAGGCCTCGCGGTCGAGTATCACCAGCCGTTGGCGGTCGAAGCCCCGCGCCGCGGCGCGATCGGCGGCCTCTGTGCGCTGGTTCACCCATTGTCCGCTGGCGGCGATCCAGGCCCGCGGCATCGCCTCTGTCCCCACGGGCGCGGCCGGCTGCGTCGCAGGTGCGGTGGTGGCGGCAACGGGGGGCACGGCATCCGCGTGCGATTTGCGCACCAACGCGTGTACGACCAGCTCCACGCCGGCGGCCGCCACGATCAGCAGCAACACTCCGCGCAGCCAGGCGGCGCTCTTACCAAAGCGCTGCCATGCGACGTCCAGTCCGACGCCAGAGAGCATCGCCAGTCCCAGTGCCGTCGCGGCCAGAAGTGTCGACACTCCCGATACCGCCGCGCCCGGAATCTGAGGCATGAGCCACAAGTGCCACTGGGGCCCGAACAGCGCTATGCAGAGCATCAGCAGAGATACCAGCAGCCAGAACACACCGCGATTGGGGAGCAGACCTGCCACCAGGCCCCCCAGGCCGACCGCAGTCGCCACCAGACCGATCGATGCGCCGCCCACGCCAGTCGTGGTGGTATGTGGCCAGATGATGCCCAGGATCTGGTCCCAGCGGGGGAGGATGGCGGCCGCGGCCAGGTCGGCCCGCTCGATGCCGCCGGCCTGCTGGGCGTAGCCATACCACGGCACCCACTGCACCGAAGACAGCAGGAGGGCGATGCCCACCGCCAGCATCAGCCCCGGCGCCGCCCAGCACGCCCTCAATCGTCCGACCAGAGGCTCCGCTGCTTCACACCCTGGCCGCAGGTCTCCGAACAGCACCCGCAGGAGCCAGAACACTGCCAGCGCCGCCAGCAGCGCCGCGCTGGCCTCCGCCTGAAAACCGAGGAACTGAAGCGTCAGAACCGCCGTCAGCGCCAGCAGGCGCAGTCCCGTCGGCCTGCGCATCAGCGCTTCCATGGTCAGCAGTGCCCACGGCAGCAGCACGGTGACGTTGCCGTGCAGGTTGAAGAGCCGCTGCACGTTGAACGAGCAAAGCATGAACGCCATCGCCGCCAGCAGCCGCCCGGCGCCGCCGATGCCCAGCATCGCCGCCAGACACCAGGCGCCGATGCCCGCAATCAGCAGGCGCGCAGCGGCGTCCAGCCGCCAGGCAAGCTGAGGCTCCGCCGCCGCATACAGCATCACCGTCGGATAGAACGGGGCCACGGCGGCGCTGGTCATCAGCGGCGCGCCGGGCCGTGGCAAGGGGGCCCAGTATGGCATGGCGCCGTTCGTCAGTGCCTGGGCGGCGGCGCCGGCCGCCTGGGCGCGATGTTGGACAACTACTGCCGCAGGTCCCGCCGCGCGCCAGGCGACGATGCATGCCAGAACCACCAGCGCCAGGATGGCCCCTGCGCTGCCAGCCACGCCCGCCGCCGCTCCGCCGCACCGGCCGGCCGTTGTTGTTGCGGTTTGGTCGCTTGACATTGATTCGTCCCGGATGGCGCTGCCTCAGGCCGCTGGTGGCCTGATCGCTGGCCCTCGCGCCGGCCCGCGCCCGCATATATCCTACCGTCGGCCAGGCCCTCTGTTCGTCCCCATCGTATAATGGCGACGATGGGCGCAGGCAAACCTACCGCAACTGTCTGGGATGAATCTCTGCTGGCCAATCCCCACGCCGCCGTTGACAAACGGACGCGCGTGCAGCGGATGTTCGCGGCCATCGCCTCCAGTTACGACCTGAACAACCGTCTGCACACTCTCTGGACAGATCAGCGCTGGCGGCGCATCGCGGTCGATCTTGCCGGCGTCCGCCCAACTGATGCAGTGGTCGACGTCGCCTGCGGGACGGGCGATCTGGCCATCGCCTTCGCCAAAGCCAATCCCCGCTGTGTCATCGGCATCGACTTCACCTACGAAATGCTGCCGATCGCCCGCGCCAAAATCGACAGTCAAAAATCGAAAATCAAGAACCCGCACCTGGTAAACGGCGATGCTCTGAGCCTTCCGCTGGCCGACGGATCGGCCGACGTTGTCGGTATCGCTTTCGGCATCCGCAACATTACCGAGCCGGCCGCCGCCCTCCGCGAGGCCCGCCGTATCCTCCGCCCCGGAGGGCGGCTGGTCATCCTGGAGTTCTCGCTGCCGTCCAATCGCCTCGTGCGATGGGTCTACAACATATACTTCCGCCACATCCTGCCGCGGACGGCGACCTGGATCAGCGGGGACAGAAGCGGCGCCTACCGCTATCTGCCACAGTCGGTCAGCACCTTCAGCGACCGCCAGGAGATCCTGCGGATGATGCGGGACGCCGGCTTCGAAGCTGTCGAACCGTTCCCCTTAAGCTTCGGTGTCTGCGTGTGCTACAGGGGATGGGTACGGCCCTGAGCTTCGGGCGCACTGCGCCGGCGCAGGCCGGGAAATCGCGAAATGCCCCCTTCAAACCCCGTCGCCGGGACTCGCCGGCTTCAAGCTTCGGCGATCCATGGCGTGCTCGCGTGCTCCACTGAGTCCCAGGGGCTATGATTCACCTGGCATGGACATTGTCACCGCCATCACCGGCGCCAGCGGCGCGATCTACGCCCAGCGCTTTATCCAGGGCCTCGTCGCCGCGGCCGTGCGCGTTCACCTGATCGTCTCGCCTCTCGGCCGACGCCTCCTGCACGACGAGCTGGGCATGGAGACGGTGGACCTGCCGGCGCTGGCCGGCACCACCGCCCACGGCATCACCCTCTACAACTACAACGACGTCGGCTGCCGTCTGGCCAGCGGCTCATTCCTGCACGACGGCATGGTCGTCGTACCCTGCTCCTCCAATACGCTGGCCGAGATCGCCCACGGTCTGGGCGACAATCTCATCTCCCGCGCGGCCGCCGTCACCCTCAAGGAGCGCCGGCGGCTGGTGCTCTGCCATCGCGAGATGCCCCTCTCGCCCATCGACGTCAACAACTACAAGATACTCACCGACGCCGGCGCCATCATCGCGCCCGCCAACCCCGGCCTGTATCTCAACCCCGCCACCGTCGGCGAGATCGCCGATTTCGTCGCCGGAAAACTCCTCGACCTCATGGGGGTGCGGCACGCGATGGAGACCCGCTGGGATCCGGCCGCTGCTCGACGGCCGCGGGTGCAAACCTGATCGGGTCCCGACGGGGGTGCGCGTTTTCGCCACTCTGTCTGCAAGGCCCGACCGGCAGCGCTTGTTTTTCGCCCACACCTGCGACAAGATGCGGCAGCGCCAGACGCGCGGGAAGGAACGCATCTCGTGAGCCAGGTCGTTGACTACGAATCCCATTCTGTAAGCGAAGTTGATCCCGGGTGTCTGCCGGCCTGGAATGTGGGGGAACTGCCGGCCCCCGTTCCCTTTCGCCTGCGCACCTGGCTGATGATGATCGGCCCCGGTCTGGTCCTCGCGGGCAGCTCGATCGGCACCGGGGAGTTCGTCATCGGCCCCCAGGTGGCCGCCCGTTACGGCGGGGCGATGCTCTGGGCGGCGCTGTTGTCCATCCTCGCTCAGGTGGTCCTCAACACCGAGGTGATGCGCTATACCATCTGCACCGGCGAGCCCATCTTCACCGGCTTCATGCGCAGTCGCCCGGGACCCAGGTTCTGGATCATCGTCTATCTCATCATCGACTTCGGCGCCTGGTGGCCCACTCAGGCAGCCCTCTCCGCCCAGATCATCGTCGTCATCTGGCAGGGGCTGGGAACCACCGATACCATCGACCCGGAGACCGTCCGCCTGGTCAGCTACGGCGTCTTCGCCGTCTGCGGCATCGCCGCCCTTTTTGGCGGCAAGATCTACAACACCGTCCAGCTCGTCGGCAGCGGCAAGTTCCTCTTCACCCTCTTCTACATGCTCGTGCTGTGCATCGCCTTCGTGTCTCTTGAAACGTGGATTCAGATCTGGGGCGGCCTGATCAACCCGCTGCGCAGCGTCGACCCCGCCGGACGCATGGCCATCGACTGGAGCGTCGTCGCCGCACTGGCCGGGCTCGCCGGCGTCGGCGGGCTGGGCAACATCCTCGTCTCCAACTTCGTCCGTGAGAAAGGCTGGGGCATGGGAGGCCAGGTCGGCGCCATCCCCTCGGCCTTCGGCGGCCACAAGATCACCCTCTCCCACATCGGCACCATGTGCCGCATGGACGGCAACACGCTCGGGCGCTTCAAGGCCTGGCGCAAATACATCCGCGCCGATCAGTACGTCCTCTGGGCCGGCGGCTCGCTGATCGCCATCATGCTCCCCTGCATGCTCGGCTACGAGTATCTCTACGACGCCGTACGCGATCCCAATCTCGACGACAAGTGGAAATGGGCCGCTGCCCTCGCGCAGAACCTGGGCGAGAGACACGGCCACGTCCTTCGCATCCTCACGCTGGTCTGCGGGCTGATGATCATGCTGCCCGGTCAGTTCATGTCCATCGACGGTGCCGCTCGCCGCTGGACCGACGCCATCTGGTCCGGCTTCGCCACCGTCCGCCGCATGAACACGCGCCACGTCGGCCGCATTTACTATACCATCGCCGGCGCCTACATCGCCTTCGGCCTCATTGGTTACACGTTCTTCCCGAAGCTCGACGGCAGCACCATGATGATCGTGGCGGCCAACGTCAGCACGCTCGCCCTGCCGTGCTGCATCCTCCACACTCTGTACGTGAACCACCGCTTCCTGCCGCGCCCCCTGCGCCCCGGCCTGGGCAAATCGATCGCCCTGGTCCTCTCGGCCTGCTTCTTCCTCCTGATGTTCGGGCTGATGCTGAATCAGAAGTTCGTCCCTTGGGTGAGGAACGTGTTCCTCCCGTGGGTCAGCGGTTCGTAGCCCGCATGGCGGCTATCGGTCCTGGCGCTCGATCCGCGTCCGCGCCCGCAGTCCATCCTCCTCGAACGTCAGGCCCAGGACCGCCCTGGACAGGCTTGTCAGCGCCGGTGGCAGTGGCGGGCCGTCCTTCGGCGCGGCCGGCAGGCCGTACACCGTCGACTCCATCGACTTCCATCGCTCGTTCCACACGTAGCGCCCGCCGCCGGGACACACCAGCCGCGCATGCCACAGTCGTTGGTGAAGGCTCAGCGGGTCCTGATCGGGATACAACCTCCGCCATTCGTTGAGGATGGGCAGGTTCGCCCACGCTCGCGCCTGCATCGCCGCCTGGTAGTCGCCACCCCAGAACTTCGCCAGCAGGGCGGCAAACCGCCCGTCCACCGTCAGGTTGTAGCTCTCCCCCAGCAGCGGCGAGTGTTGTGGCGGCGGCGCCCCGCCCGGCCGCGTGGCCGCCAGCCCGATCGCCAACTGCCTGTCGATGTAGCGCTTGAGCACCTCCTCGTTGGGCGTGATCAGCAGCCCGTTGCCGGCCACGCCGTAGTAGATCGCCAGTTCCTTCACCTCAGCGCCGATGGCCTCCTGTCCCTTCTCCGACGCGCTGACCCTCACATAGGCGCGCTGATTGTGCGTGCGGTTCTCCCAGACCAGCATCTCCGGCGCCGTCGTCGCCACCGCCAGCCGTAGCGCCGTCAGAAACAGCCCCAATCGAAACTGGTCCGAAACCTCCACATACGCCGCCACCGGCAGCCGGGCCAGGTTCTGTTCCATGAACCGCTCGGCCGATTCGGCGGCCGCCAGCTTTTCCCAGAAGGGGTCGGCATCGGCATACAGCGCCACCGACCTGCCCAGCCATGACAGCACATTCAGCTTCACCTCCGGAATCAGCCCCTGTAGCAGGTTGCCGATCTGCTGGATCGGCCGCGATTGAGGATTGATGGCCACTGACAGATGCGCCAGGGCCTCGTGCGGGTCGGCGCTGGTTGGCCCAAGCGCCGCCCCCAGCGACGTCTCCACCATCTGCCGATACTCGCTGCCCCAGATCAGCGGCATCACCGTCAGGTCGGCCGACAGCCGACCCTCCTGGATGGAGAAGCGCATCGCAATCGGGTCAAACGCCCATTGCCAGTTCTGCTGGTACGTGTCGCGCCAGCGGCGGTATGCCTCGGCCTCCTCCTTCGTCACCTTCTCGAGTGACAGTTCGACGATCGGGGTCATGAAATCCAGCCGCCCGTACACGGAGGAGACGACGCCCGCCGACGTCAGGCGCAGCTCGCCGGCGTCGGGCACCGACCAGCTCGACTTCAGCACGGCCGGCGCAGCCTGGTTGCGCGCCAACTCGTTCAGGTGCCGCGCCTGTAGGTCGGTCATCACCGCGGCCGCCCGCGTGCGCCGCGAGTCGGCGATGCGCCAGTGCGGCGAGCACCAGCGGCGGATGGCCGCATCCGACAGCACCAGCAGCCCCGTCTCCTCCTCTCCGCGGCGATAGCGCGCGCGAAAGAACTGATACTCGGCCAACGATGCAAGTGACGGCCGGCGCCCCTGATGGACGTCCACCAGCCGCTGGAGCTGGACGAGCGAATTGGTGACAACCACCGTGTTGCCCAGGGCCGCCAGGTACGAGCAGACCACGCGGTCGGGCGAGACGGCGCCGCTGTAGGCGACGCCCGCAATCTCGCCGCGCACAGCCGCGGCATCGGCGCTCGCCTGGCGCCCCAGGGCGATCTGCGCCGCCAGAAGCGCGCGCAGCGCAACGGGGTCCTTCGCCTCGAACAGCACCGCCAGGTCCGACCCCACGCGCAGATAGGCGTCCGACCCCGTCAGCACCACGCTGTCGATCACCTGCGGCCCCAGAAGCCGCCCCAGGCCGCTGAGCGACAGGCACAGTTGCCGCTCGTAGCGGGCTTTGGTCCGGGCATCCTCGCTGCGAACCTCCACGAGTCGCAGGATGGGCGTGCCCTGTTCGTCGGCCGCGTCGGCCGCCGCAATAAACGCCGCAAAAGTTGGGAAGAAGACCGCGTGCTGATCCGCCGGCACGGCGGCCGCCAGGGGATCGAGCTGGGGCCGATGCTCCGCGAGCTTCGACCTCAAGTCCATCTCGCGAACGGTGATGCCTGCGATCGTGTCGATGTCGATCGTTGCCTCAGCGCCGGCGCCCGCAAGGCGCAGCACGCGGTCGAGCTGCAGGTTCTCGCTTACCGCCCGCCCGCCGGTGAACAGCGCGTAGGTGTCGTCAAGGCCCTGCGCCGGCCGCCACTGCTGGCGCGGCTCATCGCCGGCCCGGACGCCCAGTTCACTGGCCACCTGGCTTGCCTGATACCTGAACCAGGCCGCGCCCGGCACGTCGCGCGCCGCCAGGGCGCGGTAGTGCGCCAGCTTCGATTCCAGGAACGCCGGCCGCGCCTGCGGATCGGCGGCGCCCGCCGCAATGTGAAACCTGATCGCCACCATGCCGCTCAAGTCGGCGTTGGCCACGTGAAGCACGCCCTGGACATCGCGCCCGGCCGGCGCCCTGACGTTCAGCCGTGTGTCGGGGCGCACCTCCAGCGCCGGAACAAACCCAAATCGCTCCGGGGCGCCGCCGCCCAGGTATGCCTCGCCACCTTCGACCACGGCATACGGCGTCATGGCCGCGGCCGTTGCGCCTGCCGTCCTGACCTGCGCCAAGTCTCGCTCGCCCCCCGGCAGTTCGCCCTCGACGATCTTGAGTTCGCCGATCGGCACCGAGAAGTACGCCTCCTGGGCAAGTGCCGTCGAACACCGCAGACAAAATACCCCCATCCAGATCCAGAGCAGTTGACGAGCGAACATGATGAACCTCCCGCGTGAGGAGCCGGCGCCTGGGGTCGAGTGCGGGGCGGCGCCAGGCCCTTGCCGTCCCCGTCCGTTCGCCAACGCACAAGCCAAGTGAATGCTCACTCGTCGCTCGCACGGATGACGACCAGCGTGGGCATGCTCTCAGGATCGTAGGTTTCCCTCAGACAGTCAAGCTCTTCGTCGCTCCCCCGCGCGTGCGTTACGGTCTCTGCGTTGGATGGAGCCAGGATGGCCCTGGCCCACGCTGGAGCGCGAACGCAAACACTTGGTCGCAAGATTGGGCGCACGGGGGCACGGGCAAGGACGCCGGTGCTACATCGCGCGCCGGCGCGATCCCGGACGCCGGCCGCATGAACTGTCACGCGCCGCTCCCCCGCTTCGTCGCTCCGTCGCTTCGTCGCTACGTCGCTCCGTCGCTCCCCCGCTTTCACCCACCGCGATATCTCATTCGGATTTCCCCGCGCCCGCCGCCCGCGACCAACCTACCGTCTTCTCCACCAGCTCCGCCAAATCCCGGAACACCGCATCCGGCCGGTGCTCCGGCGGCAACCGCTCCAGGTCCCTCTGCTCCGTGATTCCGCTCAGGGTCAGGATCGTCCGCATTCCCACCCGCCGTCCGCCGACTATGTCCGACTCGATGTTGTCGCCGATGAGCAGGCAGCCGGCCGCCTCCACGCCCAGCCGCTGGCAGAGGTTGTGGAAAAAGACCTCCTGCGGTTTGCCGCAGAACACCGGCGTCACATTGGCCGCGTACCCCAGATACGCGCACAGGGCCCCCGCACCGAACTCCAGCCCGCGCGGGCTGGGAAACACGCGGTCGGCGCAGGTCCCCACAAGCTCCGCGCCGTTCCGCAGCAGCATCAGCGCTATGCGCTGTCGCTCCTCGGTGGCGTAGACGTTCGTCGGCGTGCCGACGATGATGGCATCGCATCGTTCGTCAGCGCTGTGCACCCAGTGGCAGCGGCCGCTGAGCATCTCCTGCACTCCCTCCGTCGCCAGATTGAAGATGCGCGGCCAGGGTCCATGCCGCTGCAGCACATAGTCCACGGCCGCCGCCGCCGCCGTGTAGATGTGCGTGGCATCGGCCGCGATGCCCATGCGCCCCAGTCGCGCTGCGACGTGCTCGGGGCTGAGCGTGCTGTTGGACAGACACGCGTATTTCCGCCCGGAAGCGTTCAGCAGGCGCACAAACTCCACCGCACCCGGCAGGGGGTGCTCCTCGCGATAGACCGTGCCATCCAGGTCCAGCAGGATGGCCTGATATTCATCCAGATTCAGCATGACGGGCGGGCAGTGTAGCGGCCGGCGGTTCAGATTGCATGTGAGGTATCGCCAGTCGCTCAGAGCCACCTGGCGGCGACGAGCGACCTGGGCGATCCCCGGCGGGCGCAATTTCTGTCGCGCGGCAGTTATCCACATTTACTCCGTACGGCATACCGGCGGCCGGTCGGATACTGGACCCTTTATGAAGAACCGATCATGGTATGAACAATCAGAAAAGCCCCCTGAGCCTGCCAAAACCGCAGGACCGATCGTTATCAATTGTCCACAAAGGACTTACCGTCTTTCGAACGGGGCAGACCGCACCTTCGGGGGCAGAATGTTCCTCCGCCGCAATTGTAAAGCTGTTGTAAAGATCTGTCGGCGGCCATCGCGGGACTGCGCGCAGGGGGCTCGTTTTTCCACAGCTTTTCCACATCGCCCGCGGCGCTTGATTTTCCCGGCCGGACAGGCAGACTCAGCGGCCCATGAATCTGCTGGAAACCACGCGGCTGGTCAAATCCTATGGCGGGCGGATGGTCGTCGACCATGTCAGTTTTGTCCTGCATCAGCAGGAGATCATGGGCATTCTCGGTCGCAACGGCGCCGGCAAGACGACCACCTTCCGCATCATCATGGGAATGGTCCGGCCCGACAGCGGCGCGGTCGCTTTCGATGGCCAGGACATTACCCACCTGCCGATGTACCGCCGCGCACGCCTGCCCGGAGGAGGCATCGGCTACCTCTCTCAGGAGCGCTCGGACTTCCGCAGGCTCACCGTCTGGCAGAACCTGCTGGCCATCCTCGAAACCACCGACCTGCGACGCGAACAGCGCCGCCGCGAGGCCGAAAAACTGCTCGACCAGTTCGGCCTCCTGCGACTGAAGGACCAGAAGTCCGACACCCTCTCCGGCGGCGAACGCCGCAAGCTGGAGATCGCCCGCGCCCTTTGTACCCGCCCGAGGCTGATCCTGCTGGATGAGCCCTTCAGCGGCGTGGACCCCATCGCCGTCGAAGACCTTCAACGCGAGGTGCGACGCCTCAAGCATGAGTTCGGCAAGAGTGTACTCATCACCGACCACAACGTTCCGCAGACACTGAAGGTCTGCGACCGCGCCCTGATCATCGACGAGGGCCGCAAAATCAAGGAGGACACCCCGCGCGCCATCATCAACGACCCCCAGGTGCGGGCGGCCTATCTGGGTAACACCTTCCGCGGGGACGAGTTCGATACGTAACAAGGACCGCACCACTGTGGCCCCACCCACGAGGTGATATCCCATTTCGGGCTCTTCCCGATTTTACTCCACCGGCGCGGCCGACCGCGACCGCACGACCGAGTGGACCAATACGGCCGACGGTCAGGTGGCCGCCATGACCGCGCGGAACCCCAACACGGGCAGCCAGGTGACCCGCTACGTGTACGGCACGACCACGACGGAATCCGGCGTGGCCCGTAGCACGCTGCGGGTTCCTCCCGTGCCCGTCGCCCCTCGCCCACCGCAAACGACGCGATCTCGTAGCACGGGCCTCTCGCGCATCTTGCCCGTGCCCTGGAGTTTAGCATTTTCATAGTGTGGAGACTCTCCCCCGATGGCCAGCACGGGCGAGAACGGGCGTGCTGCGTCGTGCGCCAGCGCGATCTCGGACCGCCGGCCGCAGAAACGGTTACGCGCCCGGAAGCGCTGCCGACTTCCCTGCCCGCTTTGCAGGTGCGCAGGCGCGTGGTAACATCTATGGCTGGCGATCCTTGAGGAGCTGCAAGTTCCCTGCGCGTCTATGGCACATCTCATCGACATGCTGTCTCAAGGCGATGGCACTCCGCGCCATCTGACTGTCGGCACGGGCAACCGGGCCCACTGGAGGACCCTTGGCCGAGCTTGATTCCGCCTTCCGCGGGAAGCGTGCGCTGATTACCGGCGGCCTGGGCTTTATCGGATCGAACCTCGCCCGGCGCCTGGTCGATGCCGGCGCCAGCGTGCTTCTGGTCGACAGCCTGATCCCCCAGTACGGCGGCAACCGATACAACATTGCGGGCCTTGAGGACCGAGTCAGCGTCAGTCTCACCGACGTGCGCGACGAACGCGCCATGGGCGAGCTGGTTCGAGGGCAGGACTTCCTCTTCAACCTGGCCGGCCAGACCAGTCACATGGACTCGATGACCGATCCCTACACGGACCTGGACATCAATACGCGCGCGCAGCTTTTCATCCTCGAGGCCTGTCGCAAGAACAACCGCAACATCAAGATCATCTTCGCCAGCACACGACAGATCTATGGCAGGCCCGACTATCTGCCCGTCGACGAACGCCATCTCCTGCGGCCGGTCGACGTCAACGGCATCAACAAGATGGCCGGCGAGCGCTATCACATCCTCTACAGCGACGTTTACGGCATCCGCGCCTGCGCCCTGCGTCTGACCAATACGTTCGGACCGCGGATGCGCGTCAAGGATGCGCGGCAGACTTTTCTGGGCGTGTGGATCCGGCTGCTGGTGGAGGGCAGGCCGTTTGAGGTCTGGGGAGGCGAGCAGAAGCGGGACTATACCTATGTCGACGATGCCGTCGACGCCTTTCTGATGGCCGCCGCCAGCGAGAAAGCCAACGGCCAGATTTACAACCTCGGCGGAGATGCGGTGTATACGTTGCGGCAGACCGCTGAACTGATGGTCCAGGCCAACGGCGGAGGCGAGTTTGTCGTGCGCGAGTTCCCCGCCGACCGCAAGCGTATCGACATCGGCGACTACTATGCCGACTATTTTGCCATCCATCACGCTCTGGGCTGGAGACCCCGCACCGCCTTTCTGGAGGCGATGGAGAAGACCATCGCCTACTACCGCCAGTCGCTGGCCCATTACCTGTGACCGACGGCCGCGCCTGATCCACACCACCGCCCACTATGATCCCGCAGACCGATCCCAAGGCGAGCTACCTGGCACATAAGCCGGCCATCGACGCGGCGCTGCATCGCGCCCTGGACAGCGGCTGGTACATTCTCGGCGAGGAGGTCAGGCGCTTCGAGACGGCCTTCGCCAACTGGCTTGGCGCTGCCCATGCCATCGGGGTCGCCAGCGGCACGGATGCCATCGAGCTGGCCTTGCGCGCGTGCGGGATCGCACCGGGCGACGGCGTCTTCACCGTCACCCACACTGCCGTGGCCACGGTCGTCGGCATCGAACGCGCGGGGGCAATCCCCATCGCCGTGGACATCGATCCCCTCACGTACACCATGTCGCCGCAAAGCCTGGAGCAGGCCCTGCAGGCCGTCAGCGGTGAAGCGGCAGGCCTGCGGCCACGCGCCGTGGTCGTGGTGCACTTGTACGGTCACCCGGCAGACATGGCGGAAATCTCCCGCCTTGCCAGCCGCCACGGGCTGGCGGTCATCGAGGACTGTGCCCAATCGCATGGCGCGGCCGTCGACGGACGCAAGACCGGCACGCTGGGCCAGGCGGCGGCATTCAGTTTCTATCCCACGAAAAACCTGGGGGCCATCGGCGACGGCGGGGCGGTGGTTACAAATGACGCCACGGTTGCGGAGAGATGCCGCACACTGCGTGAATACGGCTGGCGGCAGCGCTACGTCAGCGATGAACCCGGACTCAACAGCCGCCTGGATGAACTGCAGGCGGCGCTGCTTGGCGCCAAGTTGCCGTCGCTGGATCGCGAAAACGCCCGCCGGCGGCAGATCGCCGCCCGCTACCAGGCGGCACTGAACGAGGCGGGACTTGGCCTGCCGACAGTGGCTGCACGCTGTACCCACGTCTACCATCAGTACGTCGTGCGCAGCAGCCGGCGCGACGACCTGCGGCAGTTTCTGAAGGAACAGGGGGTGGGAACGCTGATCCATTACCCGATGCCGGTGCATCAGCAGCCCGCCTATCGCGCCCGCATGCCTGTGCCGGTATCCATGAGCCATACGGAGCAGGCCGCGCGGGAGGTGCTGAGCCTGCCGATGTTTCCCGAGCTGACCGAGCAGCAGGTCGACACGGTGATCGCCGCTGCAAAGGCGTGGACCGCGCGCGGCCGCGCGTGAACCGCGGCGACCTTGACGGAGTTGGCCAACGATGCCCGGCAAAGAACTGTTCAACCGCCTGTACGCCGAGGAGCAGTGGGCGCCGATTCTGCTGCGCCCGCACGCGTTCTCGACCACCCGCTATGACGACGTGGCGCGGCTGCTGCTCCCGGAGCGCGGGCGTGCGCTGGAGTTCGGCTGCGGCTCGGGGGGACTGCTGATCGCACTGGCGGAGCGCTTTGATGAGGCCGTGGGCGTCGATCTGTCCGATCGGCGCATCGCCCTGGCGCGCCGCATCCTCGCCGAGCGCTACCCGCAGTACAGCGGAAAACTACGCTTCCAGTGCATTGGCGGCGGCGAGCCGCTGCCCTTCGAGGACGCCTCCTTCGACGTGATCATCGCCTGCGTCGTGCTGGAGGCCGTCCCCGACGTCTTCGCCACCATGGACGAGCTGGCCCGCGTGTGTCGCCCCGGCGGGTGCCTGCTCGCCACGGTGGCCAACGTCTGCTATATTCGGCATATCCTTGGCATGCTGGCCGGGAGAATCCCCGTCACCTGGGCACCCACGCGCGACATCGGCGAATGGCGCCGATGCGGCTGGGATGGCGGCTGTCTCCGCTACTTCAGCAAACACGCCCTGAGCCAGTTGCTGCTGCACACGGGATTCGATCCCGAGAAATGGTCCGGCAGCGGCCGCTGGGCCAGACTGCGACGCTGGTGTCCGGCCCTTTGCAGCGATCTGTGCGTGCGTGCCCGGCGCCGCAGGCAGCGATAGCTGCCCGTCCGCCGACTTGAGTGTCCCGACCATGCGCATCCTCCACGTCATCCCCATCCTCGATCCCTCCCATGGCGGCCCGCCCCGCGTGGCGGCGCGACTGGCGGCGGGCCAGGCAAATCTGGGCCACCAGGTCACCATCGTGTCCTATGCGCTGAAGGAGCCGGAGCTGTTCCGGCAGATGACGCAGCGCCTGCCGGCCTTCGATCGCGTGCAGCACGTTCAGCTCGATCGCGCTGGCCTGGGCGAGTGGCTGTGGGCGCGAAGCTCGCGCCCCCGCCTGCGTCAGCTCATCGCCGCCGCCGACGTGGTCCACATCCACAACGTCTGGGAATCGCTCAACCGCGTGGCGGCCGCCGAGGCCTGTCGCGCCGGCAAGCCCTACCTGCTCCAGCCCAACGACATGCTCAACCCCTATGCGCTGAGCCAGAAGAAAGTCAAGAAGAAGCTGGCCATGGCCCTGGGATACCGGGCCATGATCGAGCATGCGCACGCCCTGCTTTTCGGGCATGCCGAGGAAAGGCGCCTGGCCAGCGAGTCGGAGTTCAAGACGGATCATCTGGTGACGGCGCTGGGAGGCGTCTTTGCCCAGGAGGTCGAGCCTCTCCCCCAGCCGGGCCTCTTTCATCAACACTGCCCGGCGGTCAAGGACCGGCCCTTCATTCTGTTCCTCAGCCGCCTGCACCACAAGAAGGGGCTGGACTACCTGGCCGAGGGCTTTGCCCGCTGCGCCGGCCAGGCACCCCAGGTGCATCTGGTGGTGGTCGGCCACGACGAAGGCGCCCGGGCCGACTTCCAGAAACGCATTGAGCGACACGGCCTGACCGACCGCGTCCATCTCGTCGGCCCCATGCATGGCGAGGCCAAGTGGCAGGCCTACCGTGACGCGGTCTGCCTGTGCCTGCCCAGCCGCGATGAAGCGTATACCGTCGCCATCACGGAGGCGCTGGCCGCGGGGCTGCCGGCCGTCATCAGCGCCAACTGCCATTACGACGACGTGCGCGAGTACGAGGCGGGCATCATCGTCGATCTCGATGCCCAGGCCATCGGCAACGCCCTGCTGCGGCTCGTTCAGGATCCTGATCTGCGCCGGCGCATGAGCGAAAACGCCCGCCGGCTCTTTCGCGAGCGCCTGTGCTTCGACGTGGCCGCTCGCGAATCCCTGGCGATCTACGAGCAGTGCCTTCGCCGTCCCCATCGCCTTTCCAACGACATCGCCAAAGCGGGGACCTGAGTCGCCTCGCCGGGACCCTTTATCCGACGCCCGGCGGCGGCCATGGCGGCAGGCGGCGAGCCGCTCCCTTGCCGTTTCCCCCCGCCCACGTCACACTGTGCCTCGACGAGGTGTACAGCCATGTTCGACGCCCTGACCGAAAAACTCTCCGGCGTGTTTCGCTCGCTCTCCGGACGCGGCCGGATTTCCGAGGAAAACGTCCGCGATGCCATGCGCGACATCCGCACCGCTCTCCTGGAGGCGGACGTCTCCTTCAAGGTGGTCAAGGACTTCACCGAGCGCGTGATGGAAAAGGCCCAGGGCCAGGAGGTGATCAAGTCCCTGCGCCCCGGCGATCTGATGGTCAAGATCGTCTACGACGAGCTGGTCAACCTGATGGGGCCTGTCGATACCCGCATCTATTTCGTCCAGCCCGGCCCCACCATCATCATGATGTGCGGCCTCCAGGGCTCGGGCAAGACCACGACTTGCGGCAAGCTCGCCAAGTACCTGCTGGGCAAAGGCCATCAGCCCATGCTCGTGGCCGCTGACCTTCAGCGCCCCGCGGCCATTGAGCAGCTCCGCGTTGTGGGCGAACAGGTCGGCGTCCCGGTCTACGCCGAGCCGTCCCGCGCCGCCGCCCACGGCCAGGTCCCCAAAGGCGCCTCCACCGCCGTCGCCCGCGCGGCCGTCCAGCAGGCCAAAACGACCGGCCGCGACGTGGTTATCCTCGACACCGCCGGCCGCCTGGCCATCGACGAGGAGCTCATGGAAGAGCTGCGCGACATCAACACGCAGATCAAGCCGCACCAGATCTACCTGGTGCTGGACGCCATGACCGGCCAGGATGCCGTCAACTCGGCGCGCATCTTCAACGAAAAGCTGGAGCTGGACGGGCTGATCCTGACCAAGTTCGACTCCGACACGCGCGGCGGGGCGCTGCTTTCGGCCAAGGTCATCACCGGCAAGCCGGTCAAGTTCCTGGGCATGGGCGAGAAGCTTGACGCCCTGGAGGAGTTCCGCCCCGAGGGCATGGCCCAGCGCATTCTGGGCATGGGCGACATCCTTGGCCTGGTGACCACCGCCATGGAGAAGTTCGACCAGGAGGAGACCGCCCGCCTCCAGGAGAAGATGGAGAAGGGCAAGTTCTCGCTGGAGGACTTCATGGCCCAGCTCAAGCAGGTGCGCAAGCTCGGTCCCATGGGCAAGATCATGAGCATGATCCCGGGTATGAGCGACCTGACCCGGCAGATGAACATGGGCGAGGGCGACGTCGAGCAGCAGATGAGCCGGATGCAGGCCATCTACAACTCGATGAACAAGAAGGAGCGCAAGAACCCCGATCTGCTCGACGGCAGCCGCCGCCGCCGCATCGCCCGAGGCGCGGGCGTGGAGCTGAACGAGGTCGGCCAGTTCATCAAGCAGTTCGAGATGAGCCGCGACATGATGAAGGCCGTCGGCAGCATGGGGCTTGCAGGGCGCATGAACCTCATGCGCCACCTCATGTCCGGAAAACTGGCCGATCTGGGCATGCCCGGCGGGCCGATGCTCAAGACCAGGAAATCGGGCTACATGGAAAAGAAGGAACGGAACAAGAAGAAGAAACGGCGGTAACTCCCCGCTGCCACGGCCCAGAGGTCCTCGTAGCGCGCCTCATCGCCTCCCCATCCACTGGCCCATAAGCCTGGGGCCGAGGTCTCGCCGCCGGTGCAGCCATTGAGTCAGTTCCGTCAGCGTAGCCCAGGAGGAATCAGCCAACGTCGACCAGGCGCGCCATGTCAGCCCGCCTTCTCCTCGATTCCCAGATCGGCGATCGTGACCAGCGGACGGTATGCAATGCCACGGCGTTCGAGCGCCTCACGCGCGCCGGCATCCCGATCCAGCACCGAGATGGCCAGCAGCACCTTGCCGCCGTACTCCTCGACGGCGTCAATCGCCTTGACGATCGAACCGCCCGTCGTGACCACGTCGTCGACGATGACGACATTGCAGGGCGCCGGTGGAATCGGCCCCTCGATGCGCTTCATCGTTCCGTGGGTTTTGACGTCCTTGCGGACGACGAATGTCGGGATCGGCCTGCCGTCGAGGAAGCTGCGGCAAGCCACAGCTCCGACGATGGGCGTGGCGCCCATGTCCATGCCCCCGACGGCATCGACCGGCATCCCCTCGATCTCGCGCAGGATCGATTCAGCGATGACCGCGGCCCCTTCCGCATCCATCGCCGTCAGCCTGCCGTCGATGTAGTAGGTTGACGATTTGCCGCTGGCCAGGATGAAGCTGCCATATCGCAGTGACTTGTGCTTCAGCAATTCCACCAGTCTGGGGTAGCGGCTTGCCACGGCTCATCCTTCCGCGCGTTGAAACATCGCGCGGCGGTAGCTTACGCGCACTGGGCGCAGATGGGAAGGGGAGCTGCATGAACTGCATCGCTGCTCGCGACCGTGTGCCCTCCTGGTTTGTGCCCTGTCCCCGCCCGCCTCTCTTCTGTATCCTCCGCCGTTCATGCACCTGCCTTATCTCACGCGCGACATCCCCGGCATCGGCGGCGTCATCAGGCAGCGCCCGGAGGATTTCTTCGTTCAGGAACTGCCGCTGTATGAGCCATGCGGCGAGGGTCAGCATGTCTACTGCGAGATCGAAAAGCTCGGCCTCACCACTTTCCAGGCCATCGACCAGATCGCCGGGGCGCTGAACGTCGCCGGCCGCGACATCGGCTACGCCGGCATGAAGGACGCCCAGGCCATCACACGGCAGGTGCTCTCAATCGCGGGAACCACCGAAGAAGCGGTGATGCGGCTGACGATTCCGAACCTGAAGATCCTCTGGGCGCGCCGCCACGGCAACAAGCTGCGACTGGGGCATCTGGCCGGCAACCGCTTCGCCATCAAGGTGCGCCAGGTCGATCCGACGGCGGTCGTCAGGCTCCAGCCCCTCATCGACCTGCTCATCGCCCGCGGCATGCCCAACTACTTCGGAGAACAGCGTTTCGGACGGCGCGGCGACAACCATCTGCTGGGGGCGGCCCTGATCCGCGGCGATCTCGAAGGCTTCCTCAAGCTGCTGCTGGGCTCGCCCAACCCCAGCGTGGACGATGCGCAGGTCCTGGGGGCGCGCAAGGCCTTCGAGCGCGGCGACTACGAGGCCGCCTTGCGGCTGTGGCCGCGCCGCGGCGGCATGGAGCGACGCGTGCTTCACCGCTTCATCAAGACGGGCAAGGCGCGTGCGGCCGTCGGCGCCGTCGATGAGAAGCTGCGGAGGTTGTTCGTCTCGGCGCTTCAGTCGGAGCTGTTCAACCGGGTGGTGGCCAGGCGCATCGACACGCTCGACCGCGTCATGACCGGCGACATGGCCTACAAGCACGACAACGGAGCGTGCTTCAAGGTGGAAGATGAGGCGGCCGAGCAGCCGCGCTGCGCCGCATTTGAGATCAGCCCCACGGGACCTCTGATCGGCTATCGGATGACCATGCCTCAGGGCCAGCCGCTGGCAATCGAACAGGCGGCCATGGAGGAACTGGGCCTCAAGCCTGAGGACTTCCGCGTGGAGGGGAGGCTGAAGGTCAAGGGCGCGCGGCGGCCGCTGCGCGTGCGCCCGGCGGATGTGCAGATTGCCGGCGGGGTCGATGAACACGGCCCGCACGTGACCGTCGCATTCACGCTGCCGGCCGGTTCCTTCGCCACGGTGATGATGCGCGAGATCATGAAGCCGGCGCAGGGCGGTCTATAATCGAGGCACCGGGCCGGCGCGTTGTAGCCGTGGCTTTGAGTCTGAGTTGTGACGGAGCGGATTCATGATCGACATGTCGGATCTGGCGCATCGCGCCAACAGCGACTATCTCGAGCAGCTCTATCAGCGATACCAGCGCGACCCCCGCTCAGTGGATGAACGATGGCGCGCCTTCTTCAGCGACATGGACCGCGGCACGGCGCCGGCCGGGCGCCGGGAGGCGGCGGCCGCGGCATCGCCCGCGCCGGGCGACGGATTGTTTACCATCGGCGTGCGCGATCTGGTGCATTCCTTCCGCGAACTGGGGCATTTCGTCGCCAATCTCGATCCGCTGGGCCACAATCGCCCCAATCATCCCCTGCTGGAGCTGTCCGAGTTCAACATGACGGCGGAGGACCTGGACCGGCAGGTGGGCAGCGGCGGCTTCCTGGGGCCCACCGACGGCACCCTGCGCGACCTCATCGACAAGCTGCTGCGCACCTATTGCGGCACCCTGGGCGTCGAGTTCATGTACATCTCCGACAAGAACCAGCGCGAGTGGCTGGCCCAGCGCATGGAGCCGATCTGCAACCGCCCCCAGTTCACCGCCGACGAGCAGCGCGCCATCCTCAGCCAGCTCGTGGCCGCCAACGGCTTCGAGCAGTATCTGCACACCCGCTACGTCGGCGCCAAACGATTCAGCCTCGAAGGCGGCGAGTCACTGATCCCCATCCTCAATACCATCGTCGAGGACGGCGCGGCCCTGGGCGTCGAGGAGATCGTCATGGGCATGGCCCATCGCGGGCGGCTCAACACCCTCGCCCACGTGCTGCACAAGCCCTACGAGATGATTCTGGCCGAGTTCGAGGGCTTCGTGCCCCACGAGGACGAGGGCGACGGCGACGTCAAGTACCACCTGGGCTACTCACACGACCGGGTGGCGGCCTGCGGCCGGCGCATCCACGTGGCGCTGAGTTTCAACCCCAGCCATCTGGAGCTGGTCAACCCCGTGGTCGAGGGCATCGTGCGTGCGAAACAGTATCGCTACGGCGACAGCCAGCGCACGCGCATCGTGCCCATCCTCATCCATGGCGACGCTGCCTTCACAGGGCAGGGCATCGTACTGGAGACGCTGGCACTTTCGGAGATGCCCTACTGGCGCACCGGCGGCACCATCCACATCATCATCAACAACCAGATCGGCTTCACCACCATGCCCAAACAGGGCCGATTCACGCCCTATCCCACCGACGTGGCCAAAACCATTCAGGCGCCCATCTTTCACGTCAACGGCGACGACCCAGAGGCCTGTGTCTGGGCGGCCAGGCTGGCCGTCGCCTTTCGGCAGCAGTTTCACTGCGACGTGATGATCGACCTGTGGTGTTATCGTCGCCACGGTCACAACGAGGTGGATGAACCCAGTTTCACCCAGCCGCTGATGTACCGTCAGATCACTTCGCATCCGACCGTGCCCGAAGTGTATCAGAGGCGGCTGGAGCAGGCCTCGCGCATCGGCGCCGATGAGGTCCAGAAGCTCAACAGCGAGCTGCGCCAGCGCCTGGATCAGGCGTATCAGACGGCGCGCGAGGCCCGCCCCCGACAGAGTATCACCACTCTGGGCGGCCTGTGGCGCGGGCTGACGCGCGCCGGAAGCGACTGGTCGGCAGACACGGCCGTGCCGCCCGACGTGATCCGGCGGATCGCTGAGGGAATCTCCACGGTCCCCGACGGTTTCACCGTCCACCCCAAGCTCACGCGCCTGCTTCAGGCGCGGCGCGACATGGGCTTCGGCAAGCTGCCGGTCGACTGGGGCACGGCCGAGGCCTTCGCCCTGGGCAGCCTGGTCCTCGAGGGCACGCCCGTCCGCTTCGTCGGCCAGGATTCGCAGCGCGGCACCTTCTCCCACCGCCACGCCTGCCTTCACGACTATCAGACCGGCAGGAAATACTACCCGCTGGCCAATCTCTCCCCCGATCAGGCGCCGATCATCATCGTCAACACCATGCTCTCCGAGCTGGCCGTGCTGGGCTTCGAATACGGCTTCAGCTCGGCCGATCCGGCGAACCTGGTGATCTGGGAGGCTCAATTCGGCGACTTTGTCAACGGCGCCCAGCCGATCATCGACCAGTTCATCGCCGCCGCCGAGTCCAAGTGGCAGAAGATGAGCGGGCTGGTGATGCTGCTGCCGCACGGGTTTGAGGGCCAGGGCCCCGAACACTCGCACGCCTACCTCGAGCGGTTTCTGTCGCTGTGCGCCGAGAACAACCTTCAGGTGTGCGTGCCCACGCTGCCTGCCCAGTACTTCCACCTGCTGCGGCGGCAGATCCATCGCCGCTTCCGCAAGCCGCTGATCCTCATGATGCCCAAGAGCCTGCTGCGCTCGGAGCTGTCGACCTCGACGCTTGAGGAGTTCACCTCGGCGACCTTCCGCAACGTCATTGACGATCCGGCGGTCCAGACTCCCCAGCAGGTGCGCAGGCTGCTCCTGTGCAGCGGCAAGGTCTATTTCACGCTCCATGTCGCGCGACAGAAACACGCCATCGACGATGTGGCCATCGTCCGCATCGAACAGCTCTATCCGTTTCCCGGCAAGGAAATAGCGGCCATTCTCGCCCGCTACAACCGCGCGGAGGAGGTAGCCTGGGTGCAGGAGGAGCCGCGCAACCGCGGGGCGTGGACATTCATGCACCAGCGCATTCCCGGGATGTTGCCCGATTCCACAGTCTGGAGCTATTACGGACGCGAGGAATCAGCCAGCCCCGCCACCGGATCGTATAAGCTGCACCAGATCGAAGAGAATGAGCTCGTCAGCCACGCACTGGACCTGCCGGCAAGCGCGAGCGGCTCGCAGGCGGGCCGGCTGGACGCGGACGCCGCGGCATCCGAAACCGCCGGCACGACGGCATCCAGGTGACAAGTGAACATTGACAGGTGAAACATGGCAGTTCAGGTAGAAGTGCCTCCACTGGGCGAGTCGATCACGCAGGCCATCCTCGTCGCCTGGCGCAAGGGCGACGGCGAAACCGTCGCCGTCGACGATGAGTTATGCGAACTGGAGACCGACAAGGCCAACGCGCCCATTTACGCCAAAGCCGCCGGGGTCCTGCATCGACTGAAAGACGAGGGCGAGACCGTTTCCGTCGGCGAGGTCATCGCCCGCATCGACTCCGGTCCCGATGCGGCCCCTCAAAGACCCGCTCCCCAGGCCGCCTCCGCCCCGGCCGTCCCCGACGTCGCACAGCCCCAGGACCAGCCGGCCGCTGCTGCGCCGCTCGCCTCGGCGGACGCCTCCCGCACCGTGTCGCCTGAGCAGCTCAGTCCCGCCGTGCGCCGAATCGTCGAGGAGAACCAGCTTGACCCGCGCCACATCCCCGCCAGCGGGCCCGGAGGCCGCCTCACCAAGGAGGATGTCCAGAAGCACCTGGCCGCTCGCGGCGACGGCGGAAAACCCGCGCCCGGCGCCGAGGAGCCGGCGGCCGTGCTGGAACAGCCCACGCCCGCGTCGGTGACGACCCCGGCGCCGATCCCGCAGTCGGACACGCCGGTGATGACTTTCGATGCCGACGGCACGCGCCGCGTCCCCATGAGCAAGATCCGCCGCCGCATCGCCGAACGACTGGTCCAGGCCCAGCAGACCGCCGCCATCCTCACCACCTTCAACGAGATCGACATGACGGCCGTTGTGGACCTTCGCTCGCGATTCAAGGACCAGTTCGAGAAGGTGCACGGCGTCGGCCTGGGCTTCATGAGTTTCTTTGCCCGCGCGGTGGTCATGGCGCTGCGCGAGGTGCCACGGCTCAACGCCTTCATCGACGGCAACGACATCGTCTACCACAACTTCGTACACCTGGGGATCGCCGTCAGCACCGACCGCGGCCTGGCCGTGCCCGTGCTGCGCAACGTCCAGACCATGTCTTTCGCCCGCATCGAGGCCGAGATCAAGCGGCTGGCCGCCGCCACCCGCGAGGGCAAACTCAGCGTCGAGGAACTCTCCGGCGGCACCTTCTCCATCACCAACGGCGGCGTCTTCGGCTCGCTGCTGTCCACCCCCATTCTGAATCCGCCGCAGAGCGGCATCCTCGGCCTGCACGCGATCCAGAAGCGGGCGGTGGTGATCGACGACAAGGTGACGGTGCGGCCGATGATGTACGTCGCCCTCAGTTACGACCATCGCATCGTGGACGGCAGGGAGGCGATCACCTTCCTCGTGCGCATCAAACAGTTGATCGAAGACCCGGCTCGGCTGATGCTGGAAATATGACCGGCCCGGTGGTCGTCGTGTACAATAAGAGCGGGTTGGGACGCCATGTTTGCCCAACCGCATGCAGTGCCTACAGGCCATGTGGAGTGGTGATCGCATCAAGCTCGATCGAATGGCGCTGGACGACCCGACAGTCGGTTCGGCCGATCGCCTGTTCGATGAGGCGGCCCTTGCCGCCTGCCTCCAGCGCCAGCTCGACAGACTTCTGATGGAGGATCTGGGCGCCGGTGCGTTCGCCTCCGGTCTGACGCCATGGCGGGCCGCCACATTCGCCAACCTGCTGCATCACCCCGAGCCGCCGCTGCCCCTGCTGGAGCTGACGCGCCAGTTCGCCAAGACCTGTCGTCCGCCACACAGCCAGGTGCCAATCCCCGTCGGCATGGTTCTCTATTTCGCCGCCATCGCCACCGCCCTATTGCGCTGCGGCCGGCGCATCACGCGCCTCGACGATCAGGGCATCCGCCGCGGCCTGAAATGGGCACTGGCGCAGCGGTGGATCGACCCGGCGCTGCGCGACCGTTTCGAGCAGGCCATGCGGCTGGTGCAGCGGCCGCTGCCCTTGCCCACGCAGCGCTGATGCCCGCCGTGAGCCGGCCAGCGCGGCCGACCGCACAGCTCACGCCAACGCCGCCCTGGGTTCACGGATGAACGGCCGCGCCGCCTCCACCACCGCATCGAAGGCGGCCGGATCGCTGATGGCCAGCTCGCTGAGCATTTTGCGGTTGAGCACGATGCCCGCCTCGGCCAGGGCCGGAATGAACCGGTTGTAGTGGATGCCGCGGGCCTTGAGAGCGGCGTTGAGCCGCGTGATCCAGAGGCTGCGGAAATGCCGCTTTTTCTGTCGCCGGTCGCGATAGGAATAGACGCCGGCCTTGGCCACGAACTCCTTGGCAACGCGATACAGCCTGCCGGGGCCCATGGCGAAACCCTTGGCGCGACGAAGAACACGCTTGCGCTTGCGGCTGTGTACCGGGCCGCCCTTTACACGGGGCATGATGGGATCCTTTCACTCGAGCTAGAGGCACTCGCCCGCCGGTCGCTGCCGTGCGGGGGGCTTGGCTGCACCGGACGCTCCGGTGCTTCTTTTGTTGACCATGCAGAATCACCCGCCGGCCGGCGCCGCAGAGAGCGACTTTGCCCTGGCGCTGCGCTCGTGAGCCGCCTGGGCCGGGTGCAGATGGCTCACCCCCATGAAGCGGCGCAACCGCCGCGCCAGGCCCTCATAGAGAATGGCCGGTCGGCCGAGATGGCGCTTCTTCTTGGCGCTGCGGCCGCTCATCAGATGCGAAGTATTGGCATGATGCCGCTTGAGTTTTCCGGTGCGGGTGACCTTGAAGCGGCTCAGCATGCTCTTGTTTGGCTTCAGCTTATACGCCATAAGCTCCTCATGGAATGATCGCCTCGCGGAGACGCGGGAAATCCAAAGACCAGCATGTTAGCATATCGTTGATGTCTCGTCTACGGCCGGGGTTCGGTGATTCTCACTTCTCATGTTCTCATATACGCCCCGCTGCTTGCGGGCCGCTCGGCGCGGCCTTTTCTTTCGCACGAGAGTTGCCATAATGAAAAATTCGCTTTCGAACCGCCGCGGCTGCCCGCGGAGGTCGAGGGCTCTTTGCCGAGGTAACTGCAAATGGGTCCGACCAACCAAGCCCTGCTTCAGTTGTTCCACGCCGATCAGGCACTGCGGGCCGCACAGGGCCGGCTTGATGGTGCCTCCAGCTCGGTGCGCGCACTGGAGCGGCGAATCATGGAGCTGGACGAGCAGTTCAAGCTCGCCCAGGCGCAGCTCCGCGAGAAGCAGGCCCACGCGGGCCAGCTCGACCTGGACATCAAGAGCCGCGACCAGCGCATCGAACGCCTGCGCACGCAGCAGCAGGCCGCCAAGAACCTCAAGGAATACCAGGCGTTCGTGACCGAAATCAATACCGAAAAGCTGGACAAGGGCAAAGTTGAGGATGAGCTGCTGGCGACCATGGAGCAGATCGAAAAGGCGCAGGCCCAGGTCTCCCAACTGGCTGCTCAACTGGCGGCCGAGCGCGATCGGTGCGCGCAACTGCGGCGAGACCTTGGTGGCCGCCTGAGCGAACTGCAGGCGGAGGTGGAGAGGCTTCGGCCCCTCCGCGCCGCGGCCGCCGAGGCAGTTCCCGCCAAGGCGCGAGACCTGTACGAGCGCCTGGCCGAACGATACGACGGCGAGGCCATGTCGGCCGTCGCCAAACCCAACCGTCGCCGCGAAGAGTACATCTGCTCCGCGTGCAACATGTCGCTGGTGGCCGACATCTACAACCGCCTGCATTCCCGAGACGATCCGGTGAGCTGTCCCAACTGTCATCGGCTGCTGTTCATCCCCGATGACCTGCCGCCGGAGCTGGCCATCAACAAGCCCCGGGAACGTCGCGAGCGACCGGTGAAGGCCGCCCCCGCCGCCGTCGCCCGGCAGGTGAACGCCGCGGACGTCAGTCGCTCGATCCAGGTCGATTCGGAGAACGAGCAGGCCCCTGCGCCCCCGCAGGAAACCAAGCCCCAGGAGGCGGCTCAGGATTCGACATAGGCGGGCGTGGCCGGGCCGCTTTGCGTTTCGCCTCCATCTGAGGCATAATCGAACAGGTGGCGAGGATGGGTGCGCCCCGGCGCCGGGTCAACGGGTCTGGCCGTCGACAGCGGCGCATGAACCGGCCGGATGGCCGAACGTTGCTCCGACGATGGACGAGACGTTGACCCTCGAGTTTGACGGCGGCAGCCGCGGCAATCCCGGCCCGGCCGGCATTGGCGTCGTCGTGCGCGCCGCCGATGGAACCCCGCTGGTGACCCTCGGCCGGTTCATCGGCTTCGCCACCAACAATGTCGCGGAATACCATGCCCTGCTGACCGGCCTGCGGCGATGCCAGGAACTGGGCGGCAGGAACCTGCTCGTCCGCGGCGACAGCGAGCTGATCATCAAGCAGATGCGCGGCGAATACCGCGTGCGGCATCCCGACCTGCGGCCGCTCTACGAACAGGCCAGGGATCTGCTGGGGCGGTTCGATTCGGTCAAGCTGGAGCACAATCACCGTCACAAGAATCACCTGGCCGACCGCCTGGCCAATCTCGCCATGGACCGGCGCAGCGAAGTGACCGACGTGGAGCCTGGAGGCGGCGAGGCGGCGAAAGCTCAGCCGTCGCGAGGCATTGTGTGGACGGAGGGCCGGCGACTGGTCTGTCCGCGGTGTCACTGCGCCATCGAGGTGCATCGCGCCAGCACCGCCGCCCGGCCGGGCCCGTTCGTGTGCCAGTGCGGTGCGAACATGGTGCCCGCACCGGAGGGTCCGACGCGCTGAGCCCTGCAATGGTACAGCCAGAACTGGAGAGCCGTCGCTGGTCGATTCAGCAATAGGCAGCGGCCACGCGCTGACGCTATGGACTTGCACGCCAGGGTGCGCATCAGGTTAGGTCCACTATTGTCTGAGCTGCGCCGAAGTTGTACAAACAACGGCCGATGCAGGACGGCGGCACCACAAGAACCCACCTCACCGCCATCGCGGCGATGCTGGCTGCCATGGCCATCGGCGGCGGCTGCGCCACTGTTCGAACCACTGATCCCCAGCGCACCGCCACCGAGCAGTTCCTGATGACCGAAGCGGCGGCGCGAGCCATCGAGCGCCTGTCGGCCTCTTCCCTGCGCGATCAACTGGTGTTTGTGGACGCGGCCTACCTGAGCGGCTACGAGCAGCAGTTCATCCTCGGCGAGCTGCGGGCCAAGCTGCTGACGTCGGGCGTTCGGCTGACGTCGCGCCGCGAGGATGCGCGGATCATCGTCGAGGTCCGCAGCGGCGGCGTGGGAATCGATCGCTATGACTATCTGCTGGGCATTCCCTCATTCGTGATGCCCACGTCCGTCGTGATCGGGGGCACCCCCCTCATCACACCCGAGGTCGCCATCGTCAAGAACCAGAAACAGCGCGGCTACGCGAGCATCGCCTTCGTGGCGTACTGGGCGGCCACGGGCGAGCTGGTGGACAGCGCCGGTCCATCCGTCGGCCGGACCAACCGCGAAGACTACTGGTTCCTGGGGACCGGACCGCGCACCGTCGGCAACATCCCGCCCGCGGAGCGGCCGTGAGTGGCCAGCAGCAACAGGCTCCCCTTGAGCAGGCGCCCCGACCGCGCCGGCGCCTCCGCCGTATCCTCATCCGTCTGGCGGCCGCGCTGATAGTGGCGCTGGCCCTGGCGGCCGGCGCCGTGCAGCTCGCGCTCCACAGCGACCTGCCGCGCCGCATTGTCATCAGCGAACTGGAGAAGGAGCTTGGGCTGCGGGTCGAGATCGACTCGGTTCGCACCGGCTGGAGCGGTCGAACCGCCATCCAGGGCCTGCGCCTGTGGCTGCCCCTGGATGATGATGTCCTGGCCGAGGTTCCTTTCATCGCTGCCACACATACGGTCCTGCCGGCTCTGATCGTCGGCCTTCCGGTGCGCATTCACGACCTGCATCTGGCCGAGCCGCGGCTGCTGCTGCGGCAGGACAGCGCCGGCGAGTGGAACCTGGTGCGCGCCGTCAGGTCGATGCCGCCGACCGAGGGTAGAAAGATCATCCTGCCGGCGCTGAGCGTGAGCGGCGCGATCATCGAAATCACCCACGCCAGCGGGCGCCATGTGTCCGTGCCGGACATCTCGGTCCACGCCGAGCCGCTGGGCGCGCTGCGGTGGCATGTGGACATTTCAGGCCCCCAGGACCTGAAGATCACCGCCGACCTCGTCCTTCAGCCGCGCCTGGAGCATCAGGTGGATGTGCGAATCGCCGATGCGATGGCCCTGCTTGGACCGTTGTTGCCGTGGGACTGGCCGGCGTCGCTCGGCTTCAGCGGGGTCTGGAGAGGCCGCATCAGCGATCACCGCCTGATCGGCCGGCTTGAGATACGACGTGCGGCGGCGGACGACCTGCTGGTGAGCGGCCACGCCGCCGTCCGCGCCTCCGCCGAAGGGCTGTGGGTAGCGCCGGAGAACCTGAGCGTGCAATGGCCGCACGCGCTGCCGGGGGCGCTGACGGTCCGACGCGGCAACATCTTCATTGACGATCGCGGCGCCAGGGCTGAAGCGATGGATCTGAAGCTGCTCGACGGCGGCGTCGTGTTCGATGGAGCTTATCAGTGGGCCGGCGGCGCGGGCAGCGCCCGCATCGCATGGTCGGACCTGAAATACCCGGCGGGCTTCAGTCACAGCGGCGATCTGACGGCCGAGCTGACTACGAGCGGCGCCGGGCGGTGGACCGCGGTCATCCAGCTCAATGGCCGCAGCCGCGGCAGCGAGGGGCGCCTGGAGTTCATTGTCCACGCCAGCGGCACGTCGTCGAGCTGGACCGACTGGCAATGGACTGCGCGCGCGGGGCGCCTGCAATGGACCGGTCGACCGCGCGACCTGACCCTTGCGAACGTGAGCGCGGCCGGAGTATTTCAGGACTCGAAGCTGTCCTTGCGCGAGCTGACGATCGAGGATGCGGGCGACGTCAAGCTGAGCGGCCTGCGTGCCGGCGGCGCATATGACCTGCGCACGCGTCAATGGACGCTGTCGCTGGCCGCTGACCAGGTGCGCGTGGCGTCGAGCACGGGCATGCGCCTTGAGGCAAATCTGGCCGGCGACCATCAGCGCATCGAAGTCCGCGCGCTCGATGCATGGGCGGCCGGAGTTCACGCCAGGGTCGGCGGTTCGTACGACTATCGGCTCGAGCAGCAGGCGGATCAGCAGCAGCCCCGGCCGCTTCAGGCGACGCTGACGCTGCGGCGCGATGCCGCGGGGGGCCCGGCCATCTGGCCGCTGTCGCTCTTGAACGGCGACGTCGAGCTGTGCGCCACGGCCGAGGGCCGGCTCATGCCGCTGGATATTTCATCCAACGGCACCATTGTCGGTCGCGGTCTGGCCTTCGGCGGCCGGGCCGTCGGCGATTTGGGGTCTACCTTCCGCGCCACGGCCGACGCCAAACTGGTGACGTTCCAGTCGCAAGACCTGACCCTGCCCGGGGTCAGTGCCTCAGCGAAAGCGAGCTGGCGCATCGCCGAGAACGACGCCAGCGCCAGCGTCGAGCTGCGCGAGCTGGACCTTGCGCGCCTGGACGATCTGCTTCAACCCGCCCCCGGCCTCAAAGGCAAGCTGGCAGCCGAAGTGACGGTGTCATCGCCGTTGGCTCGGCTCAGCGCGGCCGAGGGCGCGGGCGACTGGCGCATACGCGACCTGAGCGCCGGCGAGCTGACCATGCAGCACATGGAGGGCAGAATCAGTCTGAAGGATCGCGTCCTGACGATCGACGAGCTGCACGCCCGCCAACGTGAGGGCGCCGTCCACGGCAGTATCAACATGGACTTGCGTGAGCCTCAGGCCGCGCGCGCCAAACTCAAGCTTAGCCGCTGGCCGTTCACAGTGCCGGCGGCGGACTTGGCCATGGCGATCGATGGCACCGCGGACCTGAAGCTGGACCTGGCACGCTTCAGCGCTACGGGCGAAGTCGAGGCGTCGGCGGATTTGCATTTCATGGCTCGGCATTCCGGCGCGATCACGATCAAGGCCAGACTCACGGGTGATGCGGCAGACGTGACCATCGTCGACGGCCAGGTACTCGGCGCCCGCATTCAGGGAACCGGACGGCTTTCGCTCATCCCCGATCGCTGGCACACGGCCGATGCCAGCGTCCGCTGGAGCGGGCTGGAGCTGGAGAGACTGAAGGACTACTGGCCGCCGGCGCAGGGCCTGCGCGGCCGCTCGTCGGGCTCGGCGGCGTTCTCGCCGGTGGACGATCCGCGGCTGTCGATGCCGGCGCGGCTGGGAATTACCTGTGCGTTTGAGGATGCGTGGTACAACGGGCTTCAATTGGGTCCAGAGGCCCTTGAGGCGCGCGTCCTTCTGGGTCAGGACCGCATCGTCGTCAACCCCGCGACCATCCATCTGGCCGACGGACAGGTGAAGCTGTGGGGGCGTCTGACGCGGCCGCCGCCCCATTCCAGGCGACCGGCCGCCACCACGCAACCGGCAGATCCACCGATGCTGCTGGCCCAGGCGGAGCTTCGGCGGCTGGATCTGGTCCAGCTCGTGCGCGCCGTCGAGCCGGATGCGGAGCCGATGATCGGCCGGGTCAGTGGCCATCTGACCGCATACGGACCTGCCACTGATGTGCGGCGGATTCACGCATCGGGGCAGCTCAGGCTGGAGGAGTCGGAGCTGGCCAACAGCGACATCATCGGCGCCGTGTACTCGGCGCTGCGTTTTAAGGTTGGGGGCGAACCGGCGGGCACCGGTGAGGCCCACCTGCGGCTGGAAGAGGGCGAGCTGACGCTATCGCGGCTGATCTATCGAAACCGCGGGCTGGAAATCCGCGCCTCCGGCCGCCTTCACGACATCCTGCTGGGGCCCGACAGTCCCATCTCCGCAGACCTGGTCGGTAGCGCCCGGCCGCTGCGGGACATCCGCCTGCCTTTCCTGGCCGATCTGGACAAGGTGCTGAGCGTGCTCCAGGGCTACGTGAACGCGATTCAGGTGGATGGGACGCTTCGCGATCCCCGGCCGCGCTCGGGCACTCTAGTGGACATCGGAGACGAGCTGCGGCGCATGATTCTGGGCGACGTGCAGGAGTCCCGCCGCGCGCCGGGCGAACGGTAGGGCACGCGCCGCTGGCGCGGGCGCGACCCCACACCGCCGGCCGGAAGAAAACCTCAGCCCCCGCCGGGCTGCTGGCGCGGGGGCGTGAGACTTTCATCGGCCGGCGGTCCGGAATCGCGCCGGCTCGCGATGAAGCACGGGCTTCCTCGCCCGTGCCCGATGGCGTCGTGCCACCACCCGTAATCCCATGAAAGGCTGTCTCCCCCGGGCAGGTTACACTGTCCGGTGGTGAGTCGAAGAAAGGAGACAGCCATGGATCTGATGGAGAAGGTATCACACGTGGGCCTGGATAACCGCAAGAACTTCAGCAGGCTGACGGCGCGGGACGCGAACAACCGTGTGCTGTTCCGTCAACGCCTGGACCACGGCGACCGCCGGAAGCTGCCACCTCTCGACTCTACCCCCGCGCACAACAGCCGCTTGGCGCCGCTTGGCGTCATTGTCAGCGACGGGGGTCTTTGTTATCATCCTGGTTCCTTCCTGCGCGGCCGCGTCGCGGGAACGCACCCACAGTTGAGGTAGAGTATGTCGTTAGATCCGAGTCTGAGAAGCGCCAACAGCCTGATCCGTCACCGCAATGTCCTGACCCGTGCTGAGCGCCTGGAGAAGCTGAAAGAGGATGAAAGGTGGAGCGAGGAACAGAGCGTCTTCGCCCTGCCCAAAGTTGCCCATCGCAAGGCCACATTGGCCGCCAAGGCCGGCAAGGCACAGACCGCCGAGGCCGAGGCCGGTGCCGCCGCTGCTGCTGCCGCGCCGGCGTCGTCGGCTGCCGCGCCTGCGGGCAAGGGTGCGGCCACTCCAGCCCCCGCCAAGGGCGCGGCCCCGGCCGCACCCGCCAAGTCCGCCGCAACCTCCGCACCCGCTGCCAAGGCCGCTCCCGCCAAGGGCAAGAAATAGCCCGCGGGCGGCCGACGGCACCGGCGATGCCCGCTGTGCGCCATGGCGGGCGCAGCCGAAGCCGAACGTCTGTGAAAGTGAGCCGCCATGCGCCAGCCCGCCGAGTATATCTCCAAACGCTCCAGCGCCGTCGATGCCTCCGGCATCCGCAAGGTCTTTGATCTGGCCGCCAGGCTCAAGGACCCCATCAATCTCTCCATCGGACAGCCCGACTTCGACGTGCCCGAAGGGGCCAAACAGTCGGCTGTGCGGGCCATCATGTCCGGCGAGAACCGATACACCCAGACCCAGGGCATCGCGCCTCTCCGCCAGCGCCTGCGCGAGGAGCTCTCCCGAGAGTTCGGCCGCGACGTCGGCGAAGTGCTGATCACCTCCGGCGTATCCGGCGGGCTGCTGCTGGCGCTGATGGCTGTCATAGACCCCGGCGACGAAGCGGTCTTCCTCGACCCCTACTTCGTCATGTACAAGCACCTGATGACCCTCAGCGGCGGCCGCTCGGTGGCGGTGGACAGCTACCCCGACTTTCGCTTTCATCCCGACCGCGTGGCGAAGGCGATCACCCCGCGCACCAAGGTGCTCATCCTCAATTCCCCCAACAACCCCACCGGCGCGGTCATGACCGCGGCGGAGGTGGAGGCGGCCGTGGACGTGGCCCGCCGGCACGGGCTGCTGATCATCTCCGACGAGATCTACGAGCCGTTCCTCTACGATGATGCGCCCGAGGGTCTGCCATCGCCGGCCAGACTGTATGAGAACACGATCGTGCTGCGCGGCTTTTCCAAGAGCCACGCCATGACCGGCTGGCGGCTGGGCTACGCCGTCGGCCCCCAGCCGATCATCGCGGAGATGACCAAACTCCAGCAGTACACGTTCGTGTGTGCCCCATCGCCGTTCCAGCAGGCCGCCCTCACCGCCATCGACATACCCACCGCCGATGCGCGGGCGGCCTACCGCCGCAAGCGCGACCTGGTTTACGAGGGGCTGCGCGGCACGTTCGAGGTGGTGCGGCCGGACGGGGCGTTCTACATCTATCCCAAGGCCCCCGGTGGCATGACGGCCAGCGATTTTGTGACCCGGGCCATCGAGAACAACGTGCTGATCATTCCCGGCAATGTTTTCTCGGAACGAGACACTCATTTCCGCATCAGCTACGCCACATCGGATCAGAAGCTGCAGGAGGGCTGCCGCATTCTTTGCCAGCTTGCGGGTCGCTGACAACGATCTTAAGCAACTGTAAATAAACGACTTAAGAATTAATCTGGGATATTCTAGACATAACCTATGGGAAAGTAGTATAATTGGTCATCCGGTAGCCGACCGAGGAGCCACCATGACCAGCATCACTTGGAAAGAAAAGCTCGCCGACAGCATACCACAAGACTGGGCCAGCCAGATCGACCTCTTCGAGGCCCAGATGGCGCTGCGCAAACAGGGAAAAATCGACGAGAAAGTCTTCGCCGAAACCCGCCTGCGCCGTGGCACCTATGGCCAGCGCTACGACAACGGCCGCCGACACGACGGTCTGACCACGCAGGAGCTGGTCTATCCCAACAATCCGCTGACCAAAGGCCCCGACACGCTGTGGGATGCCCCGGGCATGCAGCGAATCAAAATACCCTTCGGCGCCCTCAATCCACAGCAAATGCGGGTGCTGGCCGACCTGGCCGAGGAATACTCCGACGGCATCTGCCACGTCACCACGCGACAGGACATTCAGCTCCATTTCGTCCACATAGAGGATGTGCCCTCCATCTTCCGCCGTCTGGCCGCCGTCGGCATCACCACCCGCGAAGCCTGCGGCAACTCGGTCCGCAACGTCACCGCCTGCCCCCTGGCCGGCGTGTGCCATACCGAAGTCTTCGACGTCTCCCCCTACGCCAAGGCTCTGGCGTTCTATCTTCTGGGCCACCCCGACACGCAGGATTTCGGGCGCAAGTTCAAGATCGCCTTTTCAGGCTGCCGAGACAAGCCCTGTGCGCTGGTCTCGATCCACGACCTGGGCGGCATAGCCAAAACCAAAGTCGTCGACGGCAAAGTCGTCCGCGGCTTCGAGCTGTACGTCGGCGGCGGGCTGGGTGCTGTGCCTCATCAGGCCAAGCTCTTCGACGAGTTCGTTCCCGAAGAGGAACTGCTTCCCCTGGCCCGTGCCATCGGCCGGGTCTTCGCGCGCCTGGGCGAGAAGAAGAACCGTAACAAGGCGCGGCTCAAGTTCCTGGTGGCCAGACTCGGCATAGACGAATTCAGGCGCATCGTTCTGGAAGAGCGGCGGACCATGCCGGAGGATCCGAGCTGGCGCAGGTTCTTCGACGAAATCCCCCGCTACCACGAAGGCCCCGGCCAGGAACTCGTGCAGCTCAACGGCCAGAAAAAGCCCCAGGGCTACGATCGATGGGCGGCCACCAATGTCTATCCGCAGCGTCAGAGCGGTTACGCGACGGTCACCGTCAAGCTTCCCCTGGGCGATATCTCATCCGATCAGATGCGCGCCCTGGCCGACATCACCCACCGCTACTGCGGCGACCACGCGCGCACCACCGTCGAGCAGAACATCACGCTCCGCTGGGTGCACCAGGACAAACTCGTCAGTCTGTACAGAGAACTGCAGCAGATCGGCCTGGCCGAGCCCGGCGCCGGCACGATCGCGGACATCACTGCCTGCCCCGGCACCGACACCTGCAAACTGGGCATCGCCTCGTCGCGCGGTCTGGCCGGCGAACTGAGCAGGCGCCTGGCCGAACAGTTCGACAGCATGCCGCCTGCCGTGAAGAATCTGCGCATCAAGATCAGCGGCTGCTTCAACTCCTGCGGCCAGCACCACGTGGCCGACATCGGCTTCTACGGCAACAGTCGCAACGTGGGCGGCTACACGGTGCCGCACTTCCAGGTGATGCTGGGCGGCAGGTGGCGCGACAACGGCGGGTCCTATGCCCTGGCCATGGGATCGGTGCCTTCCAAGCGCATCCCGCAACTCATCGAGGTCCTTGCCGGTCGCTACGTGGCCGAGCGCCAGGGCGATGAGTCGTTCCAGGACTGGTGCGCCCGCATCGGCAAGAAGCAGCTTAAGGAGATCGTGAACCAGTTCACGGCCGTGCCGCCGCACTCGGAGGACCCCTCGTTCTACAGCGACTGGGGCGACCCGCGCGAGTTCACCATCGGCGACATGGGCGTCGGAGAATGCGCCGGCGAAGTCGTGTCACTGGCCCAGTTCGGCTTCACCCAGGCCGAGACCGAGGCCTTCGAGGCCCAGCTCATGCTCGATGCCGGCGAATACCAGAAGGCCGACGAGCGCGCCTACCGGGCCATGCTGACGGCCGCGCGCACGCTGGTGCAGCTTCAGTGGCTGGATGTGCCCGATGAACCGAACGTCATCGTGGCCGAGTTCCGCAGGCGCTTTGTCGAGCCGAGGCTGTTCTGGGACCCGTATCACGCCGGTCAGTTCGCCAATTACCTTTTCAGCCGGCACGAATCGCCCGATACGCGCTATACCCAGGACACCGCGCACAAACTGGTGGAGGAGGCGAATCTCTTCATCGACGCGGCCCACAAGTGCCACGCCAGGTATCAGGCGTCGCTGAACGTACTCAAAGCCCCGGCGCCCGCCGCCAGCGCCGGGCCAACCGCATGAGCAGCGCGGCAGCCGACATGGAATCGCACAAGCTGATCGTGAAATTGTTCGTCGAGGATCCCTCGGCCATCCGCGCTGACGAGTTCGTGCCCATTTTTCACTCCTGGATTCAGATGCGCCTGGTTGCCGGACACCAGCTCATCGACGTGGCCGACTACAAGCACGTCCACGACGGCCCCGGCACGCTGCTGATCGCGCACGAGGCCAACTTCGCGATGGACCGCGGCCAGGGCCGCCTGGGGCTGATGTACGCGCGCAAGCAGCCCCTTGATGGTGCCTTCCGCCAGCGCCTGGCGAGCGTGCTCAGGATCGCGCAGGAGGCGGCCGTGCGGCTGGAGGAGGACGTGCGCCTCCAGGGCCGGCTGAGGTTCCGCGGCGACGAACTGCTGCTGCGGATCAACGACCGCCTGCTGGCGCCCAATGTTCCCCAGACCTTCGCGGCGCTGCGGCCGGATATTCAGACGGTCCTGGCGGAACTGTACGACGGGGCCGATGTCTCGCTGGAGCACGACGCCAATCCCGAGCACCTGTTCGGGGTCTATGCCAAGGCGTCGGCATCGCCCTCGGCCGCGGAATTGCTAAGGCGCCTCGGCGGGCGGACATAGGAGCGCCGCTGTGCGGGTGGCCTCAATTGCAAATCAAAAATTAAAAATCAAAAATCCATAACCGCCCCCACGGAGCAACCGAGGACAGAGATGCGCCAGTTCCCTTCTACTTGCGGCCATGGCAAGAGACCGTCGGACTGGCCAACTGAACGGTCTGCCCACGGGAGGCCTGCCGCCGATCTGGAGTGCAGGCGGCGCATGCCATCCTATGATTCGGTAGACTGTATTCTGTAGACTGTGGCCCGACGGCCAGAACGCCATGCAGATACGCATCATCGGTGAACATCCGCTGGCGCGCGACGGACAGGGCCAGTTCCTCTGCCGCATCGCCACCGTATTCCCGCGCGCCCACACGATTGTCACCCTGCCCGGCATCCACGCCACCCAGCGCGTGGCCTTCGTCGATGCCGTCAACGCCGAGCGGGCGGCGGCCGGCCTGCCGCCGCTCCGCGAGGCCGAGCAACTGGCCGAATGGGAGAACTCGGTCGATTTGGTGCTGGAGGACGGACTCATCCACATTCGCCCCGACCCGCGGAACATGGCGGCCGCGTTCGAGGCCGACGAGCTGCTTCAGGAACTGGTGCCCAAGGAATGCGTGCGCTTCCTGAACGCCACCGACGAGCGCGTGCGCGAGGCCATCAAGCGGCGGGGCGAGTGCTGGCGCATCAGCCCGGTGCCGCGCTCGCCCGACGACATGAAACGCATGATCCAGCACTCGCGCATCGGGATCGGCGGGCAGGAGATCTACTACTACAACCGCAGCCGCGGCACGCGCCTGCTGACCTACCAGGAGTTCTGCCGCCTGGGCGCGCTCGATGATGAGGCGCTGCGCGCCCACCTGCTGGAAATCCGCCGCTACAGCGGGCGGGGCAATCGACTGGGAAGCCCCGAGATCGCCTTCTTCACGGCCGATCCTTCCTTCTCCGCCGAGTCCTTTGCCCGATTCCAGTTCGACGAGATGGATGGCCCGGCCCTTCGCCGGGCCTTCGAGGAGCTGCGTGCCGCCTTCCGCGAGGCCGTCAAGCCGGAATACCGGGCCGACGACATCGAAAACCCCCAGTGGCGGGCGAAGATGTACGAGGCGCTGGCCGACCACACCGACACCACCGTCTCCGAGGAAAACCTGCTGGGACTGAGCCCCGAGTTCTTCATGCAGATCGACTGGCTGCCCGGCGCCCGCATTCAGGACGGCGAGGTGATCTTCGATTCGGTGCTGGACGACCCCGGCCGCCCTTGTGTCCACGCCCACGCCGCACGTCCCTGCGACGAAAAAGTCCGCGCCTTCATTTTCAACTTCATCCGCGAGTACGGCGATCTGGAATACATCAACGTCGGCCGGGTCGTCGGCTCCCTGTCGTTGCGGCCACAGCGGCAGCGGACCATCGAGGGGCGTCGCGACGTGTACATCGCCGAGATGCAGCAGAAAGGCTCGGACCGGCCGATCGTGCGCATGATCCGCATGCAGAAATGGGGCATCCGCGAACGCCTCGACGAGCGCAAACCGCTGTTGCGGGCGATGATCGAGTCGGAGGAGTACACCGAGTACGTGCTCGACCGTCGCCTGGCCTGCCGGCAACTGGGCATGAACCTCCCCGTGCGGATCACGTCGCGAAAGGTCCCCGAGACCTACGACGGAGTGCAGAGCGAACTGGCCGGAACCACCATCTGGTCGCCCTATTTTGAGCGCGACTACATCCAGGGGATGGCCACCGACAAGGTGCCCGACGCCCGCATGGAGGATCCCGTCTTCGCGGTGGCGCTGGCGCGCCTGCTGGGAGCGGCGGCCGCGCCGAACCTGATCGTGGGCCGTGCCGACGAGGATGGCCAGGTGGTCTTCGACGACGGGGATGAAGTGCTTCTGGCGGGGGAGAGCGAGGCGCCCCAGCGGCTGGTGGTGACCGACCACACCGGTTCGTTCGCCGATTATCGCACCGACCTGCGGCAGCTCGTGGTCCAGTACGCCCGCCCCGTGCGCCGCCGCGTCGGCAAGGTGCGCGAAATCAGGTTGTTTGCCGAGGTGTACATCCGGGCTTTCGAGCAGCGCTTCGCGGCCATCCAGCAGGAGTATCGCCGGCGCCGCCGGGCGTTCGATACGCTCTTCCGTGACCGTCGCCGCGACGAGGCCGGCAGCTTCGCCTACCGCTGGGAATGCGTCCTGGCACGACTGGATCGCGTTGATGCAGAGGAGCTTGGCTCAATTCTGAGAAGCCAGCTTCGCGATCTGCTTCAGTGATGCGGGTTACATCGGTAGCAACACGCACGGATTGAAGGCCTGCACGTGCAAAATCTGCATAATTGGCAGCCCCAAGACGGGACAAAACGAGTTTTTTAAGCGTCTGAGAGGATGGCACGCATGTTGCTATATCGCTGGCAGCACTGGCGGTCCTCAATCCCCCGCCATACGGTGCTAAACTGACCGGGACCATCTCGGCGCTGGGTTCTCTCCTCCCCCCGACCAGCCCACGCCGAATGTATCCCGGTTTTTTCTGCGCATCGATCGTGTTGCATGCCCCACAAAAACCGCCAGTTGGGCCGCCACGCCTTCATTGTGGCAGAAACACGAGCATGGAAGGATGAGTCTTCATGGCCGGTCCGATAAACGACAACATCGCTCCGTAGGGCAGCGTGCCGGGGGCGAAGATGTACACGCTCCGGGAGAACCGCCCGCTGCGGTCGGCCAGGATTCTGGCCAGCTCCTGGGGCGTGCCAACAGTGAACTTCAGATCGCCTTGTCCGTTGTTGTCGTCGATTTCGTCGGCCGGCAGGATGAGAGTGCCGGCGACCTGATGGTCGCGATAGAGCAGATGCGCCTCCCAGGGCTTGCCCAGGCGGGCGCCGCGGTCGCGAAGCTTCTCGTCGGGGAAAAAAGCGCGGTAGTAGAGATCACCCGGCGGCGGGGGCTCAATGCGGATGCCATCCGCATCATCCAGCACGGCCAGCACCTGATACACCTGGCGCACGGCGCCCAGGGTCATGGCGCGGTCCATCACCACGGTGACGAACGGATCGCGCCCGCCGTCGGTCAGACGCTCGAACTCGGCCAGCAGATGGATCAGCGTGGGACGCGGCAGCAGCGATGTTCCGCGGGCGTCAAGAAGCTCATACGCGGCGCCCTGGGGGCCGCTGGCCCCCGGGGGCATGCTCACGCGCAGCTCCAAATCCACGAGCCGCGGCGGTCCCTGGGGCCGCTCGGGGCGGATGGTAAGGCTCACCGGCTGGCCGGGCGTGAAGCGATACTGAGGGTTGAGCTTCTGGGTCCCGTAGACCGCGCTCTGCGGCGCCTGCCGCGGCACGTCCAGCACCGTCTCGCGGTTGTTGTAGTTGGAGGCGATCGACCTGGAGTCCATGGCGTCGGCGGCGTAGATGCGCTGCGAACCATCCTCCGGCTCGATCCAGTAGGACCCGACGAACACCAGCCCATCCTCGCGCATGGTGCGCCTGGCCCGCTCGTCGTAGATCAGCCGCTCCACGCGCACGCGGGTGACCGCCGGTGCCTCGCCCTCGGCGCCGGCCGGCGGAGGCTGCTGCCATTCAGCGGTGACGATCACTCGCTCGCCCTTGGGCCAGAAGCGGTTGCGCGCAAAGTCGATCGATCTGCCCGGTCGCATGCCGATGAACTCCAGCGCCTCGTGGACGTGTGAAGGGCGGGCGAAGGTGACGAACAGAGCCTCGTAATCCTTGCCGCTGTCCTGAGGGATGATGAAAAACTCGATTGGATCGTGCACCGAAACGGAAGTGGCCCGTGCCCAGAGGGTCACCGACTTGTCCTTGCGGTCGGCCAGCAGCCCCGGACGCACAAGCATGTCGGGATTGTCCCGGTAGGCGGCCAGATTCCGCTCGTAGTCGGCCGCCGCGGCGGCCGCCGTTGTCCGCGCCAGGGCGGCCGCGGCATCGCCGGAGGCCGTTGGCGCGACCGCGAATTGTGCGGTGGCCGGCGCCCAGATCAGCAGGCAGGCGAGAATACTCGCGCACGCCCTGGCAATGTGGCGGCGCTGTGGCACGAAAGCCGGCAACTGCGGGCACATCGACATCGTGGCATTATAGCAACAACAGTCCGCGCATGGCTCGCGCGCGGCGGATCCGCGGGAGAGGACGCCCGTGCTACGCGTGCTACGAGGTGCCGGCGCATGGTTGGGCCGTGCTACGGATTGGGAGCGCCACGCCGTTGGGCGCGGGCGAGAACGCCCGTGCTGCGTTGTGCGCCCGCGCCATCCCAGAGCGCCTGCCTCGTAGACTGTCACGCGCCGCGGCCGTTCAGCGGACATGCCCTGTTGTTGACCGCAGGGGCCACCCCGGTAAGCTGCGCCGCTTCGCGGAGAAGAAGCATGAAAGACCGACCACTTCGCACCACCGTCATCGGCAGCTACCCCTTCCCCGGCTGGCTTGAATTCGGCGCGCAGCACCTGGAGCGGTTTGGGCCGGATGATCTGGCCGAGCTTCAGCGGGACGCCGTGATCGCGGCCGTCCACGATCAGCTCGCCGCGGGGCTGGACGTCATCACCGATGGCGAACAAACCCGGCTGGACTTCAATCTCTCATTCTACGGTCACCTGGAGGGCATCGAGCTGGAGAGCGCCCCGCGCCGGCGGCTGGGTCCGCCGGGGCACTACCAGCGCGGCCGGCATCTGGTGATTTCAGAGCTTTCCGCGCCGCGGGGCCTGGGAACGGTGGAGGAATTCGAGCGGTTGAGGCAGGTTGCCAGCGTGCTGACGCCGGCGGGCGCTGCATCACCTGCGCTCAAGGCGTCGGTGCCCGGGCCGTACACGCTTTCGGGGCGGCTGGTCGGCGGGAAGGTGTACAAGGATCGCTACGAGATCACCGAAGCGCTGCTGCCGATCGTGCGCGGCGAGCTGGAGGCCCTGGTGGCGGCCGGCTGCGGCGAGATTACCGTCGACGAGCCTTCGATGAGCTGCTACGCCCACCGCGAGGATCCGGCGCGGTTCGTCGACATCTTCAACCGCACCGTCGCCACCGTCGCCGGAAGGTGCCGGCTCTCCACCCACCTGTGTTTCGGCAACTACAAGGGGCGGGCGGTCGGCCCGCGCCGTTATGCGCCGATGTTCCCGGCTTTTCTCGAGCTGCACGTCGATGAAATCCACGTCGAAATGGCCAGCCGCGAGTTCGCCGAGATCGCGATCATCGAGACGATCGCGGCCAGGATGGATGTGGCCGTCGGCATCATCGACGTGAAGAGCTACTACATCGAAACCCCCGACGATGTGGCCGATCGCGTGCGCTTGTGTCTGCGGCACGCCCCGCCCCAGCGGCTGAGCCTGGCGCCGGATTGCGGCCTGAGCCAGACCGCGCGCTGGGCGGCGCGGCAGAAGCTGCGGAACATGGTCCAAGGCGTGGCTCGCGTGCGTCAGGAGATCGGGGCGTAGCCTCCGCGCACCTGCGCCTGGTACACGAAGGCCTCCAGCCGCGTCAGAAGGGTGGGGTCCTGCTGGCCGTCGTAGCTGATGGAGAGGATGGGCAGGCCGTCCAGCCGCGACTGCACCTGCCGCGCCACAGCGCTGACGATGGTGGAGGGCATGCATGAGAAGGGCATGACGTTGATGATCCCCTGTACACCCTGGCGGCACAGCTCGACCATCTTGCCGATCGAGAGAATGGCCTCGCCCTCGAAGGAGCGGTCCAGATAGGGCTCAGCCAGCTCCAGCAGATCCTCGGTGGTAGGCTCATGGTGGCCGGCGAGCACCGCCGCCATGGCGGCCTCCATGTGGCGATAGACCTTGCGCTGGATGCGGTCCTGCACGTAGTTGCCGATCCAGCTTCGCAGGTCGCGATGGCTTGCCGCCTGCGCCATCCGCGTCCAGTTGTTGTAGTGGATCCACTCGGCGATGCCGGGCATGACGACCTCGGCGCCCAGCCCTTCGAGCTGGCGTACCAGGTCGTTGTTGGCGAAACGGTGGTGGCGCACATAGATTTCGCCGACGATGCCGATGCGCGGGCGGGGAGGACCGCCGCGCAACGCCGCCAGCCGCGCCGCCGCCAGCTCCAGCGCCTCGGCGATGCGATAGTCATCCGCCCGCCGCTCCAGCATGGCGCACACCTCTTCCAGGGCGGCCTGATAAACGCGGTCGGCCGTGCCCGGCTCATTTTCATAGGGCCTCACGGCCAGCAGCGCCCGCGAGAGCACGTCGACGGCGCAGATGCCGGTCCACGCCAGGCGGGTGACGTTCGGATCGATCCGCTTCATCTGTCGGTAGAAGTCGCGGTCGTGCGCGGGCGAAATGATGGGCACATCGCCCAGCCCCAGGTCGGCCAGGATCAGCTTGTGCATGGCGTTGTACTGGCCGAAGCGGCACGGCCCCGAACCGCCGGGCATGAAGAACGCCGACGACGCCGGATCGAAATCGGCCCGCTGCGTCAGCCGCACCATGTCGCCGGCCGTGATGATGCACGGCAGACACTCCTTGCCGCTGCAGTGCCGTCGCCCGATCTCGATACTCGTCTCGTCGGCGATGGGGATGACCTGCGCCGGCTGCCCGCAGCCGCGGAATGCCGCCGCCAGGGCGTAGGCCTGATCGCCCATCCAGGGGATGTAAAGCGTGCGGGCCTGCCCGTTGCCATTGGCAAGCGGATAGAGGGGCACGCGCCGGCCGACGGGCCTCTGCGCGGCGTGGCGAAGGCTCTCCAGAAAAGCCTCCAGGCGCGTGACCACGCCGGCATCGGCCGAGTGCTCGTCGATTTCCACCACCAGCGACGGTTTGGGCGCCATGATGCGCTTGAAGTAACTGATCAGGAACGAATCGGGACCGCAGCCGAAGTTGGACAGGTAGACTGCGCTCAGCCGCGGATCGTCGCGGATGATTTGCGCTGCGCGGAGGATGCGCTGGCCGTATTTCCAGTACATCTGCGCCAGCACGCGGTCGTCGGTCTCGCCGGTGGGGCGCAGGTCGAGAAAGTCCATCGGTATCGGCAGCACCCCCAGCCTGCGAAGCTTGCCGCCCACATCGAGGCTCACGCTGCTGTCGCAGCCGTTGTACGGCCGGCTGACGATCACCACGGCGCGTTGATCGGGCTCCAGAGCGGCGAGGACTTCGCGTCCGCGTCGGCGGCAGGCCTCCTCGAAGTCGAGCTGTGCCTGCCAGGCGCGGTCCACCGCGCGGCGCAGGCGTGCGACGCTGACCTCCAGCGAGCCGCACACGCCCGCCAGCGACTTGCGGATGGAGCGCGGCCCCTCCTGAAATCGCACCGCCGGCTTGAGGACTTTGACGGTTTGCCCCGGTTTCTCGATGGCCGCGACGATCTGATTGGGAATGGACGTCACGTACGGACAGAGCTGGTTGAAGTCGCCGCCGCCCTCCTCCCGCGGCATCGACACCACGCTGGGAAGCCAGACGTAGTCCACGCCGCGCTCGATCAGTTCCAGCACGTGTCCGTGGGCCACCTTCACCGGGAAGCAGGGGGTGGAGACGACCGCTTCGATGCCGCGGCGGATGATCGCCGCCGTCGACGCCGGCGAGACCACCACGTTCACGTCCAGTTCCGACAGCAGCGTGCCCCAGAACGGCAGAAGCTGATAGTTGGACAGCGCCAAAGGAATCCCCACCGTCGGCCGGCCATCCCTGCGTCTGGCGGTGATGTTCGCGTGCTCCAGCAGCAGCCGCTGACGTTCGGCGAAGAGATTGGGCAGCCTGGACTGCGTCGGCGTTTGCTTCTTCACGTTGTAACGGTCGCAGCGCGAGCCGTAGTAGAGCGTGGGTCGGCCCGGAAAGCTCACCTCGCTGATCTCGCAGTTGTTGCTGCATCCATCGCACTCGAAGGTGCGCACGTCATAGCCCCGCCGCACCGCGTCGAAGCCGCGAAACTCGCTGGTGGTTCGCCCGGCCTGTTCCTGATGGCGGCGGGCGAGCAGGGCCGCCCCGATGGCGCCGGTCACCTCGTGGTGCGGCGGGACGGTGATGCTCCGCCCGCTCACGCGCTCGAACGCCGCCACCACAGCCCGGTTGAACGCCGTACCGCCCTGGAAGAAGATGCGCTGGCCGATGCGCCGGTGGCCGACGACACGGTTGATGTAGTTGCTGACGATGGAGTAGGCCAGCCCCGCCACCAAATCCTCCCGCGCCGCCCCGCGCTGCTGGTGGCTCAGCAGGTCCGACTCCATGAAGACGGTGCAGCGCTCGCCCAGTCGGACGGGCGCGCGGCTGGCCATGGCCAGCTCGCCGAACTGCTGTTTGATGCTGATGCCCAGGCGCTCGGCCTGCTCTTCCAGGAAGCTGCCCGTGCCCGCGGCGCAGGCGTGGTTCATCTCAAAATCAACCACCACGCCGTGGTCCAGGCTGATGTACTTGCTGTCCTGCCCGCCGATTTCAAAGATCGTGTCCACCTCAGGGTCGATGGCGGCGGCCGCCGTAGCCTGGGCGGTGATCTCGTTGATCACCAGGTCGGCGCCGATCAGATCGCCCGTGAGATACCTCCCCGAACCCGTCGTCGCCGCACCGCGAATCCTCACCAGCCCACCCACCTGCCGCGCGATCGCATCCAGCGCCTGGCCGACGGCCTCGATCGGCCGGCCCGCCGTCATCAGGTATACCTTGGCGATCACCTGCCCGTCGGCGTCGATGACCGCGACCTTGGTGCTGATGGAGCCTACGTCCAGACCGAGCCACGCGTCGATCGGGCCGGCGGCGGCGCGCGCCTCAAGTTCGCCCCGGCCGGGCAGCCCGGGCATCGTCCCATCGCGGCCGTTGCCCGGCGCAAGCAGCGGCGGAAGGAGGCCTCCGCCCACGGCCGGCTCGTTGAAGCGGGCCCGCAGGGCCGCCGGGTTCAGGCGCACGAGCGGCGATGCATCGCCCGCTGTGCGCCGCCGCGCAATCAGCGCTGCGCCCAGCGCTGCGGTGCACGCATGACACGCCGGCACGATCAGTTCGCCGTCGGACAGCTCGAAGGCGGTTCGCACCGCGTGCACCACGCCGGCGTTGGCCGCCACCCCCCCGCAGAAAGCGATCGGCCGCGGCAGCTCGCGCCCGCGGCCCAGATTGCTCTTGAGATTGCGCGCCAGACCCAGGCACAGCCCGGCCACGATGTCGTGCACCGGCGTGCCGCGCTGCTGGAGATGGATCATGTCGCTCTTGGCGAACACGCTGCACCGTCCCGCCACGCGCGGCGGATTCCGGCTGCACAGCGCCAGGCGGCCGAACTCCTCCTCGATGGCGATGCCCAGCCGCGACGCCTGCTGGTCCAGGAAGCTGCCGGTGCCGGCCGCACAGTTGGTGTTCATGGCGAAGTCGAGGACTTGTGCCGTTTCGCCGCCGCCTTCGGGCAGAAGGATCAGCTTGCTGTCCTGCCCGCCCATTTCGATGATCGTTCGCACCTCGGGGTGAAGATGTCGTACCCCCGCCGCCTGGCAGATCACCTCATTGACGAACGGCACGCCCAGCAGTTGACAGATCAGCCGCCCTGACAAGCCCGTGCCGGCAATCACCTGGAACCAGTCGCCATATTCCCTAACGATGGCCTCCAGCACCTCCGCCATTACCTCCACCGGCCGCCCCTGCATGCGCCGATACACCTGGGCCACCAGCCGACCGGCCTCATCCACGACGACCGCCTTGACCGCAACCGACCCGGCATCGAGACCGAGCGCAAGCCGCTGTTTCCCGTTCCCTGACATAGGACCTTCCGCTGCCTCCCCGACCACGCTGCCATATGAACGGTTCTACCTTCGCTGCTCTATTATCTCCGCCAGCGGCGAGTCTTCAATGCGCAGCGGCAGGTCCACGCGCCCGCGGCGCCGGCTCGATTCATACGTGGCGAAGATCAGTTCCGTCGCCTGAAGAGCCTTGCGCGCCGAGAGTTCCGGCTCGCGACCGGTCTTCAGCGAAGTGATGGCGTCGAGGATGGCCCTGTTGATCATTTCGCCGCCGTGGATGCCCTCGGAGACCTTCACGTCCTCCCACTGGCTCTGCCCCCGCCCCCACATGCGCAACACGATGCGGTCGGGCGTGCCGATCTCGATCACGCCATCGGTGCCGATGAGCCGGTTCTCCGCGCCGATGGAGGCTTCGTAGCCCGTCACGACCGTGCCGCGCACGCCGTTGCGGAACTTGAAGTGCGACAGCCCCTGGCCCTCGACGGGGGCGCCGAAGACCTTGCGGTTGCCGCGCACCTCGATCTGTCCAATGACCCAGTCCACCGGCGTTTCGTCGTTGTAGAAAAAGAGCATGTCGAACCAGTGCGTGCCCCAGTCGAACAGGTTGTCGCAGGCCGCCTCGAGCCGCGCCAGCCGCCCGATCGCCCCGGCCGCCAGCAGTTCCTTGGCCTTGCGGAACGGCTCGCCGAAGCGCCGCTGATGGTTGAAGGTGAGCTGCACGCCGCGCTCCCGAGCCGCCCGGGCCATGCGCAGGGCCTCGCCGTACGTCGGGGCCATCGGCTTCTCGCAGTGAATGGCGCGCACGCCCGCCTCCACCGCCGCCAGCACCATCTCGGCGTGCAGGTGCGGCCAGGTGCAGATGCTCACCATGTCGGGCTTTTCCTGGGCGAGCATGGCGCGGTAGTCCTCATAGACCCTGCCCGCGCCGTGTTCCTCCTGGAACTGGCGGGCGCGCTCGACCACGATGTCGCACACGGCCACCAGTTCCGCCTCGCCCGATGCCTTGTAGGCTTTGGCGTGCTGATGGGCCATCCCGAAGCCCGTGGCCCCCGGCGTGCCGTGCGGTCGGCCGGTTCCGATGATCGCTACTCGCAGGCTCGACATGCTCACTCTCCTTCCGGCGCCGCTAGGGCGCCTCACGCCCGATGCAGTACAGATGGCGCTGACCGCGCAGGTAGATCCGCCCGTCGGCGAACGCGGGCGTGGCGCCGGTGGGCTTCTCGCCCAGTTCGTTGCGGGCCAGTTCCCTGAACTGCGCTTCGGCTGCAACAATGTACATGCGCCCCTGGTTGTCGATGAAATACACCCGCCGCCCGGCGATGCTCGGCGATGACTCAAATGACCGCTCCCCATCCCCAAAATCGTGGTTCCACAGCCGTCGGCCGCTGCGGGCCTCGTGACAGCTCAGAACTCCGCTGGACGAGAGAATGAACACCAGCCGCCCATCGCTTACAGGGCTGCACACCGTGGGCAGGTCCTCATCGGCCGTCCATGCCACATGGCTGGCGCTGACATCGCCGCTTCCGTCGGGACGGATCGCCGACAGCAATGCCCCCTCGGCCGCTGTGAAGACCATCCCCCCCGCAGCCGTCGGCGCCGGCACCGCGTAGTAGCAGCCTTCCAGGGCCGTCGCGCGCCAGATCTCCCGGCCACTGGCCGCATCGTACGAGATCACCAGCGGGTTGCCGCAGGTCACCACCTGCTGGCGTCCCGCCACCTCCAGCGGCAGCGGCGTGGCCCACCCCGCGCCCACCGGCCGCGGCGTCTGCCACAAGGTCCGGCCGCTGCCCGGATCCAGCGCCAGCAGCCGCGAGAGCCGCTGGTCGGCCTGGCCCTGGTCGAGCTGGATGATCAGCCGATCCTGGGCCAGCACCGGCGATGAGGCATGCCCGTACTCGTTGTGCGGCCGCCCGAGATTGCCCGCCCAGAGGCGCTGACCCTCGTGACTGAAGCAGGCGATGTCGCCGTTGGCGAAGAGGGCGTAGAGCCGCTGTCCATCCGCGACCGGGGTGGGGGCGGCGTGGGTCGCATCGTCCCAGACTTTGGCCGATCCCCCCGCCCCTTCGCCGACGCGCACGTCGCGGCTCCAGAGCAACTCGCCGGTCGCGGCGGAGTAGCAGTAGACCTCGCGGCGCTCGGCGTTGGCGCCCGTCAGAAACACGCGCCCGTTCCACACCACCGGCGAGCTGTGCCCGCTCAGCGCAATGGGCGCTTTCCACAGCACCCCTTCTCCGCTGGCGCCGTCCCACGACGTCGGTGCATCGTCATCGCCGTATATCCCCCGGCCGTTGCCACGAAAGCCCGGCCATCGCGAACGCGGCGGCGCCAGACGCTGCACATCGTCGGCGGCGGCCTCGACGACAGGCGCTGTGGCCGACCCGCCTTCCGCCGCGACCACCTCCGCCAGGCGCTTTTCCTCCCCACTCAGCATCGTCCCGCCCACGCGCAGACATGTCAGATCGCCACGGATGTTCTTCACGTACAACTTCCCCTCAGCCAGCGCCGGCATGGTCCAGCACAGCCCGGGCACGGCCCTGATCCGCCCATGCTCGCGCCAGCCCTCGGGCGATGCATCGGCCAGGATCACCTCGCCCTCCAGCGTCTGCACGATGAGCTTGTCGCCGGCCACGATGGGGCTGGGCCAGGGGATGGGCCGCTGCACCCACTTGACCTGGCCGGTCGCGAAGTCAATGCACTTGAGGTTCATCCTCCGCCCGTTTTCGCCGCCGATCGACAGATCATCGCGATCGGGCGCGTACAGATAACCCTTGTGCAGCACCGCCGTCGAGCACAGCCCCTGCACCTCGTCGTTGGCCCAGACGATCCGGGCGCGCTGGGGCTCGGCCCGCAGCACCACGCACTCGCGCCCGCCATAGTTGCGGCCATGGAAGGGAGCCAGAAACACCAGATCTCCGCTCACGACCGGCGAGATCACGCTCATCTCCCCGTAGGGCACGCTCCAGAGCTGTCGGCCGCTCTCCAGATCGACGCACCGTCCTGTTCCGTAGATGACGCTATCCTTCCCGGCGATGCGCACGATGGCCGGCCCCGCGCCGTTCCACCCGCCGCCGCCAGGAGCGCGCCAGACCTGCCGTCCGGTGCGCTTCTCCAGAGCCACGCACGAGCCGTTCAGGTCGACCACCAGCAGCTCGCCATGCAGCAGCGGCGGGTTGCAGATGCCGTACTGGCCGATGTTCACGCCCATCTCGCCGGGTGTGCGGACCCATCGCGGCGTGCCGTCAGTGGCGTCGAGGCATCGCAGGTGGCCCTCCAGACTTAAGACATATACCGATTCTCCGTCCGTCGCCGGCGTCGCGCGCGGCCCCGGCAGCCGCACATCACTCGTGTGGTCGCTGCGCGCGGCGTAGCTGTGCTTCCAGAGGACCCGGCCGCTCTCGGCGTCGAAGCACCAGACCGTGTCCTCGCCCGAGCGATGTCCCACCGCGTAGGCCCGTCCTCCGGCCGCGATCGGCGATGACACGCCCGACCCCACATTCGCCTGCCACAGCACCACGGGCGGCCAGATGCTCACCGTCTCCGGCGAGACGGCGTCTCGGTTGGGGCCGCGCCACTGGGGCCAGTCGGTCGCCGGCGGTTGCGCTGCGGCGGCCGTCACCAGGCTCAGAAGCACGACCACGCTCAGGGGCACGCGGGTCACTGTCGCACCTCCGTTTCCACCAGGTGGCGCAGGTCGTCCGGCAGGCGCCTGGCCACCTCACGCCACACCCGCGCATCGCTCTGGTTCTGCACGTCCGGCCGAAACCCGAAGCGCAGGTAGAGTCGGATGGCTGGGATCCGCGGCGACTCGGTGGTCAGATAAGCCCGCTGGTGCCCCAGTTGGCGCAGACGATGGCACACCGCCGACACCAGCGCCCTTCCCAACCCGCGCCCCTGATACTCGGGCACGATGTCCACCCAGTGAACGCGCCCCCACGAGCCCCCGCGGTAGTCGTCGTTGAACCACGCCGTGGCCGTGCCGATCGCCTCGCCGCCGGCATCGCACAGGTAGCACTGCCGCTGCGCCAGCAAGGCCCTGTCCTGCCCGAATTCGCGCCGGAAAAGCGACTCGTCGATTCTGTTGTAGATGTCGGCACGGCTGGTGATGCGCACCCACCGTTGCTCATCGCCCGCCTCATACCATCGCAGAAAGAACGGCGCCGGCGCCCCGTGTTGGCCGATGCCCTCCAGATCGGGCCGGCTCATGCGGATCGGGATGACACTCTCCGCTTCAGCCATGGTTTCTCCACCCATAGTGTAGATCGCCGGTGAGAAAAGCAAAAGCGCAACGGGCCCGGGAGCGGGGAGGAGGGCGTGTGACAGTTTCTGCGTCGGATGGAGCCAGGATAACCGTGGCACACGCTGAACCGCGGACCCAACCCAGCCGCCCGCAAGAGTCGTTTGGCACGGGCGAGGACGCCCGTGCTACTACCAGCCGGCGGGTTCTCCGTAGCACGCGTAGCACGCGTAGCACGCTACGCCGCAAAGCGATCTTGCCGCATTTGCGGCAAATCGCTCGGTAAAATCGGTGAATTCTGAACGCGCGCCAGGGCGCGCTTTGGAGC
>Ga0308417_1000062_pt1 | contig 84867 bp, 60 predicted proteins | sample HotsprSampleOS65_FD_203528 | JGI IMG/M metagenome (GOLD analysis project Ga0308417, IMG submission 203528) | Hot spring phototrophic mat microbial communities from Octopus Spring, Yellowstone National Park, Wyoming, United States - 20090730_OS65 ... | reverse complement strand
AGTCCTGACCCGAGTCACCTGTCCCCCGTTTCGACGCCCGAGCCGGCTCTGTTCCGTCCCGGCCGCCGAGTCAGTAATCTCGCACGGTCGGCCGCCGAGTCATCCGCTTGCCGTCCTAAGGCCCCGGCCGCGATCACAACCAACGACCACCACCCCGGCGTCTTCCCCGCCGCCCGGTTGGCCGGGTCGACTCAGGCGTGCTAGAATTTTGCCGGGGCTTGGAGTCCGGGGCCTGCGAACGGAGCGGTGCAGCGGCCCGGCCTTCAGACGGCCCCTAGATGGGCCAACGTTCCCCAGACGGGCCAGATGGGAGATGGGAAGGAGTGACGCAGCAGCCCCCCGTTCGGTTTGATTGAACGGCACCCCGTGGGTTGGGTCGGCATGACGCTCGTCGAGCTGCAGCAGCGGATCCGGGAACTGTTCGGGGCCAAGGACTCCCGGCGGGGCGTCGAGGGGACGTTCATGTGGTTCCTCGAGGAGGTGGGGGAACTCGCCGCCGCCCTCCGCGGTCGCCGGGACGCCGACACCCTGGCCCTCGAATTCGCCGACGTCCTGGCCTGGTTAGCGACCCTGGCGAACATCGCCGGCGTAGATCTGGAAGACGCCTTCGCCCGGAAGTACGGGGCCGGCTGCCCGCGGTGCCGTGGCAACCCCTGTGCCTGCGGCGGTGCCAAGCCGTGACGAGCCGGGCCCTTGGGACGGCCAGCCGGTCGGGACGGCCAGCCGGTCGGGGGCGACCCTCTGGCACGCGGCCCCGGCTCACGGCTCACGGCCGAGGATCGATCACCCAGCAACACCAACCACGTCCCGCGAGTACGACCCCTCCTCATGCGTCCGGCCCTCACGCTCGCCGCGCTTTTGTTCCTGGCACTCCCGTCGGGGGCGGCCGACCTGCCGGTCAAGATCGTCGCCGTCCACGTCGGTCTGCCGCCGGGTGGTCGGGCCGCCGAACGGGACGCCGCCGGGCCGGCGTCCGACGTCCGCCGGTTCGGTTCCTGGGCCCCCGTGTTCGTGGAACTCGAGGTCACCACACCGGTCAACGAACCGGCCGAACTCGTGATCGAGGCCCCCGACCCCGACGAGGTCACCACCACGCTGGCCGTCCCGCTCGACCTCGCCGGGGTCACCGGGGCGGTGTCGGCGGCCGACCGGGGGACCGTCGGCTACCTCCGGCCCGCCGGGGATGGCGAGGTCCTCGTCTCCGTCCGCGGCCGCAACGCCCGGCCGTTGTCCGAGCCGTTCCGTGTCCGCTCCCTCCGGCCCCGCGACCCGCTCATCTATGTCGTCCTGTTCCTGGGCGATAACCCCGCGGGCTTCGACCTGCCGAAGCCCCCCGGCTCCGCCGATCCGTCGGGAGCACTCCGCGGCGGTCGCGTCGAACTGGCCACCATCACCGACCCCCGGCGGCTGCCGGACCAGTGGTTCGGTTACGAGACGGCCGACCTGGTGGTGCTGAGTACCGGGAACGGGGATTTCCTGCGGCAACTGTTCGGCGAAGCCGCTGCGGCGGCCGACCGGGTCAGGCGTGCGGCCCTGCTGGAGTGGGTGCGGCGGGGCGGCCGGCTAGTCGTCTCGGTCGGTGACAACGCCCCGCTCGTCTCCCGCCTGCCGGCCCTCCGCGAACTACTGCCCGTCGATGTCAGCGGTAACCGTACCCCCCGCCTGCTACCGCTATACTGGCGCGGCCCGGGGGGCACCACCAGCGGCACCCTGGGCGGTAAGACCCCGTTCCCCGTCGCCACCCTCGCCCCCCGGCCCGACCGGCCCGCCCGCGTCCTCATCCCGCCGCCCGACCGGCGAGGCGAGGCCCAGGAGGTGGTCGTCGCCCAGGCGACGTTCGGCCTCGGCCGCGTCACCGTCGTCGGCTTCGACCTCGACCGGGCTCCGTTCACCGACTTCCCGCAGCGGGCCGAGTTCTGGGACTGGGTCGTTCGCGAGGCCGGAGCGAACCGGGCCTCGGTCGGCAACGAGAAGGCCCGCCCCGGCCCGGCCGCCGCCATCTCCGAAGACGAGGACCAGGCCGCCGTCGCCCTGCGGAACCACGCCGACACCTTCGACGGCGTCCCGGTCGTGTCGTTCGGCTGGATCGCCCTGCTCATCGTCCTGTACATCCTGCTCATCGGACCGCTCGAGTACTTCTTCCTCAAGCGGGTCCTCGGCCGACTCGAACTGACCTGGGTCACCTTCCCGCTCATCGTCCTGACGGTCAGCCTCGCCGCCTACTTCTCGGCCTATGCCCTCAAGGGCCGCGACCTCAAGGTGAACAAGATCGACGTGCTCGACATCGACCCGGCTTCCGGGCGGGTCTACGGCACGACGTGGTTCACCGTCTTCAGCCCGCGGATCGACACCTATACCGTGGGGGTAAGCCCCGGCGACGGCTGGGGGGTGGTGGCCGAACCCGGCACGGCGGTGAGCTGGGTGGGCAGCCCGCGGGGCGGTCGCGCCAGCCTGCTCCGCCGCAGGTACGCCTACCATGCCAGCGACGACTCCCGGGCCGGCGGTCTGCTGGACGTTCCGGTCCAGGTGTGGTCCACCAAGGCGTTCGTGGCGCACTGGAGCGGCCGGTTCGACCCCGCCTCCGTCACCGCCCCGGTGCGGTCGCACCTGCAGCACCCGCCGGGCGACCCCAGCGCCGTGATCGGCACGTTCGTTAACCGCATGCCGGTGCCGGTCCTGTTCGACTGCGTCGCGTTCTACGCCGGCCAGGCCTACCCGCTGCCGGGGGGCGGGACGGTCCGCTCGGGTGAGACGGTGCGGCTGGTGCTGAACAACGGCTCGCCGGCCAACCAGTGGTTGCAGCGGGAGGCCCGGCTCGACGAACTACTACGGCTCGGAACGGTGTCGCCGGTCGGCCCGGGCGGACGGCCGGGCGTCGGGGCCGGCGCGGGCGGCGGACCGCGGCCAGCGGCCGGCCTGCCCGCCGGACCCCACGCCCTTCCGGTCCCGGACCGGGCCTTGCCCCTGCTCGGAGTCCTGTTCCACGAAACCAGCCTCACCAACGCCGAAGGCGTCTTCCCCCGCAATGCCTCGCTCCGCCGCCTCGACCAGAGTTGGCGACTCACGGCCGAGAACCGGGCCGAAGTGATCCTGGTCGGTCGCGCCGCCCCGCCCGTCGGCCCCGCCGAGGAGACCCTCAACGGCCCGAACGCCGCCTCCCGGCTCTGGCTGCGGGGGCTACCCGGTACTGACCGCACCCCGATACCGATACCCGGCACCGGCCGACAGGAAACGTGGGTGCGGGTCTATTTACCGGTGAAGTCGAGTGAGTGAGAGTACGAGCCAGAAACGGGAACAGGTGGGGGAAGGGGAGTAAGAAGATGAGGAGTAGGAGTAAGAAGAGTAGGAATAGGAGTAAGAGTAGGAGTAGGAATAAGAGTAGGAATAAGAGCATGACTCAGAATCCTAATCCTACTCTTAATCTTAATCTTACTCCTACTCCTACTCCCACTCTCACTCCTACTCTCACTCTCACTCCTACTCTCACACCTCGCTCGGACGGAGCGAACCATGATCGAGTGCCGTGACCTGACGAAGAAGTACAACGACCTGTTCGCCGTGGACCGGCTCACGCTCAAGCTGGACCGCGGCGACGTGTACGGGTTCATCGGCCCGAACGGCTCGGGCAAGACGACGACGATGCGGATGCTCGCCACCCTGCTGAACCCCAGTTGGGGGGAGGCGACGGTGTGTGGGTACTCGATCTACACCGGCTCCAAGGAGATCCGCCGTTCGATCGGCTACATGCCCGACTTCTTCGGCGTGTACGACGACATGAAGGTGATCGAGTACCTGGAATTCTTCGCCGCCGCCTACCGCATCACCGGCCCGGAGCGCCGCCGGAAGGTCAACCAGGTGCTCGACCTGGTGGACCTGCAGTACAAGCGGGACGCCCTGGTCACGAGCCTGAGCCGCGGCATGACGCAGCGGCTGGGCCTGGCCCGCGTACTGCTCCACGAGCCGCAGGTCCTGTTGCTCGACGAACCGGCCAGCGGCCTCGACCCCCGCGCCCGCATCGACATGCGGCGACTCATCAAGGAGCTTCGCAAGATGAACAAGACGATCATGGTGTCGTCGCACATCCTGCCGGAGCTGGCCGACATCTGCAACAAGATCGGCATCATCGAGCGGGGCAAGCTGATCTTCAACGGCACCGTCGAGGAGGCGATCCGCAAGGTCCGGGGCAACTCCGTCTTCACCGTCTGTGTCGGCGGCAGCCGCACCGCCGAGGCCGCCCAACTGATCCGGACCTACCCCGAGGTCGACGCCGTCCGGCACGACCCGGAGACCGATTCGCTCGAGGTGCGGCTCAAGACCGGGCTGGACGACGGGACGTTCCTGCCCGAGCGGCTCGTCCTGGCCGGGTTCCGTCTGCGCGGCTTTAAGGAAAAGGAAGTGAACCTCGAGAACGTGTTCATGGAGATCACCAAGGGGATCACGGCGTGAGCGACCGGCCGGCCGATCCGGGGGCCGCGGGATTGAACCCCCCGCCCGCCGCCCTGTGTGTGTGCCAAGCCCTGTGTGTGTGCCAAGCCCTGTGCCAAGCCCTGTGCCAAGCCCGATGCCAGGTCGTATGCCAACCGGGGGCCGTCGCCTTCGTTCGGTCCGTTTCGCGTCCCGAACCGCTCACTCTGTGCCATGCGAATCCTGGTCACCGGCGGGGCCGGTTACATCGGCAGCCACACCGTCAAGCAGCTCCTGGCCCGCGGCCATGAGGTCACGGTCTTCGACAACCTCAGCAGCGGACACCGCCGCGCCGTACCCCCGGAGGTCTTGGTCGTCGGCGACCTGCGGGACATCGACCACCTCGACAACCTGCTGGTGGTGAACCGCATCGAGGCGGTCGTCCACTTCGCGGCCCTGGCCTCGGTCGGCGAGTCGGTCGTCAGCCCGGCCCGGTATTACACGAACAACCTGCTCTACTCGCTGCAGTTGCTCGACCGCTGCCGGCGGAACGGGGTCGGCAAGTTGGTCTTCTCCAGCACCGCGGCGGTGTACGGGACGCCCGCGTGCCTGCCGATCACCGAGGACACGCCGCCGGCCCCGGTCAACCCCTACGGCAACACGAAGCTGGCCTTCGAGCGGGCCTTGGCCGACTACGCCGCCGCCTACCCGTTCGGCTTCTGTGCCCTGCGGTACTTCAACGCCGCCGGGGCCGCGGCCGACGGCTCACTGGGCGAGGACCACGAACCCGAGACGCACCTCATCCCGCTCGCCATCCGGGTGGCCCTGGGGCTGAAGCCGTATCTGGAGGTCTTCGGCACCGACTACCCGACCCCGGACGGGACCTGCGTCCGCGACTACGTCCACGTCGAAGACCTGGCGACCGCCCACGTCCTGGCCCTCGACCGGGTCGGCCCCGGCTCGCGGCTGGTGTTCAACGTCGGCATCGGTCGCGGCTACAGCGTCCGGCAGGTGGTGGCAGCCGTCGAGGAGGTGACCGGTCGGCCCGTGCCCGTCAAGGAGGGACCGCGCCGCCCCGGCGACCCGGCCGAGTTGGTCGCCAGCTCCGAGCGCATCCGCCGGGAACTCGGCTGGTCCCCGCGCTACGACGACCTGCGGGCGATCGTCCAGACGGCCTGGGACTGGCACCGCCGCCACCCGAAGGGCTTCGGGGCCTGAGTGTCCTCCCCGGGCGGCCGGCCGCCGGTCCTGGTTCTCCGGTCCTGGTTCCCCGGTCCCGGTCTCGGTCTCCCGGTCTCGGTCTCCGGGTCTTCGGTCCCCGGTCCTCCGTGTTCCGTTCCCCGCTCCCCTTCGCCGCTTTCCCCGGCACGACCGACAAAATCGCTTCAAGTTCGCGCCACGGCGTGCCGATGTGCTACCTGGGGGGACTGCGTGGGGGACCGACCGTACCGCGGCGGACGGGGGATCGACATGAGCGACACGCGCGGGCTACTGCAACGGATCACCGCGTTCCGGCAACGGCTCGAGGCCACGCCGTACCTGGTCCCCGACGCCATCGCCGTCGACCCGGTCGCCGAGCGGTCGCTCGAATCGGAGGCCGAGGCGTTCCGGCTGCGGCTCCAGCAGATCGTCGCGGCCCAGGACGTGCCCGAAGGACCACCCCCACCCCCGCTCACCGACCGCGCCCGGCGGTTGCTGGCGACGGCCAAGGGCCTGCTCGACCGGCAGCGGGCCTTCACGGCCGACCCGTTCTTCGCCGGTCTGGCGGCCGACCCCCAGTGTCGCGACCCGCTCGTCGGGTATCACCGGGAAACCGTCACGGTCCTGGAGTCGGCGATCCGGCTGGCCCAGTCGTTCCCGGATAGTGTCGCTGTGCAGTTGAAGCAGTGTACCGGCCTGGACGGCTTGCTCGGGGTGGTGGGGGAACGGCTCACGGTGCAGGAGCGAGCCTTGGCCCGGCGGAAGGCCGAGGCCGAGCGGATCGACCGGCTGGCGTCGGTGTACGCCGCCATGGTCGCCGGCGGGGCGGTCGGTCTGCCGGCGGTGGCGTCCCTGGCCGAGGAGTTGCTGGAGGAAGCGCGAACCGGTAAGCCGCTGCGGTTGGCCTACGCCCCGCCCGAATCCACGGCCGCATACCCCGGGGCGGTCGGGTTCCCGGCCCCGATCCGCTTCCTCGCCTCGCACGGCGTGAACGTCGCCCAGGTGGTCGCCCGGCTGGTGCCGGCCGACGCCGAGTGGTCGGCCCGACCCCTGCTGGCGGTGGTCGCCGCCCTGCTGATCGACTGCGGGATGACCTCCGTTCCAGCCGCCGTGGTCACCAAGACGGGCGGGCTGACGCCGGGGGAGCGGCGGTTGATCGAGGCCCACGCCCCGATGGGAGGGGAACTGATCCTGCGGTGCTTCCCGGAGATCGCCCCCTTGGCCGCCGCCGTCGCCGCCCACCACGAGCGGTACGACGGGACGGGTTACCCGGACGGCTTGAAGGGAACGACCGTCCCGAGCCTGGGTCGCCTGCTGGCCGTGGCCGATGTCTACGCGGCCCTGAGTTCCCCCCGGCCGTACCGGGCGGCCCGTGACGGCCGTGCGGCCCTCACCGAGACCCTGCTGCTGGCCGAACACGGCGCGCTCGACCGCAGCTACGCGGGGTTGCTAGTACGGCTGTCGTTTTACCCGGTCGGCACGGTCGTGGAACTGACCGACGGCCGCGTCGGCGTCGTGGCCGCGAACCACCCGAACCCGACCGACCCGCGTTCGCCCGGCCGCCCGGTCATCGCCGTGCTGACCGCGACCGACGGGACGCTGCTGCCGCACCCGGAGCACCTCGACCTGGCCACGGCCGACCGCGGCGGCATCCTGCGGGCACTACCGACTGACCGCCGCCGCGAGGTCCTCGGCTCCCGCTACCCGGACCTGTGCTGAACCGATGCGTGCGTGTCGTAAACGAACTAGGACCAAAGTGGAAGGATGAGAATCGGTGAATGCAGGTGTGAAAGCAAGGAGTGAGAGCCGACCTGCTCTCCCTCTCACTTCTACTCCTACCCTTGCTCCTACTCCTGCTCCCACTCTCGCTCCTACTCCTGCTCTCACTCTCGCACCCACTTTCACTCTCACTCTCACTCCAACTCTCACTCTCACTCTCACTCCTGCTCTCCCTCTCCCTTCCTGTCTTCGCCTTCCGGCTAGCGGATTCCGTCTGTTTTCCTGTATCCTGGCGGAACCATGCTCAGCTACTACCACGCGACCCGGCACCCGTGGTCCTGCCTGCTCTTTCTGCTCCCGCTTCTGGCCGCCTACGAGGGCGGGCTGGCCTGGGTCGGGGGCGACCCGGACGGGCAGATGCGGAACGGGGCCGACGCCTGGCTCCGCTGGGGGCTGGAGGTGTTCGGCGCGCCGCAGGTGTACGCCGCCCCGGCGGTGGTCCTCGTCGTCATGCTGCTGTGGAGTTGGTGGCGGTGGGCCGACCGGCCGAAAGACACCGTAACGACCCTCTTCGGCATGGCCTTCGAGAGCGGCCTGTTCGCCGTCCTGCTCTGGCAGTTCAGCCGCAACTTCGGGCCGATCCTCGACGTCCTCGGCGTAACCCTCCAGGTCCCGGTCCAGGTCTCTGTCCCGTCCGCCGCCCCCGCCCCCGTGTCGCGGGTCCTCACCTACCTCGGGGCCGGCATCTATGAGGAGGTCTTGTTCCGGCTGGTGCTGTTCACGGGGCTGTACGCCCTGCTGCGGGTCGTCCTGCTGCCGTGGCTCGTGGCCTTGCCGCTGGCCACCGTCGGGGCCGCCCTGGTCTTCGCCGCCGCCCACCACCTCGGGCCTTATGGCGAACCGATGCGGGTCGACCACTTCGTCTTCCGCACCTGTGCCGGCCTATACTTCACGGCCCTGTTCGTCCTGCGCGGCTTCGGCATCGCCGTGGGGGCCCACGCCGGCTACGACGTGCTGGTCGGCACAACGGTGAACTGAGGGGCCGGTGGGCCGAGGATCGTCATGTCGAGGCCGCGTAGCGGCGACGGATGTTCGGGATGAGGTATTCCCGGAAGCAGGCCAGAAAGCCGTACCGCGGGGAGTGGCCCCAGTCGCGGCGGGCGGCGGAGTCGTCCACGTCGGCCGGCCAGGAATCGACGATCCCCTGCCGCTTCTCGTCGACCTTGGTGCCCAGTCGGGCGTCAGGGAAGGCGGCTTGCACCTCGGCCACGATCTCGGCGGCGGTGGGGGCGAACGACCCCACGTTGTAGACCGTGCGGGTCAGCCGCTGCCGCGGCGCGTCCATGAGCCGCAGGATGCACTCGACCGCGTCGGGCATGGCCATGAACGGGATGCGCGTGTCCGGTCGCACGAAGCAGTCGTAGGGCCTGCCGGCGGCGGCGGCGTGGATCAGTTCCGGGGCGTAGTCGCTGGTGCCGCCGCTGGGGACCGTGTCGGCCGAGATCAGCCCGGGGAAGCGGACGCAGCGGAAATCGACCTTGCCGCTCAGGTGTTCGGCCAGCAGTTGCTTGTAGTGCCGGGCGTAGTAGCGGCCGAGGTGCTCGCAGTACAGCTTGTTAGCGCCGTACATGGTGATGGGGAAGTTGAAGTCGTCCTCCTTGACGCGGCCGGCGCTGGCCTTGGTCGCCAGGTCGGGCAGGCCGAAGGCGGCGATGCTCGACGGGTAGAAGAAGATGACCGGCCGGCCGTGGCTCTCCCCCTGCTTCTGGGCGAACTCCAGCAGGTTCAGCGTGCCCTCCACGTTCACCTTGTGCGCCAGGGCCGGGCTGAACTCGCTCCGCGTACTGAGCAGGGCCGCCAGGTGGTAGACCCGGTCGACCTCGTACTCGGCCAGGATGCGGTCGAGCAACTGGGTGTCGAGGATCGACCCGATGAACTGCTGGCGGACCTTGGGCACCAGGGCGGGCGAGAGCGGGTTGAGGTCCAGGGTGATGACCGGCCGGGCGGACGCGGTCGCCGAGAGGCGGGTGATCAGGCCGTGGCCGATCTCCCCGGACGCCCCGGTGATCAGCACGGACGGGTTACGAGACATGCGCGATCTCCTGTCGGGGCCGGAATCGGGCCGGGGCCGGAATCGGGCCGGGGCCGGAATCGGGCCGGGGCCTGAGTGAGGTCGGTCGGTCCGGGTTCGCCGGTCGGGCCGGGTCCCGAGGACGGGTCGATTCGTGGGTGCGGCGGCCTCGCGGGGCTGATACAATCACGGGCGTCATGTGCCGTTCCCTCGACTCCCCACCCGACCCGTCATGAGAACCTGGTTGCGGAACATCGGCCGGGCGACCTCCACCATCGCCGGGGGCATGTACGTCACGCTGCGGACCTTCGTGCAGTCGTTCCGTCGCAAGGCCTTCACGCAGCACTTCGAGTATCCCGAACGGCCCGTGCCGGTGCGGCCCCGGTACCGCGGCTTCCACCGGTTCGACCTGACGACCTGCATCGGCTGTGACAAGTGCGCCCGCGCCTGCCCGGTCGACTGCATCTATATCGAGAAGGAGAAGGCCCCGCCTCCGGCCAAGGGGTTCGTGGTCACCGGCTTCAAGATCGACTACACGAAGTGTATGTTCTGCGCCCTGTGCGTGGACCCGTGTCCGGTCGATTGCATCTTCATGGGGTCGAACTACGACCTGAGCACGTTCGGCCGCGACGGCTGCGTGGTGGACTACGCCAAGCTGCCGCTGGAGGTCGCCAGCGGACAGGCCACGCTCAACCCCACCGCCGTTCACCACTCCAAGCGGGTCAGCCTGCCGGTGTGGACGAAGGCCGGGGCGGCCGCCGCCACCCGAGACGCCCGAGAGGAGACGAAATGACGCCGCCGGTTACCCGCGACCGACACTCGGAGAAGGCCGCATGACCGAACTCGTCCTGGTGATCCTGATCTTCGTCGTGGCCGGGTTCACGCTCCTGGCGGCGAGCCTCGTCCTCGGTCGGCTCGTGCGGCCCGACCGGCCCAGCCCCGAGAAGGGCGAGGTGTACGAGTGCGGCGAGAAGCCGGTCGGCACCGCCTGGGTCCAGTTCGACATGCGGTTCTACGTCGTCGCCCTGTTGTTCGTCATCTTCGACGTGGAACTGGCCTTCTTCTTCCCCTGGGCGACCGTGTTCGGCAATGCGATCCGGGCCGGCGACGAGTCACGGCCGGTGGAACAGCGGGTCGAAGCGGCCCGGAGCCTCCGTCCTGCCGCGGCCCCGGACGCCCCGTCGGCCGGGGTGTCGTCGTCGGCGGCCGGGGTATCGTCGTCGTCGTCGTCCGCTGGGGTGTCGTCGTCGTCGGCCGGGGTGCCGCCGTCGCCCGCCGCCGCCCGGCACTTCGCCTGGCTGGCCTTCGCCGACATCCTGGTGTTCTTCGGCGTGCTACTCGTCGGCTTCGCCTACCTGTGGCGGCGCGGCGACCTGGAATGGGTCCGCAGTACGGCCGCCCAGAGCGCCTTCGGTGTCGGCGGGGCCGGCCCCGCCACCCCCACGCAGGCCCGAACGCCCGTGCTACAATAACGGGAGGAAGGCCGTTCCGTGTGGAGGCTTCAGCCAGGCCCGTGATCATTCCCGGTGCCGTGACCGTTGCCGTCCTCGCCCAGGTCGTCGCCGCCGGCATCGAACGAACTGGGGGGCTGGGACGGCTGGCTCCTGGTCGTGCGTGTCACGGGCGTCGCCGGGTTCGGAAACTGACCCACCGACTGACCCACTGGGAGATCGTCCGGAGCCGACTGATGGGACTCTTCGAGAACCGCTTCGAGGACGGGTTCGTGGTCACGTCGCTGGAGGCGGCGGTGAACTGGGCCCGCGAGTCGAGCCTGTGGCCGATGACGTTCGGCCTGGCCTGCTGCGCCATCGAGATGATGGCGACCGGTGCCCCCCGGTACGACATCGACCGCTTCGGGGCCGGGGCCTTCCGGGCCACGCCGCGGCAGTCGGACCTGATGATCGTCGCCGGCACGGTGAACCTGAAGATGGCCGAGCGGGTCCGCCGGCTCTATGACCAGATGCCCGACCCGAAGTTCGTCATCGCCATGGGGGCCTGCACCTGTGGCGGCGGGCCGTACTACAAGTACGGCTACAACGTCGTCAAGGGGGTCGATCTGGTCGTGCCGGTCGATGTGTATGTGCCGGGGTGCCCGCCCCGCCCCGAGGCCCTGCTCGAGGGCATCATGCGGGTGCAGGACAAGATCCGCAAGATGAAGGAGTTCCACAAGGGCCAGCCGGTCGAGCTGCCCGTCCCGGTCCGCACCGGGAGCGTGCTGCTGCCCGACGAGTTGGCCACGCCCGAGAAGGCCCTGGAGTTCCTCAAGGAGAACAAGGAGCGGGCCAAGCCGGTGAAGTGACGGCGGCCGGTCACTTCCCCGGGCGCGGCAGCACTTCCCGTTTTGCCGTCGGTCACTTCCCCGGGCGCGGCAGCAACTCCCGTTGCGGCCGGTCACTTCCCCAGGTGCAGCAGCAATTCCCGTTGCCGCAGGTGCCGGAGCCGGGGCAGCCCGCCGCAGCGGTCCAGGTACTCGGCGAAGTCCTTGACGCCGTAGATGTGGTCGTCGAGGAACTGCTGGAAGGCGGCGGCGTCCCGCTCCACGTCCAGCCACAGCCGCAGGTGGTCCTCGTCGCTGAAGTATTCGCCCGGCATGTTCCCCGGGTAGCTGCCGAAGGGCACCTCGCAGACGGCGTCGACGCACAGGAACGGGATCTGGGTGTGGTGCGGGTTCCGCCGCATCTCGTCGTGGGGTACGAGTCGTTCGCAGGTGACGATGACCCGCTTGGCGGCGCGGGCCAGGTCGATGTCGGCGACCGAGGTCCCGCTGAAGCGGCAGTTGCCGTAGCGGTCGGCCTCGTGCACGTGGATGGCGGCCACGTCCGGGTACAGGGCGGGGAGGGCGACCAGCTTTTCGCCGGTGAAGGGGCACTCGATGACCTTGGCCGGCCCGTGCGTGAGGGTGTCGGTGCCGAGCAGGCTGTGGGTGGGCAGGAACGGCACCCCCATGGCGGCGGCGGTGTACCGCAGGGCCAGGGTGTAGTTGCTCCACTCGACGAACTGCACGGTACCCGATTCCAGGACGCGGCGGGCGTGCGGCGAGAGCCCGCGGGCCTCCAGGCCGACGACGTAGGCGATGTCGACGCGGGCCAGGGTCTGGCCGCGACCGGTCAGGTTGCCGGCCGCCAGGACCTGGAAGTCGTGGGTCGTGGTGTGGCCGCTGAACCCGAGGTTCTGCCGGCCCTGCCGCAGGATCTCGTGGCAGACGGCGGTGGGGATGCGGTTGGTGCCGAAGCCGCCGGTCGCCAGGTAGTCGCCGTCGTGAACGAACCGCCGCACGGCCTCGGCGACGGTCATGACCTTATCGACCAGGCCGCGGGGCTTGGCGGCGAAGGCGGCGCGGGCCGGTTCGGAGCGGGGGTCGGTGAACAGGGCCGGGGTCATGGCAGGGTGAGTCATGGCAGGGTGAGCGGTTGGGGACGTTCGGCCGGTACCAGGAACGCCGAGAACGGCTTGACGCGCGCGCGGAAGTCGGCGGTCGTCAGGTGGACCGTGTCCCAGCGGGGGCTGCGGGTCCGCATGGCGGACCGGTAGTCGGTCACGGCCACCCCCCGCAGCAGGTAGGTGCGGTCGCGGAAGTCGAAGCGGTCGGGGGTGCCGGGGGGTAGTTCGACGTGTGGCAGGATGTGGTAGACGAAGGCCAGCACGCCGCGGAAGCCGGGGCCGAGCCGGCTGGCCCAGCGGTCCAGGCCGTCCACGTCGGCCCGGGTGGACCAGTTCGGCCAGACCAGCCGGGGGTGTTCGGGGGTCCCGCCGGGGAAGCGTCGGCCCTTGACATCGACCACGAGCCGGGCGTCGTGCGGTCCGACGACGAGGAAGTCGGGGGACTTGACCGCCTCCTCGTCGAGGTAGGAGCGGCGGGCCTCGTCGACGGCCAGGACGGTAACGCCGCGGTCCCGCAGGAACGCCTCGAACGCCGCCTCGTAGTGGTTGTCGCGGTTCATGGCGGTCGGGGTTGGTGGCGGTCTAGCGGAGCATCCGGCGGGCCAGGGTGACGGCCCCGAGGGCCGGTTCGTCGACCAGTCCGACCGGTCCGGGGCTCACACCACAGGCCTGCAGGTCGGCCAGGAAGCGTTGGCGGAACGGGGTGCTGTGCAACAGCAGTCCGCCGGTGAGGGCGACCGGCAGGTTCTCGCGCGGGAGGTCGGCGTTGGCCACGGCCCCGGCGGCCGTGCGGGCCAGTTCGCGGACCTGAGCCTCGAAGATGGCGCGGGCGGCGGCGTCGGCGGCGGCCAGTTCCAGCACGAGCGGGGCCAGGGCGGCGATGGCGGCCTTGTCCCAGGTCCCGCGGTAGACGGCGGGGATGAAGTCGCGTGGGTCGGCCGAGCCGAGCTTGGCGAGCAGGGCGGGGAGCAGCTCGGTCGGGGGGTCGATGCGGTCGGCGGCCCGGCAGGCGGCGCGGAGGGCGAGGTTGCCGATGAGGAAGGCGCTGCCCTCGTCGCCGAGCAGGTAGCCCCAGCCGCCGGTGCGGCCCTCCCGGCCGTCGGGGCGGCGGGTGAAGGCGATCGAGCCGGTGCCGGCGACCACGGCCAGCCCCCAGCCTTCGGGGGTGCCGGCGGCGAACAGCAGGGTCGCGTCGTTGCCGACCGACAACCTCTCGGCCAGTTCGATGCGTTCGGCCCAGTCGCGGATCACCTGGCCGCCGTCGAGGTCGATGCCGGCCAGTCCGAGGGCGGCGGCCGCCACGGGGCGGTAGGGCAGGCCGGCGGCGTCGAAGGCGGCCTCGACGGCCCGGCCGAGTTCCCGCAGGGCCGACTCGACGCCGACCGCCTGGATGTTCGACGGGCCGGCGGTGCTGCGGCCGAGGAGGCGGCCGGTCGTCGCCTCGGCCAGGATCGCCGTGGTCGTCGAGGCCCCGCCGTCGATCCCCAGTACCAGGCGGTCCGGCGGTTGGGCGGGTGTGGCGGTCACTTCTTGGCCCCCTTGACGTACTTGTCGAACCAGGCGAACTGCTCGTAGAGCACGTGTTCGACCGACTCGCGGGCCTCGTAGCCGTGCGACTCGTGCGGTAGCAGGACCAGCCGCACCGTCCCGCCGTTGGCCCGCACGGCGGCGTACATCCGCTCGCTCTGCACGGTGAAGGTGCCGGGGTTGTTGTCGGCCTGGCCGTGGATCAGCAGCAGCGGCTCCTTGATCTTGTCGGCGTGGAAGAAGGGGGACATGCGGGCGTACACGGCCGGGGCCTCCCAGAAGGTGCGGCGTTCGTTCTGGAAGCCGAACGGCGTGAGCGTGCGGTTATAGGCCCCGCTGCGGGCGATGCCGGCCCGGAACAGGTCGCTGTGGGCCAGCAGGTTGGCGGCCATGAAGGCCCCGTAGCTGTGTCCTAGGACGCCGACCCGGTCGGTGTCGATCCCGAGGTCCCGGGCCTTGTCGAGTGCCGCCCGGGCGTTGGCCACCAGTTGTTCCACGAAGGTGTCGTTGGCCGAGGCCGGCGGGCCGACCACCGGCATGGAGACTTCCAGGACGGCGTACCCCTGGGTCAGGAAGAACAGGTGCGAGTAGCCGGTCACGGTGGTGAACCGGTAGGGGGAGCCGCTGACCTGCCCGGCGGTGTCGGCCGAGACGAACTCGGTCGGGTAGGCGTAGAAGACTGCCGGCAGCTTCTCGCCGTCCTTGTGGCCCGGCGGCAGGTAGACGGTGAGGCTGATCGTCGTGCCGTCGTCCCGCTTGGTGGTCAGCAGTTCCTTGCGGGCCTTGCGGAGTTCCGGCCAGGGGTCGGGGTTGGCGGTGAGCGGCTTCTCGTGCGGCACCCCGTCCTTCAGTTCGCGGTAGATCAGGTTCGGCGGGTCGGTCGGGGATTCGCGACGGATCAGCAGCCGGGTGCCGGTCGGGTTCAGGACCGCCACCACCTCCTCGTAGAGCCCCTCCCCACAGCGGAAGACGCGGGTCGTCTGGCCGGTCGTCACGTCGAAGCGGTCGAGGAAGGGGCGGTCGCCGGTGGGGCTGGCCCCGCTGCCGGCCAGCCAGAGGGTGTTACCGGCGGGGTCGCCGGCCGTGCGGAGCACGCGGTGCCCGCTGGGCAGCAGGCGGCTCAGGGGCGTGCCGGGGTCGCCGTAGCGGTCCTGCACGGAGCGGTCGAACAGCAGCTTCGGTTCGACGTCGGCCAGCAGCGTGTTCGTGGCCGCCAGGAAGGTGCGGCCCCACTTGCGTTCCCGGTCGTAGTCGCGGACCAGCATGCGGTTGCCGGTCGGGAAGAAGTCGAGGCCGGCGAAGCGGTGTTCCAGCTTCAGGAGTTCGACGGCCCGGCCGCCGATCGACCCGGTATAGAGCACGTCCCGGTGCGGCACCTTCTTGCGCGGGTCGCCGTCGTCGCGGGCCTCCACCCAGATCAGCGTGTGCGGGTTGAACGGCACCCAGCGGACCGAGCGCGGGCCGGTCGGCACCCCTTCGATCGGGATGCGGTCCTGTAGCGGCCTTTCGACCAGCCGGGTCACCACGGCACCGCCACGGTCGATCACCTCGGTGGTGTGCGGGAACAGGCCGTAGGGGTGCAGGTACGAGAACGGCTTGGACAGACGGGTCAGGAGTACGTACTGGCCGTCCGGCGAGGGGTCGGCGTCGGTCACGAGGGCGGGCGGCCCGAGGGGGGTGACCTGGCCGGTCGTCACGTCCACGACGGCCAGTTGCGACGTGCAGTAGTACTCGAACAGGGCCTCGTCGTGCGGGTTCTGGAGCAGGTCCTGGTAGGTCCGCACCGGGGCCGCCTTGCCGTCCGACTCGAGGACCACCGGGCCGGTGGGGGCGACCGGCGGGGGCGGCGGCTCGCCCCGCTTGACGGGAACCAGTTGCACGAGCAGTTCGGTGCTGCCCGGCATCCAGCGGAGGGGGGTGCCGATGGCGGCGTTCACCCGCACGCCCGGCACCCGGACGAGCCGCGCGCCGCCGGCTCCGGCTACTTCGGCCGTCCACAGCTCGATCCCCTTGGCGGTGGTCAGCAGCAGCGCGAACCGCTTGCCGTCCGGGGACCAGACGGGGAAGCCGGCCCGGCCGTGCTTCGGCAGCTCGATCTCCGTGGCCTTCTCGCCGGGCGGCAGGGGTACCAGCGTCAGGCCGACGACCCGCGGCGAGCGGGCCGGGCCGTTCGTCACCGGGTCGATCCGCAGGCCGGCCAGACGCAGGTGCGGGGCCGCCAGTTCCTCGATCCCGGGGTAGCGCGAGCCTTGAACCAGCAGCAGCGAGTCCCCGGTCGGGCTGACGACGGCGGCCGGGGGCGGCGGCACGTCCAGGATGTCGCAGACGGCCCGGGGCGGCCGCTGGTAGGTCTGGGCGGGAACGTCGGCCGCTACCATCACCGCGATCACCCCGCAGACGAAGAAACGGAGCATGGCGGAATCCTCGTGGGTGGCCCTGGCAGTGTACCGGCTGCCGTGGCGCGCGTATACTGGGCGGCTACGATGCGGCTGGTCGCGCGGCTAGCATGCGGCTGCCGTGCGACGTTCCTGTTCCCCCTTACCTCCCCACACCCGTCATGAAGCGTCCCTACTCGTTCATCGCTCCGGCTCTGGTCCTGCTGGTGGCACCGTCCGTGTGGCCGGCGGCCGCCGACGTGGACCCGCCCTGGGTCGTCCTGGAAGGCCAGGACGGCCCCGGCAAGGGCAAGCACATCGTGCTGGTCAGTGGCGACCAGGAGTACCGCTCCGAGGAGACGATCCCGCAGCTGGCCAAGATCCTGGCCAACCGCCACGGGTTCAAGTGTACCGTCCTGTTCACGACCGACCCGAAGACCGGCACCGTCAACCCCAACGTCAACAACATCGAGGGGCTGGACGCCCTCAAGACGGCCGACGCCCTGGTCCTCTTCACCCGCTTCCTGGACCTGCCGGACCGACAGATGAAGCACATCGTCGACTACGTCGAGGCGGGCAAGCCGGTGGTCGGCCTGCGGACCGCCACCCACGCCTTCAACATCGGCGGCGGCAAGACGTATGCCCGGTTCGGTAACGGCAGCACCGTAAAGGGCTACGAGGGGGGGTTCGGCCGTCTGGTGCTGGGTGAGAAGTGGGTGGCCCACCACGGCGCGCACGGCAAGGAAGGCACGCGCGGCCGCCTCACCGAGGCCGGCAGCAAAAGTCCGATCTTCAAGGGGATCAAGGACGGCGAGATCTTCGGCACCACCGACGTGTATGTCGCCGACCCGCCGGCCGACAGCACGATCCTGCTCCGGGGCGAGGTGACCGAGACGCTGGAACCGGACTCCAAGCCGGTCGCCGGCAAGAAGAACGACCCGATGATGCCCGTGGCCTGGACGCGCACCTATCAACTGCCCGGCGAGGGATGCAAGCCCGGCAAGGCCTTCACCACCACGATGGGGGCCTCGCAGGACTTCGGGTTCGAAGCCACCCGGCGGATGATCGTCAACGCCTGCTACTGGGCCGCCGGACTCGAAGACAAGATCCCCGACAAGACGAACGTGGACGTCGTGGGCGAGTACAAGCCGACCCCGTTCCGCTTCAAGAAGCCCGAGGAGTGGAAGCCGGGCGTGACCCCGGCCGCACTGTTCAAGTGATCGAAGTGATCGGCCCCCCCTGGCCACCCCGGCGGAGCGCGGCCTGACCGGTCAGGCCCCCGGTCGGGCGGGGCGTCGTCAGGAAGGTTAAGTCCGGCCGCTGACCAGGTGCGCGGCCGGAGCCTCGGCCGGAGCCTCGGCCGGCAGCCCCGCCTCCCGCACGCCCGCGGCCACGGCTGCCGGGTGCTCGACCACTCGCTCGCTAGCTGGCCGGGGGGGTGTGTGGGTGTGTGGGTGTGTGGGTGTGTGAGGGCGTGAGGGGGTGTTCATGAAGGTACTCGTGACAAGGAGCCGGACCGATGCCCCGCAAGAAGTCAGCGGCCGACTGGAACACCGCCCGCGACCCGGAAGTGCTGTTGCGTCTGGTGAGCGTCACGGAGTCGGGCCAGCAGCGGCGGTGGCGGCTGTACGGCTGCGCCTGCGCGCGGCAGGTGTGGCACCTGCTGACGACCGAGGCCCGCAGTGCCGTCCGGGTTTCCGAGCAACTGGCCGACGGTCAGGCGACGCCGAGCGACCTGCGGGCCGCCGCCCTGCGGATCCCCGCCGTCTCGATCACCCCGGCCCAACTCGCCCGCACGGCCGCCGCCTGGGCCACCGGTGTCATCCCCGCCTATGCCCGCGGCAATGACCCGGCCCTGCAACCGGAGCATTCCCCGCGCGAAGCCGCCCGATACGCGGCCCGGGCGCTGGCCGCCGAGCGGGTCGGTCCCGCCCCGGTCGCCGACATCGTTCCCCCCGCCTGGCACGTCGCCTGGATGCAATCCTACGACCAGGCTCGGGCCACCCAGGCCGCCTTGCTCCGTGCCATCTTCCCGCCGCCGGGCTATACCCCGCGTCTGAACCCCGCCTGGGTGACGGCGACGGTGCTGGCCTTGGCCCGCCGGCTGGACCAGACCGACGACCCCACGGCGGCCCCGATCCTGGCCGACGCCCTGCAAGAAGCCGGCTGCGACGACCCGGTCATTCTGGACCGCTGCCGCTCGGCCGAGGCCGTCCCGACCCGCGGCAACTGGGTGGTAGATTTGCTCCTGGGCCGGCAGTAAGGTGAACCCGGGCACCGGCGCGGTAAGCCGCGGCTCATCCCCCTCGCGGCGGCGAGGCTCCCCCCATGAACAAGACCCAATGGCTCACCAGCAGCGACGGCGAAGCCCTGCTCGACTTCGTGGCCGACCGCCTCTCCCCCCGGCAGTGGGTGCTGCTAGCCGCCGCCCACACCCGCCGGCTCTGGGACTTCTTGCCCGAGGGCGTCCTGCGTCAGGCGATCGACCGGGCCGAACGGGCCGAGCACCCGCTGTCGGCCTGTGAGCGCGCGGACTGGCAGGGCCGGATCGAGGCCGCCGGGCCTGAGGCCGTGGCCGCCGCCGAACTCGCTCAGCTTCAGATCGTCAGGTCCTGCGACCCGGACGCCGCCGACCTCGACGCCCCGATCCTGTCCCGCCCGAACCAACTGGCCCCGGCCTTCCCCCTGTTCCAGGCCGCCAGCCGCCACGCCCGCCAGGCCGTCGAGTGGATCGCCGAGGCCGTCGCCGAGGCGGTCCGGGCGATCCACGGCCTGTACGGCCCGCCGGGCGAGGAGATGCTCGGACGGGTCCGCTCCCGCGTGGAAGAGGCCGGCGAGACCCGCACCGCCGCCGTGCGGGCCGCCAACAGTGCCCTGCGGCTCAAGGCCAAGGGCGACGAGATCGCCGACCACGCCGCCGGGGCCAAGAACAAGCGGCTCTACGAGTCGATCGCCCTGGAGGAGGTGCGCAAGATCGAAGAGGGGAGCTTCCGCCGCGGCGAGGCCGATCACGACGGCGGCGACCGACGGGACCGGGCCGCTCGCAAGCTGCTGGCCGCTTACCTGCGGGACATCGTCGGCAACCCGTTCGCCCCGCCGCGGTTCGACCCCGCGTGGCGGACCGAGACCGTCGTGTCGCTGGCCCGCGGCATCTTCGAGGACCGGGCCTTCGACCGGCTGCCGATCCTGGCCGACGCCCTGCTCGATGCCGACTGCGATGCCGAGGCCGTGCTGCGGCACTGCCGGGGAACCGAGCTACACGCGAAGGAAGCGGTGACCCACGTCCGCGGCTGCTGGGTCATCGAAACGATCCTCGAACGCTACGAACCGTTGCCCCCCCCGAAGCCCGGCAAGAAGCCCGCCCGCAAGCGCCGCCGCGACCCGTTCCTCGACCTCGACCTGGGCGACCCCCTCGACCTGGGCGACGACCGCCTCGCCTGAAGCCGCCTCGCACACCCCCCACCCGGAGTTCCCGATGTCCATCCCCACGCGGCCGCTCGGCAAGACCGGTGTGAACGTCTCGATCCTGTGCCTGGGCGGCTGGCACATCGGCCAGCCGGCCATCGACGCCGAGGCCGAGAGGATCATGCACGCCGCCATCGACCACGGCATCACCTTCTTCGACAACGCCTGGGACTACCACGACGGACGGTCCGAGGAGATCATGGGCCAGGCTTTGGCCAGCGGCGGCCGGCGGCACAAGGTCTTCCTGATGACCAAGAACTGCGGCCGCGACGCCGCCACCAGCCGCCAGCACCTCGAGGACAGCCTCCGCCGGCTCAGGACCGATTACATCGACCTGTGGCAGTTCCACGAGATCAACTACGACAACGACCCGGAGTGGATCGTCGAGCGGGGGGCCTTGGCCGCTGCCCTCGAGGCCCAGAAGGCCGGCAAGGTCCGCTTCCTGGGCTTCACCGGCCACAAGCACCCGGACATCTTCCTGAAGATGCTGCCGCTGCACGCCTGGGACACGTGCCAACTGCCCGTGAACGTCTGCGACTACTTCTACCGCAGCAGCATCCACCAGGTGCTGCCGGAACTCCGTAGGCGGGGCATCGCCGCCATCGGCATGAAGAGCCTGGGTGGCGGGAACCTGCAGATCGGCGGCCGCATCGTCTCCGGCGGGGTGGCCACCGCCTCCGAGTGCCTCCGCTTCGCCCTGTCGCAGGACATCGCCTCGCTCGTCGTCGGTATCGACTCGATGGGCGTCCTTGAGCAGAACGTGCAGGTCGCCCGCGACTTCCGGCCGATGCCGGCGGACGAGGCCCGGGCCCTGCTCGCCCGCGTCAAGCCCTACGCCGGCGACGGCCGCTTCGAGTGGTCGAAGTCGACCCAGAACTTCGACGGCCCGTACCACCGTCGCCAGCACGGCTTCGAGGCCTGATGACGCCGGGCCTCGCCTCCTCGCTCCGCTGGCCTTCCGCCTCACTCGCTAGTCGCGCAGTGCCCCGCTCAGTTGCCGCACCAGGTCGGTCACCCCGGCGAGGGCGGCGGCGCGGTCTCGCCCGGCGGCCTCCAGCTTCTTCACCAGGGCGCTGCCGACGATCACGCCGTCGGCGACCTCCTTCAGCTCGCGGACGTGTTCCGGCCGGCTCACGCCGAACCCGACGCACAGCGGCAGGTCCGTCATCGTGCGGAGCCGGGCCAGCAGTTCCCGCAGCCCCGGCGGCAGGCGGTCCCGTTCCCCGGTGATGCCGACCACACTGACGACGTACACGAAGCCGCCGCACGCCCGCACGACCTTCTCGGCCCGGTGTGGTGGGGTCGTCGGTGTGACGAGCAGGACGAGCTTGAAGTCGCGGTCGGCGGCGAGGGTCGCGAGGTCCTCGGCCTCTTCCACGGGCAGGTCGGGCACCACCGCGCCACTCAGCCCCGCCGCCTTGGCGGCCTCGATGAACGCGGCCGGCCCCTTGCGGTACATCAGCGAGTACGAGGCCATGGCGACCGCGGGCACGCCCGGCTTCGTTTCCCCGAGCGTGGCGAATATGTCGGCCAGCTTGAGGCGGTTCGCCAGGGCACGGGTGTACGACGCCTGGATCACCGGCCCGTCGGCAATCGGGTCGGAGAACGGGAAGCCGACTTCCAGGAGGTCGGCCCCGGCGTGGGCCACGGCCGGGAGCAGTTCCCGGGTGAAGGCCAGGTCCGGGTCGCCGGCCGGCACGAACGCGACGAACGCCCCCCGCTTCTGGCCGCGGAGCCGGCCGAACAGGGCATCGATGGGGTTCATGCCCTCACAGATACTTGATGCACAGCACGCCGGCCACCACCAGCAGTGCCCCCAGCAGTCGGCCGGCCGTGACCGGCTGTTCCTTCAGCCCCAGCAGGGCGAAGTGGTCGAGCACGAGCGAGCAGAGCAACTGCCCGCCGACGACCAGGGCGATGAACAGGGCCGCCCCGAGTTCCCGGGTGAGGGTCGCCCCGGCCAGCACGATCAAGGCCCCGAGCGGCCCGCCCATCCAGTTCCACCACTGCGTTTCCCGCAGGGCGGCGGCGGTGGGTGCCGGCGGCCGCAGTAGCAGCAGGGCCGTGACCGCCGTCAGGAACGTGCCGCAGATCGAGAAGAAGGCGGCGAACAGCGGGCTGTCGATGTTCTGGCGGAACTTGCCGTTGGCGGCCGCCTGCAGGGCGATGCAGCCACCCGCCCCCACCGCCAGCAAGGCGAAGATGGTCGTGTGCATGCGGCTGTTGTAGCGAGCGGCGGTCAGGTCTTCGCCGTCAACCGGGCCACCTCCGCGCAGTCCTTGTCGCCCCGGCCGCTGAAGCACACCACGACCACGTCGTCCTTCGGGCGGGTGGCGGCGATCCGCATCGCCTCGACCACGGCGTGGGCCGTCTCCAGGGCCGGCAGGATGCCTTCGAGGCGGCCGCACAGGTGGAAGGCATCGAGGGCTTCCTGGTCGGTCACGCTGGTGTAGCGGACACGCCCCAGGTCGCGCCAGTAGCTGTGCTCGGGGCCGACGCCGGGGTAATCGAGTCCGGCACTGACGGAATGTACCTCGGCGGTCTGGCCGTCGTCGTCCTGCAGGACGTAACTGAAGCTGCCGTGCAGCACGCCGGGCGAGCCGTGGTTGAGCGTGGCGGCGTGCTGGCCGGGGCGGGGGCTGCGGCCGCCGGCCTCGACCCCGACCAGTTCGACCTCCGGTTCGTCGACGAAGGGGTAGAACATGCCGGCCGCGTTGCTCCCGCCGCCGACACAGGCCACGACCACCCCCGGCAGCCGGCCGAGTTGCTCCCGGCACTGGGCCTTGGTTTCCCGGCCGATGACGCTCTGGAAGTCGCGGACCAGCATCGGGAAGGGGTGCGGCCCGACCACGCTGCCGATGACATAGTGCGTGTCGGTCACGGAACTCATCCACTCCCGCAGGGCCTCGTTGGTGGCGTCCTTGAGGGTGCGGCTGCCGCTCTCCACGGGGAAGACCTCGGCCCCCATGGCCCGCATGCGGAAGACGTTCAGCTCCTGTCGTCGCACGTCCTCGCTGCCCATGTACACCCGGCAGGACAGTCCGAACAGGGCCGCCGCCGTCGCCGTGGCCACGCCGTGCATGCCGGCCCCGGTCTCGGCGATGACACGCCGCTTGCCCATCCGCCTCGTGAGCATCGCCTGGCCCAGGGCGTTGTTGATCTTGTGCGCCCCGGTGTGGTTCAGGTCCTCCCGCTTCAGGAAGATCCTGGCCCCGCCGGCCTCGCGGGTGAGCCGTTCGGCGTAGTACAGGTGGGACGGCCGGCCCACATACTCCCGGAGCAGCCGGTCGTACTCGGCCCGGAAGACCGGGTCGGCTTGCGCCTGCCGGTACGCCCGGTCCAGTTCCTCCAGGGCGTACATCAGCGTCTCGGGCACGAACCGGCCGCCATACGGGCCGAACCGGCCGCGGGCGTCGGGGACCTGGGACACGGGTGCGGGTGCGGTGGTGGCGGTCGGCATGGGTCGGCTCGGCGGCTGGCCGGGAGTACGCGGCCGGCGAATCCTCGGCGGGCGAATCCTCGGCGGGCGAACACGGCACTTCAAGTTTACGCCGCCACGGCCTATCGGGTAAGGTGACGGAGGGGTTTCGTGTCGGCCCTCGGCCCGGAGGCGAGCATGCCCGAACTGCCCGAGGTAGAAACCGTGGCCCGCGACCTGCGGCCCCGGCTCCGCGGCCGGACGATCATGGCCGTCCGACGCGGTCCGGCCGGCCTGCGCCGCCCCTGGGACCGGGCCTGGGACGCCGCCCTGACCGGGGCCCGCATCGAGGGCGTCCGCCGCCGCGGCAAGTGGATCCTCATCGACCTCGCCGAAGGCCGCCTCCTCCGCGTCCACCTGGGAATGACCGGACAGCTCACCGTCGCGCCGGCTGGCGAGGCGGAACCGGACCACCTGCACCTGGTCTTCCCGCTCGACGACGGCTCCGAACTCCGCTACCGCGACATCCGCCGCTTCGGCTCGGTCGAATACTTCCCCGACCGGGCGGCGGTCGAGGCCGAGATGAACCGGCAACTCGGACCCGAGCCGTTCGGTCTGGACGCCGTGGCGTTCCGCACCGCCGTGACCGGCACCGTCCGCAACCTCAAGGCCGTGCTGCTCGACCAATCGGTCGTCGCCGGGGTCGGGAACATCTACGCCGACGAGGCGTGCTTCCGGGCCAGGCTGCACCCCGGGCGGACCGGGAAGAGTCTGCGGACCGAGGAGTGCGACCGGCTCCGCACCGCCATCGAGGCGGTGCTGACGAAGGCCGTCGCCAGCCGGGGTAGTACGATCCGGGACTACGTCGGCGGGTCCGGTCTGGGCGGCCGCTTCCAGACGGAGTTCGCCGTCTACGGCCGCGCGGGGGAGCCGTGCCCGGTGTGCCGAACCCCGATCGCCTGCGTGCGGCTGGCCGGGCGGAGCAGCCACTTCTGCCCCGTCTGCCAGCCCCAAGACCCTCCCCGCCGGGCGACCAACCGTCCGGTCGGCCGGGCGGGCGGTCAGGGGGGCGGCCGCTCGGGCGGTCAGGGCGGCCGGGCGGGCGGCCGGACTGTCCCGTCCCGTTCCGCGTCGCGACGTGACTAACCCGAGTTCGGTCTGTCATCGGTTTGTCATCGGTTTGTCATCGGCTTGTCATCCGTCTGTCATCCGCCTGCCATGTCCTACCGTGCCTTCAAGCGGTTGCTCGGCGAGACCAGTCTGGAGCGGAAGTGCCGCTGGCTCCTGGGGGCCGGTGTGCTGCTGCTCATGACCGGCAGCTTCTGGGTATACGCCCGGCAGACCGAGGACCTGGCCTATGAGCAACTGGAAACGACCGGCCGTGCCCTACTCTCGCCGATCGTGGCCCGGCTCCACGTCAAGGGGGAACAGCTCCGGGCCGTCGACGACTTCCAGAAGCTCTCCGAGGCCCACTGGCCCGCCGCCCTCAAGGGGTACAGCACGCGGTTGATCAAGCCCGACAGCAAGGACCCCGAGAACCTGCCGACCAGCGACGACCTGGCGGTCATGCACCGCATCCAGACCGACCCGAGGAGGTACGAGGAGACCCGCAAGGCCCCGCAGGAGAACGCCTTCTACTACTACGGGGCGATCCGGGCCGGGCAGTCGTGCGTGAACTGCCACCGTGACCCGGCCAAGGTCGGGCCGAGGCTGGCCAACGCCCACCTGAAGCCCGACGACCTCATGGCCGTCGTCCGCATCCGCCTGTCCACCCAGTCGATCGAGGAGGGCTTCCACACCAACCGCGCCCTGCTCATCTCCTTCGCCATCGGCACGTCGTTGCTCATCATCGCCGGCAGCTACCTGATCATCCGCTACGTCATCGTCAAGCCGGTCAAACACCTCAAGGAGGTGTCCGAGGCGATCGCCACCGGCGAGCTGAACATCCGCAGCGAGATCCAGACCGGCGACGAGTTCGAGGACCTGTCGCACGCCTTCAACCGCATGCTCCGCAACCTCACGAACACCCAGGACCGCAACCGCAAGCTGATCGCCGACCTCGACCGCAAGGTGGACGAGTTGGCCCGCGTCAACATGGCCCTGTTCGAGAACAACCGGCTCAAAAGCGAGTTCCTCTCGACCATGAGCCACGAACTCCGCACGCCCCTGAACAGCATCATCGGCTTCTCCGAGATCCTGCTGTCGGCCGACAACCTGACCGACAAGCAGCACCGCTACGTGGCCAACATCATGACCAGCGGGCAACGGCTGTTGGCCCTGATCAACGACATCCTCGACCTGGCCAAGCTGGAAGCGGGCAAGATGCGGCTGCACCCCGAGACGGTGAACCTGGCGGCGGCCTGCGAACACGCCGTCGCCATGTTCCGGCCCCAGGCCGAGAAGAAGAACATCGACCTGAAGGTGATCGCCGACCCGGCCGGGCCGACCGTCCGCCAGGACGCCGGCAAGCTGCAGCAGATCCTCACCAACCTCATCTCCAACGCCGTCAAGTTCACCCCCGAGGGCGGCCGCGTCACCGTCAAGGCCACGACCGACGGCCAGGACCTGGTGCTGACCGTCAGCGACACCGGCGTCGGCATCGCCCCGGAGGAGCAGGACCTGATCTTCGAGAAGTTCCGGCAGGCGGCCAACCCCATGACCCGCGAGCAGGGCGGCACCGGGCTGGGGCTGTCCATCGTCCGCGAGTTGGCCAAGTTGCTCGGCGGCGACGTGACGCTGCACAGCGAGTTGGGTCGTGGCAGCACCTTCACGGTGCGGCTGGCCGCCCACCTGGCCGACGAGCCTCTGGCCGAGTTCGAGTTGACCGAGGAACCGGTCGCGCCGACGCCGGCCGGCTGAACCGCAGCCGCTACTCCCGCGGCCGGGCCAGCAGCACCACGAACCGCTCGACCTGCACCCGCTCCGGCAAGGGGTTGCCGCCCTTCAGCCCCAGGTTCAGCTCCGCCAGCCACTCGGTCAGCTTCTCGAGGCGGCGGCGGCCCAGGTGTCGCAACTGCTTCTCGCAGCCCTGCCGGGCCTTCTCCCAGCCCGGCACCTTGGCGGCGTTCATGGCCTCGCCCAGCGGCAGCCCCGCGGCGGTGAAGCGGGCCACGGCCACCAGCTTGCGGAGTTGCGCCGTCAGCGGGCCGACCACGGCCAGGGGGTCCTCCCCCTCGGCGAACAGCTCCTCGAGGATGCTCAGGGCGACGCCCGGCTTGCCGTCGCCGATCGCCTCCAGGATGCGGAAGACGTCGGCCGACCGGCTCCGACCGACCAGCTTCTCCACCTCCTCGGCCCCGATCGTCGCCCGGGTCCCCGCCGCCGTCGCCAGCTTGCCGAGTTCCTGGTCGAGCAGCCCCATCGTCGGGCCGACCCGCTCCACGAGCAACTCCGCCGCCGCCGCCGTCAGCCGCTTGCCGTAGCCCGTCTTCGCCCGCTCCACGCACCAGGCCGGCAGCCGGTGACCCGCCGGGGGCTTGCAGGCGATCTTGGCGGCCTCGGGCAGGGCCTTCGCCAGCTTCGTGCTCTCGGGGAACGTCCTCACGTCCAGGATCAGTACGCCCACGGGGCTGGGTCGGGCGGCGTACTGCTCCAGGGCCGACCGGTGGTTCGTGACGAACGGGTCGGCGTTCTCGACCACCACGACCCGGCACGGGGCCAGGAACGGGACGGTTTCCAGCTCGTTGCGGACGGTGGAGAAGTCGAGCTTCTCGCCACTATACCCGGAGACGGCCAAGTCGGGGTCGGCACCGCCCAGGAGCTGCCCGAGGACCTTCTCGCGGACCAGCCGCTTCAGGAAGTCCTCGTCGCCGCTGAGCACATAGAGCCGCTGCGGTGGCGGGTCGGCGGTCGCGAGAAAGGTGAGGGCGTCCATGACACGAGGGCGTCCGGGAGGCGTCCGGGAGCAGAGGGCGTCGATGACGGGTCGGTCGCGGGACGGCGGTCCGCTTCAGCCCCGGAATTCTTCCACCAGCTTGCGTGGCGCGCCAATATCGATCACGGTCACCGCGCCGGTCCAGGCCGCGGAAGCGGGGTTGAGGAAGCCCCGCTTGAGGGCCACGAAGGTGGCGGTGTGCGTGGCCCGCACGGTCGGGCCGAGCGGTTCGCCGGTGTCGCAATCGAGGCCGGAGGGGATGTCGACCGCCAGGACCGGGTTTTTCGCGGCATTCACGAGGGCGACGAGTTCGTCGAAGGGGGCGGCCAGGGGCCGGCTCAGGCCGGTGCCGAAGAGGGCATCGACGATCCAGACACCCGGGCCGCGGAAGGTGTCGGTCAGGGTGTTGCGGGCGGCGGGGAAGAGGGCGGTGGGGTTGAGCGGGACGACGGCGACGCCGGAGCGGGTCAGGACCTCCCAGTTGGTGCGGGCGTCGGACGGCAGGCCGGTGAAGTCCCAACCGGTGCGGATGACGGCCGGGTCACGCGGGCCGGGGCATTCGACGGCGAAGACGGTCACGCGGCGGCCGCGGTTGTCGAGGTGGCGGGCGATCACGAAGCCGTCGCCGCCGTTGTTGCCGGGGCCGCACAGGACGACGACCGGCGCGTCCGGCGGGCTGAGCCGCACGAGGAGCTCGGCGCAGCCGCGGCCGGCGTTCTCCATCAACACGATGCCGGGAACGCCGTAGTCCTGGATCGCCCGGCGGTCGAGTTCACGGACCTGTTGGCGGGTGAGGGCGAACGGTGTGGTCATGGGACGGCTTCCCCCTGCGAGTCACCGCCGGACCCGCAAGCCCTGCCCGGCGAGGACGGCCTCGACTTCTTCCCGGCTGACCCGGGCGATGTCGCCGGGGATCGTGTGCTTGAGGGCCCCGAGTGCGGCCCCGTAGTCGATGCCCTTGCGCAGGTCGCCGTCGAGCAGGCCGTGGAGCAGCCCGGCGGCGAAGGCGTCGCCGGCCCCGAGCCGGTCCACGATCTCGACCTCGTACCAGGCCGACTCGTAGGTCTGCCCGGCCGAGAAGCCGACCGCCGCGAACCGGTTCTTCCACACCAACTCGGCCTCACGCCGGGTGCCGACCACCGTCGACATGCCGAACCGCTCGATGAGGCCCTCGGCCACCTCGGTGAAGTCCTCGCCGGTGATGCCGAAGAGGAGTTCGGCGTCGGCCTCACTGGCGATCAGTACGTCACAGAGGGGCAGGAGGTGTTCCAGGACGCGGGCGGCCTCTTGCGGTGACCACAGCTTGGCCCGGAAGTTCAGGTCGAAGCAGACCTTCAGGCCGGCGGCCCGGGCGGCGTGCATCGCCTCGTCGACGGCCTCGGCGACCCTCGGGCCTAGCGCGGCGGTGATCCCGCTGACGTGGAACCACTTCGCGCCGGCGAAGGCGGCGGGCCAGTCGTAGGCCCCGCAGCCGGGCTTGGTGATCGCCGAGCCTTGCCGGTCGTAGAGGACGGAACTGGCCCGCGGGGCGGCCCCGAACTCCAGAAAGTACAGGCCCAGCCGCGAGTCGGGGACGAACTGCACGAAGCGGTCCGAGACGCCGGCCTCCCGGACCCGGTTGGCGACGAGTCGGCCGAGGGGGTTGTCCGGCAGCCGCGACACCCAGGCGGCGGAGCGCCCCAGACGCACCAGGGCCGCGGCGGTGTTGAACTCCGCCCCGCCGACCTCCACCTCCAGGCTGCGGGCCTGCTCCAGGCGCTGGAAGTGCGGCGGGGCCAGCCGCACCATCACTTCGCCGAACGTGACCACGTCGGGCATGGCGATCCTCCCTGCGGGCCGGCTACCCCGATCATACCGGAGCGGGTCGTGGCGTTGTCGCGGGTCGTGGCGTCGGGGCGTGGTAGGCCCCGGTTCCGGTCCGGTAGCGCCGCGGTCGGTAGCGCCGCGGTCGGTGGTGCCGCGGTCGGTAGCGCCGCGGCCAGGGCTTGCCTCGGGCCGGGAACACGAACGCCCACCCGGGCGGTCGGGTGGGCGTCAGGTCGGAGCGGTCCGGGGTTCACTTCTCGTTCTTCTGGGTCTTGGCCGGCACGGCCGGGGCCGGTTGCGGCAACTCGGCCGGCAGGATCGCCGGGGCGACCCCGCCGCCGATCTGGATCTGGATCACGCCGCCCGCTTGGGCCGGGACGACCTGGATGCCGTTGGGCTGGACCGGCAGGGGCTGGACCGGGAGCGGCAGCGGCTTGACCGGGGCCGGCAGCGGCTGGACCTGGACCGGCGGCAGCGGGCGGATGATCGCCGGCCGACCGATGACCGGCCGACCGATGACGGCGTTCTCCGGGCCGGCGAGTTCCGGCGACACCAGCACCAGGGTGTCGTCCTTGAAGACCTTCAGAAACACCGGGCTGACCGGCTTGCCGTCACCGCTGATGACCACGACGGTCCCGTCGGTCAGCCGCTTCAGCGCCTCGTCGGTCGTCAGCTTCTTACCGTCGGCGGTCGTCACCGTCAGGTCCTTCACCTCGCCGATCTCGACCATCTCGCTGACCCACACTTCCCGTTGGGCGACGGCCGGGGCGATGTCGTTGCCCGGCACGGGGGCGTTGGCGGCCGGGGCCTGCACCTTCACCTTCTGGCTGCGGTACACCTGGACCATGACCTTGCCGTTGGCGTCGGCCTTGAGTTCCATCAGCCGGGGGGGCGTTCCGGCGGGGATCGGGGCGGCCGGGGCGGGGACCGGGGCCGCCAGAGTTAGCGACAGCGCGAGGGTAGTGAGCATGCGGTCGACTCCTGGGAAAGGTTGGACGTCGCGGACAGTGCGACGTAACTGTTTGACGAAATACCCCGACGTTGGGATTGTAGTAATTTCCGGCGTGACGACCGGCGGTAGGCCCCCAGGGGTGGCGGCGGCAACAGCAGCGGTGGCGGTAGTGGCGGCGGCGGTGCCGGTTGCGGCGGCGGTGGCGGAATCGAAAACTCCCCTCGACAACGGCTCCCGCTCGCCCCTACACTGCCGCTGCCCAGCCCGCCGGAGCGGGGGGCGAATGCCGAGGTCCCGCACGAAGTGGGACCGCCGGCCGACACTGCGGCGGCCAAGCCTGCCGGAGCGGGAACGATTCCCGTGCGACTGCTCGACCGGAGCGGGAACGATTCCCGTGTGACTGCTCGACCGGAGCGGGAAGGGATTCCCGTGCGACTGCTCCACCTGACCGCGAGTACGTTCTTCGGGGGGCCCGAGCGGCAGATGCTCGGGCTGGCCCGGGCCATGCCTGCTCACGTTCACACCTCGTTCGCCAGCTTCCCCGAGGGGGGCCGGTGTCGGGCCTTCCTCGACGAGGTCCGTTCGCACGGGTTCGCCGCTGCCCCGGTGGGGGCCGATTTCCCGCACGTGTTCGCGGCGGTCCGGGAGTTGGTGGCCCGGTTGCGGTCGGAGGGGTGCGACGTGCTGTTCTGTCACGGCTACAAGGCCCACATCCTGGGTCGCCTCGCCGCCCGGCGGGTGGGCATCCCGGCCGTCGCCGTCTCCCGTGGCTGGACCGGCGAGACCGGCCGGGTGAGGTTCTACGAGTGGCTGGACCGTCGGCACCTGCGGTTCATGGATCACGTCGTGTGCGTGTCGGACGGTCAGGCCGAGAAGGTGCGGAAGTGGTGCCGGGTGCCCGCCGGCCGCCTGAGCGTGATCAGGAACAGTGCCCGCCTGGCCGCCTTCGGGAACCGCGACCCGGCGGCCCGTGCCCGCCTGCTGTCGTTTCTGCCGGTCGGGGTCTCCCAGGTGGTACTGGCGGCCGGTCGGTTCAGCCCGGAGAAGGGCTTCGGGGTGCTGGTCGAGGCGGCGGCGAGCGTCTGTCGGGCGAACCCGGCGGCGGGCGTGGTGTTGTTCGGGGAAGGGGTGCTGCGGGCCGACCTGGAACGGCGGGTGGCCCGGCTGGGGCTGACCGGCCGGTTCGTGATGCCCGGGTTCCGAACCGACCTCGACTCCCTGATCGGGGCGGCCGACGTGGTGGCCGTGCCCTCGTTCACCGAGGGGCTGCCGAACGTGGTGTTGGAGGCGAGCGCCGCCGGGGTGCCCGTGGTGGCGACCGCCGTGGGCGGGACCCCCGAGGCGGTGGTGGACGGCCGGTCGGGCTTCCTGGTGCCGGCGGGCCGGTCGGAGCTTCTGGCGGCCCGGCTGATCGAGTTGCTCGGCGACCCCGCGCTGCGGGCCGACTTCGGGGCCGCCGGCCGGGCCCACATGCGCGACCACTTCACCTTCGAGGCCCAGGCCGCCGCCTACCTTCGCCTGGTCGAAGCCCTGGGGGCCGCTCGGTCGGCCCCGGCGCGCGCCGCCGCCCCTGCTGCTGCTGCCCCTGCTGCTGCTGCCGCCCCTGCTGCTGCTGCTGCCGCCGCCGCCGCCCCTGTCGCCGCCGCCGGGATCGCTTCCCCGGGGGGCGTGGCCCGACCCGACTCCCGGCCCGTCTGAGGAGCGTTGACGATGTCCGCACTCCCGGCTGCCCGTCGTTCGCTGGTACCTTCGTCACCGGCCCCGGTCGCCCCCGGCGAGCCGATCCGCGTCTGCTACATGATCGACCGACTGAGCCGGGCCGGCACCGAATCGCAACTCGTCGCCCTCGTTCGCGAACTCGACCGGTCACGGGTGCGGCCCTCGCTGGTGCTGCTCGACGGCGAGGACGACCTGTCGCGTGCCCTGGAACCGGACGACTGCCCCGTGATCCGGCTCGGGGTGCGGCGGCTGTGCAGTCGGGCGGCGCTGCGGGCGGCGTGGCGGCTCCGCGCCTTCTGGGCCGAACACCGGCCGCACATCCTTCAGACCTACTTCCTGGACCCGGCCTACTTCGGCATCCCGCTGGCCAAGCTGTGCGGTATCCGCGCCGTGGTGCGGGTGCGGAACAACCTGGGCTACTGGGTCACCCCCCGGCACCGGGTACTGGGCGGTCTGCTGCGGTGCTTGGTGGACATGACGCTGACGAACACGCCGGCCGGCAAGCAGGCCCTGGTGGAACGGGAGGGGTACCGCCCGGAACGGGTCACGGTGCTGGCGAACGGCGTCGATACCCGGCGGTTCAGCCGCTTGCTGCTGCCGGACACCTCCAAGCCGTGGGTCAAGGTGGGGTGCGTGGCCAACCTGCGGCCGGTCAAGAACATCGACGGGCTGATGCGGGCCGCCAAGGTCGCCCTGGCCCGCTTCCCGAAGCTGGTGTTCGAGGTGGCTGGCGACGGCGAACAGCGGGCCGAGTTGGAGCGGCTGCACGCCGAGCTGGGCCTGGGCGACCGCTTCCGACTGCGGGGCGCGGTGGCCGACGTGCCGGAGTTCCTGCGGACGGTGGACATCGCCGTGCTGCCGTCGCACTCGGAGGGGATGTCCAACGCCCTGCTGGAGTACATGGCGGCGGGGCGGGCCGTGGTCGCGACCGCTGTGGGGGCGAACCCGACGCTGGTGCGGCACCGCAAGGACGGGCTGATCGTGCCGCCGGGGGATGGCGAGGCCCTGGTCGCGGCGATCGGGGAACTGCTGGCCGACCCGCTCCGGGCCGCCGGGTACGGAGCCTCGGCCCGCATGCGCGTCCAGGCCGAATATAGCCGCGACGCCTTGCTCCGCCGCTTCGAGGACTTCTACCGCCGCCTGCTGGGCCGGGACTGAAGCCGGCAGGCCCGACCGGGGTCGCTTCGGGCTTGCGCGGGGGCCGCGCCGGGGTCGCCTCGGGCTGATCCGGGACTGGTCTCGGGTCCAGATCGGCCGGGATTCCTGCGATTTTCTGGCTGGACGCGGTCCTAATCTAATTGTGGTTAGTTGTGGTCCCGTGCCGACCCGCAGTGCCCCTGTTACCAACCCGTCACCGCTCGGAGCCGATCCATTTCGACCGCCGTACCCTCGGGCGTATTTCCCGCCCTGACACCCTCAGCCGGCCCGCCCGCTCGGACCCGCCGCGTCCGCCTCGGGATGGCCCTCGCCGTCATCGCCATCCACGCCGTCGCTCTGGCCGGCGGCCTCTTATTCTTCAGCTGGGCCGGGGTGCTCACGGCCCTGGTCCTGGTGATCGTGACCACCAGCCTGGGCATCTCGGCCGGCTACCACCGCCTGCTGGTCCACCGCGGTTACCGGACGATCGCCCCGCTGCGCTACTTCTTCTCGCTGTGCGGGACCCTGGCGCTGCAAGGCGGGCCTCTGAGCTGGGCGACCACGCACCGCCTGCACCACCAGCACGCCGAGGACGACGACGACCCACACTCCCCGCATGCCCCCCGGCCGAGCTTCTGGTGGGGGCACATGCTGTGGTTCTTCTACAGCTACCCGACCGTGGAAGACCGGCAGGGGCACTGGAGGCGGTACGTCCCGGACCTGTACAAGGAACCGGTGCTGCGGTTCCTGGAGCGGTTCTTCGTGCCGCTCAACGTGGCCTTCGCCGTGCTGCTGTTCGGCATCGGCTATGTGACCGGCGGCTGGTACCTGGCCGCCTCGCTGGTGGCCTGGGGCTTCTTCGTGCGGGTCGTCTTCGTCTGGCACTCGACGTGGCTGGTGAACTCGGCCGCCCATAAGTGGGGCTACCGCAACTACAACACCCCGGACCAGAGCCGCAACTCCTGGTGGGTCGCCTTGCTCACCTCCGGCGAGGGCTGGCACAACAACCACCACGCCGACCCGCGGTCGGCCGCGCACGGCCACAAGTGGTGGGAATTCGACCCCACCTTCATCGTCCTCCGCATCCTGGAGAAGGTCGGACTGGTGAGGGAACTGGTGCGGCCCGAGGGGCGGAGGACGAACAACGCTCCGCTACGCTGAGCCGTGGCCCTCGGCCCGGACCGACCGGGCGGCCGCCGCCCCTGCCTGCTCGGTGCCGGGTGGCCGTCGCCGCCGCTACACGGCCGTGGGAGGATGGGGAAGCGGGCGTGGGACGGGGCGGAGGGGAACGGGCGGTCGGTGTCGTGTCGGTCGCCGCCGCTCAGGCCAGGATCGCTCAGGCCAGGATGTCGCGGATCACGGTTCCGGCCACGTCGGTGAGTCGGAAGTCGCGGCCGTTGTAGCGGTAGGTCAGCTTCTTGTGGTCCAGCCCGAGCAGGTGCAGGATGGTGGCGTGGAGGTCGTTGATGCTGACGCGGTCCTCGACGGCCTTGAAGCCGATCTCGTCGCTGGCCCCGTAGCTGACGCCGCCCTTGACGCCGCCGCCGGCCAGCCAGTAGGTGATGGCGTGGGGGTTGTGGTCGCGGCCGTTGTTCCCCTTCTGCACGATCGGCAGCCGGCCGAACTCTCCCCCCCAGATCACCAGCGTCTCCGCGAGCAGGCCGCGGCGGTCGAGGTCCTCGAGCAGCCCGGCGATCGGCTGGTCGGTCTCGGCGGCGAAGCCGGCGTGGTTGGCGGCGATGTTGTTGTGCCCGTCCCAGCTCAGGTCGTTCTCCATCCCGCCGCTGTAGACCTGCACGAAGCGCACGCCCCGCTCCACCAGCCGGCGGGCGATCAGACACTGCCGGGCGAAGTGGCCGGCCTTGGGGTGATCCAGCCCGTAGAGCCGCTGCGTCTCGGCCGTCTCCCGGCTCAGGTCCAGGGCCTCGGGGGCCGCCATCTGCATGCGGTAGGCCAGCTCGAACGTCTCGATGCGGGCGGCCAGTTCCGGCTCGTCGGGCAGCCGCGCCTCGGCCTTCCGGTTCAGCCGGGCGAGCAGGTCGAGTTGTTCCCGCTGCCGCTCGGCCGACAGGTCCTTGGGCCGGCTCAGGTTGTCGATCGGTTCCCCCTGTGGCTTGAAGGCCGTCCCCTGGTACACCGTCGGCAAGAAGCCCGCACCCCAGTTCAGGGCGTGACCCTTGGGGATGCCCCGGCCCAGCGTGTCGTACATCACGCAGAAGGCCGGCAGGCTCTGGCTCTCGCTGCCCAGGCCGTAGGTCACCCAACTCCCCACACACGGGTAGCCCATGCGGGCGAACCCCGTGTTCATCTTGAACAAGGCCGGCGAGTGGTTGTTCGAGTCGGTCCACAGGGAGTGGAGGAACGCCATCTTGTCCACATGCCGGGCCAGGTGCGGGAAGATCTCACTGACCCTCTTGCCGCACTGCCCGTGGGGCTTGAACCGGAACGGCGACTTCATGAGCGGCCCGACCTGGTTGTTGAAGAACCCGGTGTTGGGGTCGAAGCCCGGGAGTTCCTGGCCGTCCCGCTTCTCCAGTTCGGGCTTGTAGTCCCAGGTATCGACCGGGCTGGGGCCGCCGTTCATGAACAGCCAGATCACCCGCTTGGCCTTGGGGGGAAAGTGCGGCTGACGCGGGCGGAGGGCCGAACCGGGTGTGCCCGGCGAGGTGGCGGCCGGTGTCGCGGCCGGGGACTCGGCCGGGGACGCCTCCGACCGGAGCAGGTCGGCCAGGGCGAGCAGGCCCAGTCCGCCCCCGGCCCGGGTCAGGAACTCGCGTCGGGAACGATAGGCGCTGCATTCCGACGGGGAGGCGAAGAAGCGCGGCAGGTTCAACATGGCAGGCTCCCGGGGGCGGGTGGTCACTGGCCAGTTTAGCCGACCGACACGGCCGGGCCAACGGTGCCGGGCCGGTCCCGGGCAGATGCCAGGCCGATGCCAGACCGGTGCCAGACCGGTGCCGGGCAGATGCCAGGCCGACGGTGCTGGGCGAGCGACGGCGGGTCGGTCGGTGGGCGGGTTCCTGACCCGCGCGGGATCAGTAGACGTAGAGGAACTCGTTGAGGCAGAACAGCACCTGGCAGAAGTCGGCCAGGGCGGTCTGGCGGTCCGGTTTGCCCTTCAGGAAGGCGACCCCGTCGGCGAGTTCGTCGGGGGTCGGCTCACGGCACAGGGCCGAGCGGTAGGCCCGTCGGATGGCGTCGGCGTCGCTGATCGATGGGTCGGCCAGGAGCTTGCGGGCGAAGCCGTGGGCCGCACCCCGGACGTGCGGGTTGTTCATCAGGTGCAGGGCCTGGGGGGCGACGGTGGTGCTGGGGCGTTCGCCCACGCCGACCGTGCCGTCCGGGGCGTCGAACACCACTAGCGCGGGGATCAACTTGCTCCGCTTGATCGTGAAGTAGATGCTCCGCCGCGGGCTTTCCTCGCTCAGGTGTCCGGGTCCGTACATCGTGGTGTTCAGCTTGCCGCCGACGAACAGGATCGAGTCGCGGATGACCTCGGCGGTCAGCCGCCGGACCGGTTGTCGCCACACCAGGGTGTTGTCGGGGTCGATGCGGGCCTTGTGCGGGTCCCGGGTCGAACTCTGCCGGTAGGCGGCACTGGTGACGAGGAGCCTGTGGATCGGCTTGAGCCTCCAGCCGTGGCGGATCAGTTCGCGGGCGAGGAAGTCGAGCAGCTCCGGGTGCGTGGGCGGTTCGCCGCGGACGCCGAAGTCACTGGGGGTGCTGACCAGCCCCCGTCCGAAGTGTTGCTGCCAGAGGCGGTTGACGATGACGCGGGCGAGGAGGTGTCCGGCCCCGCCGTCGGTGTCGGTCAGCCAGCGGGCCAGGGCGGCCCGCTTCCAGGTGGTGCGGCTGCCGGGGGGTGCCGGCCTCAGCCACTTCGTACTCGCCTCGGGGTGGGGCATCAGCACCTGCAGGAAGCCGACCGGGGCGACGCCCTCCTTCTGGGCCGGGTCACCCCGCCGCAGGAAGTGCGTCTCCTGGAGGAAGTCCTCGCCCTGGGAGTGCAGGCGGACCGGCGGCAGCCCCTCGCTGGAGACGAGGGCCTTGACCTTGTTCGGCTTGGGGGCGGTCGCCCGGTGGTCGCGCTCGGCCTGCAGGAGTCGGGCGTACTCCGCGTCCTGGGGGCCGAACCACTTGATCGCCAGGGCCGTCTGCTCGGCCGTCCGCTTCTCGGCCGGGGTGGCCAGGGCCTCCCGCAGGGCCTCCGTGACGGGCGGGGCCGTCAGGCTGGGCTTGGCGGCGGTCGAGAGCGAGACCCGTGGGCGGCCGATGCCGTGGCCGGTGTTGTTGTGGAAGCCCAGCGTCACGGTCAGGACGGTGCCGCCGGGGAAGCCGACCGGCTCGGCGAAGTCGAAGGCGGCGGCGTGGTCCTTGCCGAACTGCGGGTCGATCGCCCAGGCCGAGGTCACGCCATCCGCGTCGATCGCCCCGGCGACGCCGAAGCCGTTCTGTTCGAAGCTGGCCCGCGGGTTGATCAGCTTGACCGCCGCCGCGGCCTTCGACCGGTCCTTGGGCCGCACGCTCACCTTCAGGTCGCTCAGGGCGAAGTTGCCGTTGGCGGCGCGGCCCGGCCCGCCCTTCACCAGGGCGGGGTCGGCCAGGGCCTCGAGCCGCAGCGCGCGGATGCCGACCTCGGTGGTGGCGAACTCGAACGTCAACACCTCGGTCGTCGGGTTCTTGCCGCCCACCAGGACGCTGCCGTCGGCCTGGGGGGTGAGCGTGGCCCCGCCGGACGACCGGGACGACAGCAGGGTCGGCACGACCCACTCGAAGCTGAGGGGCCTGTCGCCCCGGGCCTTCTCCCAGGCGGCGAAGCGGGCCGGCAGGTGTTCCCGCTCGTAGCGGGCGACGGCCTCGACGAAGGTCTGGTGGCGGGCGTCGAATTCGGCCTTGGCCTTGGCGTAGCCGGCCGGGTCCAGGTCCAGCTCGACTTCGGTGCGGACCACGGTGGTGAAGGCCGACACCAGGCGGTAGTAGTCGGCCGCGGGTATGGCGTCGTACTTGTGGTCGTGGCAGCGGGCACAGCCGATCGTCAGACCCAGGAAGGTGGTGCCGAGGTTGTTGACGATGTCGTCGAGTTCGTCGTAGCGGTGCTTCTCGACTTCGTTCTTGGTGATCTGCGTGGAGTGGACGCCGGCCGCCAGGTAGCCGGTCGCCATCATCGCCAACGGCTCGTCGGGGGCCAGTTCATCACCGGCGATCTGCCAGCGGGTGAAGGTGTCGAAGGGCAGGTCCTGGTTGAAGGCCTTGATGACGAAGTCGCGGTAGTGGTAGGCCGTGGGCCGGTCGTAGTCGTGCTCGAAGCCGTGGCTCTCGGCGAAGCGGACCAGGTCGAGCCAGTGCCGGGCCTGCTTCTCGCCGAAGTGCGGGGAAGCGAGCAGGGCATCGACGACCTTCTCGAAGGCCTGCGGGGAATCGTCTCGGAGATAGGCCTCGACCTGTTCCGGGGTCGGCGGCAGGCCGATCAGGTCCAGGTAGACGCGGCGGAGCAGCGTCGTCGGCTCGGCCGGCGGGTTGGGCACCAGCTTCGCGGCCGTGAGCTTCGCCCGGAGGAACGCATCGACCGGGTGGCCGTCGGCCGGCGGCTTGGCGTCACCGAGCGGCTGATAGGCCCAGTGCTTCTTGGACTCGGCCGACACCACCTTCCGCGTCCAGCCGTCGTCCTTCTCGACGAACGGCCGGTCGTAAGGGGCACCCAGGTCGATCCACTCGGCGATCTTCTGGATGTCGGCGTCCGGCAGCTTGGGCCGCTCGTAGGGCATGGCCGGCTCCCGCTGGTGGGCCGTCATCTGCCACAGCAGACTCTTCTTGTGGTCGTGCGGCACCACGGCCGGGCCGCGGCTACCGCCCTTGAGCAGCCCCTCGCGGCTGCCCATGTCCAGCTCGCCTTCCAGCCGCTCGCCGCTGTGACACTTCAGGCACTTCGCTTGCAAAATCCCCCGGACCGCGGACCGGAACAGCTCGCTGCCCTTGGCCATCTTGGCGGCGTGGTCGGGATCGACCGGGTCGGCCTTCGGCTTCTGCGGGCCGGTGGCAGTGGCCTGCGGTCCAGCGACGCCGAACGGGCCGAACAGAACGGCGGCCAGGATGACGGCAAGCAGACCGGTCAGGGGTGCGGGCGGCCGGGGGGGCATGGTCGCGGACCTCGACACGGGAAGGGCGATACCGGCGGGCTGGGAATGATTCGATTGTATCACTACGCCGCCGCTGTCGCCTCGGCGAGCGGTACGGACCAGGTCGCCGCACGGAAAAGTCGCACGGGAGAGTCGCGGGGGAGGGGAGAGTCGCACGGGAGAGCGGCGGGAAGCCGCCACGGGAGAGTCGCGGGAAGCCGCCACGGGTGTGGGCCGATTCGGAGGAGGAAGCGGCAGGGGGTCAGCGTCGCCAGACCCAACCGAACAGCCCGAAGCCGACGGCGGAGGCCAGCAGGTACTGGGCCCCGGCGGTGCTGGCCCGGTCGTATTCGCGCCAGCCGACCAGAAGTCCGGTCACGCCCACGGCCAGGCAGCCCAGGGCGGGGACCCAGTTGAACAGGATCACCCGCAGGTTGTACAGGATGATCGGGTCTTCGGATTCGGGCACGGCTCACCCCCCTGAGGGTCATCCGCCTATCTATCCGGGCCGGTGGTGGCATGCTCAGCCGCGTTCCAGGCCCAGCAGGTTCCGCACGCCGAGGTACAGGAGCATGCTCAGGGAGCGGACGGCTTCCTTGCGGTTGACCTTGCTGGCCCCGGCGCGACGGTTCTCGAAGATGATCGGGTATTCTCCCAGTTTGCAGCCGGCCTTGTAGCAGCGGAAGAGGACTTCCTGCTGGAAGGAGTAGCCGCGGGAACGGACCCGGTCGAGGGGCACCTGGCGGAGTTTGCCGACCCGGTAGCAGCGGAAGGCCCCGCTGGCGTCCCGCACGGGCATGCGCAACAGGATGCGGACGAGGGTGTTGACGCCCCGGGAGATGACCCGACGGGGCAGCGGCCAGTTCTGGGTGCCGCCGCCTTTGACGTACCGCGAACCGATCATCACGTCGTGTCGGCTCATGCCGGCCAGGAGGCCCGGCAGGTAGCGGGGCGGGTGGCTGAAGTCGGCGTCCATGTTCTGCAGGTAGTCGTAGCCGTGCTCCATGGCGTAGCGCATGGCCGCCAGCGTGGCCGTCCCCAGGCCGAGCTTGCCCGGCCGCCTCAGGAGCTTGACACGGGGGTCGACGGCCCCGAGTTCCTCCACGATCTTCCAGGTGCCGTCCGGGGAGTTGTCGTCGATGACCAGCACGTCGGCCTGGGGGAGGTACTTGTGGATCTCGGCGATGAGGGCGGCGATGTTGCCGGCCTCGTTGTAGGTGGCGAGCGAGACGAGGATGCGGGGTTCCGGTGGCGGGCCGGAGGGGCTGGCCCCCTCGGGAGGGGGAGGGGAAGACATGCGGCGATACCTGCTTGTGTGCCGGGCCGGGACTGAGCTATCTTTCTAGGGGAGTTCAGCGGTTCCGTCCGGTCCTGTCCCGCGGCACCCCCGCGGCGAGGTGCCCTTCCATGTCATCAGTCGTCGATGTCGCGTGCCCGAGCTGTGGCAAGACACTCAAGGTGCCGCCGACGGTGCTCGGCAAGAAGGTGAAGTGCAAGCAGTGCGCCCACGTGTTCGTGGTCCGCGACCCCGGGGGTGACGGCCGGCCGAGCCGACCCGCCCGGTCGGTGGCCAGACCGGCTACCCCCGCGGCGGCCGCGCCGCCCCCGCCGCCCGAACCGGCCAAGCCGAAAAGCCCGTTCCTGGACGACGACGACGAGGGGGTGCAGAAGGTCGAACTGGTCAAGGAAGAAGACGCCCCCCGCTGCCCGCACTGTGCCCAGGAATTGGTGCCGCCCGACGCCAAGGTGTGCATCCACTGCGGCTTCAACAACGTCACGCGGACGAAGGCCGAGACGAAGCGGGTCTGGGAGCCGGACGCCCAGGACTGGGCCTTACACCTGTTGCCGGGCATCGTCACCCTGCTCGTCTGCATCGGACTGATCGTCTGGGGCTTCGTCGTGTACTTCAATATGCGGGACTGGATGGTCGATTCCTTCCTCGAACTGGACAGCAAGGACGCCACCGGCAAGAAGAAGTACATCGTCCCGCCCGGGTTCTTCATCACCCTGAACTTCGTCATCTCGTTGGCCGTGTTCGTGCCGTGTGCGAAGTTCGCGTTCCGGCGACTGGTCAAGGAGTACCGCCCGCCGGAGCGGCTGAAGGCCTGACCCCCTGGCTCGGGTCGTCCCAAGCCGGGGTCCTGTCGCGGTGCCTACCCCGCCGGGTCGGGGCGGGCTGGCGTGTTCGGAACCTAACCCCGGCCGGCGGCTACCACCGATGAGTGTCATCTGTCCCGCCTGTTACCGTTCCCTCCCGAGTACCGACGGCGGCGACGCCCCGGCGTTCTGCATGTACTGCGGTCGGCGGCTGGCGGGGATCGACCGGCCCACGGTGTCGGCCCCCCTCGGCGAGGACCTGCCCACCCAGCCGTTCACCCCGAGTATCATCGACAGTGTCGTCGGCGGCGACGACCGCGGCTGCTCGGCCGACCACGAACTTCCCCCTGACGTTCCCTCGACGGTGGGCGGGTACCGGCTGCTGCGGCTCATCGGCGCGGGCGGCATGGGGGCCGTCTACGAGGCCGAGGTGCCCGACTCCCGGCACCGGGTGGCCGTCAAGTTGCTCTCCGCCCGGCTGGCCTCCAGTCCGGTCCAGGTCGAGCGGTTCCGCCAGGAAGGACAACTGGCCAGCCAACTCATCCACCCCCGCTGCGTCTTCGTCCTCGCCGCCGATACCGACGCCGGCCGGCCCTACATCGTCATGGAGTTGATGCCCGGCCAGACCCTCAAGGACCTGGTCGACCGACGCGGGCCGCTCCCGCCCGAGGAGGCCGTCGGCCTGATCCTCGACGTCATCGACGGGCTTCGCGAGGCGCACCGCCTCGGCATGATCCACCGCGACATCAAGCCGTCCAACTGCTTCCTGACCGCCGACGGCCGCGTCAAGGTCGGCGACTTCGGCCTGTCCAAGTCGCTCGTCAGCCCACGCGACCGCCACCTGACCCAGAGCGGCACCTTCCTGGGCACGATCCTGTTCGCCTCCCCGGAGCAGATCCGCGGCGAGCCGCTCGACTACGGATCGGACATCTACTCGGTCTGTGCCACCCTGTACTACCTGCTCTGCGGGCAGGCCCCGTTCCAGAGCGAGAGCGTGACCGCGACCCTGGCCAAGGCGATCTCCGAGCCGGCCCCGCCGCTCCGCCGCCAACAGCCCCACCTGTCCCGCGGGCTGGAGGCGGTCGTCCTGAAGGGCCTGGAGCGGAACCGGGACCGCCGCTGGCAGACCCTCGACGACCTCCGCGACGCCCTGGTCCGACTGCTGCCCGACCGGCAGGTCCCGGCCCGGCCCCGGGCGCTGATCGGGGCTTACGTCCTGGACCGTATCATTCTCGCCTTCGTCATCGTCCCCATCGAACTGGCCCACCAGTGGGCGACCGGTGCCGATGAGGCGATCGAGGTATTCGAACTGAGGCTGGTGAACGTCTCGCTGCAGGTCCTGTACTTCACGCTCGGCGAGGGGCTGTTCGGGACCACGGTGGGGAAGATGGCGATCGGGCTGCGGGTCAGTCGGGTCGGCCGGACCGGGCCGCCAGGGCTGTTGCGCGCCTTCGTCCGGTCGGCGGTCTTCGTCGCCCTGCTCAGCGGGCTGTTCGTCATCCCGCAGGAGTGCATCGCCACGTTCGGTCCGACCACCGGCGGGGTGCTGGGCGGGGTCGTGTTCGTCACCTCGGTCCTGGCCCTGCTCGCCCAGCTGCGACGCCGCTGGGGCTACCGGGGGCTGCACGACTTGGCCAGCGGCTGCCACGTCACCCAGCTCCCGCTGCCGTCGCGTCGGCTGCGGCTGGCCGTCAAGCACCCGACGCCGCTGGAGACCCTCCTGCCGCCCGCCGCCGGTCTGTTGCCCGAATCGGTCGGCGGGTTCGCCGTCCGCGGCCGGGTCGCCGCCGACCCGGTCGGCTCGGAACAGGTGTGGGTGGGGGAAGACCGGGCCCTGGGCCGCACCGTGCTGCTGGTCCTGCGGCCGGCCGAGCCGGGCACCGCCCCGCCGCCGGAGGTCGCCCGTCCGACCCGCTTGCGGCAACTGGGCCGTGGCTCGATCTGCTGGGACGGCACCAACTACCGGTGGGTCGCCTTCTCGGCCCCGCTCGGCGGCCCGCTCCAGGACGCCATCGACCCCCGACACCCGCTCCGCTGGGCCGACGCCCGGCTGCTGCTCGAACAACTCACCGACGAGTTCGTGGCCGCCGAGGCCGACGGCACCCTTCCCAAGACCTTGACCCTCGGTCAGGTGTGGGCCGAACAGACCGGCCGGCTCCAGTTCCTCGATTGCGTGGTCTGTGGCGGTCCGACCGGGGCCGGCTCCCCCCTGGAACTGCTGCGCCAGGTCGCCTCACTGACCCTGGAAGGCCGGCCTCGCTCCCAGCCCGGACCGGTCCGCGCCCCGCTGCCGTCGCACGCCGTGCCCCTCATGGACCGCCTGTTCACCCCCGGGGGGTACACGACGCTCAAAGAATTCCAGTGCGACCTGGCCGAGACGCACGCCCACCGGCCGGAAGTCACCCCCGCGGTGCGGGCCGTACAACTCGGGCTTCAGGCCGCCGTACTCGTCGTTCCCCTGTCGATCCTTTTCGTCCTGACGCTGCTGCTCGCCCCGTTGCTGACCTACATCGCCGCCGTCAGGGCCGAACAGGCCGAGGCGGCACTGGCGGCCGTGACCGACCCGGAATCGCGGGACAAACTGGCGAAGAACCCGGCCCTGGTTAAACCGCTGCAGCACCCCCGGCTGGTCGGACGCCTGCACGAGTTCCGCGACCGCAAGAGGGCCGAAGCCGAGTGGCGTCGTTCCTTCCTGTTCATGCCGCAGCGACTGTTTTTGGAAACCCTGGAGTTCCAGTTGCCCTACGACTCGGAGCGGGCCGGCGGCTATCCGGAGGAAGTGACCGAACTGGTCCGCTGGGCCGGGGCGGCCGACGGCACCCCGCGGGCGAAGCAGCCGGGGCCGTGGCGGTCGGAGGTCTGGCCGTTACTCGCCACGCTGCTGGCGATCCCACTGGGAATCGTCGTGCTGGCCGGTGTGCTACGGGGCGGTCTTTCGATGCTCCTGGGGGGCATCGCCATCGTCCGGGGCGACGGCCGGCCGGCCGACTTCCGACGGTGTGCCCTCCGCACCCTGTTCGAACGTGGGCCGCAGTTCGCCGCACTCCTCGGGGCCGCCTGGCTGCAAGCGTTCGCCCCCGAACGGGCTTACCTGGCGGCCGGCCTGTGGCTCCTGGCCGTCGCCCTCATCCCCATCTCCGTCGTCATCGCCCTGCGGTTCCCGGACCGTGGCCCCCACGACCGGCTCGCCGGCACCCACCTCGTCCCGGCCTGACTGACCGCCTGGGGGTCACTTCTTCTCCGGCTCCGGCGCGTCCTTTTTGGGACCGCCCGGGTTGAGGTTGCGGGGCGGCGGGTTGATCGCCGCCGGCGGGCAGACCTGCACCGGCCGGGCGTACTTCGGGTTCATGTCGCGGAGGCAGACGATCAAGCCGTTGTCGGCGGCGAGGTAGATGCGATCCGTCTCGGTGTTGACGACGGGAACGTCGAACTCGGCGAGGTTCAGGCCGGCGAGAGGGGCGGAGCGCTTGGTCTTCGGGTTGGTCGGCCGCACGGCGTCGTACACCAGGAAGCGGCCCTGGCGGTCGCGGACGTAGACGAACTCCTCGTTGGCGGCGATCAGTTGGTCGGCGTCGCTGTCGGACCGCCAGAGGATCTCGCCGTCCTTGCGGGTCAGGCAGACGACGCCGGAGTTGTCCCCCTGGTAGTAGACGTGCTTGTCGGTGACGAACGGGGTGCGGTTGCCGATTCCGCCGACGGCCGTCCGCCACACCACGTTGGCCCCGCCCTGGACCGTGCCGCTCGAGCCGTCGATGGCGATCAGGTAACCGGAGCTGAGCGGGACATAGCTGTACAGCCCGGCCCGGCCGGGCATCGCCCCGACCTGGTCGGGCAGTTGCTGGAACACCTCGACCTTGCGATCGGTCTTGTTCAGGGCGGTGAGGACCTTGGCGTCGGTGACGGCCCAGACGCGGAAGGGGGTCAGGTAGAGCGGGAAGAGGATGCGGCTGGTGAAGGCGTACTCCCAACGGAGCGGCGGTTGCACGGTCTTGGGGCGGAGGTCGCTGAGGGCCAGCGAGGCGGCGACCGACGGCGGGATGACGCCGAGGGACGGCGTCTGCTGGATGTCGCGCTGGAAGTCGTTGCGCAGGCGGTACGGCTGGCGGAGGGAGCTGAGGACCGCTAGCGACGGCGTGTCCACCGGGTTGTTGAGCGTGTAAGGGGGCGTGACCCGCGGCAGGACCGAGACGGAAGGACTGCGGCTGGCGGTGAACCCGCCGATGGGGGCTTCCAGGGCGGCGGCGGTCTTCGGCGGGTCGAACGTTTCCGGCAGGTTCGTCCGGAACACGCTCTCCGGCGAGTACCGCTTCATCAGGTCGTCGACGGGGTTGACGGCCCGCAGGTCGGCCGGTTTGGCCTTCGTCGGGTCGGCCGGGCCTTGGGGGGCGGAGGGGATCGGGATCGGGTTGGGCAGGTTGAAGACGCTGATGCGGTGTCCGCCGCTGTTGCCGGTCCGCATCCCCAGCACGCAGTACACCCCGGATTCGTCGGCGGCCAGGCCGGTCGTCGGCGGGGATTCCAGGTCGGCGACGAACTCGGCCACGCCGGTGTAGCGGTGGAAGGCGTGCAGTCGGGTGACGTGGGCCACGAAGACGAACTTGGAGTTGGCCGCCACCGGGTAGCTGTTCGCGTAACTGCCGTTGCCCAGTTGCACGAACCACTGGACCTGCCCGGTGCGGGCGTCCAGGGCGACCAGCAGGCCGGTACGGGTCTGGACGAAGATCTGGTCGCCGATCGTCTGGACCTGGGTGAGGGAGTCGCGGCGGCCCTCGACGGGGATGTTGGCCGTCCACTCGATCTTCAGGTTCAGCCGCTCCAGGGCGGTCTTGTCCGGCGGAACGGCCCGTGAGTAGACGTTGTTGACCTGCGCGGGTGCGGGACGGGCGAGGGCGGTGAGCAGGATCGCGGCGGCGGCCGAACGGTGCCACATGGTCAGGCTCCCGGGACGCGGACAGGGGACGGGGATTCGGTCAGGGTAGCACAACCGTTGGGAAAAAGGGAGGTGCGGAATGGGAGGGCCGGGTCGGTCGGCGGTCGGTCGGCGGTCGGCCGGTGCCGCCGGTAGCGGTCGTGCCGGTCACCGCCGGTCACTTCTTCCCCTGGGCCCGCTTGCGGCGGAAGAAGTCGGTCAGTACCGCCGCGCACCGGTCGGCCAGCACGCCCCCGAGCACCACGGCCCGGTGGTTGAGGCGGGGGTCGGTGGGGATGCGGAACAGGGTGTCGCAGGCCCCGGCCTTGGGGTCGGCCGCCCCGTAGACGACCATCGCGATGCGGGCGTTGACGGCGGCCCCGGCGCACATCGGGCACGGCTCGAGGGTGGCGTACAGCAGGCAGCCGTCCAGCCGCCACGACCGCAGCGCCTGGCCGGCCTGCGTCAGGGCGATGAGTTCGGCGTGGGCGGTCGGGTCGTTCAGTCGTTCCCGCTGGTTGTGGGCCAGCCCGATCACGCCCCGCTCCGGGTGAACCACCAGTGCCCCGATCGGCACCTCGTCCTCGGCCGCGGCCGCCGCCGCCTCCTCCAGGCACAGTTCCATGTGGTGCCGGTGGAACGGGTGGTTCACGTCGGTCAGTGTCAGGTCGAAGGGGTCCATGAGCGGTGACACGAGCGGCCAGCGGTGACGCCAGGGGCGAGCGGCGACGCTAGCGGCCAGCGGTGAGGCCGGCGGCTCGACCGGGGCGGCAGCCGATGCCGGTAGCCGATGCCGGCACCCGAGCCAGTATAGGGCGGTCCGAGGCGGCGCGGCGTGAAAGTACTTGCCCCGGGTCGGGTCGGCGGCGATCATGAACGCTCGCTGGCCCCAACAGGAGGTTTCACATGCCACCTCGCCTACTGTTCGTGACCACGGCCCTGTTGGTCGCTTGCCGGCCCGCCGCCGCCGACGACTGGCCGCAGTGGATGGGACCCAACCGGGATAACATCTGGCGGGAGACCGGCATTTTGAGCAAGTTCCCCTCGGGCGGGCCGAAGGTCGTCTGGCGGACGCCGATTTCGGCCGGCTATTCGGGACCCGCCGTCGCCGACGGCCGGGTCTACATCACCGACCGCATCCTCGACAAGGGGGCGGCCAACCCCGACGACCCGTTCGATACCAGTAACATCATCCCCGGCACCGAACGGGTCCTGTGCCTCGACCAGAAGACCGGCAAGGTACTCTGGAAGCACGAGTACCGCTGCCCCTACCAGATCAGCTACCCCGCCGGCCCACGCTGTACCCCGCTGGTGCAGGACGGCCGGGTCTACACCCTCGGGGCGATGGGCGACCTCATCTGCTTCCGGGCCGACACCGGCAAGATCGTCTGGCAGGTCAACCTGCCCAAGGCCTACAAGACCAAGCCGCCCCTCTGGGGCTACGCCGCCCACCCGCAGATCGACGGCAAGAAGTTGATCACCATCGCCGGCGGCACCGGCAGCCACATCGTCGCCCTCAACAAGGACACCGGCCAGGAAATCTGGCGGACCGGTACCCAGGCCGAGCCGGGCTACTCCCCGCCCCTGATCACCGAGGCCGCCGGCAAGCGGCAGATGGTCGTCTTCGGCACCAAGGCCGTCTACGCCGTCGACCCCGAGACCGGCAAGCAGTACTGGACGACCCCCTACTCCGCCGACAGCGGCTGCGTCATCATGACCCCGGTGCGGGCCGGCGACTACCTCTACTTCGGGGGCTACAACCACAAGAACCTGCTCCTGAAGCTCACGGCCGACAAGCCCGGCGTCGAGGTCGTCTTCAAGGACAAACGCGGGGCCGGCCTGTCGCCCGTCAACGTGCAACCGTTCCTGCAGGACGGCGTACTCTACGGCTTCGACGACGACGGCACCTTCTACGCCGTGGAACTGCCCAGCGGCAAGCGGCTCTGGGAAGGCGACGGACCGGTCCCCGGCCGGCCCAGCGGCTCCGAAACCGCCTTCATCGTCAAGAACGGCGACCGCTTCTTCTTCTTCGCCGAGACCGGCCACCTGGTCATCGGCAAGCTCTCGCCCCAGGGCTACGACGAGATCGACCGGGCCAAGTTGCTCGAGCCGACCAACTCGGCCGTGGGCCGTAAGGTGGTCTGGTCCGCCCCGGCCTACGCCGGCAAGCAGATCTTCGCCCGCAACGACCAGGAGATCATCTGCGTCGACCTGGCCGAGTGAGTCCCGCGCCGTGGCCGTCGGGCCGCCACGCCCCCCGCTACAGCCCGTGACGACACCCGCCGCCTGACATCCCTCGACCTCAGGACCCCTCCCATGCGTTGCCGACCGTTCGCGCTCATGCCCCTGCCCGCCCTGCTCGCCCTGCTCGCCTTCGCCCCGCTCGCCCCGGCCCAGGACAGGCTTCCCGTCCGCCTCTTCGCCGAGGCCGAGGACTTCCAGGTGAAGTCGCCCGGCTGGTCGGTCGTGAGCTACCGGGACTGCTACTACTCCTGCACCTTCGCCATCACCTTCCTGTCGCGGATGGCCTGCCTCGGGGCACCCGAGCAACTGCCCGCCGGGCAGAAGGCCGTGGCCGAGGCCGTCGTCCACATCCCCTACGAAGACACCTACGACGTGATGGCCCGCTACGAGCAACCGTTCCAGTTCTCCTGCGAGTTCACCGTCGAGGTGGAGCAGAACGGCAAGGTCCTCGCCGCGCTGCCGTTCGGCCGGCTCACCGACCCCAAGATCTGGGGCCTGAACGGCCACAAGCGGGTGCCGATGGAGCGGTATACCTGGAGCGGCACCGACAACATCGTCTGGCAGCAACCCGGCCGGGTGAAGCTGGCCGCCGGACCCGCCACGCTCCGGCTCATCGCCACGCAGCAACTCGACGGCCAGAAGGACCGCGTTAACGCCGCCCGCCGCCACGTCGACGTCATCTGCCTGACCAACGACAAGGACGGGGCCGCCGCCCAGGCCAGGAGCAATTACCTGGAGTTCGACGGCTGGCTGGTGCAAGACGGCGACCTGTTCGTCCGCTTCACCAACCCCAAGGACGCCGCCGGGCCGGTCGTCCCCGTCGTCGCCCCGTACGACCAGGGCCAGCACTCGCCGTACTACGTCCACGTCCGCGACTGGCCGACGACGACGGTGCTGAAGTCCGGCCGCGCCGTCACCCCCACCAGGTACCAGATCGCCGGGCCCCGCTCGGCCCAGGTCAGACCCGAAGCCCTCGCCCCGGTCGTGCCACTGCCCAAGGACATCCCCGCCGACCAGTACCTGCAGCCCGGCGAGACCTCCGCCTGGGTGCCGATGGGCCAGGCCGTCGATGCCCTGTTCCACTGCCAGTGGTTCCCCCGGGTCCTGACCCCGGCCGGGTCGAAGGCCAAGAGCGGCGAGGTGTACCTGCGGCTGGAGTTCGGCATCCCGGACGGTAAAGGGGGCATCACGGTCGTCCGCGACGTGACCGTCAGAGGCCCGGCCACGGGCATGTCCCCGGCCTGCTTCGACATCCCCGGCTGCGTCAACCCCAACCCCGCTTACGCTGCCATTCTCGCCCAGAAGTACTGGCCGCCCCGCATCCGCACCCAGAAGGAAGTCCTCGACCGGCTCAACGCCGAGGTCGCCAAGTTCCCCAAAGTCGGCAGCGTGCCGAAGCGGATGCCGGTGTACAACCTGCTCGGCTTCAGCGGGGCCATGAGCGTCTTCCCCGAGGCCAGGCAGCTCGCCCTGGCCCTGGGCGATAACACCGCCGTCAACGCCGCCGGCAAGAAGCGCGAACTCGTCGCCCACTGGGGTGACCCGTCCCCGGACTGGATCAAAAAGCAGGAGGCGGGCCGGAAGGGCGGCTTCGACGACCTGCTCATCGTCAGCTACGGCGACGAAATCCACCTGCCCGCCATCCCCCTCAAGGACGACGAGTTCGCCGCCTGGCTCAAGGCCCGCGGCATCCCCTACGACGGCCCGGTGAAGTACACCACGGATAAATCACACCCGCTGTACTACTACGCCCAGATCGCCGCCAAGGAGAAGGGCGGGGCCAAGTACGCCGAGGGCACCGCCTACTACAAGACCAAGGGCGTGCTGACCGGGGCCAACTACTCGCCCCACGCCAACTTCCTGGTCACCGAGATCGACTACATCCGCCCCTTCAAGCTCCGGGCCCTGAGCATGCCCTGGACCGAGGACTACGCCTGGCAGATCGCCGAGTTCAGCCCGCAAGTCGTCGGCTACCTGCTCAGCGGCCTGCGGGCCGGGGCCAAGTACGACAACCTGCCGATCCACATGTACGTCATGCCCCACTCCCCGGGGCAGATCCCCAGCGAGTTCCGCCAGAGCTTCTACTGCTCCATCGCCCACGGGGCCAAGATCATCAACTACTTCTGTGCCTCGCCCTCGGCCGTCGGCTACACCGAGAACCACATCGAAAGCGACGACCTGGCCATGTGGCGGATGATCCACAAATGCACCCACGAGATCGGCCTCTTTGAGGATTACGTCCTCGACGGGAAAGTCCGGCCGGCCCGCGTCGGCCTGTTGCTCTCCAGCGTCGACGAACTCATCACCGGCGTGAACAACTTCTCACTCGCCCTCCATAACAACGAACGCAAGGCGATCTACTACGCCCTGCGGCACGCCCAGGTGCCCGTCGATTTCCTCTCCGAAGACGACCTGATCGAGGGCCGGGCCAACGATTACTCCCTCATCTACGTCACGCAGCAGTACCTGCACTCCAAGGCCGTCGACGCCCTGCAGAAGTGGTGCGAGGCCGGCGGCACCGTGGTCGCCCTGGCCGGCGGCGGCTTCCTCAACGAGTTCCAGAAGCAGAACCCCGCCACCAGCAAACTCTACGGGGCCACCGGTCCGAAGATCGTCACCGACCCCCACCTCGTCCCCCGCTACCTGCTCAAGGAGAACGTGCCCTTCCTGGCCAAGCACGACCTGCCGCTCTACGAGCCGATGGACAGCGTGAACTGGAACCTCGCCGGCTTGCCCAAGAAGCCCGACCCCAACGCCAACCCGTCACCCAGCCACGTCTTCAACGTGCCGGTCATCGCCTGGAAGCAGCCGCTCACGGTGACCGACGGCACCGTCGTCGGCACCTTCCGGGACGGCTCCCCGGCCGTCGTCCGCAAGGACCACGGCAAGGGCCGGGCCGTCCTCTTCGGCTTCCTGCCGGGCCAGGCCTACCTCAAGAGTGGCCTACCGGTTCGCCCCGTCGACCGCGGCGCCAGCCCCGAGAGCTTCGCCCACTACCTGCCGACCAGCATGAACCCCCACCTCCGCGCCCGCCTGGTCGACGACTTCCTGCCCGGCCGCCGCGGCTACGACGCCCGCCCCGTCGTCACCAGCGACGGACTGGTCGAGACCACCTGCATCGACACCCTCGACAAGGCCGGCCGCCCCACCAAGCTCGCCGTGCCGCTCATCAACTGGAGCGGTGCCCCGATCACCTCGCTGACGGTGACCATCCGCGGCCTCGACAAGCCGGCCCGCGTGCGCAGCGTCGAGCGCGGCGAGCTGAAATACACCCCGGTCAAGGACGGCATCCAGCTCCAGATGCCCCTGGAACACGCCGACATGATCCTCATCGACCGCTGAGCTGAGTGGATCGGTCCGGCGGCCGGCGGTGTGGCGGGGTCCGGCGGGTAGCCAGTGGCGGGGTCCGGCGGGTAGCGAGTGGCGGGGTCCGGCGGGTAGCGAGTGGCGGGGTCCGGCGGTCGGCCCCGGCCAGCAGCGGGCGGGCAGGGGGGTTGGAACTCCGGCCCTGGGGTCATTCAATACACCCCATTCGGACCCTCACCCGGAGTCTTCCGCATGCGCCTTGCCAGCATCCTGACCCCGCACGGCCCGCGGGCCGCCGTCGCCACGCCCGACGGCTACATCGACCTGCACGCCACCGACCCCGGCCTGCCCGCCTGTGTCAAGAACCTGCTGGCGGCCGGACCCGCCGTCCGTAAGGCTGCCGCCGAGGCCGCCGCCTCCCAGCACGCCGTCAAGTACGCCGCCAATGCCGTCAGACTCCTGCCGCCGGTGCCCAACCCCGGCAAGATCCTCTGCATCGGCCTGAACTACCGCGACCACGCCCTCGAAGGGAACCGGCCGATCCCGCCGGAGCCGGTCCTGTTCGGCAAGTTCCCCAACACCCTGATCGCCCACGGCGAGCCGATCGTCATTCCCAAGGTCGCCCAGAAGGTCGATTACGAGGCCGAACTCGTCGTCGTCATCGGCAAGAAGGGCAAGCACATCCCCAACGACAACTCGGCCTTCGACTACGTCGGCGGCTATACCTGCGGGCACGACGTGAGCGGCCGCGACTGGCAGTTCCGCGGCGAAGAGAAGCAGTGGATCATCGGCAAGACGTTCGACACCTTCGCCCCGACCGGGCCGGTCCTCGTCACGACCGACGAGATCCCCGACCCGCACAGCCTCCAGGTGCAACTGCGGCTCAACGGAACGACGCTCCAGAACTCGAACACGAAGGAGTTCATCTTCGGCGTGCCGCACCTGCTGTGGTACCTGTCCCAGGTGATGACCCTCGAGCCGGGCGACCTGATCTTCACCGGCACCCCGCCGGGCGTCGGCATCGCCCGTAAGCCGCCCATACTGCTCAAGGCCGGCGACGTGGTCGAGGTGGAAATCGAAAAGATCGGCGTGCTGAGGAACCCCTGCGTCGCGGAAAGCTGATGCGGCCGCTCGTGGGGGGTCGGCGACGTGACGGTCGCCGCTCGTCGGGGTCGCCGCTCGTCGGGGTGTTGGCGACGTGACGGTCGCCGCTCGTCGGGGCCGGCGACCTGACGGTCGCCGCTCGTCGGTGTTGCCGCTCGTCGGCCGCTCACTTCTCGACCGCGTCCTCGGTGTACACGCTCTGGTACTCGAACTTCGTACCCTCGCCCAGGTAGTCCGGCAGTTCCGCCCTCACACTCAGGCGGGCGGCCCGGTACTTGCCGCTGGTCGTGTCGAAGTACACCTCACCGCACCAGAGCATGGGTACCAACGGCACCCGCTCCGACAGCGTCTTGGGAGGGTTCTTCAGACTCGTCTCGACCGCCACCACCAGGAGGCCGTCGCGGACCGCTTTGGTCGTATAGGTCTGGGCGAACTCGTAGGTCTCGCCGGTGCCCTGCGGCGGGTCGAGCTTGACGGCGAACGAGCGGTCCCACTTCGTCCCGACCTCCCAGACCTCCGCCCGGCCGTCCGGCAGCGTGAGGCGGAAGGGAAGCTCCGCCTGCAGCCGGGCCGCCCCGCCGGCCTTGGCTTCCTTCACCTCCACGAGCCGGCCCCGGCCGTCCACCCGCACCGTCAGCACCGGTACGTTCAAAAACCCGGCCATCTCCCGGGCCTTCTCGGGGTCGGACGAGTCGAGTACCAGGCTCGTGCCGTCCGGCCGGCGGAACTCGTTCCTCACGGTCCTGATCGTCATCTCCAGCGTGCCGACCCCGTTCGCGTCCACGTCCTTGACGGTCCAGGTGCGGGTCAGCGTCAGGTCGGTGCGGGTCTCGGTGGTCACCGGCTTTTCGGTCTTCTCGTCCGGCGTCGTCTCCTTGACCATCGTCTGCTGTCGGACCCGGTAGGTGTGGACTTCGCCGGGGGTCCACTTGAAGCGGGGGACCGGGGCCGTTGCCGCGACGGGCGGTGGGGTCGGTGTCGCGGCGGGCGGCAGTGGGGTCGGGGTCGCGGCGGGCGGTGGGGCCGGTGTCGCGACCGGGACCGCAACCGCAGCCAGCGTCAGTGCCAGGAGGGTGGTACGACAGAGCATGGCGCAGCTCCGCGATTCGGGAGGAAGCGGTCCGGGGCATACCCCTTGGCCGCGTACCGGAAAAGGCCAACCCGCTTCCGGGAGGAAACGGCCGATGACTTGACCGATGGCTTGGCCGGTGGCATGGCCGGTGACTTGGCCGATGACCCGGCTGAATCCCGGCTCCTCGATTCCGCACTTGCATCGGGGGGGACTCAACCGCCCTTGACCGGGCGGCGTGCCCGGCTGTATCCCGGTCTGCGATCCGCGGCCGCCACCCGGGGGGTGCCATGCTCCGTGTCTGCCTGAGTTTGCCGCTCGTCCTGCCGCTCCTGGCCGCCCCGGTCTTCGCACAGGCGGTGGACCTGACCGAGAAGGCGGCACCGGACGACCAGGCCCGGTTCGTCATCGGTCTGGAACTGAAGGGGCATCTGGTTGTGACGCAGGACGGGCGGAAGGACGCGATCCGGCTGGAGGCGACGGCCCGCCACGTCTTCAGCGACCGGACCGTGGCGGTCGCCGACGGTCTGCCGAGCCTCTCGGTGCGGGCCTACGAGGAGGCGAGCCTGGCGGCGACGGTCGGGGGCGAGAGGACGGTCCAGCGGCTCCCGGCCGACCGCCGCCTGGTGGTCGCCCGTCGCCACCCCGACGGCCTGTTCTGCTTCGCCCTAGGCGGACGGCTCAGCCGCGACGAACTCGACCTGGTCGGCGAGCACTTCAACCCGCAGTGCCTGCCCGGTCTGTTGCCCGGCCGGGTCGTGAACGTCGGGGACACCTGGACCTTGAGCGACGCCGCCGCCCAGGCCGCCGCCCGGCTCGACACGGTGATCAAGAACCGGCTCACGGGCCGGCTCACGGACCTGAAGGACGACACGGCGACGTTCAGCGTCGAGGGGACCGCCGAGGGAGTCGAGGACGGGGCACATGTAGTCCTGAGCGTGGCGGCGGTCGGTTCGCTCGACCGGGCCGCCGGCCGCATCCGCACCCTGACCTGGAAGCAGAAGGACGAGCGGGACCCGGGGCCGGTGACCCCGGCGTCCGTCGTCGAGGTGGTCGTGTCGCTGCGACGCGAGCCGCTCGCTGCTAAGGTCCAGGCCCTGGCCGACGAGGTCGTCGCCACGGTGCCCCGCGGTGAGGTCCCGCCGGAACTGGCCGACCTGCGCTACACCGACCCCAAGGGCCGCTACTCCTTGACCTACCCCCGCGACTGGCACGTCACCGGTCAGACCGACTCGCACCTGGTGATGCGGCTGCTGGACAAGGGGGACTACCTGGCCCAGGCCACGATCAGCGTCTGGCGGAAGGTTCCGCCCGGCGGGCACACCCCGGCCGAGGACTTCAAGCGGGCCATTGCCAACGCCCCCGGCTGGACGGCGACGAAGGTGCTGGCCGACGGCGAAGTCCCCGCCGGTCCCGGCCGCCGACTGTACCGCCTCACGGCCGAGGGCAAGATCGACGAACTGCCCGTGGTGCAGACGTTCTACCTGCTGTCCGGCCCGCAGGGGGACCAGGTCGCCGTCACCGTCACGGTCCGGCCGGACAAGCTCAAGCTCCTGGGCCGCCGCGACCTCGACCTGGTCAGGGCCATCGACTTCGCCGGGCGGTGACGGCCGGGCGGTTGGGGTTGTGCCATTTCCCCGGCTTACCTATAGCGCTTGCCCGCAGAGCGGCGGAATCGAGACGCGGTCGAGTTGACCGGGTTGGTTCGTCGGCCAAGGACCGCCATGAGTTCGCAGTCACGCCCCGATTCGCTCGGTCGCATCATCGCCGGCCTGACCGCGGGGGTCGCCGGTCGGCCCCGCGTGGTCTTGGCCCTGGTCCTGTGCCTGACGGTCCTGTCGGCCGTGGCCGCCGCCTCACTCGACTTCCACACGCAACGGAACGACCTGCTCGGCCCCGACCGGCCGTGCCAGAAGCGGTGGCAGAAGTACCTCGACGCCTTCGGTGACGACGACGACATGATCGTCGTGGCGGAAGGGTCCGACCCGGCCGCCATGCGGGCCGCCCTCGACGCCGTGGCCGAACGGGTGAGCCGACGGCCGGACCTGTTCGACCGCGTCTTCTACCGGATCGACCTGCGGCACCTGCGGGACCGGGCCTTGCTCTATTTACCGCCCGAGGAACTCCGAGCCGTCGCCGCCCGTCTGGACGCGATGGGACCGCTGCTGGGTCCGGTCGGTGTGGTGGCCTGGCGGATGCTCTCGCTGCAGTCGCTGCTGGGGGATGCGGTGCGGGCCTTGGCGGCGGAGGAGGGCGGCCGGGAGCTGACGACGGCCGAGCGGTCGCTACTGGCCCAACTCCCGTCGGTGGTGTCGGCGGCGGCCGCCGCCGTCGGCGACCCGGACCGTTACCACAACCCCTGGACGCTGACGAGTAGCCCCGCCGCCGGGCGACCGCGGTCCGAGGGAGCGTTCACGACCGCGCAGTACTTTTTCACGCCGGACGGCTCCCTGGCCCTGTTCACCTGCCGTCCGAAGAAGGCCGCCGCCTCCTTCACCCCGGCCCGCGAGGCGAGCGCGGCGATGCGGGCCATCCTCGCGGACGTGGTCAAGTGTCATCCCGGTGTCACTCTGGGCCTGACCGGGCTGCCGGTCCTCGAGACCGACGAGATGGAGCTTTCGGATGCCGACTCGACGCGCGCCGCCTGGCTGGCCCTGGTCGGCGTGGCCGGGCTGTACTTCGTCGTCTACCGCAAGCCCCGCTACCCGCTCCTGACGCTGGCGACGCTCGTCGTCGGAACGGTGTGGGCGCTGGGCTGGGCGGCGCTGACGGTCGGCCACCTGAACATCCTGTCGGCCGCCTTCGCGGTCATGCTCATCGGCCTGGGGGATTACGGGGTCCTGTGGGTCGCCCGCTACGACGAGGCCCGCGGCCGGGGCCAGCCGGTGTCGGCCGCGCTACGGCTGGCGGCGGTGAACGCCGGGCCGAGCATCGTGACCGCCGCCGCCACCACCGGACTGGCATTCTTCGCCGTCATGCTGGCCGACTTCAAGGCCGTGGCCGAACTCGGTTGGATCGCCGGTTGCGGCATCCTGCTGTGCGCGGCCAGTTGCTTGCTGCTCCTGCCGGCGCTGTTGAGCCTCGTCGACGGACGTACCGCACCGGCCGGGGCTGCTGGACGTACCGCACCGGCCGGGGCTGCTGTCGGGTCGGGGGGTGGTGTCGGGACGGGGGGTGGTGTCGGGACGGGAGGTGGTGACGGCAACCCTCCCCAGGTCCTGCGGTTAGCCGCGGTCGCGCGCCCCTTGGGCTGGCTCGCGGCCCTGGCCGACCGGCCCCCCCCCGTGCTCGGAATCGGGGCGGTTCTCGTCGCGGTCGGCTTCGCCGGCGTGTTCCGCCTCTCGTATGACCACAACCTGCTGAACCTGCAGCCCCGTGGCCGGGACTCGGTGGCCTGGGAGCGCAAGTTGATCGAGCGGGCGGCCGGGGCGACGTGGGACGCCCTGAGCATCGCCCGGTCGCGTGAGGAGGCGCTGGCCCTCAGGGCGCGCTACGAGGCGGTGCCGGAGGTCGGTAAGGTGGTGGAGGTCGCCTCGCTGCTGCCGGATGAGCAGGACCGCAAGTTGCCCGTCGTCCGCTCGATCCAGGCGCGCCTGGCGGGACTGCCGCTGCCGGCGGAATTGCCGCCCCCGGTCGGGTCGGACCCGGCGGCGGTGCGGGACCTGCTGACCCGGCTCGCACGGCTGAGTCGTGACAGCGCGTTGACACAATCGTTGGCGTCCCTGGCCCAGGCCCTCGACTCGTCACCCGACGCCGCCGACCGCCTCCGCGGCTTCGACCGCCGCATGGCCTCCGACCTGGCCGAGGAGCTTCACCGGCTCAAGGCCGTCTCCCGTCCCGTGGCCGTCACGGTGGACGACGTGCCGGGCGAACTCCGTGAGCGGTACGTCGGGGCCGGCGGTGAGTTCCTGGTGCGAGCCTTCGCCCGCGACAGCCTGTGGGACTATGACGCGCTGCGACGGTTCACGGCGGCGGCGGCCGCGGCCGACCCCGAGGCGACCGGCAAGGCCTTTCGGACCCTGGAGGGGCTGCGGCAGATGAAGCACGGCTTCGAGCGGGCGGCGGCTTACGCCCTGCTCGCCATCGTCTTGGTGCTGCTGCTGGACCTGCGACACTTCGGGGAAGTGCTCCTGGCGTTGTTCCCGCTGGCCGTCGGCGTGGTCCTGACGCTCGGGGTGATGGGGTGGTGCGGGGTGCCGTTGAACCCGGCCAACATGATCGCCCTGCCTCTGATCATCGGGGTCGGGGTCGATAACGGTGTCCACGTGTTGCACGACTTCCGGGGGCGAAACAGGCGGCGGGTGTACCGGCTCGGGGCCGCGACCGGTCGGGGCGTCTTGGTCGCGGGGCTGACCACCGTCCTGGGCTTCGGCACGCTGATGACGGCGCGGCATACGGGCCTGGCGAGCCTCGGCCTGGCCCTGGCCCTCGGGGTCACGTTGTGCATGGCGGCGGCGCTGGTGCTGCTGCCGGCCGTGTTGCGGCTACTTGACCGGCGGCGGCGGGGCCGTGAACGGGCCTGGAGACGGCCGTCCCCGGTAGTGGGGTCGCTGCCGCAGCGGTCGGTCGCCCGCGTGGCCTGACGGTCTAACGGGTGTGACCTGACGGGTGTGAGCTGACGGGTGTGACCTGACGGGTGAGGCCCGACGGGTGTGACCCGAGGCGACTCACCGTGCGCAGGCCCCGTCCCGGTCGCGCGGGGCGGCTCACCGTTCGCTTACCAGCACCAGCGCACTGAACGGCTGGAGGGTGACGACTTCACCCGGGGTGACGACCGGTCCTTCGCCTTCGGGCAGGAAGTCGTGGGGGGAGGCCGCGGCGGTGTCGATCAGCCGGTGCCAGCGGCGGCGGGTGGGGGCCGGCGGGATGCGGAAGCCCAGCGGCGTGATCCAGGCGTTGAAGGCGACGTACAGGTCGTTGTCGATCTCGTAGTCGGGGTCGTGTTCCCGGCTGGTGAAGCGGCCGTCGAGGCTGAAGGCCAGGGTTCGCGAGGTGTAGCTGAAGTCGGGGCGGTACGGCTCGACGCCGTGCCAGTGGATGTCGGCCAGGATGGGGAGGTCGGCGGGCAGGGCCGGGTCGGTGTAGGGGTGGTCGCGGTGGCCGTTGCCGGACACGTCCCCGCCGGCGGGGAACAGGCCGCCGATCTCGAACAGGTCGGGCTTGCGGGCCGGGGCCGGCCGAGGCGGGTCGGGCGTGCGGCGGAACTCGCCGACGAAGAAGCGGCGGCGGCGGAGGACCGGGTGGCGCTTGCGGAAGTGGATGAGTTCCCGCACGAAGCGGAGGAAGCCGGCGTTCTTCTCGGCCAGGGTCCAGTCCAGCCAGGAGATCTCGTTGTCCTGGCACCAGGCGTTGTTGTTGCCCTTCTGGGTGCGGAGGAACTCGTCGCCGGCGAGGATCATCGGCACGCCCTGACTGAGCAGCAGGGTGGTCATGAAGTTCTTGGCCTGGCGGGTGCGGAGGGCCAGCACCTGGGGGTCGTCGGTCGGCCCCTCGACGCCGCAGTTCCAGGAGTGGTTGTCGTTGCAGCCGTCCCGGTTGTCTTCGCCGTTGGCCCGGTTGTGCTTGTGGTTGTAGCTCACCAGGTCGTGCAGGGTGAAGCCGTCGTGGCAGGTGACGAAGTTGACCGAGTGGCGGGGGGCCCGGCCGGTGAACTGGTACAGGTCGGAACTGCCGCACAGCCGCGAGGCCAGCGCCCCGGCGAAGCCCAGGTCGCCCTTCCAGAACCGCCGCACGTCGTCCCGGTACTTGCCGTTCCACTCGCTCCAGCGGCGGCCGAACGGGAAGCCGCCGACCTGGTAAAGCCCGGCGGCGTCCCACGGCTCGGCGATCAGCTTGGTATCGGCCAGTACCCCGTCTTCGGTGATGCTCTCGATGACCGGCGGCTCGACCATGACGTGGCCCCGGCGGTCACGGCCGAGGATGCTCGCCAGGTCGAAGCGGAAGCCGTCCACGTGCATGTCGCCCACCCAGTAGCGCAGGCAGGTCATGATCAGGTCGCGAACGACCGGGTGGTTGCAGTTCACCGTGTTGCCGCAGCCGGAATAGTTCAGGTACCGGCCCTGCTCGTCGAGCAGGTAATACAGCTCGTTGTCTAGGCCCCGGAAGGAGTAGGTGCGGCCGCGGTCGTCCCCCTCGCCGGTGTGGTTGAAGACCACGTCGAGGATGACCTCGATGCCGGCCGCGTGCAGGGCCTTGACCAGCTCGCGGAACTCGTTGTTCTGGCCGTGGCGGGCGGCGTCGGCGGCGAAGGCGGCCTTGGTGGCGGCGAAGGCGATCGGGTTGTACCCCCAGAAGTTCACCAGCTTCTCGCCGGTGTCCGGGTTGGTGAACGGGCAGTCGCACTCGTCCCACTCGAAGACCGGCATCAGCTCGACCGCCGTGATCCCCAACCACTTCAGGTAGGGGATCTTCTCGATCAGCCCGCGGAAGGTGCCCGGGTGGGCGACCCCGCTCGACGGGTGACAGGTGAAGCCGCGGACGTGCAGTTCGTAGATGATGCTGTCTTCCAGGGGGATCCGCGGCGGGACGTCCTCGCCCCAGTCGAACCGCGGGCCGCGGTGGTACAAACTACGCCTGCGGGTCCGCTGCGGGTCCACCTCGCAGGTGCCGGCCCAGACCGCCCCGTCGGAGAGCATGACGGCGGCCGGGTCCAGCAGCAGCCGGGACGGATCGAACCGGGCCCGTGGCAGGTGCGGGCCATCGACCCGCCAGCCGTAGCAGAAGGTCGGCGGCAGGCCCATGACCCGGATGTGCCAGTGGTCCCCGGTGCGGTTCTTCTGCGGGTGCAGCACGAACTCGGCCAACGGCTCGTCCCCCCCGTGCTCGGGAAGGATGACCAGCGTGACGTGCGTGCCGTGACGGCAGAGCAGGGCGAAGTTGTGCCCGTCAGGCCCGACGGTCGTTCCCAGGGGAAGCGGGCGACCCCGGCCGGTGGGGAAGTTGGGCATTGCCGACGTCCGGTGATGCGAGGCGAAACTCGCTTCCAGGATACGCCCTTCCCAGGCACGTCGGCAACCGCCCGAACCGGGAGTTCACAACCGGTTCACACCGATCCGACTGCTGCGATCACCGGCCAGGGGGTCGATCGCCGGCGCGACCGGATGATGACACGCGGCAGGGGGGACGTGGGGTGGCAGCGGCGGGGTACGGTGGCGGGTGGCGGAGGAGGGACGGGGCAACAGCCGGGGCGGCGGAAAAAAGCCCGGCCTGCTGACGACCTCTCCCTTCGCCAGCAGGCCGGTGACGGCTCTCGCCACATGAATATATGCACGCCGCGTGCCGGAGGGGCAAGAAACCGAAAGGGTCGAGAAAATTAACCATAAACTGTTGGAAAATAAAGAAGAACGGGAAGTTATCGCGGGCCATTACCGTTCACGGGCGTGTCGACGACCACGTCTGGGTCTGCTGCGTTCTTCAGCTTTATCTAACACAAGTTAGTCGTTTTGCCTAGTGATTGGGCACATCGGCGGCCGGGGCCGCGGGGGCGGGTCCGGTCGGGTCGGATCGGGTCGGGGCGGGTCCGGTCGGCTCCGGTCGGGGCGGGTGGTGAGCCGGTTGCGGCCCGGCCGGGGGGCGAGGGGGAATCGGCTGGTCCCGGAAGCGTGCCCGCAGCAGCTCCCAGTCGAGGAACACCGTGCCCCCGGTCGCCTCGTACTGCCGCTGGAAGTTCATCAGCAGTTCGAGGCAGGCGTGGTCGACGAACTGGAGGCGGTCGAGGTGGATGTGGAGGTGCTGACCGGGCGGGATCGCTTCGAGGCGGTCGGCGATCAGGGGCAGCCGGAGGAAGGTGGCCGCCCCTTCGAGGAAGCAGTCGATGCGGCGGCGGTCCGGGTCGCAGGTCCAGCTCACCCGCCCGGGCGTGACCGCCCACAGGAGGCGGACCAGGGCCAAGGCCATGCCCGACAGCACGCCCTGGAGCAGGTCGAGGGTGACGATGGCCGTGGCGGTGACGAGGTAGGTGACGAGTTCGCCGGCCCCGATCCTCCAGAGGCGGCGCAGGCCGGGCAGGTTGATGAGCTTCCAGCCGGTGTAGACCAGGACGGCGGCGAGTGCCGAGTCGGGAATGCGCGACAGCAGGCCGGGTAATAGGGCCACGAACAGCAGGAGCCAGACCCCGTGCAGGATGGTCGCGAGGCGGGTCTGCGCGCCGGCCTCGATGTTGGCGGCACTGCGGACGATGACGCCGGTCATCGGCAAGGCCCCGAGGAGCCCGCAGACGGCATTGCCGACCCCTTGGGCGACGAGTTCCCGGTTGAACCGCGTCCGGGGGCCGGTGTGCATGCTATCGACGGCGACGGCACACAGGAGCGTCTCGGCGCTGGCGATCAGGGCGAGGGTCAGGACCGCCTTGCCGAGCAGCGGCTGCCGGAAGATGTCCCAGCCGGGCCAGGCGATCGGGGTGAACGAGTCGGCGAGGTCGGCCTGGAGTCGCACGCGGTGGATGGTGAGTCCGGCGGCCTCGGTGACGGCGACGGCGACGGCGACGGCGACGACGGCGGCCGGGAGCAGGCGGAGCCGCCGCGGTGCCAGCACCTTCCAGAAGGCCAGGATCAGGATCGTCAGCAGCCCGATGGCGGCGGCGGCCGGGTGGTCGGCGGCGGTTCCCTCGGGCGGGGCGACCCCCTTCCAGACGGCGGCGGGGATGGTGAGCAGTCCGTCGATCACCTCCTTGGGCGGGGTGTCGTCGACCATCTCGTGGAACTGCTTGGCGATGATCGTCGTGCCGATGCCGGCCAGCATGCCGCCGACCACGGCCGGGGAGACAGCCCGGAACCACTGGCCCAGCCGCAGCACCCCCGCCAGGATCTGTACCAGTCCGGCCAGGAAGACGGCCACGCCGAGGAAGACCGCCGCCGCCGACCCGGTGTAGCCCGCCGCCGTCGCCTCGTCCAGGACCTGGATGACGAGAACGATCAGGCCGGCCGCCGGACCGGATACTTGCAGAGGGCTGCCGGACAGCGCCCCGACCAAGAGGCCGCCGACGATCCCGCTCACCAGGCCGCTTTCCGGTGGCAGTCCGCAGGCCCGGGCGATGCCGATGCACAGCGGCAGCGCCACCAGGAAGACCACGACCGAGGCGAACAGATCTCTCCACCCCGGGCGGCCGGACGCGACCGGCGCGGCGCTAGACGTTTCGGCCATCGGGCGGTTCCTCGGCCAACGGTGGACGCCGGGTCGGAAGGTTCATCCCGACCGGCGGGCAACGGCGAGGGTGTGAAGCCGAGGGGGGTGAGGCTCTGGCCGCCGATGCGGTTCCCGATCTCCTGGGGGGTCCGGGTGTCGGCGTCGTTGCCGGTCTGCTGGGGTCCCGGGTGTCGGGGTCGCTCCCGTTGCCGGTCTGCTGCGGGGTCAGGGTGTCGGGGTCGCTCCCGTTGCCGGCGTCGCCGCCTCCGGGGTCGTCGGACTCGTCGGGGGGCTTGCCGGACTGGTCGGACCGGTCGGACCGGTCGGACTCGTCGGGCCGGTCAGGCTCGGCTTCTTGTGGGCTTCCGCTTCCTCTTTCGACATCAGGACCAGGAACGTGCCGACCGCGACCAGCAGGATGCCGGCCCCGAGCTTCCAGCCGGGCACTTCGAGGTAGAACACGGCCCAGTTGCCGGTCTTGGCGTCCGGGTGCCAGACGAGGCTCAGCAGGGTGTTGATGAGCGGGGCCAGGCAGAAGATCAGGGGGGCGATATAGACCCGGTAGGTGGCCGGGTTCACCCCGTCCAGCCGGGCCTGGTCCACGGCCGCTTTGCTGGCGAAGATCACGCAGATGGCCCCGACCGCCCCGGCCACTCCGGCCAGGCCGCTGAAGACCAGCCCGACGCCCCGCCAGTCGGGGGTCGCGTCGTCGCGACTGGCCATCAGGACGATCGGGATCACCACGGCGATGACGAAGTATGCCACCCCGACGCACAGGATCGAGGCCAGCCGACCGCCGACCCCCACCGGGCTGCCCTGCGGGTTGAGCGGGCTGAGCATCTGGCCGCCGAAGAAGATGAGCGGCACGTAGGTGCCCCAGGCCAGCCCGGCCAGGATGACGTAGCCCCACCACGGGATGTTGTTCATGAGTGAACCTGAGGAGTGAGTCGGGTCGCAACTCGTCGTCGGGTCGGCGGGTCGTCACCTCACCGCCCCTCATGAGGGCAGGGTAGCGAAACACCCCCGCTGCGGCGAGCGAGACGAGCGGCGGTTCACAAGACCAGAGGCACTGTTAGGGCACTTTGAGCAGGTGGTACTCGTGGTACTCGACCCCCGGCGCTCGAGCGGTGGTGGGCCGGCCGCGGCACGGCGAATCCGCCCGGACTGCTCGGGCCAAACCCCTGCACACCTCTCTGCTGCCCTACCTATCTGAGGGGGGCACTGAGGGGGGCACGGCACGGCGGGGCGAGGACGCGGCGGGGCGAGGACACGGCGGGGCGAGGACACGGCGGGATGAGCCGAACGGGAGTGACCCTGCGGGGATTCGAACCCCGGTTCCAGCCTTGAAAGGGCTGTGTCCTAGGCCTCTAGACGACAGGGCCGCGTCGGCCGGCGTGGTAACAAGACACCCCATTCTTAGCTACGGTTCGCCCGAGCGGCAACCCGGCCGCGGCCGGTTCCCCTGCCCCCCCGGCCGTCGTCACCGCTCGCCCTGGCATGCCCCCGGCGGCCTGACACCACTGACGACCCGAACGGGTGCGATCGCCCGCTTCAGACTCGCCGCCTTCGCATACACTGCTTCGCATACACTGAACGACACGCACCGTGGAGTATCCGCGATGATCGACGAAACGGAAGCCCCCCGCACGCCGCCGATCGACCCGGCGACCTTCGACCGCCTCCGGGACGCGGTCGTCACCGCCGGACCGGCCGCCGCCGCCGAGCAACTCGTCGCCTACCTCCGCGACAGCGGCGACTTCCCCAACCTGTTCTATGCCCTGCTGCTGAAGAAGCGGGTCGAACTCGGCGTCTCGCCGTTCCCGACCGGGCCGTCGAGCGAGTTGCCGAGCGAGACGCACGAGCCGTATGAGAACGCCATCCGGCAGGCCGGCCGGGAAGTCGGGCACGCCCTGCTGGCGCGCAAGCAGTTCCTGGCCGCCTGGACCTTCTTCCGCATGCTCGATGAGCCGGAACCGGTCCGCGCCGCCCTGGAGGAGTACCGAGCGGGGGACGACGACGAGAGCGACTACGCCGTCATCGAACTCGCCTGGCAGACCGGGCTAGCCCCGAAGAAGGGCTTCGACGTGCTGCTGGAGCGTCGCGGCCTGTGTTCGGCCATCACCCTGGTCAGCGGGGCCGACCTGAGCCGTAACCCCGAGCTGCGCGATTATTGCTACGGCAAGCTGGTCCGCACCCTCTACGAGCAGTTGCGGGAGCGGCTACGGCACGAGTTGGTCGCCCGCGGGACCGAGGTGCCGGCCGACGCCACCGTCGCGGCCCTCGTCGAGAGCCACCCGGAACTCTTCGCCGACGACGCCTACCACATCGACACCTCGCACCTGTCGAGCGTGGTGCAGATGAGCACCTACCTGCCGCCGGGCCAGGACAACGAGTTGGCCCAGGAGTTGTGCGAGTACGGCCGCCGACTCGCGCCGGCGTTGCAGGGCCGGAACGACCCCCCGTTCGAGGACGGCTACGAGGACTACCTGGCGTTCCTGAAGGTCATAGCCGGATCGGCACCGTCCCGCCGCGCGACCGACCGGGCCGAGGTCGAGGCCGGGCTGGCCCGCTTCCGGGGCAAGGCCGAACGCCAGGCGGCCGAGGGAAGCACCTATGCGGCCCAGGTGTATGTGCAGTTGCTCGTGCGGACCGATCGGCCGGTCGAGGCGCTGGCGGCGGCCCGGCAGTTCCTCCTGGCCGAGGACGAGCGCAACTTGATCTGCCCCGGCGTCAGTGAACTCGCCAAGAAGCTCGGCGACTTCGAGACGGTCGCGGAGGCGGCCCGGGCCCGCAACGACCTGGTGAACTTCGTCGCCGGCCTGATCGCCGCCCGGGCGACGGCGGACTGACCGGCCCGGCGGACTGACCGGCCCGGCGGACTGACCGGCCCGGCGGACGGACCGGCCGCGTTATCCCCGCGACGCACCGACCGACGGGCCAGACGCCGCGCCCCGGTCTTCACGCGGCCGCGGCAGGCGGCCGGGGGATCCGGGACGGTCGCCGCGAGCCGGTCACCGTGCCACGCGACGCCGTTGTGATTGCGGCCGCGCCAACGGTACGGGTATCCTGAATGTTGTACCCCAGCGGGCAAGTGTTTTCCGAGGGCTCCCCATGCGCTACCGTCTACCCACCGCGGTCTGTCTGGCCGCCCTGCTCGTCACCATCGCCTCGGGTCAGGACCCCCCTAATCCCCCGGAGCCGGCGAAGGAGCCGCCCAAGGAGCCGGCGAAGGAGCCGTCCAAAGGTCCGACCAAGCTGCCGGAATTCCGGTGGCCGACCGAACTCGGGGGCAAGGACCTGGCCGCCTGGCTGAAGGACGTCACCAACCCGGACCCGGCGATCCGCGAGTTCGCCCTGAAGACGCTGCCGAACTTCGGCCCCGAGAACGTCCGCAAGCCTGCCGGCAAGCTGCTACTGGCCCGGATGACCGCGGAGAAGGACCCCGGGGTCCGCATCACGGTGTTCAACACCGCGGCCCTGATCGGCTTCGAGTCGGACGCCGAGGAAAAGGAAGCGATCCGCATCCTGGCCGAGACCGCCAGTACCGGTTACCCCGGCGGGTTGAGCCGCCTCCATGCCGTACAGACGCTGGGGCTGATCGGCCCCAAGGCCGAGGGGGCCGTTCCCTACCTCGTCGGCCCGCCGTGCCTCGACCCGTCCTACGAGATCCGGCGGTCGGTGGCCAACACGCTGGGCCGGATCGGCATCAACGAGAAGGCCGGCCCGAACATCAAGGCCCTGAGTGCCCTGGCCAACACGCTGGCCAAGGACGTCAGCGCCGCGGTGCGGATGGAAGCCCTTCAATCCCTGGTACTCCTCGGGCCGCCCTGGGCCGCTCCGATCCCGCCCGGCGGCAAGGTTCCCCCCAAGATCAACTGGGAAGGCGGCAAGGTCGTCAGTGACGCCATGCGCGCCCGCATCGGCCAGGGCAAGGCCAAGCCCGTCGAGACCGACCCCCAGGTCGAGATCTGGTGCCGCGTCGTCCTCATGCGGTTCGACGAGAAGGAGATCACCGACGACAACCTCAAGGCCATCGCCCGACACCTCGACCCCAAGGGCGAACTCGGCGTCAAGCTCCAGGCCCTGCAAGCCCTGGCCCTGTTCGGCGAGATGGCCGGCAGCCAGGTCGATGCCGTCGTGCAGGTCGTCGACGACCCGGAACCGGTGGTCGTCGTCCAGGCCCTGACCACCCTGGCTCGCATGGGCGTCAAGGCCCAAGGTGCCATCCCCCGACTCGAAGCCCTCGAAAAGAAATGGGCCGAACTCCGCGACAAGAAGCTCAAAGAGCCTGACATCCAGAAGCTGTTTCTGAACCTGAAGCCGGAAGAGAAGGAACGGGCCGTCGCCACCCTGGTCGAGGAGCAGACCCGCAAGACGATCACCGACGCGATCAAGTGGATCAAGGACTCCAAGCCCGGCATGCCCGGCGGCCCACCGCCCGAACCGAAGAAGATGTGAACGCCACCGCCCGGCAGGCCCGGCGGCCGGGCGACGTCGTGGCCGCAGGCGGCCGGCCCACCCGTTGGTCGAGCGGCGCACGGCCGAGCCACCGACCGCTCGCCCCCTTGCCGGGGCCGGTTAAAATGGGAAGATGAAACCCAACGAAACCGTTTCCGTCGGCCCGCCGGCCGAACCGACGCTCACGTTCTGGGGCGCGGCCGGCGGGGTGACCGGGTCGATGCACCTACTCGAGGTTGGCAACAACAAGATCCTGCTCGACTGCGGCCTGCACCAGGGCCGCCGCGAGGAGGCCCGGCAACGGAACGGCCACTTCCCGTTCCACCCCCACCAGATCGACGCCGTCATCCTCACCCACGCCCACATCGACCACTGCGGCAACCTGCCCACCCTGGTCCGCCAGGGGTTCCACGGCCCGGTCTTCTGCACCCCGCCGACCCGCGACCTGCTGCGGGTCATGTTGGCCGACAGTGCCAAGATCCAGGAAGAGGACGCCGCCCACCTCAACATCGCCCGCAACTACGCCGAGCCGTGGGTCCAGCCCCTCTACACCTACCCGGACGTGGAACGGGCCTTCCAGCAGGTCGTTCAGGTCCCCTACGGCAAGGAGATCGACGTCACCCGCACGGTGCGGTTCCGGTTCATCGAGGCCGGCCACATCCTCGGCTCGGCGATGATCTACCTGACCGTCGCCGGGCCCGACCGGGACCGCACCCTGTCGTTCAGCGGCGACATGGGCCGTCGCGGGCTTCCGATCCTCAAGCCGACCAGCGCCATCCCCCCGGCCGACGTTCTCGTCTGCGAGAGTACTTACGGGAACCGGCAGCACCGCTCCTTCGCCGAGACGGTCGAGAGGCTCTATGCCGCCATCCGCGACGCCACCGCCCGCGGCGGCAAGGTGCTGATCCCCGCCTTCAGCCTCGGCCGCACCCAACTCATCATCCACGTCCTGCAGGTCGGCCTGCGGGAGCGGCGCATCCCGGCCATCCCGGTGTACGTCGATAGCCCGCTGGCCTGCGAGGTGGCCGAGGTCTACCGCGCCCACCCCAACAGCCTCGCCCCCGAGATCGCCCAGGCCCTCCGGGAAGGGCACGGCCTGCTCGGCGGCGACGGCGTCACCTACATCCGCGAGTTCGAGGAGAGTGCCCTGCTGGCGACCCGGCCCGGCCCGGCCGTCATCATCGCCTCCAGCGGCATGTGCGACGCCGGCCGCATCCAGCACCACCTCAAGCAACTCGTCGACGACCCCCGCTGTACCATCGTCCTGGTCAGCTACCAGGCCCAGGGCACCGTCGGCCGCAAGCTCCTCGAACCGAAGCCGACCGTCCGCTTCCAGGGCCGCGACTGGAACAAGTGGATCGAAGTCATTCACCTCGACGGCTTCAGCGGCCACGCCGACAAGGACGACTTCACGGCCTACCTGCAGCCGCTGGCCGGCAAGGTCGGCAAGGTCCGGCTCATCCACGGCGAACGCGACCAGGCCGAGGCCCTCGCCGAGACGCTCCGCGGACTCGGCTTCACCGACGTGGCCGTGCCCCACCCCGGCGACCGCGTCGTCATCGGCTGAGGCGACCTGACCCTGGCGTTCGGCTACTACCAGTTGTCGTGCCCCACCCCGGCGACCGCGTCGTCATCGGCTGAGCCTGTCGCGGGCCGTCGCAGGTGGTCCCAGGCCGTCGCAGGTGGTCACCGGCGACCGCCGTCCGCCTCGGCCGCGCTCCGTGCCGCGCTCCGCCAATTCCGTCTGGAACTCCGGGCGGCCTGTGGCTATGTCCGGCCCCTACCTCGCGAAATACCCCTGGTCACGCACGCACGGAGGTGTTGCCATGCCCCGCAAGTTCGCCCTCGGTCTGGGCCTGGTCGGGATCATCTCAGGCCCGTTGCTCGGTCAGTCCGCCGCCGACCGCCCGCCGGTCTTGCCTTCCCCCGCAACGGCCCCCCCTCCGGGACCGGTAATGCCGGCCGCGTCGGGGACGTCGGGCGCGTCGGGAACGCCAGCAGCGTCGGGCGCGTCGGGGACGCCGGGGACGCCGGGCGCGTCGGCCGCGTCGGGGACGCCCGGCCGGGTGCTACCCGCCTCCGCGTCGGGGGTGAAGCCGATCGAGCCGGTGTCGTCGCCCGGGGCTTACGTCCCCCCGGTGGGGGTCGCCGGACTACCGGCCTCGCCGCCGGCTTCGCCGCCGGCTTCGTCGTCGCCGCCGGAAGTCGAGGTCCCCTCGGCGCTAGGCCCGAACCACCCCTGGGCACTCAAGCCGGAACACGGGGCGTACTTCATCTGCGTGAAGAGCTACTCGCGGCCGAGCAAGCCGGACCCCAACGACCCCGGCCCGTCGGCCCGCGAACTGGCCGAGGCGCTGGCCGGCGAGATCCGCGAGTTGTACCGGGTCCAGGCGTTCCTCTTCGAGTACATCTCGGAGGAGCGGAAGGCCGAGGCCGCCGCCGTCGCCGCCGCGCGGGAGCGGGCCCGGCTGTTCGCCGCCCAGTTGGAAAAGTACAAGCAGCAGGCCCAACTGAACGGCATGACGTTCCTGGAGGACGACCGGCTCAAGGTCTACTACAAGACGGTGAACTACCGCGACCAGATCGCCGTGCTGGTGGGCGGGTTCGCGACGGCCGAGGACGCCCGCAAGGCGCTGGACAAGGTCCGCACCTGGCCCCCGCCGAAGAACAAGCTGCTGATGGACGGGGCGGCGATCGTTCGGCCCGGCAAGGACGGCAAGCCGGTGCTGGAAGAGGGGCACATCAACCCGTACCTGACGGCCCACGTCGTGCCGAACCCGCTGTTGGCGCGATCGGCCCGGTCCGGATCAGGCCCGGCCGAGACGGGACTGGACCCGTTCATCGTCAAGCTGAACGAGGGTCGGCCGTACAACCTGCTCAAGGCGACCAAGGGCTGGACGCTGGCGGTGAAGTCGTTCAGCGCGCCGGTCGAGATCGTCGGGCGGAACGACTCGTCGGGGCTGATGCGGCGGCCGACCGGCAGCCGGGGGGCCGATGTCCTCCAGGCGGGGGCACAGCAGGCCGAGGCACTCGCCGCCGCCCTCCGCGAGCTGAAGGGCAAGGCCGGGGAGCCGCTCGGCCTGGAGGCGTTCGTCCTGCACACCCGCGGGGCGAGCATCGTCACCGTCGGGCAGTTCGACGGGCCGAACGACCCGGCACTGCTCCAGACCCGGCAACTACTCTCGACGATCCGGTTCAACGTGACCGAGGACCGCAGCGGACTCCGGCCGGTCGCCAACGCCCCGAGCCTGTTCGGGACGCTGATGCCCATGCCGATCCCCCGGCCCTGACGGGCAGAGGTGGTCGTCGCCGCACACCTCCCCCGGGACGGCAGGGACGGCAGGCCGGGGGGGCGGTTCGCATGGCAGCGGGGTCAGCGTCGGCTCGTCGTCGTGGTCCCCGAGGTGGCAGCCGTGCCCGAAGACCGGGACGACCGACGCGACCAGCGCGAGCAGCCCCAGACCGCGGAGTGCCGGGCCGCGGAGTGCCGGGCCGCGGAACGCGGCGTCGCGGAACGCGGCGTTGCGGAGTGCCGGGCCGCGGAGCGCCGCCGGCGTCGGTTCCGCGTCCGGTTCCGCGTTCGCTTCTGCGTTTGCTGTCGCCTCCGCGAGCCTGGCCCGGGGTGCGGGGGTGAGCCTGACCCGGGGTGCGGGCGGGACGGCGACCGCTTCCGCTTTCGCTCCCGTTTTCCCGTTCGCTGGTATCGTGCCGGTGGTCACTTCTTCTGGCCCTTGAGGTGTGTGTCGAGGAACCGGAAGGTGGTGGTAATCGCCTGGTCGATCTGGCGTTCGCTCCAGCCGCCGTGTCCGCCCAGGGCCACGGTCACCAACTCGGTCGGCACGCCCAGGTCCTTAAGGGTCTTGTACAGCCGTTCCGAGTGCTTGATCGGGACGACGAGGTCGAGCGTGCCGTGGAAGAGGAGCGTGGGGGGCGAGTCCTTCGTGACGTAGGTCAGGGGCGAGGCCTTCTTGTAGATCGTCGGGTCGGTCTTCACGCCCTTGCCGAACACGGGGACCATGTAGCCGTCCTCGATACCCGGGGTGGCGGCGTAGAGGGCCAGGTCGGTGGGGCCGAAGAAGCTGATGACGCACTGCACTTGCCCGTTCTGGTCGAGGTTCTCGCCGACATCGAATCCGGCTGATCTGTCGCAGTAGCCGCACAACAGCGACAGGTGGCCGCCGGCCGAGAAGCCGCAGGCGGCGAACTTCCCGGGGTCGATCTTGTACTTGGGGGCGTTGGCCCGCAGGAAGCGGATCGCCGACCGGGCGTCCTCGATCATGGCCGGGAACTTGTGCCGGGGTGCGAGCCGGTAACTGACCGAGGCGGCGACGTAGCCGTGCAGCGCGGCCGTCTCGATCCAGCTCGGCCGGGGCCGTCCCTTTTCGTCCCGTCGGCCGGCCGAGGTCTCGGCCCGGCTGCCCCCCATCCAGGCCCCGCCGTGGAACATCACGACGGCGGGGAACGGCCCGTCGCCGGGCGGGATCGCCAGGTCCAGTTCGAGCTTCTCGTCACCGACCCGGCCGTAGACGATGTTCCGCTCGATCCGCGGCCGGGCGGCCGGCTCGTCGGCCCCCGCCGACACGACCGGGCAGAGGACCGGCATGACGAGAAGACCAGCGAGGGGAAGAAGACGGGACATCGGCTGTGCGGTACCGGCTGGCGCGGGATCGGGGCAGGACGGGATTATTGTAGTGACCACTATTGTAGTGACCCGGGGCCGTGGCCGTGGTCTTCCCCGGGCCACCCGCCGTACCGGGGGAACCGCGGCCGCGCGGGGGGTGGTGGCCGGGGGTCGGGCCGCTCCGGCGGGGGCCGGTGGGGTCGGTGCGAGGGTCGGAATGGGGGGCCGGTGCGAGGTCGGGGTGAGGGTTGGGGCGAGAGTAGCGGCGCAGGTCGGGTCAGGCGAGGGCTTCCTCGATGACGGAGCCGGCCACGTCGGTCAGGCGTTCGTCGCGGCCGGAGTGGGGGTAGGTCAGCTTCTCGTGGTCAAGCCCCAGCAGGTGCAGGATGGTGGCGTGGAAGTCGTGTACCGAGATGCCACCGTCGAGGGCCTTTAAGCCGAACTCGTCGGTCGCGCCGACGACGGTGCCCGGTCTGGCCCCGCCGCCGGCCAGCCACATCGTGTACCCCAGGGGGTTGTGGTCGCGGCCCTTGCCGCCCTGGCTGTTCGGGGTGCGGCCGAACTCGCTGCACCAGACCACCAGGGTGTCGGAGAGCAGGCCCCGCTGCTTGAGGTCCTTGAGCAAGGCGGCGATCGGCCGGTCGACGTGGCCGCACATCTTCTCGTGGTTGGCGTTGACGTCGTCGTGGGCGTCCCACTGCATGATGAGCGGTCCGCCGCCGGAATAGACCTGCACGAAGCGGACGCCGCGCTCGATCAGCCGCCGGGCCAGCAGCAGGCGGGTGCCGAAGTCGGCCGTGCGCGGGTCGTCGAGGCCGTAGGCCGCCTTCGTCCGGGCCGTCTCCTTGGACAGGTCGACCGCCTCCGGGGCGTGTCGCTGCATGCGGAAGGCGAGTTCGTAGCTGGCCAGGCGGGCCTCGAGTTCGCTGTCCTCGGGCGGTGTGGCCAGGGCGTTCAGGCGGTTCAGCAACTCGAAGGAGCGGCGGTTCCGCTCCGGCCCCACGTCGGCGGGCGGGTTGAGGTTCAGGATCGGGTTGGGGCCTCTGCGCAGCAGCGTGCCCTGGTAGACGGCGGGGAGGAAGCCGGCCGACCAGCACGGCGCGCCGCCCTCGGGTACCCCTTCGGGTTGCGGCATGACGCAGTAGGCCGGCAGGTTGTCACTCTCGCTGCCCAGGCCGTAGGTCACCCAACTGCCCAGGCTCGGGAAGCCCATGAGGGTGCGGCCGCTGTGCAGCTCGTACATCGCCGGGGCGTGGATCGTCGAGGTACACCAGCACGACCGCAGGAAGCAGATGTCATCGACGCAGGTCGCCAGGTGCGGCAGCAGGTCGGAGACTTCGATGCCGCTCTGCCCGTGCTTGCGGAACTTCCGGGTGCTGGGCAGGATCACCTCACCGCCGCTGGTGAACTGGCTCTTGGGCCGCCCGGTGCTCTCCGGCAGGGGCTGACCGGCCCACTTCTGCAGGGCCGGCTTCGGGTCGAACAGGTCCATCTGGCTCGGCCCGCCGACCATGAACAGGAAGATCACCCGCTTGGCCTTCGGCTCGAAGTGGGGCGGGCGGGCGGCCAGCGGGTTGCGTCCGGCCGGGGCGGTGCGTCGGGCGTCGGCCCGGGCGTCCCGCTGCAACAGCCAGTTCAGGGCGATGGCACCGAGGCCGCCGCCGGCCCGGAACAGGAAGTCACGCCGCGACCGGGCCAGGGGTATGTGCGCACCGTGCATCCTTATACCGTGCATACTCATGTCGTCATGCATACCATCAAGTGTACCTTAGCGCCGGTCCGGTACAAGAAGCCCCGCTCGCCGCCGGTCACACCCGAGGTTGTGTCCCTCGTTGTCCCCCGGAGTTCGCAGCCCCCCGGAAGTTCGTAGTCCCGGTTGTCCCCCGGAGAGTGTCATGTTCTGGCTCGTCCTGGTCGCTCGTGTGTCGGTCGGGTTGCCCTTCCTCGTGTTCGGGTTGAACTACTTCGTCCCGTTCCTGCCGTTCACGCCCCCCGAGTACCCGGAGAACGCCACCCGGTTCCTCACCGCCTTGGCCGTGTCCCACTACCTGGCCGTGGTGAAGGGGCTGGAAGTCGTCGGCGGGGCGCTGGTCCTCTCGGGCCGCCTGGTGCCGCTGGGCCTGGTCCTGGTCACGCCGGTCGCGGTCAACATCGCCTTGTTCGACGTGCTACTGGTCGGCAAGCCGGCCCTGGGCGTCGCGCTCACCGCCCTGTGCGTGCTACTGCTGTGGGCGTACCGCGGGCACTTCGCCGGGGTGTTCGCCGTCAAGCCGACCATCGGCTAAGCTGGCAGCATGCTCCCCTTGCTGCTGCTGACCGGGGCCGCCTGGCCCGCCCCTCTGACGTCACTGCCGCTGCCGCCGGGGGTGGCCTGGGTCCGCGTCGAGAACGATTCGGCCGGGACCGGCTTCGTCGTCGATGCCGAGCGGAAGCTGCTGGTGACCTGCCGGCACCTGGTGGCCGACCGCAAGAAGGTGGACGTGTTCTTCCCCTGGGTCGGACCGGACGGCTGGGTGACCGAGCGGGCCACTTACCTGCGGAACCGCCAGCACCTCCGCGGGCGCGGCCTGCTGGTCACCGGCACGGTACTGAAGACTTCTGACGACCTCGACCTCGCCCTGGTGGGACTCGAATCACTCCCGCCCGACGTGCGGGCCGTGCCGCTGGCCCCCCACGCCCCCCGACCGGGGGAACCGCTCCGGCTGGTCGGCAACCGGGTCGATCTGGACACGTTGTGGAACCTCACCACCGGTCCGGTGCGGGCCGTCGGCCGCCTCCGCGACGGGTACTTCTGGCGGGGCAAGAAACTGGCCGTCGACGCCGAGGTGTTCATCGCTCAACTCCCGACCGAGGAGGGGGACAGCGGCGGCCCGGTGTTCGATTCCGGTGGGCGACTGGTCGGCATGGCCACGGCCTTGCGGCGGCAGTGTCCGCTGGCCGCGGTGTGCGTCGCCGTCTCGGAGGTGCGGGCGTTCGTGGGCCTGCCGGGGCCGGGCGACCCGCGGGCCGACCCACAGGATTCGGTGGCCGAGAAGCTCTTGCGGGCCACGGTCTGGGTCCGGCCGACCGCCACCGGGTCACGCCTCGCCGGGGTGCTGATCGCGCCCGATCGGGTCCTGACGGTCGGCGACGGGTTGGTCCCCGGCGACCGGGTCGGGGTCGCGCTGCCGATCCGCCGGGGCCGAGAGTGGGTCACCGAGTTGGCCGCCTACCGCGACCCCCTGGCCCTGAGTCTGGGGGGGGACTGGTGCGGGGCCACGGTACTGGCCCACGACCCCGACCGGCACCTCGTCCTCCTGAGACTCGACCGGCGGCTGGGGGGGAACTTGCGTCCGCTCCCGTTCAGTCCGGTGCCGTCACGCCCCGGTGAAGCGATCCACACCCTGAACCACCCCGGCGGGCTGGAATTCGCCTGGGTCTACGCCGGGGGTACGGTTCGTCAGACCGGCCGGATCGCCCTGGAACCGGGGAAGGAAGCCCGGCCGCTGGAGGTGATCGTTTGCCAACTCCCGGCTCAGGCCGGTTCCCCCGGCGGGGCGGTGGTGAACGACCGGGGCGAGTTGGTCGGGATCGTCTGGCCGCGCGAGTCGGCTCAGTTGGTCGGTTACGCCCTGACCGCCGCCGAGGTCGCTCACTTCCTCGATGCCGCCGACCTCACCCGCCCGCCGCGGACCCTGGCGGGATTACTCGCCCGCTTCGGGTCGTGGCCGGCTGCTGTCGCCCGGGCCGTGGCCCGGGGGCTTGGTGAACGGGCCCACCGGCACCTCGCCGCCGGGCGGTCCGAGGACGCCTATGCCGACTGCCGGGCCGCCCTGGCCCTGGACCCCGGCTGCGTCCCCGCACGGACGGCGCGGGTGCGGCTGCTGCGGGCCGCCGACCGCCCCGAGGTCGCCTTGCAGGAACTCGACGCGGCGGTGGAGAAGGGGCCGTTCGACCGTGGCGTGCTGCTCGGCCGGTCGGAACTGGCGGCGGCCGCCAAGGACTGGCGGAAGGCCCGGGGCGACCTGGAGCGCCTGCTCGACGTGGACCCGGCCGACGCCGACGCCCGGCAACGGCTGGTCCCGGTGCTGCTGGCACTCGGTGAGGACGCCAGGGCGGCGGACGCCGTCCGCGACACCTTGCGGGCCGACCCGCAGCGCGTCGGGGCCGTCGCCGCCGACCTGCTGGCCCAGGCCGAACGGCTCGAGGAGAAGTACCCCGCGGCCCCGTCGGTGGCGGCCGACTGGCTCGTCCGGGCCTTGACCGCCGCCCGCCGCCCGGAGTTCGCCACGGCCCTGCGGGCGGCAGCCGCGGAGAAGGACGAGGCCCGGCGACTGGCCGTGTTGCGGGCGGCCCTGCAGGCCGTCGTGGGGAAGTGACCGGCCCGCGACCGTATTTGGGGAACGCATGAACAACAACTACGACGTGATCGTGGTGGGTGTCGGCGGGATGGGTTCGGCGGCCTGCTTCGAGTTGGCCCGGCGCGGCCACCGCGTCCTGGGCCTGGAGCAGTACCGGCTGGTTCACGACCGGGGCAGCTCGCACGGGCACACCCGCATCATCCGCACCGCTTATGCCGAACACCCGGCTTATGTTCCCCTGGTGAAGCGGTCCTTCGAGCGGTGGTACGAACTGGAACAGCTCACGGGCCGGCACCTGCTCACGGAGTCGCCGTGTCTGAACGTCGGCCCGTCGGCCGGCCCCCACGTCGAGGGGGTGCGGGCGTCCGTGCGCGCACACCGGCTCGAGGCGGAGGAACTGCCGGCCGGGGAACTCCGTCGGCGCTTCCCGGCCTTCCGCTTCCCCGACGATTACGCCGGGATTCTGGAACAGGCGGCCGGCTTCCTGTACGTCGAGGCGTGCGTGCGGGCTCAGATTGACAGTGCGGTGTCACTCGGGGCCCGGGTCCACGCCGAGGAGGCCGTCCTGCACTGGGAGCGGGCCGGGGAGGGGCTGCGGGTCGTCACCAACCGGGCGACGTACCAGGCGGCGAGACTCGTGGTCACGGCCGGGGCCTGGGCCACGCGGCTGCTCGCCGACTGCGGCGTGCCACTCTCGGTGATGCGGCAGACGCTGCTGTGGTTCGACGTGGGGACGCGCGCCGCCGAGTTCCGCCGCGGCCGCTTCCCGATCTTCTTCGCCGAGGTGCCCGGGGGTCCGTTCTACGGCTTGCCGGCGATCGACCGGTACGGCCTGAAGGTGGCCCGGCACTACGGTGCCCCCGAACGGCCCGACCCGGACGCGGTGAACTGGTCAGTCGAGGAGGCCGACGTGGCGGCGGTTCGGCCGTTGCTCGACGAGTACCTGCCCGGGCTCGGGTCGCTCACGAGGGCACAGGTTTGCCTGTACACCCTCACCCCGGACCGGCACTTCGTGATCGACGTTCACCCGCGCCGGCCGCAGGTCGTGCTCGCCTGCGGCTTCTCCGGCCACGGCTTCAAGTTCGCCCCGGTCGTCGGGGAGATACTGGCCGACCTGGCCGAGACGGGAAGCACGCGGCACGACATCGGGCTGTTCGCCGTCGGCCGGTTCGGCAGCCGGGAGGCAGGGGTCCTCACACCCCCTGGGTAATTCCGGGGAAGGGCCCGGCGGTGTGCCCTCGCTGCCCGCTGGCGGTTCAGGCCCGTCGGAAGTCGTGTCGCAAACCCGAGGGGGGTTCGTGGGTCAGACGGCGTGCTTCTTGAGCAGGGCCTCGAACTCGGGGCTGGTCGTCTTGGCCGACTTCTTCAAGTCGAGGAGGAAATCCTTCTCCATCTCGTCGACCTTGCCGTCGGCCAGGATGAACTTCTCGAGCCAGGCGGCTTCGTTGGCACTGATGTTGCCGTCGGCCAGGATCGCCTTCTTGACGACCTCGAAGACGAACTCGTGGAACTTCCGCACCGCCTTCGGGACGCTCCGCCGCAGGTCGACGAGGAACTCGGCCTCGGACTTGTTGATGACGCCGTCGGCCAGGAACTCCTTCTTGAGGATCTCGGTTTCCTTCTCCTCGATGTAGCCGTCGGCCAGGATGAGGCTCTTGCACAGACGTTTCCAGTCGGCCATGGGGAGGCCCTCGGAGGTCGGAGTAAGCGGGGTAAGCAGGACGTGGGACGCGCCGGCCGTGCCGGGACTGGCACGACCAGCAAATTAACTATACTGACCGGCTTGTGCGAAGGTAGGGGGGCGTCGCGGGTCGGGCCGGGGTCCTGGCCCGCCGGGGCCGGGGTCATGGCCCGCCGGGGCCGGGGTAGTCGCTGTCGGGGCGGAACCGCTGCTCGGTCCAGGGGTCGCCGCGCATGTGGTAGCCGCCGTGCTCCCAACTCTCCCAGAAGCCGGGGCGGTCCTCGCTCATGAACTCGATGCCGCGGACCCACTTGGCGCTCTTCCAGGCGTAGAGCCGGGGTACCACCAGCCGCACCGGGTAGCCGTGCTCCGGCGTCAGGTCCTGGCCGTTGTGCCGCAGGGCGAACAGGCAGTCCTCGGCGAAGAAGTCGTCGACCGGCAGGTTGGTGCAGAAGCCGTACTCGCAGTGGACCATGACGAATCGGGCGGCCGGGGACAGGGTGACGTGCTTGAGCAGTTCGCGGGTCGGCACGCCTTCCCAGAGGTTGTCGAGCAGGCTCCAGCGGGTGACGCAGTGCATGTCGGAGAAGACCGTGACCCGGGGCAGGGCGGCGAACTCGGCCCAGGTGAAGCGTCTGACGGCGTTCACCAGCGGCACCGGGAAGACGGTCAGGTCCCAGGTGGCGGGGTCGAACGGGGGCACCTCGCCGACGTGGAGGACGGGCCACTTGCGGGTCTGCACCTGTCGCGGGGGCAGGCGGTTGGGGCGGCGGGTGTCCGGACTGATGATCGGTTCGTTGCCGGGGGTCGGTTGGTTACCGGGGGTCGGTTCGTTGTCGGGGGTCGGTTGGCTGCGAAGGATCGGTTCGTCGCTCATGGCGGGTTCCGGCCGGTGGCCCGGCGGTCAGAGGGCGATCAGTACCTCAGGCCGTTCTTGCGGACGTGTACGGCGGGGCTGCCGGGGTTGAGCACGGCCCCGGCCTCGACCCCGCCGACGACCAGGACGTGGTCGCCGACATCGAAGCGCTCCCGGACGCGGCAGGCCAGGTAGGCGTGCGCGGTCGGCAGGACGGGGGTGCCGTCGGCCGTGCGACCCAGCTCCAGCCCGTCGAAGGCCGCCTCGCCCGGCCCGAACCCCTTGCCGAAGTGGGCGATCAGCGCCTTACCGTGCTCGGGAACCACGTTCAGCACGAAGGCGGCCCCGTCGGTCAGCCAGTCGAGGACGTAGCGGCCCTTGCGGACGGCCACGGTCAGCCGGGGCGGGTCGAACGAGCACTGCTGTACCCAGCTCGCCAGCATGCCGGTCTCGCGGTCGCCGTGCCGGACCGTGAGGATGAACAGCCCGCTGGGGATCCGCCCCAGGGCGGCCGCCAGTGCGTCGTCGGTCGCAGGCCCCATCGTGCCCTCCTTGCCCCCATGCTAGGAGCACTCGGCCCCTCCCGCCAGCGTCCCGCCGCCGTAGCTGCCGCCGTGTCGCCCGCGTTCTGCCCGCGTTCACTCGCGGGTCCGTCGCCGTTCTGCCCGCGTTCTGCCGCCGTGTCGCCTGCGTTCTGCCCTTGACCTGCCGTCGATCCTGCATCCGCCCGGGGTGGGGGCCGGTCCCGTGACAAGTGCCGTGAATTCTCGGAAGCTGCGGTGCCGATACCGACTATACGGATCATTCCGGTGTTTCGGCTGACGTAGGGTGTACGACGCAGGGTGTGCCATGCACGGATCGGCCCGACTCGCGGTCTATGCGCTGGTGTCGCTGGTGGTCGGTGCGGGTTGCACCCGGAAGTTCTTCCGCGAGATGGCCGACAAGGACGTGGCCGGGGTGATCACCCAGAAGAACGTCTTCCCCGATTGGGCGGTGAAGAACTGGCACGTCTACCCCGACCCGCGGTCGCGGTTCGCCGACCCGTTCAACCCGGACCGGCCGCCCTACCCGCCCGACGATTACGCCGCCCGCCTGTTGTCCCCCAACCCGCAGCACCCGACGAAGAGGACCGGGACCGGTCGGTTCGACGGCGAGGGCTATCTGACGTTGCTGCGGCAATGGGACGCGGCGAACCGGGCCGAGGACGCCGCCGCCGCCGCCACCGCCACCGCCCGAGGGGCCCCGCCCGAGCGGATCGTCATGCCCCGGCCGGCGTTCTCCCCGGCCTCGCCCCGGTCGGATCAGTCGCCCCGGTCACCTGGATCGGCCCAGCCGCCCGACCCCGGATCAGACCGGGTCTGGCAGTCCCGCCCGGCGTCAACCCTCGTGGAGAAGTTACCCGATTTGGAGAGGTCACCCGACCCGCTGCCGCCCGCCGACGGTTCGGCCGGCCCGGTCGGGTCGAATGAATCGGCCGGCCCGGACGCACCGAGCCGAACCAGTGAGTGGGTCCGCTCCAGGCCGCGGGTCGTGGTCGGTCCGCCCACGCCTCAGCCCGGCCCCCGCGTGACCGAAGTCCGCAGCTCGCTCGATCCGGTCGCTTCGCTGTCCGCGGCGAGGAACGAGAGTGACCTGAATGAGCTGGCGGTTCCGGGCTTCGCCGTCCGGCCCGAACCGCCGCCACCGGCGAACCGAGTGCCGGAGAGGCTGCCGCCTCCGAAGCCATACGACCCGAGGCCGGATGATCCGAAGGCCGGCGACGCCGGGAAGGCCGGTGACGCCGCGAAGGCCGGTGACGCCGGGAAGGCCGGTGACGCCGGGAAGGCCGGTGACACTCCGGGGTCGTTGCCGAGCATCCCGGCTCTCATCGCCGCCGCGGGCGGTAGTGACGACTACCTGCGGGCACTGGCGAGCAACGAGCAGGGCTACCGCATCAAGGCCGAGCAGGCGGTGGAACTGGGCCTGATCAACAGCCGTGAGTTCCAGGACCGTCGCGAGGACCTGTATCTGGCGGCCTTGCCGGTGACCCTGGAGCGGTTCTCGTTCGCGGCCCAGGCGTTCTTCACGGAGCAGGTGATCCGCGACTTCACGGGCAGCCAACTGACCGACGCGGGGCGGTTCTGGCGGGCCGACACCCGGGCCGGGCTGGGCAAGCGGTTCGTCACCGGGGGGGCTTTGCTGACGAGCTTCGCGAACCAGGTCGTGATCCAACTCGGCTCGAACCGGCCGGACATCGCCCTGTCGACGCTGAGCCTGAGCCTGGTCCAGCCGTTGCTGCGGGGCGGCGGCCTGGCCGTCACCCTCGAGGAACTGACCCAGGCGGAACGGAACCTGCTTTACGCCATCCGCTCGTATGCCCGCTTCCGCAAGGTCTTCTACGTCGCCATCGGGGCCGGCGGCGGCTACACGAACAACCCCTACGGCCTGCAGGGGCTGTCGGTGAACCTGGGCCGGGGCGTCGGCAACAACCTGACGGCCCCCAGCGTCGGCTTCTTGCCCCTGCTGCAGCAGGCGGCCGTGATCGCCAACCAGCGGAAGAACGTCGGCTTCCTGGAGCGGCTGTTACGGCAGTACCAGGCTTACGGGGAAGGCGGGCAACTGTCGGACCTGCAGATCGGTCAGGTCGAGGTCCAGTTGCTGAACAGTCGCGGTAACCTGATCAACGGCGGCGGCGGCGTCACGGGCATCCGGCAGTACCTCGATGCCCTGGACAACTTCAAGCTGCAACTGGGCCTGCCGCTCACGGTGGGGCTGGACCTGGACCCCGGCCCGCTGAAGCCGGTGCGGCAGCAGATCGGCCGCTTCGAGGACGTGTACGGTCAGTTGCGGCGTCTGGCCCTGGAGGCCGGCAAGTTCGACCCGGCCGAGGCCCCCGGCCAACTCCGCGACCGCTGGCGCCGTTACCTGACCGAATCGGAACTGGTGAAAGGTACCGCCTTCGCCCGGGGAATATCCTCCCGGTGGGACGCCGTGGCGAAGTTGTCCAACCCGGAACTGGCCGCCCGCATCGCCGAGTTGACCCGGCGTCGCAGCGAACTGCTCGACCGCCGGGCCGACCGCCGCCTCAACAACCAGCCCGAGCCGCAGGCCGAGGCCCGCGCCATCCGGGAAGTCGAGGCGGAACTGGAGCTGGCCAACTTCGAGCGTCTGCTGCGGAACTACGAGTCGCAGCCGTGGCTCAAGGAGAAGGGACCGGCCCAGGGGGCGGCGCGGGAGGCCGCCTTCCGGGCCTCCTTCAACGCCCTGCTGCAACTGGTCCTGGAGGCCCGCAACGAGCGACTGACCGAGACCCGCAAGCTCTGGCCGCGGCTCGCCGCCCTGCGTGTCGGCCCGACCGACCTGCTGACGGCCGACCTGGACACCGCCTACACCGAGGGCATCCGGGCGGCCCTGACGAATCGGCTCGACCTGATGAACGCGCGCGCCCTGGTCGTGGACGCCTACCGGCAGATCGCGGTCCTGGCAAATTCGTTGCAAGGGGTGTTCGATGTCAATTATGATGCCAGTACCCTGACGCCGCCCGGCGACAACCGGCCGTTCGCCTTCGACACCCGCCGGTCCCGCCAGCAACTGACGTTCCGTGCCGAACTGCCCCTGGTGCGGCGCGCCGAACGGAACCAGTACCGGGCGGCCCTGATCGCCTACCAGCGGCAACGCCGCACCCTGATGGCCTTCGAGGACAACATTGCCAACGACGTGCGCAGCGGTGTCCGACAACTCCGCACCCTGGCCGAGTTGTACAAGATCCAGCAACGGGTCGTGGAACTGGGCTACTCCCAGGTCGATAGCGCCCAGGAGACGCTGTTCGCGCCGCTGGCGGCCGGCCAGACCCTCGACGCCGCGGCCTCGGCCGCCCTCACCCAGCAACTGCTCCAGGCCCAGAGCAGCCTGCTGAACGCCCAGAACGCCCTGATCACCACCTGGGTGAACTACCTGATCGCCCGCATGAACCTGTACCTCGATCTGGAGCTGATGCAGATCGACGAACGTGGGGTGTGGATCGATGAGTACGCAACCGGAACCGACGACCCTCCACGACCCGAACCCGGTCGGCCCGAATGGCTCCCCCCTCCTGCCCCCCTGGACCCCGCCCGCAACCGCGACGGCCAAGCCGCTCCCGGGCCGACCGGGCAGACGGCCCCGCCATCGCGGCCTCGCGGTCGCCCTGGCCGTCCTCGTTGCCCTGGCCGTCGGCGACCTGGCCGCACACTTCCTGTTTAACAAGAGCCTCGTCACCGCCGCCCTGCTCGGCCCGGGCCCGGCCGACCGGCCCGACGTCATCCTGCACACCGTCCGCCGCGAACCCCTGAACGTCACCGTGACCGAGAAGGGCACCCTGGAGAGTGCCGACAACAAGGACATCGTCTGCCGCGTCCGCGCCGGCAGCAAGGGCTTCGCCACCACCATCAAGGAGGTGATCGACGACGGCACCCGGGTCAAGCCCGGCCAGCTCATCATGGTCCTGGACGACTCGGCCCTGCGCGACCAGGAAGAGGCCCAGAGCATCGTCGTGCAGCAGAAGTTCGCCGAGATGGTCAAGGCCGAAAAGGACTACGAGATCCAGATCAAGAAGAACGAGAGCAACATCGCCCTGGCCCGCACCGCCGTGACCCTGGCCGAGATCGACCTCGACAAGCTGACCGGCATCGCCCCCGACCCGTCCCTGCTCGGGCTGGCCGCCGCCGCCGGCGTCATCACCTCGCTCACCGAGAACGGGGCCTACCGCCAGGAACTCGACGACCTGACCGGGCAGATCTCGCTGGCCCAGGCCAACGTCGAGCAGAACCGCGAGCGGGCCGCCTGGGCCGACCGCATGGTCAAACTGTCCTACATGAGCGCCGCCCAGGCCCAGGCCGAACGCTCCCGACTCGACAGTTCCATCGAGACCCTTCGCAGCCTCCAGGCCAAAAAGGCCCTGCTGATCTCGCACGACCGCAAGCAGCGGCTCACCGACCTGCACAGCAAGTTGGACAACGCCCGCCGCGCCCTCGAGCAGGCCATCCTCGAGGCCGAGGCCCTCGAAGTCCAGGCCTATACCGAGAAGCAGACCAAGACCTCGATCTATAACCAGGCCCTGGCCACCCTCGAGGACATCCAGAAGCAGCGCAAGGAGTGCAAGATCCACGCCCCGGACGACATCGAGGACGGGTCGATGGTCGTCTACTTCAAGCCGGAGAGCAGCCGCTTCGGCAGCAGCAGCTCCCAGGGGCTGATCGAGCAGGGGGCCCAGGTGAAGGAGGGGCAGAAGATGCTCCGCATCCCCAACCTGGCCCGCATGCAGGTGAACACCAAGGTCCACGAGGCCGTCGTCGCCCGCATCCGCGGCGAGGTCCGCGTCCCCACCAAGATCGTCGAGTTCACCCACTACGCCATGCTGCTCAACACCGAGCCGTTCGGCCGCCTCGCCGTCACCCGCCCCGAGATCCCCGAGGTCATCCGCTCGGCCTACCGCGAGATCTCCCGGCACAGCCCGACCGACCGCGGCCGCGACCTGGAGTACGAGAAGGTCGCCGACGGCCAGCGCTGCCTCATCCGCCTCGACTCGATCCCCAACAAGCAGTTCGTCGGCCACGTCCGCAGCGTCTCGGCCGTCGCCAGCCAGGCCGACTTCTTCATGTCCGACGTCAAGCTCTACCAGACCTTCGTGCGGATCGACGGCGAACTGCAACCGGACGGCAGCGTCCTGCCGCTGCGCGACGTCATCGCCCGCGACGGCGAGATCCTCAAGCCCGACATGACCGCCGAGGTCACGATCAACATCGATGCCGCCGCCGAGCCGGTCCTCACCGTGCCGATCCAGTCCATCATCGGCGGGGCCGAAATGGGGGCCACCCGCGAGGTCTTCGTCAGAACCGCCAACGGCTTCGAACGCCGGGCCGTCACCCTCGGACTCTA
>Ga0308417_1000061_pt1 | contig 85161 bp, 64 predicted proteins | sample HotsprSampleOS65_FD_203528 | JGI IMG/M metagenome (GOLD analysis project Ga0308417, IMG submission 203528) | Hot spring phototrophic mat microbial communities from Octopus Spring, Yellowstone National Park, Wyoming, United States - 20090730_OS65 ... | reverse complement strand
CGGCAGGCCCCGCAGGGCATGCTCCCCGCCCAGGAACAACAGGCCCAGGCCCTTCCGCTCGACGTGTTCGCGGACCTTGTCGAGCACCGTCACCACCTTGCCGCCCCGTCGGAACGTCAGCTGTTCCGGCGAGACGTTGCCGATGATGACCACGTCGTAGGCCTGGGCGTCGAGGTCGAGCAGTTCCTCGGCACTGGCCGACAACTCGCCGTCGCTCTGGCGGATGACCTCGTGGAGGTCGAACCGCTTCTCGCTCCGCAGCACGTCGCGGATGCGGGTCTGCTCGAAGCGGAGCCGGTCGATGATCAGGATGCGGGCCCCGTCCTTCGTCACCGTCAGGTAGGTGTCGGAGGCGTTGTTCTCGGCGTTGGCCTCGCCCCGCACGGGAACGATCCGGTCGTCCTGCAGTTGCCCCACGGCCAGCCGCACCTTCACCTCCCCCTTCACCGCCGGGGCCTTCACCGTCAGGCGGACCTTGTTGTCCTTCTCCCGCTCGAGGGTGACTTCCTCGGTGACCTGCGTCACCCCGTCGAAGGAGACCCGGGCGACGGCGCGGGTGCCGGCGAAGCCGAAGGCGTGGACGGTGCCGATTACGGTCACCTCGGTCTTGATCGGGGCCGGGGCCGGGTCGCACTCCACGGCCACGACCTGGATGTCCTGGGCACCTTGGCTGGCCGCCTCGGTCCCCACCGTGAAGGTGCTGATCGGGACGTTACGGCGACCCCAGCGGGCGGCCTCGGCGACGGCCGAGTACGCCTCCCCGTTGTCGCACCCGTCGCCGATGATCAGATGGCCCCGGATGTACCGCTCGCTCTGCCACCGCTCGAACGTCTTGTTCAGGTACGTCCCGTAGTCGGAGCGCTTGCCGTCGGAGGGGCTTTCGAGGGTGTACACCCAGGTGGCCGGGTCGAAATCGGGGGTCGAGAAGCGGTACAGGTACACGCTCACGCCGTGTTCGCTGGCGAGTCGGTCGAGGATCGGCTGGCACCTCTCCAGCATGCGCCGCACCGCCTCGAAGCGGGCCTGGCCGCCGACCTCGTCCTTGACCGTCATGCTCTCCGACGTGTCGATACCGATCAACAGTACCGAGGGCACCTTCGGTTCTTCCTGGAGGGCGATGCTGGGGCGGACGGCCGTGACCAGCGCCACCAGCAGGGCAGCCAGGCGGAGCAACAGGATGACCGCCAGTCGGCCGCGGCTGACCTTCGGCTGGCCGAGGTATGTCCAGACGGTCAAGGCGACCAACAGGAGGGCGACGGCGGCCAGGGCCGGCAGCCCGACCGGGGACAGCGACCAGGGGTAGGCCGGCTTGGTACTCCAGAAGTAGTCGGTCATGGCGGGTTGACACTCCGTGAAGCCGAGGGGGCCGTTCGGCCGGCCACGAGGACGGACCCGGCCGGGAGCCAGCCCACGGCCCCGCCGGCCAGTTCCACCTGGACCCAGCCGCCCCGCTCGGCCAACTTCCGGGCCTCGACGCCGGCCGGTAGCGGCGGCTCCAGCCGCGGCGGGAAGGCCGCCGAGTTGCCGCTCCGCAGGGTTTCCCGACGGGTCAGGACGACGACCGGTTGTCGCCCCAAGCGGTCGTCCGGGTCGCGGCCGAGCAGGTATCCGCAGGTGACGACGGCGAGGGCCCCCAGGGCCGCCACGGCCGCGCAACCGAGCCAGCCCGGCCGGCGGGTCATGGCGAAGCGGGTCGCCGCGCCGCACGCCAGCAGCCAGCACCCGCCGCAGATCAGCCACGCCTCCCCCGGCGAGACGCGACTGCTGAACCCGCCCGGGGGCGGCGGTCGGCACTGCCTTGCCAGTCCGCCCGCCACGGGGTAATCGACGGCCGCGCGGGCGTCCTCCCGGGCCACCTGGAGCGGGCGGTGCCAGGGGAAGGCGGCCAGCCCCTCGTTCACGGCGAGCAGGGCAGCGGGCAGGTTCCCGGCGAGGCGGTGGGCGTTCGCCCGGTTCAGGGCCAAGGCCGGGGTCGGTTCGCCGCTTGCCCACAGTTCATCGTAGGCGGTGGCGGCCCGGGCGAACGCGGCCCGGGCCGTGGCGGCGTCGTGCCGGTGTGCCACACCCTCGGCAAAAGCGGCCTCGGCCACGGCGAGCAACTGCTCGCGTGTCGGCGGCCGGTCTCGTGTCGGCGGGCGGTCTTGTGCCAGCGGTCGATCCTGTGTCAGCAGCCGGCCGGGGGCAAGCGGTTGGTCCGGTGCGTGGGGCGGTTGGCCCGGTGCGTGGGGCGGTTGGTCCGGTGCGTGGGGCGGTTGGTCCGGTGCGGGGGTGGTGGCCACGGTCGCCGCGACCGGCCCGAGTGCCAGTACCACGGCCCCGCCGGTGGCCAAGGCCGATACTAGCCGGCTGAGCGTCATGACACCTCCAGGCGGGCGAGCAGGGCGACGGCTTCGGTCGTGAGTGACCGGCCGCTGTCACTCGTGGCGGAGAACCGGGCCGCGTCGCAGGACCGCAGGAAGGCGGTGACGGCCTCGACGTCGCCGCTCGCCATGCCGAGTTCCCGCAGGGCGGTCGCCACCTCCCCGGGGGTGACGGCCGCGGCAGGCAGGCGGTGCCGTTCCCGAAGGTAGCCGATCAGCGCCCACGCCAGGGCCGCGGGCGGCTCACTCGACGCACCGGCCCGGCGGATCGCCTCAGAGGCCCGGCGGGTCGCCCGTGACCGGGCCAGACGAGCCAACCGCGGGCCGTCCGGATAGAGGCGTCGCCATACCCAGTACCAGCCCCCCGCCGCCATCGGTCCGGCCACGGCCAACCCCAACCACCAGCCCCGACCCGGCGTGAAGCGCGGCGCGGCCAGTACCTCCGGGCCGGTCGTCACCGCGAAGAGGTGTTCCGGCTCCTGCAGAGGCACGGCCGGCTCGGCCCGCTTCTCGGGGGCCGCCGTCACCCGCAGCCGCACCGGACGGGCTACCGTCGTCTTGAACTGCTTACCCACCGCCGCCGTCGGGTTGAAGTAGTGGAACTCCAGGGCAGGCAACTCCGTCACCCGACGGTCGCGCGGACGCAGTTGATAGCTGAAGCTCACCTCCGTGCCGGTCGCGGCGGGCGGCGGGTCGCTCCCGTCCCTGATCACGAACCGTTCGCGGAACTCGTCGAGGGCTTTCAGGTCGGGCCGGGTAACCTTCGCCGGGTTGGAGACACCGCTGACCGTGAGTGTGGCGACGAATTCCTCGTTCTCGGCGACCTCGACCGGATCCCCGGCCCGGTCGAGCCGCCAGGTCACGCGCACGGCCGTACCTACTGCCCCGTAGAAGTTCGTCATGGGCTGCCCGACCAGCGGGACTTCCTGACCCGGCGCGACGGAGGCGGAGGCGGACAGGAAGGCGAGGGCCGACACAAGCGTGGCGGTGGCGGTGGTGGGGCGGGCGGCGGTGCCGGTGGTACGGAGGGCGGCGGTGGGGCGGAGGACGTCGGTGCCGGTGGGGCGGAGGACGTCGGTGCCGGTGGTGGCGGTGGCGGCGGTGGCAGGGGTCGTACCAGTGGACCGGTTCGCTTCAGCCCGTCTGAGGTCCAGGTCGGTCATGGGTGCCACCTCGGCCGCTGGAGCCGTCATCACCAGTCGTTGATGCCGGGTTGCGGCGGGGGATAGAGGGTGCGAAGGAGGGTGCGGCGGTCGTTACGCAGGCGGGCGGCGATGTCCCGCAGGAGCCGGCGGGTGTCCTCGGGGCTGAGGGGCTGGATGGTGTTGCGGTCTTCCAGTTCCGGCGGGTGGGTCGCGGTACCGGGTGCCGGTTGCTCGGCGGGGCCGGTGTCGGCCTTGGCGGTCGTCGCCGGGGTCGGCTCGCTCTTCGGGGCAGTGCCGGCCGGGCGCTCGGTGCCGGTCTTCGCTTCGGGCTTCTCGGACGAGGGGGCCGGCTCGCTCGGGCGCGACGCGGGCGGGTCGCTCTGAGCCTCCTCGGGCGGCAGGTCCTGATTGGGGGTGTTCGGCTTGGCCTCGGCGCGGCGGGCCTGGTCCCAGAGCAGTTTGGCCAGTTCCAGGTTGTGCCGGGCATCGGCCCTGAGCGGGGCGTCGGCCGCCGGCGACTCCAGACACTGCTCCAGACAGGCGACGGCGGAGCGGAACACGGCCGCGGAGCCGCCCCGGCGGAGCAGGGCGGTCCCCCGGTTGTACCACGCCTTGGCGGCCCGGTCGGGCGGGCACTCGGCGTCGGACAGGGTGCGGGCGTACAGCAGTTCGGCTTCGCGGAACTCGCCCTTCTGGAACAGCACGGCCGCCCGGTTGAACGCTACCAGGCCCGGGTCGGTAGCGCGTTCCTCGGCCGCCGCGTACAGCCGGTCGGCCTCGTCGCTCTGACCGGCCCGGAAGGCGGCGTTGCCGGCGCGGAGCAGGTCTTCGGGAGCAGTCCCGGCGGGGGTGGTCACGGGAGCGGCGGCGACCAGCACGACGGCCAGTGTGACGGCCGGCACGACGGCCAGTGTGACGACCAGTGTGACGGCCGGCACGACGACCGGAGTGACGGTCGGAGCGACGGTCGGCACGGCGGTCGGAGCGACGGTCGGCAGCGGTTGCGGGGATCGGGAGCAACGGAAGGCCATGCGGTTGTCCCCCCGGTTCACGAGGCGGTGTGACGACGCGGCGTCACGAGGCGGTGTGACGACGCGGCGTCAGGAGGCGGCGTGAGGCGGCGTCACGACCCGCAATCACGACGCGGCAAAGCTACGGCTCATTTTACGGGCCGGTCATTTTCCCCGGAACCAGCCGACGGCGAACAGGAACAGGGCCGGGGCGAGGAACCACCGGTAGCGTTCCCGAGGCACGGGCAGGGACTCGTCGCTCACCTCGCGGCTCGGCAGCGGTTCGATGCGGCTGCGGAAGAACTCTCCCAGGGGCGGGAGCGAGGTGCGGGCCGCGACGTATTCCCCCCGCGTCTCGGCGGCGATCTGCTGGAGGGGAAGTTCCTGGAGTTGCGTACTGACCAGGTCGTCGTCGAGGTTCACGGCCGTGGGCGAATCGGGGTTGCCGAAGCCGACGGTGTACACGGGGATGCCGGCGGCGCGGGCGGCGTCCGATCCGCGGACCCACTCCCGGTCGTCGCCGGGGTCGTCACCGTCGGAGAGTAGCACGATGTCCTGGTAGCCGGGGAACCGCTTGTCGTGGGCGGCGACGGCGGCGATGAGGGCGGCCCCGAGGCGTGTGCCCGAGGGAACGGGGCGGCCGGGGGCCGGGCGGATCTCGGCCGGGGGGAATTGGCCGTCGAGTTCGCTCAAGCTCTGCCGGACGTGGTCGTAGTCGGTGGTCAGGGGGCAGAGGAGCAGCGGCCGGGCCGCGAAGATCACGACCGCGACCCGGTGCCCGCCCCGCCGGGCGACACCGTCAAGCAGGTCCAGGGCGGCGTCACGGGCGGCCCGCCACCGCGTCGGGGACCGCTTCTCCAGCAGGGCCGAGCGGAGGCGTTCCTCGGCCTGCCGGACCCGCCGGGAATCGCCGCTCTGCCGGGCTTGCCGGAGTTCGCCCTGCTCGGCCCGGGTGTCGGGGATCCGCCAGCCGTCGGGGGGCAGGTTCATGTCGTCGGCCCACATGCTGCGGCTGAGGTCCAGGACGATGACCAGGTCGCGGCCGACCGCCGTCCCCGTCTCGTCGCTCGTGCCCCATCGCGGTCCGGCGACGCCGAGGATCAGAAGCACCCAGGCCAGCGGGTAGGCGGTGCCGAGCCAGCGGCGCTTCGGGTAGGGGTCGGTGAGTTGGGCGACGAGTGCGGACGGACGACCGACGCGGGCCAGGGCCGCCTTGGAGCGGCGGCGTGCCCAGAAGTTCACCAGGCACAGCAGCGGCAATACCGTGAAGAGGCCCAGGACGGCGGGGGTGGCGAACCGCACCCCGGCGAGGAACTCGTGGAGGTCGGCGGCCAGACCGGCCAGACCCGAGGCGTTGGCGAAGTCGTTCATGGGCTTCCCGAGTCGTGTGGGCGCGCCGGGCCGAGGCACCGTCACGGGGTCGTCCGCCACACCGTTCGTTCCAGCAGGTGGGCCGCCAGGATCGCCCCGAGGGCGACCGCCCCGCAGGCGGCGTAGAACTCGAAGTACCGCCGGTACTGGAAGGTTTCCACCCGGGCCCGCTCCCGGGTGTCGATCTCCCGGAAGGCGGTGAGCAGTCCGGCGGAGTCGTTGGCGTCGAAGGCCCGGCCGCCGGTCATCTCGGCGATCTCCCGCAGGGTGCGGCGTCCGGCCTGTCGCTCGGCCCGGGCCTCGGGGTCGCTGACCGCCTGCGGGTCGCCACCGGTATCGACGGTGTAGACCTTGAAGCCCAGGTTCGCCGCGAGTTGGGCGGCCTGAAGGGGCCGCAGCCCCGCCTCCTTCGACTGGTTGTGTTCCCCGTCACTGAGCAGGATGACGATCTTGCTCGTCGGTCCGGCGGCGGCGTCGAGCCGGATCACCGCCTCCGCCAGGGCGTCGCCCACGTTCGTGCCGGCCTGGACGCCGACCAACGGTTCGAGCCGCTCCACTTCGTGCAGCAGTGCCGACGAGTGGTTCAGGGTCAGCGGGCAGACCGTTCGGGGTATCGCCGCGAAGGCGATCAGGCCGATCTGGTCGGACGGGCGGGCGGGGAAGCGGGTCCCGTCCGGTCCCGTGCCGCCGGCGACGAAGAGCTTGAAGGCCCGGCGGGCCGCCTCCAGGCGGGTGATCTCCGGTTCCCCGGCGGCCCAGGACACCTTGCCCTGCATGCTGTGGCTGACGTCGATGACGGTCATGATGCCGATCGACTCGGCGGGCAGGCGGGTCCGCTCGTCGGGGATCCGGGGACCGGCACAGGCCAGCAGCAGGGCGACACCGGCCAGCCCCCGCAGGGCCGCGCCGCCCCTGGTCGCCCAGCGGGCCCGCGTGCCACGTCCGGCCCGGAACAGCGAGGTGTCGCTGAAGCGCACGGCCGGGCGACGGGTCCGAACCCAGCGGCGGACCAGCAGGGCGACCAGCGGTAACAGCCAGAGGAACGCCGGGTGAGAGAAGGTGACGGCCGACATCCGGTACAGTCTACACCCCGGGCACGGCCTTGTCCGAGGTTACTAATCCCCCGTTCCCCGGGGGACGGACGTGGTGTCTCCCCGGGGGACGGACGTGGTGTCGTGTCGGTAGTCGGGCGGTGGTCGGGCGGTGGTCGGCCGACCGGTGGTCGGGGCCGGTCGGCCGAGGCAAGGCGGGCCGGATCGGGTCAGGCGACGATCTTGGTGATGACGCGGCCTTCCCGGAACAGTTGCATGGGGCGACCGGTCGGGGTCTGCAGTTCGGTGGCCGGGTCGATGCCCAGGTTGGCGAAGATGGTGGCGGCGATGTCGTCGGGCGTGACCGGCTCGGTGGCGGGGGCCATGCCCGAGGCGTCGGTGCTGCCGTGGACGTAGCCCCGCTTGAAGCCGCCGCCGGCCAGCAGGCAGGCCATCGAGCGGGCCCAGTGATCGCGACCGCTGTTCTTGTTGATCTTCGGGGTGCGACCGAACTCGCCGGCGACCATGACGATCGTGCTGTCGAGCAGGCCGCGGTCGTCGAGGTCCTTGAGCAGGGCGGAGACGACCTGGTCGGTCGTCGGGGCCAGGCGGGTCTTGTGGGCGTTGAAGGTCTGGCCGTGGGTGTCCCAGCCGCCGAAGCTGACGGTGGCGAAGCGGACGCCGGCCTCGATCAGGCGGCGGGCGGCCAAGGCCCCCTGGCCGAACGGCGTGTTGCCGTAAAGCTCCCGGGTCGCGGGCTTCTCGGCCGTCAGGTCCAGGGCCTTGCGGGTCTTGTCGCTGCGGAGGATCTCCAGGGCCTGGCGGTGGAAGGTGTCCAGGCCGTCGACCAGGTCGCTCGCGCGGTCGACGGCGTCGAAGCCGGTGTCGAACTTCCGCAGGAGTTGGTCACGCTTTTCGAGTTCGTCGAGTCCGAAGGTGCCCTTGAGGGTCAGGCCGCGGACGCTGAAGCCGCTGCCGCGGTTGGGGTTGTCCTTGCCGTTGGCGGGGGCGTTGCCCTCGATGACGAACGGGTTGTAGCCGGTGCCGAGGTAGCCGGCGAGGCCCGCCTGGCCGTTCCGCACGTCGCCGAAAGTCACATACGGGGGGACGCCCACTTCGGTCTTCAGCAGGCGCGCCGTCAGCGACCCCATCGAGGGGTACTGCAGGGCCGGGGTCGGCTTGTTGCCGGTGGTCATGAACACCGTGGCCGGGCCGTGGCTGGGGATGGTGTGGTGCAGCGACCGCACGATGGTGAGCTTGTCGGTGACGGCGGCGACCTTGGGGAACGTCTCGGCGATCTGGATGCCAGGTACGACCGTCGGGATCGACTTGAACTCGCCGCGGATGCCTTCGGGAGCCTCGGGCTTGTTGTCCCACATGTCGATGGTGGCCGGCCCGCCGGCCAGCCACAGCAGGATCACGCCCTTGGCCTTAGGCCGGGCGGCCAGGTCGCCGGTCGTGGCGGCCCGGGCCTGGGCGGCCAGGAAGCCGGGCAGGGTCAGGCCCAAGGCTCCGGCCGAGCCGATCGTCAGAAAGTCACGGCGGTGGAACCCTTCGCAGTCGGTTCGGGTCAGGGGCATGGCAGCTCCTCCTTCATCGGGTCGGGTACAGGGGGGGGAACGGAACAGAACGATACGGAACGGTCCGGTCGGGGGTCAGTGGTAGCCGGGGGTCAGTGGTTGAGGATGAACTCGCGGGTGTTGACCAAGGCCCAGACGAGGTCGGTGACGGCGGCGGGGCGGCTCTTGGCCTCCCTCAGGTGCTTGACGGTCTCGGCCTTCTCGTCGGGGCGGGGGAAGCGGGACAGCGTGGCGAGGAACAGCTCGTCGGCCAGCTCCTCGTCGGGGAGTTGGCTCCTGCCGAGGGCGGCGACGCGGCCCTTGGGGTCGTTGAGTTTGGCCAGGATGCTGGCGTCGGTCATGCGGAAGAGGGTCTGCGGCAGGGCCGGCTCGGCGGCCCGCTCGCAGTCGCAGGCGGTGGTGCGGGGCGGCCGGCCGAAGATCCGCAGGGCATAGGCCAGGTTGGGACTGGCGATGCGGCTGGAGCCGACCTCGACGACCTTCGTCCCGGGGGGTGCCCCGTCGGCGGCCGCGAACGTCTCCTCGACCCCCAGGGCCGAGTTCAGCACGTCCACCACCTGCTCGGCCATGAGCGGGCGGATGTAGGCGTGCGAGAAGTTGTTCTTGTCGAACTTGTTGGTGTCGTTGGTGGCGTAATCGAGCTGGTAGGTGCGGCTCAGGAGGATGTCGCGCTCCAGCTTGCGGACGTCGAAGCCGCTGCGGACGAATTCGCCGGCCAGGGCGTCGAGCAGCCGGGCGTTCGTCGGCGGGTTGGCCTGGGAGAAGTCATCGACCGGGTTCACCAGACCGATGCCGAAGTAGTGTGCCCAGACGCGGTTGACGAAGCTGCGGGCGAAGAACGGGTTGTCCGGCGCGGTGACCCAGTCGGCCAGCTTGACGCGGGGGTCCTGCCCGGGCTTCAGAGGGATCTCGGGGCCGCCGAGCGCCTTGGGGGTGGGGGTCTTCCCGGTCGCCGGGTTCGGCTTGGTGCGGTTCACGGCCGGGGCGACGAACAGCTCACGCACCAGCAGAATCTGGTTGTTGTTGGCCTTGGGGGCGGCCTCGCGGCGGGCGGCGTTCTCGGCGTCGGCCAGCTTCTTCACCTCCGGGCTGCTGAACTGGTTGGCCTGGAACGTCACCTGCGAGAACAGGTTGGCGAACGCCCAGTACTCCTCCTGCGTCCAGCGGTCGGTGGGGTGCTTGTGGCACTGGGCGCACTCCAGGCGGATGCCCAGGAAGGCGACGGCGACCTTCTCGCCCCAGACCTCGATCGGTACCGGCTGCTGCCGCCGCCAGAACAGGTCCAACGTCTTCTTCTGCGGGTAGTCGGTGCGGAACCCCTTGGCCGACTGCTCGTCGACCTTCTTGACGAAGTCGATCCACTCCTGGGGCTTGAGTCCGTCGAGGCTGGTGGCCGTCAGGATGTCCCGCACCAGTTGGTCGTAGGGGACGTTGTCGGCGATCCGCTTCCGCAGCCAGTCGTGCCACATCTGCGACCGCTTCGGCTGCGTCGCGGCCGGGTTCTCCAGGGCCGCCGTGTTGTTCCCCGTCACGTCCGAGAGTTTGGTGGCCCACAGCGCGGCGTGGAGCGGGTGGGCGAGCAGCCGGTCGATCACCTTCTCCCGCTTGCGCGGGTCCGGGTCGGCCAGGAAGGACCGGACCTCGTCGGCGGTCGGCAGTTGGCCGATGGTGTCGATGTAGACGCGGCGGAGGAAGGTGGCGTCCGGGGCCAGGTCCGAGGGCACGACGTTGAGCAGCCGCAACTTGGTGAAGACTTCCCGGTCGATGTAGTTGACCTCGGGGACCTTCGGGTAGGCCGACTTCGACGGCGCGGGGACCAGCACCCGGATGGCCTGCACGCTGCCCCGGTACAGGACGGAAAGTCCGGCGTCGCCCGGCTGCTGCGGGGTGAGCAGACCCAGGGGCGATACCGTGGCGATCGACTCGTCGCTGATGCGGAAGTCGCAGAACGGCGTCACGTCTTCCTTCGTCCCGTCGCGGAACGTGGCCGTCACCCGGAGTTGCAACGGCCGGTCGTCGCCGAGCAGGGCGAAGTCGGCGGGGGCGATCTCGAGTTTTTCGACCGTGCCACGCCCGGGCGTCCACTTCGCCCCGGCGGCGATCCACGACCGGAAGACCTCATAAACCCAGCCGCCCTTGCCGAACCGCATCCCGCCCTCGTGGGGCGTCTGACCGGTCCCCTTGAGCAGCAACAGGCTCTCGTCGGGGCGGACCGGGTTCAGACGGCGGCCCAGGTTGTCGCGGACGACCCCGGCATAGTCCAAAGACGGTTCGTAGCCGAACAGCGACAGGCGGAAGCCGTTCTTGCCCTGGAACGAGCCGTGACAACTGCCGGAGTTACACCCGGTCTTCGAGAACAGGCCCATGACGTGCCGCTCGAAATCGACTTCCTTGAGTACGCTCCCGGTGGGCAGCGTGACACCGGTGGTAGGTGGAGTGTCCGCGGCAGACTGAGCCGGTGCGACGAGCGGGGTCATCCCGCAGATGACGACCACGCTGAGGAATCGACTGGAGAGCATGGTTCATCCACCCGGTGGCAGCCGGGAAAAAGGCAGGTCAGTGAGGCGGGCAGCGAACCTGTATCCGTGCCAGGTCAAGCCAGGTCAGGTCAGGTTAAGTTAAGTCAGGTCAGGTCCATCCGGTCCCGGCCGGGTGAGTCGTCGGCGTGTCGTGTTGGCCATGCGGGTCAGTACGCGGTGCGGCGGACGACGGCCCGAACGGTCCGGCAGTCCCGAGCAAGTTCTTCTGGTAACGGAACCCCGCCCGCGGACCGGTCAGACATTGGGGCGGCGAAAGCCTTCCCGATCGAGAGCCGCGCCGCAGTCTAACCCGACTCACTCCCTGAGGTTCGGGCGGGTCGCCCGCGGCCGTCAGGACTCGCCCGCCGCCGTCCCGATTCGCTCGCGGCGGTCAGGATTCACTCGCGGCCGTCCCGAGGGGCTTCCGCCATGCTATGGCGCTGCCGGGCCACGATCACGCTCAGCCACACGAACGCCACCGTCAGGGAGACCGACTTGGCCGTGATGAGGGCCAGGCCGGGCGGTCCGGGGCCGGCCCAGACCCGCGTTCCGGGCGGGTCGCTCTCGGACCCGTGGATCAACTCGCCCCGCACCAGAGGGTACTGACCCGGGAAGACGAGCGAGGTGAAGAACATGCCGAGCAGCAGTACGACGGCGAAGCCGCGGTCCCCGCCGCGCAGCGGGAGCAGCGGCAGGAGGGGGGCCAGCCAGAGCAGGTATTGTGGCGAGCCGACCTTGTTGAAGAGGACGAACGCCAGCCACGCCCAGAGTGAGCCGAGGGCCAGGTAGCGGATCAGGCGGGCGCGTGCCGGCGTGGCTGGGGCCGTGGCCGCAGTGCCGAACCCCCGTCCGGTCACGACGACGACGGCGAGGGTCGCCAGGGCCGTCAGTCCGGTCGTCACCGTCGCCAGCCGGTCCGCCAGCGGGCTGAGCACGCTGTGGCTGCCGTGCGAGTAGCCGACCCGGGCGTCGGGGTCGAGGACGAAGACGAGCCAGGCCGCCGTCGCCTCGAGTTGCAGCCCCCGGTCGGAGTGGAACGACAGGAACAGGAACGACCGCGGCCCCCACAGTAGGTACGACAGCACCGGGTACGCGGCCAGGACGAGGCCGGCGAGGACGGCCTGCTTCACGGTCGCGGCCAGGAACGAGCGGGGGGTGGCCGGGGCCGAACGGGCCGCCGCGAAGCCCAGCACCCACAGCGGCAGTAACAGCAGCGGTACGAGCTTGTAGGCCCCCCCGGCCGTCAGCACGCCATAGGCCAGCACCGGCCGGTCTTGGGCGAACGCCAGCAGGGCCAGCAGCGGGAAAAGACCGACCACCAGGTCCTGCCGGTCGTAGACGATCAGCCCGAGGGCCGTCGTGGCCGCGACGTACACCCCCAGCCGCGCGGCCCGCCGCTCGTTGCCCTCGTCGGGGTAGCACCGCCGGGCCACGGCGTAGACCAGCAGCAGGCCGGCCAGGTCGACGGCGAAGAGCGTCAGCCCCAGGCCGACCTCGTACCGCGAGCCGGCCATGCTCCGGGGCGGGTTCGGCCGCCAAGCCGTGAGCCGTTCGACTCCCTCGGGGAGCAGGTCCGTGACGTACAGGGCCACGACCCCGAAGAGCACGGCCAGGGGCGGGTACTCCACCTCCCGGTCGGCGTAAAGCCCCGCCAGGGAACCGTCACGCACGTCCTGGGCGTAGCTCTGGTACAGGGCATACTCGCCGGCGGTGGTCAGGGCGAACAGGACGGCACGCAGTAGCAGGAACCCCAGGACCAGGGCGAGGACCACGGCGGCAGAGAGGCGGCGGGGCGAAGGCATCCGGTCCGGTTCCGGTTCGCGCGGGGGGCGGGTGGGTCCGGTGGCGGGTGTCGCCCGCCCTCCGGCGGAAGGCGGGGGACGTCCGCGGGTCGTCGTGACCGCCGACTCGATGCCGCTTGCCGGAACTACGGGCGTCGCTCCCCCGGGGCGGCGTTGGCCCCGTTCGGGGGTCCGGTCAAGGGGCGGAGCAGCGGGTGCTTGGTACTCAGTAGCAACAGGTCACGGCTGGCGGAAAGTGCCTTCTGGAAGGAGCGAAGGCTTTCGAGGAACAGGTAGAAGTCGCGGTCCTGTTCGTAGGCGGTCGCGCGGATGAGGGCACTTTCGGCGTTGGCCTGCCCCTCGATGACGGTCTTGCGGGCGCGGGCCTCGGCCTCGATGGTGCGGGCGGTGCGTTCGGCATCGGTGGTGATGTCGGCGGCCCGTTTGCGGCCCTCGCTCTCGTAATCGGACGCCTTCTTGTCCCGCTCGCTGCGGATGCGTTCGGCGATCTTGGCCCGCACCGCCTCGGGGTAGCTGAAGCGGCGGATCCGCACGTCGAGGATGGCGATGCCGTACTCGGCCCGGGCACGGGCGACCAGGCTCTCCGACGGGGTCGCCGGGCCGCCGGTCAGCCCTTCCTCTCCCAGGATGCGGCGGCGGACCCGTTCCGTGCGGGCGTCGATCACGCGGGCGTCGGCGGTGCGGAATTCGGCCTCGTCGGCTAGGGTGACGGCGACCCCGGTAAGCCCGGCCAGGCCGGTCTGCACGTCCACCGCCCCGATCAGGTCGTCGATCGGGATCGTGCTGATGACCGCGGCCAGTCGGCCGTTCACCAGCGGCACCAGGAACTTGCGGGCGTTCTCGGGGGTGCGGACGGCCCGGAAGAACTGGTCGGCGGCCGTGGCGTCCGGGATCTTCCAGATCACGGTGGCATCGACGGCCAGGGTGGTATCGACCGTCCGCCGCACCGGGTCGCGGGTCAGCACCTCGACGGCCGGCAGGTCGAACGACTGCACGCGACGGTCGAGCCTCTCCACCGCGTCCACCGGCCAGGGGGCCTTGAGGTGCAGTCCGGCCTCGGTCGCGCCGTCGTGGATGGCGATCGGCTCCCCGAACCGCATGACGTAAACGAACTCGGCCTGATCGACCGGGTAGAAGGCGGTGCGGCCCCAGACGACCAGCACGATCAGTAGCCCGACGAGTAGGTAGCGCAACATCGATCCTCCGGGCCGGTTCGCGGTCGGCTCGCCCGGTCCGTCCGGCCTCCGGGCCGGTTCGCGGTCGGCTCGTCCGGTCCGTCCGGCTGCCGGGGTCACTTCAACAGCCAGGCGACGACCCGGGCGTCGTCGAGCCGCTCGGCCTGCAGGTTCAGCTTATCGGCGGCCCCGGCGGCGGCGTAGGCGGCGCGCGTGACCCGGCCGATTCCGCTACCCTCCAGGTTGTGAGCCAGCACCCGGCCCGGGGCACACAGGCCCAGGAAGGCGTCCAGCCCGCCGTACTTCAGTGCCCCGGGGAGTATCATCGGGTCGGCCGTGTCTTTGATGTCGTCGAAGCGGAAGCGGTTCAGGTCGGCGGCGGTCGCGGTCACGGCGTCGCCGGCCAAGGCCCGGGTCAGGACGGCCACCACGCCCATCTCGCCGAAGCCGACGAGCTGAACCTCCTTCGCCCCGCCGGCGGTCCGTCCGTAGCCCAGTCCGTAGGCCACGGCGGTCAGCGCGTCGTGGACCCGGTTGGCCAGCAGGGAGCGGTTATACCCGTAGGTATAGCCGGCGTACTCCTTGTTGATGGGGAACGCCTGGGGCAAGGTATTCTCGCCGGTGCCGAGCAGGTCCGGGGCGACGACGGTGTAACCGGCAGCGGTGAGCGACCGCACCGCCGTTGCGACTTGGCCGTTCTCGACCAGGCTGGCCTTGCCCTTCGGGTGCAGCCAGATCAGGAGCGACCGGCCCGGCTTCTCGCCGGACAGCCCGGCGCAGGGGAGGGCGTCCTTCTCGTCGGTGCGGCCGAGGACCAGCCGGTGCAGGGTGTGGCCGTCCAACGCCGACCGCCAGGGGCCGGAGCGGACGACGACGGACTCCGGTAATTCGCTGTGGACGACCACCCGCAGGGCGGTGCCGACGACCCGGCGGAACTCCTGAAGGCTTTTGCCGTCCTTCGGGGTGAGTCGGGCCAGTTGCTCGTCGCTGGCCCGGGTCATGACCCGGCGGAGTCGGGCGGCGTCCAGTTCGTCGGCGGGCCGGGGGTGTTCGGCGTCGAAGACGCTCAGCTCGGCGGGCCGGGCCAGTCGGACCGGCTTCTCTTCCACAGGCCCGTCCCGGCCCAGCAGGTGCTTCGAGAACCAGGAGTAGAGGAACTCGCGGGACGGCTGGCTGAAGTTGTGCGGGAAATCGAGCCAGGCCCGGGCCGCCACCTTGTCCGCCGCACCGTACAGCTCGTAGACGGCCCGCAGTTCGGGGAAGCCCTTGCTGAGGAACTCCTTGGTCCAGTCGTTGGCACAGGAGAGGGCGAGCGGCTTGGGGGCGAAGAGGGCGGCGAACTCGACGTTGCCGGTCTTGACCCGCAGGCCGGAGCAGTTCTCGCAGATACACCCGCCCTGCATGGCGGTGCTGACCATGACGGCGGGGAAGGCCGCCGCCGGGCGGTCGTCGATGGCACCGAGGATGAACGTCTGCGTGCCGCCGCCGCTCGCCCCGGTCACGCCGATCCGCTTCGGGTCGACGTCGGGCAGCGATTCGAGGAAGTCGTAAGCCCGGATCGTGTTCCACGTCTGCAGTCCCATGAAGCTCTGCAGCCGTAACTCGGCCTCGGCGTCCCGGAAGCCCTCGCGGTGGGGGATGGCCGTGCTGTCCGCATAGCCGACCATGTCGTAGTGGAAGACCACGAAGCCGAGCCGGGCCAGGTTGCCGCAGCGGGTCTGCAGCGGCGAGCGGGCCCCCTCCTCGGTCGTCTCGGCCCCGCGCTTGCGGTCGGCGGCGACGGCCGCGTCGCTGGCCCAGAAGAACCGGCCGTTCGACCAGTGACCGTGGGGGCTGAGGACGGCCGGCCGCTTGCCCGTCGCCGGACCCCTCGGCCGGTACAGGTTGCCGCAGACGTAGTGTCCCGGCAGGCTGGCGAAATACACCTTCTCGATCGTGTAATCCTCGCGCTCGATACGCCCGTGGATCACCGGGTTCAGCGGCGTCTTCTCGGGCAGCGGCCACAACCCGGTGGCGACCAGGATCTGCTCGCGGACCCGTTGCCGCCGGGCCTCCCACTCCTGCTTCGTCTTCGGCGGAACGAACGGGAAGTAGTCGTTCAGGGTCTTGGGCGGGCCGAGCCGGTAGTCGGTCGGCTTCCGACCCCCGGTGAAGACACGGGTCGGGTCGTCGGCGTCGGTCGCGGCGGTGGGGTCGTCGGCGTCGGTCGCGGCGGTGGGGTTGTCGGCGGCGGCGGTGGCGTCGTCGGTGGGGTTGTCGACGACGGCGGCCGGGCCGGACGGCGGCGGCAGGGGCAGTCCGGCGGCCAGTGAATACGCCAAGGCTTCGCGGCGGGTGAACATCGGCAGGGGCTCCGTCCTGGGGGGGCTTGCCGGGGGGTTGGCCGGATCGGCCGAAGGCTTCGGCTTTTCGGGCAGGCACCCCGACACTACGGCACACCCGCCCCGGCGTCAATCACCCACTTCCGCCCCGCGCCGGTCGAGCATGTCCCCGGCCAGAGGCGTCCGTCTCGGCATGTCGTTGGCCCGGCGTGTCGTTCGCGTCGGCGTGTCGTTGCTGTCGTGTCGTCCGTGTCGGCGTGTCGTTCGTGTCAGTTTGGCGCTCGTTTCGGCGTGTCGTCGGTCCGGCGGTTTGACCATTGCTGGCGGCTGCGATAAAGTGAGCGGTGTGGGCTTGCGACCCCGGTTCGCCAGCGAACGAGGGCCGAGCCGTGAGCGACGACACCCCCGACGACCGGGAACTGATCGCGGCGTTCAAGGCCGGTAGTGAGTCGGCTGCCACCGAGTTATTCGACCGCTACTGCGAGAAGTTGATGCGCCTGGCCCGCAAGCGGATCGGCCAGCGGATGGCCAGTCGCATCGACCCGGAGGACGTGTTGCAATCGGCCTTCCGCACCTTCTTCTCCCGCGTCCGTAACGACGAGTTCACCTTCGAGGGCCAACACGACCTGTTCAAGCTCCTGGTCCGGCTGACGGTGAACAAGACCCTGCGTCAGGTCGCCCACCACCGCGCCGCCAAGCGCGACCCCGCACGCGAAGCCGGACAGGGGGCCGAGGACGACGACCTGCTGGCCCGGCTGACCGCCGACGACCCGACGCCCGAAGTCGAGTTGGCCCTGCTCGACGAGTTCGAGAAACTCCTGTCGCGACTCCCCGAGTTCGATCAGAAGGTCCTGGAGCTGAGGTTCGAGGGGTACAGCACCGCCGAGATCGCCCAACGGCTCGGTTCCTACGAACGAAAGGTCCGCCGGGTACTGGAACGTGTCGCCGCCTTGGCCCAGGGCTGAAGGAGAAGGACGCCGGTCCAGACCGGCCGGACCTGTCGCCGTCTGCCCGTGTCGCGTTCTGCCCCTGTCGCTATCTGCCTCTATCGCTGTCTGCCTCTGTCGCCGACTGCTCGTGTCGCGGTCTGCCCGTGTCGCCGACCGCTTCCGGGCCGGCGGCGTACCCGGCGGCTTCCTTGCGGCGAATGCTGTCCTTCGGGCGAATGCCTTCGGGCGAATGCTCGTTCTCACGGCGGTCCCGCGAGGCGGCCGAACGCCTTGCCCGGCACCTGCCTTACCTTGCCCGGCACCTGCCTTGCCCGGCACCTGCCTTGCCCGGCACCTGCTCCGGGATTAGGGTAGAATCGGGAACCCGGCGCTCGTCGGGGGCGTCCCAGAGACAGCCGAGCCTTCGTCGCCACCGGTCCGTACTTCAACTTCACCGGTACTTCACGCGGGCAGCGTATGAGCCAGAACCCCTTCACCACGGACGAGTCGTTCTCGCAAGCCGTTACGGAACCGGTGCGGCCGAACCGGCTGTCCCAGAACGGGCAGACGATCGCCATCCTCGTTTACGGGTCGCTGGTGCTGACCGGCTTTTTCTTCGGCATCGTGACCGGGTACGCCCCGTCCGCCCGCCCCGAGCCGAGGCCGGCCCCGGTGGCCAGAAAGGAACCGGAACCGGTCCGCCCGACCCCGAAGCCGTCGCCCAGGATCACCCCCAGCTCCGAGCCGAAGCCCGAGCCGAAGCCCGAGCCGTCGGCCGAGCCGGAGCCGGAACCGAAGCCCGAGCCGAAGGCCGATACGCGGCCGAAGCCCGAGCCGGAGCCGGAACCCAAGCCCGAGCCGAAGCCCGAACTGAAGGTCGACCCGAAGGTCGAGCCGAAGAAGATCGACACGCCGCCCAAGAAGGACGACACGGTCGCCGTCAAGGCGGTGTCGTTCGAGAGGGACGTGAAGCCGATCCTGCGGACCTACTGCTTCAACTGCCACGGGGCCGCCGGCAAACCGAAGGGCGACGTGGACCTGACCTCACTGGCGGCGATCTTCGACCCGAAGAACCCCAAGACCGTCGAGCCGGGCGACCCGAAGAGGAGCGCGCTGCTGCTGACGATCGAGGACATGTCGATGCCACCGCAGGGGCCGCGGCCCGGCAAGGGCGAGACCGAGATCATCCGCAACTGGATCTTGTCCGGGGCCAAGCCGTGAGCCGCCGGCCTGTCGTGTCGGGGTCAGCCCGGACCTCTGATCCGCCGCCCCTTGAACCCCTTAGGTGTTAGGGGTTACAGGCCCCTTGTCGCGGGGCGGTTCGTGGGTTGACGTGGGTTGACGCGGTCGGCGGGAAGCGGTTAGGCTTCGCAGGTGTTGCGCCCGGGTCGCCTCCCCTCGGCTCACGGATGGGCCGCCATGAGCATTTACCGCCTCGAAGTGTCCGACCGCCCGGTCCTGGCAAGTCCGGTCGCGGTGGTCTGGGAAGAGACCGCCTGCACGCTCTGTGGGCGGGACCAGGCCGAGCTGATCGCCGAGGCGGCCGACCCGCTTCCCCCCGAAGGGGGCGGCCTTCGCTTCGCCCTGGTGCGGTGCCGGCACTGCGGGCTGACCTACACCAACCCGCGCCCGTCTCCCGAATCGATCAGCCGCTTCTACCCGAGTGACTACTCCCCCCACCAGAGGCGACCGGCAGCCCGGCGGCGGCGGGTGCGGCCGTGGCTCTGGCACCGCCTGTTCGGTCGCCCGTGTCCGGAACGCCGTGGGTACATCCGGGGCATGAAACCGGGCCGGTTGCTCGATGTCGGCTGCGGCGGCGGCAGCTACCTGAAGCGGATGGCCGACCTCGGCTGGGCCGTGACCGGACTCGATCCGGCCGCGGGTGTCGTGCAGGCCGTCCGCGATTCGGTCGGCTGCGAGGTCTTCGTCGGCACCTTGCCCCACCCGGACCTCCGACCGGGGACGTTCGACCTGGTCACGCTCTGGCAGGTGCTGGAACACGTCCACGAGCCGCTCGCGACCCTGCGGGAGGTCCGCCGCCTGCTGGTACCGGGGGGGCGGGTCGTCGTCGCGGTCCCGAACTTCGCGAGCCTGCCGGCGAAGTGGTTCGGTCCCCACTGGTTCGGCCTGGACCTGCCCCGCCACCTCACGCACTTCACCCCGGCCACGCTCCGCGACACCCTGCGGGCGGCCGGCTTTCTCGTCGAGTCCCTGCGCGGCTTGGTCCACGGCGACTGGCTCCGGAAAAGCGCCGCCCGGAAGCTGCGTTCCGGCCAGGGGGGGGTGGCGAGCCGCTTGCTCCGCTGGAAGCCGGCCGCGCGGGCCGTGGCCTGGGCGTGCTACGCCCTCGGTCGGGCCGAAGCCCTCGTGGCGGTCGCCAGACGGCCGGCGTGAACCCGGCTCACCGGTCATTCGCCCGGTCCTCGTCCGCCATGCCTGTCGGACCGGTCACTTCCTCTCCCAGAAGATCGCCTGGTCGATCACCTTCTCGAACCAGCTCGGCTCGGGGACGACCACGACCCCGGCCTGGACCACCTCGCGCCAGGCCTGGGGGTCGGGCGGTAGGCGCTTGCCCGTGAGCCGGACCAACCCCTCGTGCGCCCGACCGATGGCGGCGGTGTCCTTCGATGCGGCCTGGTTCTGGAGGACCTGGGCGAGGGCGACGACGGCCTCGGGTTGTCGGCAGCGGGCCAGCCCGCGGATGGCGGCGAGGCGGACGTCGCGATCCTCGTGGCCCTCGGCGACGGTATCGGGGTCGGAGCCGCCGGCCACCGTCGCCAGGAATTTGGCGGCCTCGGGTCGGTTCGTGTTCCCGAGCGATTCGGCCGCCCGGCAGCGGATCGCCCGGACCCACTCCGGGGGGAAGCCGGTCGGGCCGGTGATCGGGAAGCGGTCGGTCAGCCCCGAGTTGGAGGCTCGTCCGGCGCGACCGCCGGCCGGGATGACGCCGGGTTCGGGGACCGGACGGGTCGCCGGTTCGCCCTCCCGGCGGCCGTGGGCGCTCTGGTAGGCGGCGATCAGGATGCCGGTGGCGCGGGGATCGGTGAAGCGGCCCAGGGCGGTGATCGCCTCCATCCGCAGGACGGGGCTGGGGTCGGTCGTGGCGGCGCGGGCGAGCACGTCGAGGATCGCCTCCTGGTCGTCCGCTGTACCTCCGTTCCGCAGCGGCTCCTTGAGGCGGCGCAGGGCGGCGGCCTGCTCGTCCGGGTCACGGGGCGGGTCGGACCGCAGGACGACGACCGGATCCTCCGGGGCGAGCAGGTTCCAGGTCGTCTGGAACGGGTGTTCGCGGAAGCGACGGCTGGTGAGCGTGTCCCATGTCGCGGCGCAACCGGTCGGCACCAGCACGGCCAAGGCGAGTGCGGCGGTCGGAAGTAGTCGGCTTCGGCTCGGCACGGGCCCGCCCTCCGGGTTCCCGCGACAGCGGCCGGTCACGGCCGTCGCGGGGCGACGCTGCTTCGGGTATCGCAGCGGCGGGGATAGCGGGATCGTTACGGCAGATCAACGCGAAGTTCGGGCACGAGCCGGCGACTCGGCGGGGACGGAGGGGGGGCGGGCCGGGGACGGCGGGGACGGGCCGTCTGGCGGGGGTGGGCCGAGCGGGGGGGCGGTTCGTCGCCTGGCCCGCGGCCGTTCACCACCGCTGGGTCAGGGCCGTTTCCTTGTCCGGGAAGATGCGGAAGCTGTACAGGGACTGCATCTGCTGCATCATGCTGTTGAGTTCGGGCTTGAGCCGGCACATCGCCAGGGTACTACCGAAGCGGCGGAGCCACTGCACCAGTTCGGCCAGTATTTCGGCGGCGGCCGTCGACATGCGGCGCACGTTCTTGAAGTCGAGGAGCACCCGCAGGTTGGGGTGGTTCAGGTTCTCGTGCAGTTCCTTCCTGAGGTGCACGAGTTCGGCGTCGTCGACGAGGTAGACGTCCTGGATGCGGACCAGGGTCACGCCGCCCTCCTGGGAGATCCGCAGGCGGCCCCGGAGAACGCCCTTCTGGGCGTTGAGCCGGCTGATGATGGCGCTGGCGACCGAGGCGGCGTCCTCCCGGTCGTAGGCGGCCTTGTTCACCGCCTCCAGCTCCTCCAGGGCCGAGACCTTCGGTCCGGTGTCCTCGTCGAGTTGCTTCAAGGCCCACTCTTCCAGGTCCCGTTGGTTGAGTTGCTTCTCCTGGAAGTTGACGCGGAACTCGAGCGGGCCGACCGTCACCGTGTCGCCCTTGTGCAGCGGCCACTCCTCGCTGGGGGGCATGACCTCGCCGTTGACCATCGTCGCCTTGCCGCTGCCCAGGTCGCGGAGGAAGACCTTGCGGTCCCGGACCGTGAAGGCGCAGTGCTGCTCGGCGATGTCCGGGTGCACGGCCCGCAGTTGACACATCTTGGCCGAGCCGATCAGGAACAGGTCGACGTCGATCGGGATCGGCATGCCGCGTTTCTTGCCCTTGGCCACGATCAGGACGAATTTCATGTGGTGCCCCCCGGAACGGCCACTGGTATGAGCAGAGGAGCTATAAGGTCGGTTCGATGTGGGCGCGAGTCTTGAAGGAAATGTTAGTTTCCCGACCGTGACGACGCAAGGCGGTCGGCGGCAACCGCATCGGCACGCCGGATTGCGTCGGACCGGTCGTAGTGGTAAGGTACGGTGATCCAGAAGCGTCGGGTTCTTTTTCCCCTCATTCAAACTTGCCATTCTTGGTATGTCATTCAATTTCGACGCCACGGGGATCGGTCAACTGGCACTGCGGCTGGGTCTGGTTACCGAGAGCCAAGTCCGCGAGTGTCTGGAGGAGCTGGAAGATCGCAAGGCCCCCGGTCAGGAATTGGTTCGGCTCCTGGAGCGGAAGCGCTACCTGTCCTCCTGGCAGGGATCGAAACTGCTCAAGGGGGACATGGACGGGTACTTTCTGGGCGGTTACCGGCTGCTGTACAAGATCGCCTCGGGGAGTTTCGGCCGGGTCTACCGCGGCGACGACCCGCGGACCGGCCAGGTCGTGGCGGTGAAGGTACTTCGGAACAAGTGGACGCTGGACAAGCAGAAGATCGACCTGTTCCTCCGCGAGGGCCGGGTCGGCATGACGATCCGGCACCCGAACATCGTCTCGGTCCTGGCCGTCAACCAGGACGCCACGACCGGGCAGTACTTCATCGTCATGGAGTTCGTGGAGGGCGGCAACCTGCGGGACATCCTGATCGGCCAGAAGAAGCTCCCGCCGGAGCTGGCCCTGCGGTACATCGAGGAGTGCGGCCAGGGTCTGGCCTATGCCTACTCCCGCGGCCTGACCCACCGCGACATCAAGCCGACCAACATCCTCATCGACGCCAACAGCGGTCAGGCCAAGCTCGTCGACTTCGGGCTGGCCGAGATCAGCACCGGCTCGAGCGTCTACCTGCAACGGCAGGAGGACCGGGACGAAGAGGTGGCGGTCGACCGCACGGTCGATTACGCGGGGCTGGAGCGGGCCACCAACCAGAAGCCCGGCGACGTGCGGAGCGACATCTACTTCCTGGGGGCGGTGCTGTACGAGTGTGTGACCGGCAGCCCGGTCATGCCGATGACCAAGGACCGGCACGCCCGCATGCAGGCCCGTCGCTATCAGGAGGTGGAAGACACCTTGCAGAAGAACGGCCCGGCTTTGGGGATACCCCCGCCGCTGATGACCGTGCTGGGCAAGATGCTGGCCTTCGAGCCGTCCCGCCGTTATCAGACCCCCCAGGAGATGGTGGAAGCCCTGTCCGAGTGCCGTTTCGCCCTGACCACCGGCACGCCGCCGGGCAAGGCCCCGCCCGCCTCGCGCATCCCCGGCGGCCCCAAGACGCTGTGTGTGATCGAGGCCAATCCCAAGTTGCAGGAGGCGTTCCGCGGGCTGAACAAGAAAGGCTACCGGGTCCTGCTGTCGGTCGATCCGGGCCAGGCGGTCCGTCAGTACCAGACGAAGCCTTACCACGCCCTGATCGTGGACTGCGGCACGGTCGGTCAGGACGGGGTGGAGGCCTACAACCGGGTCCTGAAGCAGTCGGACGCGGCCAACCTGGACGTGGCGGCGGTGGCGATCCTGAACGAGGACCAGCAGGGGCTGCGGAGCCAGGCGACGGTACACCCCCGCGGGGCGGTGCTGGTGCGGCCGGTGGGGCTGAAGCAGGTCCTGCACAAGATCCGGGAGCTGGTGCCCGAACTGGTGCCCGACGCGGTCGGGGAGTGAGCCGGGGGCGTCGGCCCGGCCGGTCACGACGCCATGGCCGCCTTCATCTCGCGCACGGCCCGCTCCATGCCGACCAGCACGGCCCGCGACACGATGCTGTGGCCGATGTTCAGTTCCTCGACGCCGCTGATGCGGACGATCGGCCGCACGTTCCAGTAGTTCAGGCCGTGACCCATGTGGACGTGCAGGCCGAGCCGCACGGCCTGCGAGGCGGCGGCCCGCAGCTTCTCCAGTTCGCGCTCGATCGCGGCCGCCCCGACCGCCTCCGAGTAGCTCGCCGTCTGCAGTTCGACGGCATCGGCCCCCAGGCGGTGGCAGGCGTCGATCTGGGCCGGCTCCGGGTCGATGAACAGCGACACGCGGATGCCGGCGGCCTTGAGCCGGTCCACGGCCGACCGCACCGTCGCCTCGTGGGCGATCACGTCAAGCCCGCCCTCGGTCGTCAGCTCCTGCCGCTTCTCGGGCACCAGGGTCGCCTCGTCCGGCCTCACCCTAAGGGCGAAGGCGACGATCTCCTCGGAGGTGGCCATTTCCAGGTTCAGCCGGGCCGTGACCGTCTCACGCAGCAGCAGCACGTCGCGGTCCTGGATGTGCCGCCGGTCCTCGCGGAGGTGGACGGTGATGCCGTCGGCCCCGCCGAGGACGGCCAGGACGGCGGCGGCTACCGGGTCGGGTTCCTTCGCCCGCCGGGCCTGCCGCACCGTCGCCACATGATCGACATTCACACCGAGTCGGATCATCTCCCGTCCGGGTCTGGGGGGGTTAAGATCGGGGCTCCTTCGGGTTCACGCCCTGCCGGTCTCTGCCCTGCCGGTTCAGGCCCAGGTCGCTCCGCAGGTCCGCGTCCGTCGTGCCGGGTCACGCCCTGCCGGTCTCTGCCTTGCCGGTCCAGGCTCTTGACGCTCGCCGGGGGCCTGGGCCGGTTTCACTGGCCGTAGCGGGCCAGGTAGTCGAGGACCTCGCGGTAGCGGGCCATCTCCCGGGTGAGGACCTTGTAGCCCAGCACGCCCAGGACCAGGGCCAGGGCACGCTCCAGCACCGGGCTGAAGAACGTGATACTGACCCACACCGAGAAGAAGAAGTAGTTGAACACGAGCAGCAGCACGATGCCCGGCAGGGCGATCTGCATGGTACGGCTGATGCGGTACCGCGGGTCGAAGTACATCTGCAGGATGAGCCGCAGTTCGCTGCCGATCTGGGGGAGAAGCCAGCGGCGACGGAGCGGCTCGGCCGGGGTCGGCTCGGGCGAGCGGAGGACGGCCCCACCCGGCGGGGGCGGCGGGCCCGGGGCGGCATCGACGACCAGCACCCGCTCGCCGACCGCGGGCCGGGTCTCGGCCAGCGTGGCCAGCTTGGCGATCACCCGCTCGACCAGGACGTCGGTGTCCGGTTCGTTGCCCTCCACCAGCAAGGCCTCGAGCTTGCGCAACCGTTCCTCGAGTTCGGCTACCGACGGCGGGGACGGCTCGGTCGTGAGTTCGCTCATGCCCGTTCCTCGGGACGTTGTTCCCGTGATCAAGTTAACGCGATCCGAGAACGAGGGACAAGGTGGGAATCGCTCGGCTGGGTCGAGCGACCTGGCGCTGTCTGGCGTCGGGGCGTGCCGGGACAGACCGTTGCCCGGTATCTAGCCACTCGGAATCGGCCGGACCGCCCGGTACAATCGCCGGTACGATCGCCGGTACGATCGGAAGCCGCCCAGCCCCGCTTGCCCCCGAGGAGCCGCGATGAGCCAAGACGCCAACGACGTGGTGAAGGTCTTCTCTGGCACGCTACTGGAGGCCGAACTCTACCAGAACGTGTTGAACGAGGCCGGGATCGAGAACAAGCTGGTCGGCGGCGAGCTGACGGCCGGGTTCGGATCGGCGATCCCGGGATCGGTCGAGTTGTGGGTCCACCAGCGGGACCTGGAGAAGGCGACGGCGGCGATCCGGCGGTACGAAGAGAACCCCCGGGAGCCGGCCCCGAAATTCCCCCCGCCCCCGCGAGACCCCAAGCCCTAGCCGTGTGGAAAAATCCGGTCACCGGCCTTGTGGCACCGCCGGCCGACCCGTCTGGCCCTGTCGGGCCGGTCTGGCCATGTCGGCGACTGCCGCGGTGCTCGCCACGGTCCGTTTCCCGGGAAGCGAACCCCGGCGGTGATTACTTCAGGGCGTCCTTGAGCGACTTCACCGGCCGGAGCTTGACCTGGTTGTAGGCCGGCTTGTCCTTGGTGATGTACTCCGCACCGGTGAGGCGGTTGATCTTCTTCTCGCCGCCCTTGACCGCTTCCTTACGGGTCACGGTCACCCGGCAGATACCGGGCAGGACGAACTTGCCTGCCCCCTTCGCGCCGACCTGATCGATGATCGTCTCGACCAGGGTGGCCAGGACCGTGTCGGCCTGCTTCTTGGTGATGCCGGCCTTCTCGGCCAGGTGGGCGAGCAAGGCGGACTTGGTCATCGGCTTCTTGGCGGCGGGTTTCTTGGCCGGCTTCGAGGCCTTCGCCATGACGAACTACTCCCAGTGTGGTTGAGGTAGGGGGTAAATGATCGGGGTCGGCCGGATTCTCCCAGGGGTCGCGTCGGACACGGCCGCAAGTCCCTTGAAATCTCCAGCATTTTTCACCCGCGCGACCCCAGGTCAAGCCATTTCTCCCGGAAATTCCAGGGTCCTGGCCCGCACACTCGGAACGTCCTGTAACCTTTCGACCCGGCCGAAGCCGGCGGGTCGTAGCGGGGTTGGGGATCGGCGACGGCGGGGAGCCGACCGCCTCGACGTGCCCGGGGTGAGCGACGGCCGGTGGCCGTGATCGGCCCGGCGTGGGGGTGCGTCGGCCCCCCGGGTTGTCAGGGGGGCAGGAGGGGTATGACGATGCGGGCGGGGCCGGGGGCCTAGCCGCCGCCCTGGCCGGGGGGAGTGGTCCGGGGGCCGTGGCCCGGGGGCGGGTCCGGCTCGGCCCCGCCGCCGCCGCTCAGGGGAGCAGCTTGTGGCTGCGCGACTTCACGACCTGCCCGAGCAGGGCGATGAACTCGGGCACCGGCCTAGCCCCGAGGTCCTCCCCGCTGCGCAGCCGCACCGCCACGGTCCGGGCGGCCAGTTCCTTGTCGCCGATCACGAGGATATAAGGGACCTTCTGCAACTGGGCGTCGCGGATCTTGGCCTGCATGCGGCCACCGCTCAGGTCCGCCGTCACCCGGTAGTCGAGATCGGTCAGCTCGTCGGCCAGCCGGCGGGCGAAGTCGAAGTGCCGGTCGGCGATCGGCACGATCGCCACCTGGACCGGGGCCAGCCAGACCGGGAAGGCCCCGGCGTACAACTCGATCAGGTACGCCATCATCCGCTCCATGGTGCTGATGACGCCGCGGTGGATCATGACCGGCCGCTTCGGCGTGTCGTCGGAATCCTTGTACTCCAGCTTGAACTGTTCCGGCAGGTGCTGGTCGAGCTGGATGGTGGACAGGGTCTCCTCGCGGCCCATCACGTCCTTCACCTGCACGTCGATCTTGGGGCCGTAGAAGGCGGCCTCGCCGTCGGCCTCGAAGAAGGGCAGGCCCGATTCCACCAGCGCCTCCCGCAGCGTGGCGATGCTACTGGCCCACATCTGCGGGTTGTCGACGTACTTTTGCTTGTCGGCCGGGTCGTGCTTCGAGAGCCGGAACCGGTACTCGGTGATGCCCAGGTCGGCGTAGGCCTTCTTCATCAGGGCCAGCACGCCGGCGATCTCCTCCTTGATCTGGTCCGGGCGGACGAACAGGTGCGCGTCGTTGAGCGTCATGCAGCGGACCCGGCTCAGCCCGCCGACCACCCCCGACCGCTCGAAGCGGTACATCGTGCCCAGCTCGGCGATCCGCACCGGCAGGTCCCGGTAGCTCCGCGGCTTGCTCTTATACACCTGGATGTGGTGCGGGCAGCACATCGGCCGCAGCACCAGGTCTTCCTCCCCGTTCTCGCCCAGGGCCATCGGCGGGAACATGCCGTCCTGGTAATGCTCCCAGTGCCCGGACTGGATGTACAACTCCTTCTTGGCCAGGTCCGGCGTGTAGACGTGCTGGTAGCCCCCCTTCCGCTCGTACTCGGTGATGAAGCCCTCCAGCAGGCGGCGGACCGTCGCCCCCTTGGGCAGAAGCATCGGGAAGCCCGACCCGAAGATCGGCTCGTTGGCGAACAGCTCCAACTCGCGGCCAAGCTTGCGGTGGTCCCGCTTCGCCGCCTCCTCCAGGCGGTCCAGGTGCGCCTGCAGGTCGGCGGCACTGGCCCAGGCGGTGGCGTGGAACCGCTTGAGCATCTTGTTGTCGCTCTTGCCCCGCCAGTACGACCCGGTCACCTGGGTGATCTTGAACCCCTCGGGGTCCAGCTCCCCGGTCGTCTCCACGTGCGGCCCGCGGCACAGGTCGATGAACGTGTCCTGCTGGTAAACCGTGATCCTCGACGGACCGCTCGACGGGTTGCCGTACTCGTCCTGGCCGCCCCGCGCCAGCCCCTCGATCAGCTCCAGCTTGTACGGGTTGTCCCTGAAGATCGCCCGGGCCTCCTCGACGCTCACCTCGCGCACCCGGAACGGGTGCCGGCCCGCGATGATCTGCCGCATCCGCCCGCTGATCCAGTTCAGGTCCTCCTCGCTCGGGTTCTCGTCCAGGTCGAAGTCGTAATAGAACCCGAACTCCACGGGCGGGCCGATCGTCGGCTTGGCCGCCGGGAACCGCTCCACCACCGCCTGGGCCAGCACGTGGGCGAGCGAGTGGCGGAGCTTGTATAACCCCGGGTCGTAATCCTTCGGAATGTACTTCTCCCCGGCGGCTCTGAGTTCGGCTTCGCTGGCCATAGCTGAGGTCCTGAGATCCTTCGGGCGACGCCCCGGGCACGCCGCGGCCTACCGCACCGGCCCACCGGAACGTCCCCGGCATGTTACGGGACGGTCGGACCTTCGGCACGGCGACCGCCCGGCCTCCCGGCCGTGGCAACGGGGGTCGGCTCGCCACGGGGCTCACATCGGCGAACAACAAAACAACAGGCGGCCGACGCATCCAGGCCGGTGCCAAGTCACGGCGGGGTTGGCGGGCTACACAACGACGGGCCTGACGACGACGGCGGGGACGGGAGTGGAGCGGAAGAGATTCGAACTCTCGACCTCTGCAGTGCGATTGCAGCGCTCTACCAACTGAGCTACCGCCCCGTTCGTGTGTTCACCATCATAGGGCCACACCGACCCGCAGCAAGGGCAAGTTATCCCGGCCAGCCGTCCCGTTAACGGGAGGGACACTCGGCCAGAGGCCCCGGTTCGTCGTGGCGTTCCGCCGGGCTGCTCGGCCGTCCCGGTCCGTCGTGGCGGTCCGCCGGGCCACGACCGGCTCACAACGCCGGGAGACCACCAAGTCGGCAAAGTCTTGAGAACGTGGCGGTCGTCTGCTATACTGTACGTCCCGCCACGAATTGCACCCTGAGGAGCCGGCCCGCATGAACCTGGAGGACAAGGAGTGGGGCGTCATCATCGGTATCCTGGGCATCCTGGGTGCCGTCGCCACACTCGTAGGCAAGCTGGTGTGGAACTTCGTCAAGCACAAGGACGAGGTCATCGACGACCTGCGTCGGGATAACCAGCGCCTGCAGGCGGAGCGGGACGGGGCCCGGGCGGAGCGGGACGCCGCCTTCCGGGAGCGGGACGCCGCCCTGACCCAGAAGGTCGCCGGGGAGGCCCGGCTGGAGACGGTGACGAGCGAGCGGGACCGCCTGAAGGCCGACGCCCAGAAGTATGTGGCCGCCGCTCGGACCGAGGCCGAGAAGCGGGCCGCCGCCGAGAAGCGGGCCAGCGAGGCCGATCAGAAGCTGGCCGACGCCCAGAAGCGATTGGCCGAGGCCGAAGGCGAGCGGGACCGGCTCCGCGACGAACTGGTCAACGCCCGCAAGTCCGGCGGGGAACTCGCCACACGCCTGCAGGACCTGGAACGCCGCCTGGCCGCCGAGATCGCCCGCCGCGAACGCGCCGAAGGCGAGACCGCCGACGCCCGGGCCGAGGGCACGCGGCTCCGCGGCGAACTCGAGGACGAACGCCTCCGCCGCACCGAGGCCGAACGCGACGCCGACGCCACCCGACAACTCCTCGCCTCCCTCCGCGAACACTCCAATAACCTGGAAACCCAGCTCCGCCAGTACGAGGAGCAGATCAACGGCATCGCCCGCCAGGACGGCCGCGTCTGGGAAAAGCCGATCCCCGATTCCGTGCCCCCCTTCGTGCCGCTGGCCAGACGGGCCTCCGACAACAAACCCGGCACCCCGGTCATCTCCCTCCTCAACCTCAAGGGCGGCGTCGGCAAAACTACCATCACCGCCAACCTCGCCGGCTACCTCGACAAACACCTCGAGAAACGCGTCCTGCTCATCGACCTCGACCACCAACGCTCCCTTTCCCAGATGTTGTTGTCGAACTCCGAACGCATCCTCGCCGCCAAGCTGCACACCGTGCAGCGATTCCTGGGAGACCCCGACAGGGACGGAAACATCCTCTTCGACTGCTCGCACCCGGTCCCGGGGCTGCCCAAGTGCCGGATCGTCACCAACGCCAGCCCCGACGATGGCAACGCGCCGAGCCTCGACGACGTGGAAATGCGACTGATGAGCGAATGGCTGGTGAGGCCCGGCCTCACCGACGTGCGCTTCCTCCTGCGTGAGGCCGTGCAGTCCGAAACCATCCGCGAACAGTTCGACTACGTCCTCATCGACTGCCCGCCGCGACTCACCACCGCCTGCATCAACGCCCTGACGGCCAGCGACTTCCTGCTCATCCCCTGCCAGACCGAGGCGGTATCCTTGGGTTCGCTCGAACACGCCTTCCAACGACTCGTGCCCCTGCGGAACTGCAAGCTCCTGAGTCACTTGAAGATTCTCGGCGTCGTGGCGAACATGGTGCCCCCGACGGGACTGGCGGACGAATCACCGGAACGCGTCGCTTTGAATGATGCGAAGCGAGCCGCCAAAAAGTGGTGGGGCAGTCCGGTCTACTTCTTCAAAACACTCCTACGCCGGGACGAGAACCACAGCAAGGCGAGTCGATATCTCGAGGCTAATGAACCATTGAAGCTCGGTATTGACTACAAGGCCATCCGCGAAGACATCACGGAGTTGGCCAACGAACTCTTGGACAGGATCAAGTATGAAAGCCGCGACACTGCAACAGTTCCTGCGTGAGCTGGCCGGCCCGCTTGGCGTCCTCGGGTTACCCGCCGCGGCGGTCACACCACTGGACGCCTGCGCCCGGGCCTTGGAGCCGTTCCGCGATCTGGACCTAACGACCCTGGCCGACTTCCTCCGCCGGGCCGACGAGGCCCGCCGCACCGGGGCCGTCCCCCTGGTCGAGGTTCCTGCCCTTGCCCCGCTCGGGAAGCTGGCCCGCTCCCTGGCGGAAGACGTGCTGGCCCTGGAATCGGCCAGGGGCGGGGACGAAACGGCGGTCGAGGAGCGGGTCAACCGGCAGCGGTCCGAACTGGCAGCCGCCCTGACGACGCTCGGCCAGAAGTTCGGCCTGACCGTGACGAGCAAGGAAACCCCGAACTGGGCCGGACTGGTGCGGGCGCGGAAGCGGCTGGAGGAACTGAAGTCCCGCGTCACCGGCCCGGAGGCGTACCGCGAGCCGGCCGTCACCGAAGGGATTCAGGCACTCGTCGCCCTGGGTGATCCCGTGCTCAAGGCGCTGGCCGTCGAGAAGGGCCTGACCGGGTCCCGCGGCAAGGGGGAAAAGCTCGCTCAGGAGATCGTCGCCCACGTCACGGGCCACCGCCCGCCGGGGGCCAAAGCCCCCAAGCCTGCCAAGCCCGGTCCCGACCCCTCCGAACTGATCCGCGTCCTCAAGGAGAAGGTGCAGCAGGTGGACGCCGACCCTTACGCCGTTTCGGACGCCGAAGTCGACGAACTGATGGGACGGTACAAGGCGTTCAAGCTGCCCGAAAAGAAGCAAATCGTCAGAGAGGTGCTCGGGGTGAATCCGCGGGACGGCAACGACGGTTTGCTCAGGCTCAAGACGGCGCTCATCGGTGTGCGGGAACGGATCGAGAGCCAGAAGGCGTGACGCCGCACGGCGCGGCCGTGGTACCCGGGGAGCCGTCGCTGACGCCGCGAGTGGTGAGCCGTCGCTGACGCTTCCGGCTCGTGGGGCGACGCTTCCGGCTCGTGGGGTGACGCTTCCGGCTCGTGGGCTGCCGTTCAGAGCAGCTTATCGATGGGGTGGACGCCGCCGGGCAGGATCGGGGCCGGGCGGTTGCTCACGTCGTAGACCATGTCGTGCGGGTCGATGCCGAGGTGGCGATAGACCGTGGCCAGCACGCTGGGGTAGAAGATCGGCTCGTCCTTGACCTCGGCGGCCGCCGAGTCGGTACTGCCGATGACCTGACCGGTCCGCAGGCCGCCGCCGGCGAGCAGGGCGGAGTTGACGCGGGCCCAGTGGTCGCGTCCGGCGTCCTTGTTGATCTTGGGGGTGCGGCCGAACTCGCCCCAGACCACCAGCAACACGTCTTGGTCCCGGCCGCGGGCGTAGAGGTCCTCCACCAGGGCCGAGATGCCGGCGTCGAAGAGCGGCAGGTGCTTCCTGAGGTACGAGAAGTTCTGGCCGTGCGTGTCCCAGAAGCCGTAGGCGACGGTGACGACGCGGCAGCCGGCCTCGACCAGGCGGCGGGCCATCAGGAGTTGGTCGTTCCACTGCGGGCCGCCGTCGCCCAGGTGCTTGGGGGAGCCTCGGCCGTAGCGCTCGCGGGTGCGGTCCGATTCCTTGGTCACGTCCAGGGCCTCGACCAGCTTGCTGGAGGTCAGCACGTCGAAGGCGCGGTCGTGGAAGGTGTCGGCGGGGACGGCGTCGGTGCGGCCGGCGGCCCGGCGGAAGGCGTCGAGGCTCTCCAGCAGGGCCTTGCGGTCGCGGAGTTGCTCGGGGGTGACGGCCAGGTTCCGCATGACGGCGATCTCGTCGCCATCGACCCGGACGGCGGCGGCCCCGCGGCCGAGCAGGCCCGGGCCGGGCGAGTTGTACGGCTTGTGCTGCATCGTCGGGGACAGGTCGACGAAGGCCGGGATCACCGGGTCGGTCGGCCCCAGCACGCGGGCGACGACGCTGCCGAAGTGCGGCCGGTTCTCCCGCTTCGCCACGTCCATCGTCGTCCCGGTCATGCTCTGGAAGCTGCTGTGCTCGTCCCGCTGGCCGACGAGCGAGCGGATGACGACGAGCTTGTCCGTGCAGCGGGCCAGCCGCGGCAGGTGTTCGCCGAACTGCACGCCGGCGACGTTCGTGGCGATCGGGCGGAACTCGCCGCGGACCTCGGCCGGGGCGTTCGGCTTCAGGTCGAAGGTGTCCTGGTGGGCCAGGCCGCCGGTCAGGTACACCATGATGACCGACTTGTGGCCCTTCCGGCCGGCCCTGGCCTCGGCCCGCAGCAGTCCGGGCAGGGTCAGGCCGCCGATCGCTAGCGAACCGACCTGCAAGAAAGACCGACGCGACACGCCGTCGCAGAGCCGGGCACGGGGGCCGAGGATGGTGAGCATGGCAGGTTCCAGACGGAGGTGGTGAGCGTTGGGAGGGTGGGTTGGGGTCGGTGGGCCGGTCGGGCGTTAATCGACCGAAATCCAGTATACCACCCCCTTCGGACCGCGTGCAATAACTCAGACCGGGTCGGGGGTCAGGTCCGAATCCGCAGGCGCGGCGGGTGAAAAAGCGGCCCGCACGGGTTTGCGATTCCGGGCGGGCCATGGTGGGTAGGGGTGTGCCGCGGTGTGCTGCGGTGTGCCATGCCGTGGCAGGGCGGGGCCGGCGGGTGGCTGCCCCGTGCCGTGTGCCCCGTGCCGTGTGCCCCGTGCCGGTGTCAGGGGCCGCGGGTCGGCCGGGCCGGGGAACGGGGAGCGGCGTCGGTCACTCGAGGAGCAGGGTCGGCTCCCATCCGACCCGTTCGGCGTTGGCCTTGAGCTTTTCCAGGGCACGGTTCTGGATCTGGCGGACCCGTTCTTTGCTGATCCGCAGCAGGTGGCCGATCTGCCGGAGGCTGTGGGTACCGTGGCCGGTCAGGCCGAACCGCAGGTCGAGGACCTTGCGTTCGCGGGGCCGCAGGTTCTCCATGAGGAAGCTGAGGGCTTCCTGGCGTTCGTTGTTCTCCTGGGCCACCAGCGAGCCGGTGTCGGGCATGGCCTCGGTGAGCTTGAAGTCGCTGTCGTCGTCGAGGACGGCGTTGAGGCTGACGGGGGTGCGGGTGGCGGTCTGGAGGTGGGTGAGGTGTTCGAGGCTGCTGCCGGTGCGGCTGGCCAGTTCCTGCGGGCTGGGCAGGTGCTTGCCGCCGTGGGCCAGGGCCTCGGATTCCTGCTGCAAGAGGCCGAGTTCCTGGAGGTGGTGCGGCGACAGGCTGACCAGGTGGCTCTGGCGGGCGACGGCGATCTGCAGGGTCTGCCGGATCCACCAGGTGGCGTAGGTGGCCAGGCGGGTGCCGTGGCTCACGTCGAAGCGGTCGATGGCCTGCATGAGTCCACAGACGGCCTCCTGCAGCAGGTCGGAGTAGGCGAGGCTGTGGTGACGGAACCGCTTGGCGACGTGGGCGGCGAGGCGGATGTTGGCGCTGGCCAGGCGGTGCTTGAAGTGGACGTAGCGGTCGCGGAGGCGGCGGACGGCCATGACCTGGCACCGCTCCTCGGTGCAGTGCTCGCGGATGAATTGGGCCATCGGCCAGGGTTCCAGCGGCGGCCGACTGGCCCGCAACTCGTTCGGGAAGTGGCGGAGCAACACCCGCACCAGTTCGCTCTTGCAGTCCCAGAAGCTGGTGAGCAGCTCCCGTTCTTCTTCCGGCGTGAGCAAATCGGACGAAAAGGTCGTCAACGCGGACTCAGCGACTCGGGCCGACTGTCCTGAACGCTTACGCCTGGCGGTTTTCATGGCGGCCTTTCTCGGCGGTCTGAAAGGGGTTTCGGGTTCCTGGGAGGTTACCGGGCTGGCCCACGGGGTCTTACACCTCGCCTGCGCGGGCGAGGTGTGGCTCCTGGGCCGAGAGCGAGGCCGACGGCCGACCCCCCTCTCTCTCCGGAGCGAACCCCCTGGGCTTACCACCCGCTCGAGCGGCTAGGGCTGGAGCGGCTGGGGTGGGGTTGCACGCGGGGAAAAAAAACCCCCGACTCAACTGAGAGTCAAACGTTCGGCGGTCTTCGTCGGAGCGTCGTAAAGGAGGAGGGAACCCGGATCACGCCGGCACGCGGTTCGGAAGGTCAGATCACGTTCCGGTTCGTCGGCGGCGTCGGGGGTCGTCACTCTCGGTCATAGGTCGCGGCCGGAGCCTTGTCTTCGGTCGTCACGTTCGCTCTTGGGAGCGGGACGGCTGGTCCGAGTTTCTGCGCGTCTGTCCGAGTCGTTGCGAGTCCCCTGATTCTCGAACCCGTCAGTTACCCTTTTTTACCCTTCGACGTTCGGCGGTCCGTCGAGCGAGACCAACCCAGTCGAGCCGGCGGGGCGGCTCGAATCGCTCTGTGACCCCGGGGAATGCCCCCGTAGCAGCCCGATTGTAGATGATGTCGGTTCGGGAATCAAGCAGCAAGGTCCGTAAAACCCTCATTTTTGTCGTGGCATGAGTGTTATCGCCGTCCCGACCGGGCGACCGGCACAGTCGGTTGTCAATCCGGGAAGGCAAAACGGAATAGTATAAAGAGTCGTGTCCGCTCTCTCGTGAGTCCCGGTTCGAGTACCGGGGTCGTACCGTCGCATCACGTGTTAATCCGAGAACGGATCGCGGGGCGGGGTATCGGCCGTCGGCGGTCCCGGTTCGGGGACACCTCCCACCGTTCGTTCGCCTATGAACGTCACCCGATACAAATGTTCCGTCCTGGTCGTGGATGACGATTCGGGCATCCTGGCCCTTCTGGCGCAGCAACTCGGCGGGGATTTCGAGGTGATCACGGCCCGCACGGCCGGCGAGGCGCGGGACGTTCTGGCCCGCCGGTCGATCGACATGATCCTCGCCGATCTGAACCTGCCCGACGAGGGCGGCCTGTCGCTGCTCGACTGGGTGCGTCGCACCGCCCCGCGAACCTCGCGGATCCTGCTCACGGGGACGGCCCGGCTCGAGGATGCCGTCGACGCCATCAACCAGACGCAGGTTCACCGGCTCGTACTGAAGCCGTGGCGGTCGGAAGACCTGGTCCAGACGCTGCGGTCCGCCTCGCGGGCACTGCTCCTGGAGCGGAGCCACGAACAACTGCTCGACGAGTTGCGGAAGCTGAATCTGGAGCTGGAGCAACGGGTGGCCGACCGGACCCGCGAACTGCAGGCCGCCCTGATGCAGTTGCAGCAGAAGAACCAGATCCTGGAGAAGATGGCCCTGACCGACCCGCTCACGGGGTTGCCCAACCGTCGGGCCATCGACCTGATCGCCCGCAAGGAACTGTTGCGTCGGTCGCGGCAGCCGGCCCCGCTGGCTCTGGTCCTGATCGATGCCGACCACTTCAAGCAGATCAACACCGACCACCTCTATTCCGGCGGGGACCACGTCCTGGTCTGGTTGGCCGGGGTCTTGCAGAACTCGATCCGCCTGACCGACTCGCTCGGCCGCGTGGGCGGGGAGGAGTTCCTGGTCGTCGCCCCCGGGACGGACGCGGCCGGGGCCGCCGTACTGGGGGAGCGGCTGCGTTCGGCCGTCGAGGCCAGCCCGACCGTGTACAACGGTCAGTTGATCCGGGTGACGATCAGTCTGGGGGTCGCCGTCGCCGAGATCGACACGAGTCCCGGCTACGACCAGTTACGGGAGTGTGCCGCCGGGGCCTTGAAGGAGGCGAAGGAGACGGGCCGGAACCGGGTGGTGGTCCGGTCGTATCGGCCCCCCAGTGAGCCGAGCGCATAGAGGGGCGACAGCAGGGCGACCCGGCGGGCGGCGGTGGGCCGGTGCGCGGGTCGCCGCTCGGAGCCTGGCTTAGAGGCCGCCGCAGCGCAACGGTCAGCTCAGCTTCCAGTCGCCGCGGCGCTCGCGGCTGAGCATCTTGTTGGCCTCGGCGTCGTCGAAGCGGTAGGCCTTCGGGTCCCACTTCAGGTTCTTGCCGGTCCGCACGGCGATCGTGCCGATGTGGCAGACGATGACCGAGCCGGCCCCGACCTCGACGCCGCAGATCGGCGTTTCGCGGGACTTGACGCAGTCGAGGAAGTTGCCCATGTGGTCGGTCGGGCGGCTGGGGTACAGCTTCGGGGCTTCGGCGAGCGGGGCGAAGATCTCCTTGTTGGAGGCGAGGAGCAGGCCGCGGCTGACGAAGAGGGTGCCCTTGTCGCCCCGGACCAGCAGGCCGTTCTCGCCGCCGGAGATCGGCTTGGCCTCCTTGCCGGAGGCGTCCACGAGTCCCTTGGCCTCGCTACCGGCCCCGTGGCTGACCTCGACCGTCACGCCGGTGCCGTAGAGCAGGTTGACCTTGAAGGTGGGGTGGCAGTTGTAGCCGTCGTCCTTGTCGTAGGGTTTGCCGGCCTCCACGAACTGGACGGCGGTCGGCCCGCTGCCGTCCATGCCGAGCATCCACTGGGCGATGTCGATGTGGTGGGCCCCCCAGTCGGTCATCTTGCCGCCGCTGTACTCGTACCACCAGCGGAACTCGTAGTGGCAGTTGGTCTTGTTCCCGTCGAGGCGGAACGGCACCTTCGGGGTCGGCCCGAGCCACATGTCCCAGTCCAGTTCCTTGGGCGGGTCGACGGCCTTGATCGGTCCGCTCTGCGGGTTGCCGCCGATGCGGCACTCGATCTTCTGAATCTGGCCGAGGCGACCGGCGCGGACCAACTCGGTGGCGAGGCGGAAGCGGCCGGCCATCTCCGTGCGCTGCTGGCTGCCCGTCTGCAGCACCTGCTTGGTGTCGGCGACGGCCTTCTTGAGGGCCAGGGCCTCCTCGACGGTGAGGGTGAGCGGCTTCTCGCAGTACACGTCCTTGCCGGCCTTGAGGGCGGCGATGGCCATGATGGCGTGCCAGTGGTCCGGGGTGGCGATGATGACGGCGTCCACGTCCTTGCTCGTCACCAGGTCACGGAAGTCCTTGTAGCCCTTCACGTCGTAGCCGTCGGCCCTGTACTGCTTGACGGCATACTCGAGGTGCCGGCCGTCCACGTCGCAGACGGCGGTGAAGGTGACGTGCTTGAACTTCTTGGCCGCCCCGTACAGGGCGTTCGACCGCCGCGGGTTGGGGCCGACGCCGATCACGCCGATGTTCAGTTTCTCGTTGACGCCGGTGGGCTTGTTCTGCTCGGCGGCGCGGGCGGCGGAGCCGAACAGCTCTTCGGCGAACCAGGCGGGAAGGCCGGCGGCCGTCAAGGCGGCCACGGAACGGGTCATGAACCCACGTCGGGAGAGGTTACCGCGGTTCAACATGGTAGTGCCTTTCTGTCACGAGGGGGAGCGTGGAACCGACACGGTGCTTTAAGACGTGTATCATAAACGGGCGGGGCCGGAGTTCCACGCCCTAACTTCCGGTTTTCGCCGCCCTCGCCCCGACCTCGAACCGGACAGGGGAACCGGCATGGAACTCATGGATCGATTCTTCGGCAGGGGCCTGGCCGAGCCGGGCGGCCCGCCGGTGGCCAACGCGCGGCTGTCAAGCCCGCCGGCCTTTGCGGTGCTGTTCCCCGGCGAGCCGGCCCTCGACGCCGCCGCCCTGACCCGGGCCCTTCGCGACTACCACCCGGAACTGGCCGCCGCCACCGCCGAGCTACTGCCGGTTCCCGAGCCGGCCCGCGCCGGGTACGAGGCCCGGCACACCGTCCTGGGGCTGATCGGCTGGGGCCGACACGTCGTTAAACTCGTCAGCTTCCCGAACCCGATGCCGGCCGGGGTGGTGGAACGCTGCGTGCGACCGGCCCATTACGACCCGGAACTGAAGCAACAGGCCTACGACCACCGTGGGCACGTCCTGCTCTTCTACGCCGGCTACGACCCGGACCCGCTGGAACAGCACGTCGCCCTGGCCGTCGTCGCCGCCGTTCTGGCCCTCTTCGGCGGGGTCGTGGTGCTCAACGAGACGGGGGGCACGTCGGTCCCGGCCGCCGCCCTGCTGCCCCACGAGGAAGACAACGGCGACACCCTGGCCGCCCTGCGGGCCTTGCCGCTGCCGTTCCTCTACGTCGGCTTCGTGAAGCTGGAGGTCGAGGGGGAACCGGGCGTGTGGATGCGGACCTACGGCTGCCACGCCTTCCGCCTGACCGACCTGGCCTTCCGGGCCGAGGGGCACCACCAAGGGACCGCCACCTTCAACCTCTTCGCCAACATGCTCGCCTACCTGCGGGAGTCGACACGAACCTTCGCCCCGGGCGATACCGTGAACGTCGGCGCGGACTTGTTCCTGCGGCTGCGGGCCCGCACCCCGGACGAGTGGTTCCTGGACAGTCCGGGGGAGATACTGGTCGTCGAACCGATCCGCCCCGAGGAGGCCGACGCATGAGTCGCCCGCGTCGATCGCTGGTCCGCTTCGTCGGTTGCCTGGTCGCCCTCGGCCTCGGGCCGGACCCGGCGGCGGCCGGACTGCACTACTCCGGCGAGCAGTATGCGGAGTTGCCCAGTCGTCTGCGGGGCTTCTTGATCGACCAGCGGGCCTTGCGGTCGGTCGCCGTGGAACGTACCGGCGACCTGCCCGCTTCCCACTTGCGCGACGAGTACCGGGCGGCGGCGGCCCGCCTGGAGAAGCTCAAGGAGACCCGCCCGCTGAGTGCCGACGAGGCCGCCGACCTCGGGGCCGTCCTGGTCCGCCTCGGCCGGACCGGGTCGGCGGTGGACCTGCTGGTGCCGGCCGCCCGCCGCCACCCGGAACACTTCCGCCTGGCGGCCAACCTCGGCACCGCCCTACAACTGGCCGGCGACCTGGAGCGGGCCGCCGAACGACTCGAGGAGGCCGTCCGCCTGGCCCCCGCGGACCTGCGGGAGGCGGAACGCTGGCACCTGAAACTCGTCCGGCTCCGCCTCCGCGAGGGCCGCGCCGCTAACACCCCCAGCGCCGTCGATGACCTCTTCGGGGCCCGCTACGACGGCGGGCCCGGCCAGATGACCGAGGCCGACCGTCAGAAGCTCCCGGCCGACGCCGTCGCCATCGTCCAGCGACTGGCACTCTGGCTCCCGGCCGACGCCCGCCTGCTCTGGCAACTCGCTGAACTGGCCAACGCCTTCGGAGACATCCGAACCGCCGCCGCCATCCTCGACGGCTGCGTCACCGAACTGGCCCTCAACTCCCCCCAACTCCGCCGCCGCCGGCAGCAACTCCGGGCGGCGGCCGACCAACTCGCCTCCAAGCCCGAACTCGACCCGCACCAGGTCCTCCTGCGGGTCAAGTCGTCCCGGCCACTGGTGCCGACGTTCGACGAATCGACCCTGCCCCCGATCCAGGCCGACCGACCCAACCCGCTGCCCTGGCCGCTCCTGACCGCCACCAGTACCGACGCCCGCGGCCGCCCCACCTTCCCGAAACACCTCGAACGGCTCGACGGCAAACCGGTCACCCTGACCGGCTTCATGCAGCCGATCCGCGACGAACTGGCCGTGACCGGCTTCCTGCTGCTGGAATTTCCCGTCGGCTGCTGGTTCTGCGAGACCCCCGAGCTGAACGGACTGGTCAGCGTCGAGCTGCGACCCGGCAGAACGGCCGACTTCCAGAAGTCGCTCGTGAAGGTGACGGGTACGCTGACACTGAACCGCACCGATCCCGAGGCCTACCTCTTCCGCTTGACCGATGCGGTCGTCGGGCCGGTCGAGTGACGGCACTCTTCCCACCCCGACCGGTCGTGAACCGGACGCGAGCCGAGCGGGAACCGGATACCGGCTCGCCACGTGCCGGGCCGAGTTCTGGTCGGTCCCGAAGCGCGCCGCGTTCTGAAGTCCGAGCCGTCCTGAAGCCCGACCTGTTCCCGGGTCGGACCGGCACCGAGCCAGAGCCAGACGGGTCTGGACAGCAGACGAGGTGTGGGCGTGGTGAGCTTGGCCGGGGCCGCACACGTCGCGGCCGTGTCGCCGCTTGTCACTTCTTGGCCTTCGGCCCTTCCTGGGGTCGCTTCACCGGCGGCACGTCCTGGAGTTCCAGTGTGCGGACTTCCTTGGTCTCGAGATCGACTACCCGGATGCGGTGGGCGTTCGTGTCGGCCACGTACAGTTTGTCACCCAGGACGCTTAGCCCGGCCGGTTCGTTGAACACCGCCTCTTCCCCCTTCTTGGGAGGGCCGCCCAGGAATGTCGTGACCGCGCCGGTGCCCAGGTCGATGGTCTTGATCTTGTGGTTATAGGTGTCGGCGACGTACAACCGGCCGTCGTGGTAAGCGACCCCGATGGGGTGCTGGAGCAGGGCCTCGGTGGTCATCCGGAGGTTGAAGTCGGCGACCCGTCCCGGCCCGTCCCGGTCGCCGAAGACGAACAGGCCGCGGCCGACCAGCGTCTCGACCGGGCCGGTCCCGTCGAGAGGGACGCGGCGGACGGCACTGACCTCGGCATCGGCGACGTACAGGTAGCGGCCGTCGCTGCACAGTCCGCTCGGCTGGGCGAACTTGGCGACCGGTCGCGGGCCGTCGAGGATCTCCTCGGTCTGGTCGCCGGCGAACGGCGCGAAGGTCCGCTTCCGCAGGTCCATCACCCAGATCTGGTGGGAGCCGGCCATGGCCACGAACAGGTACTGGTCCTCCAGCCACACGTCCCACGGGGTGCAGGCCATGGCCCGGGGCGTGCCCGGCAGCCGGAAGGTCCGACTCGTACCCGGCACAGTGCGGACCGTCCGCGTCTTCAGGTCGAGCTGGCGGAGGCAGTTGTTCTTGCGGTCGGCCAGATAGACCGTGTCCCCCAGGACGGCCATGCCCTGGGGGTCATCGAACTGGGCCTGGTCGAACGACCCGTCCTTAAGCCCCGGCTGCCCGGTCCCGGCGATGTCGATCTTCTTCCCGTCCAGGTCGGTGACGACGACCCGGTGGTGCGTGCTGTCGGCGATCAGGAGCCGCTTCCCCTTGGCGTCGGCGACCACCTTGCCGGGGAAGTACAGTGGCGTGTCCGGTCCGTCGCGGAACTCGGCCGTGTCGAACCGCAACGGGGTCTCGTTGAGGGTCTTGTTCTTGCGGTGCTTCAGGATCAGCCCGGCTACCACCTTGTCGATCCCCTTGAAGTCCACCCGCGGCTCGCCGGCGGCCCCGGCGACCACGTTCCCCTCGGGGTCGATGATGGCGATCGTCGGCCACCACTGCGAGTTGTACGCCGTCCAGATCTTCCGCTCCGCGTCGTTGACCACCGGGTGCTTGATCTGGTACCGCAGCACGGCCTTGCGGACCGCTTCCGTGTCCTTCTCGTTGTCGAACTTGGGGGTGTGGACGCCGATCACGACCAGCTCGTTTTTATACTTCTCCTCCAGCTTCTCGAGTTCGGGCATGATGTGCATGCAGTTGATGCAGCAGAGCGTCCAGAAGTCGAGGATCACGACCTTGCCCCGGAGGTCTTTCAGCTTGAGGGGCTTGCCCGTGTTGATCCAGGCGACGCCGCCGTCGAGTTCTGGGGCGGGGACCGGATCGATCGGGACCTGGGCCAGGACCGACCCGCCGAACGGGCAAGCCCCGGGCAGTAGCAGCGCGACCGCCAGGGCGCAAGCGGTCGTCGTTCCCCGGATCGTCTGCCGACCGTTCGGCCGGCCGTGGGCGGACGCGCGTGAGCAGTTCACTGGATCCCCCCTGGTGTGTGATGTGTCTGGCGTGGTGTCGTATGGTGCGGAGTCCGAGTCAGTCCGTGGGGGCGAACGAGTCAGGGCTGCCGGGCCGCGACCCTGCCGGGTGCCCGGCCTCGGTGTGTCGCTTCGGTGTGTCGCACCGGCTCGCGGCGGACCTGTCAGCCGTTATCCCGGGTGTGAAGCGGGTGTGAACCGGCCCCGGGGCAGACGGGCCGGATGATGCCGACCGTCTTGACTGATTCTGATAGCGACCGGCCCGGTGGCCTAGCGAAATTATAGACCGTTCACGCGGCGGCAGTCACGGCGGGGGCGGGGGAGACTCTTACCGCTGGGTACTGGCTGGGTCCGAGCGGGCGTGGCGGCGGTGAGGGTTGCGGAATCGGCTGCGGCTGTGAACGGTCCGGGCGAGGCCGTCTAAGGATCGCCCCGCCCGGAGCGAGAGACAGCACCGAGAGACGACACTTCGGGCATGGGACTGTGCCGCTCCCGGATCGCCATCAGTACCCGTAGTCACCACTGAAGCCGAGCTTCGGGGCACCGCCGAAGTTGAAGCCGCCCATCATGTTGAAGCCGCCCATGTTGAAGCCGCCCATCATGTTGAAGCCGCCCATGTTGAAGCCGCCCATCATGTTGAAGCCGCCCATGTTGAAGCCGCCCATGTTGAAGCCGCCCATGTTGAAGCCGCCCATCATGTTGAAGCCGCCCATGTTGAAGCCACCCATGTTGAAGCCGCCCATGTTGAAGCCGCCCATGTTGAAGCCGCCCATGTTGAAGCCGCCCATGCCCATCATGTTGAAGCCGCCCATGCCCATCATGTTGAAGCCGCCGCCCATGCCCATCATGCCCATGCCCATCATGCCCATGCCCATCATGCCCATGCCGCCCATGCCCATCATGCCCATGCCCATCATGCCGCCCATGCCGCCGAGGTACTGACCACCGGGGAACTGGGGCATGAAGACAATGACGCCACCCCCGCCGGCTCCGCCCATGCCGCCGATGTTGAAGCCGCCGCCGATGTTGAAGCCGCCGCCGATGTTGAAGCCGCCGCCGATGTTGAAGCCGCCGCCGATGTTGAAGCCGCCGCCGACGTTGAAGCCGCCGCCGACGTTGAAGCCGCCACCGACGTTGAAGCCGCCACCGAAACCCTGAAAGCCGCCGCCGACGTTGAAGCCGCCGCCGATGTTGAAGCCGCCGCCGACGTTGAAGCCGCCGCCGACGTTGAAGCCGCCGCCGACGTTGAAGCCGCCTTGGGCGTTCACACCACCTTGGGCGTTAACGCCGCCCTGCTGCCCCTGGTTCCCCTGCTGTCCCTGGTTCCCGAAGATGTTGCCGTTGTTGACCGGGGGCCGGAACTGACCCGGAGGTACATACGGGATGAAGTTATTGCGAAACCGCGGGTTTTGACCCTTGACCGCGCCGGTGAGCGGGAAGAGGGCGAGAAGGCTCAGGCCACAGACTACATACCCGAGACGCCGCTGGAGAGTTCGGAACATCGCTGATCCTCGACTGTGGTTGTGTTATCGTGTGTCGGTTGAGCCGGGCGACCGGCGCGGCTCCCGGGGGGCCAAACGGGATCGACTCCCTAGGGTCAGGTTACCCGACCGGTCGAGGGATGCAACCGGAGCGGGGAACCGACGCTGTACCGCGGTTACGTTCCGGCGAACTTCGATCCGTCCGTAGCGAATGCACCGGCAGGAGCATTCGTGAAAGCGACCCGTCCGAGTGCCGTCAACTATCCAAAACGCCGGAACCCGGTCGGGGGTTTGCAGGTCCGGTCCGTTTTCTCGTCCGGGTCTGCTGCCGCCCGTCCCCGGTCGGTCCCCGGTCGTTGGGGCCGAGGCCCTCGGGCACGGAATTTCGAGGAGAAACGTATGCGTGCCACCCGCTCGTATAGGCTCAGTCGCGGCCTCGTCGCGACACCCGCGCTCTCGCTTCCCCTGTTACTTCCCCTCCTAGCAGTCGTGGCAGTCGTGGCACTCGTCGGGGAGATCCCCTCGGGGCCTCTGGTTGGCGCCGCGACCTCTCCGCTGGCCCCCCCGGCCGCCGCACAGGCTCCGCCCGGATCGCAGCACCGTGACGGCCTTGCGTTCGTCCCCGCCGACGCCGCCTTCTTCCTGCACGCCGACTTCGCCCGTATCTGGGAGGGTCCCGTGCTCAAGAGGGTCCGCGAGGCTGCCGCTAGTACCGTCGATGCTCTAGCCGCCGAGCTGAAGGAAAGGTTCCGGCTGGCCCCCGATGACATCCGGTCCGTCACCTTCTTCGTGCCGAACCTCAAGGAGCCGGGTGACGACGACGCCTGGGGCTTGATCCTGGCCCTGAAGAAACCGTTCGACGCCGCCGTGATCCGGGAAAGTGCCAGGAAACTGCTCCCCTCTTTCCCCCCGGATGCCATTCGCGCTCAGGCCGTGGACGAACGCACCGCCCTGCTTTTGGTGAACCTCCGGCCGGAGAAATTCGGCACACCCCGTCCCGCCGACCCGACCGGCCCCTTGAGCGACGCCTTGAGGGAAGCGGCCGGCGGCAAGCACCTCGTCGTCATCGGGGTCAATCCCGCCCGGCTACCGGAAGAACTGCGGGGTGACGATCTTCCCGTCCCCTTCCGGCCGTTCGCCCCGCTCTTCCAGGCCCAGGCCGTCATGGCAACCCTCGGCCTCGATGACCAGAAGCTCAGGTTCGACCTGGGGGTGAAGACCGCGACCGCCGGCCAGGCCGTGGACGGCGAGAAGGCCCTTGGCGCGTTGCTCACCCTCGCCCGGGACGAGGTCGCGGGAATCCACAAGCAACTGGAGCCGGCCGCCCCGACCGACGCCGCCCTCAAGGACCTGCTCGCCGTACTCCAGGCGGTGGGCGATGCCATGCGGGCGGCGAAGTTCACCACTCGGGGCAACGAGACGCGCCTCACCGTGTCGTTACCGGTCGCCTTGCCGTATGGCGGGGCCTTCGTTGCCGGCTACAAGAGGGTCCGCGAGGCCGCCGACAGCTTCACGTCCCTGAACAACCTGAAGCAGATCGCCGTGGCCCTGCACAACTATGCCGACCTGACCGCCACCATGCCCCCGGCGGCGATCTGCGACAAGACCGGCAAGCCGCTCCTGAGTTGGCGGGTCGCCATCCTCGAACACATCGGACAAGGCGAACTGTACAAGCAGTTCAGGCTCGACGAACCCTGGGACAGCGAGCATAACAGAAAACTGATTGACAAGATGCCGCGGGTCTACGCCATCCCGGGGCTGGGCAAACCGGGCGAGACTTACTACCGGGTCTTCGTCGGCAACGGGGCCGGGTTCGATTGGGTCCGCGGGGCCCGGTTCCCCGCCGACTTCCCGGACGGCACCTCGAACACGCTCCTGTGCGTGACCGCGGCCGAGCCTGTCATCTGGACGAAGCCCGACGAACTGGAGTTCGACCCCCAAAAAGACCCGACCAAGCTGCTCGGCCGGGTCGTGAACGGGCGGTGTCAAATGTGTTTCTTCGACGGCTTTGTGCGGAGCTTCGACAAGCTCCCGAGCCGTGAGACCCTCAAGGCCCTGATCACCCGCGCGGGCGGCGAAGTGATCGACGAGGACTTCTGAAGCGTGCCCCTGGGGCCATCGGCGGCTCGCGGCGAGCGTCGGCCTAAGGCGAGCGTCGGCCGTCAGGCCGCCGGTGCGTCCGCGGCATCGGCGGCTCGCGGCGAGCGTCGGCCGTCAGGCCGCCGGTGCGTCCGCGGCATCGGCGGCTCGCGGCGAGCGTCGGCCGTCAGGCCGCCGGTGCGGTGTGTCCGTTTCCACCATTCCCCTCTGTTCCCGGTAGCCCCGGAGGACCCCATGCGCTTGCTACTCCCTCTGACGATCGCGGCCCTGCTCGCGGCAGTGGCCCTGGTGCCGCCCGGCCCGGTGCCGCTCCCGCTGGCGTCGGCCCAGCCCCCGGCGACCGAGCTGCCCCCCGACCTCGCCCTGGTCCCGGCCGACGCCCTCGGCTTCGTCCACGTCCGTGCCGCCGAACTCTGGAAACGGGACGTGTTCGCCCCCTTCCGCCAGACCTTCGAGAAGGCCGGGCCGAAGGTCCTCGCCGCGCTCGACGAGCAGTTCGTGCCCAAGGTCTCGACCTTCGACCGCGTGACCGGCGTGCTGATGGTCGGGAGCGAGAACCGCGAGCCGCTGCCGCTCCTGGTCCTGCGGTTCCGCGAGCCGTTCGACCCCGACGCCGTCATCAAGGCCTACCGGACCGGGCCGGAGACGCTGACGCTCAACGGCAAGACGGCTTACCGAGCCGGCGACTTCGGCTTCTACCTGCCGGACAAGCAGCACATCGTCTTCGGCCCGCCCCCGGCGGTCATCGCCCACCTGAAGCACACCTTCCCGAAGGACGGCCCGCTCTCGGCCGGGCTGAAACTCGCCGCCTCGGGCCAGCCGCTCGTCGCCTCGCTCGACATCGCCGGGCTCCCGATCCCGCCGAGGGAACTCGAGCAAGTCCCCGCCGACATCCGGCCGCTGCTCAAGGCCCGGCACCTGACCGCCTTCCTCGACCTGGAGAAGGACGCCGTCGTGCGGTTCACGCTCGCCTACAAGACGGCCGAGGATGCCCAGGCCGCCGAGAAGGCCGTCAAGGCACTGGCCGATTTCCTGCGCAAGGAGTGGGTCGGCATGCGGGACCGGCTGGAGAAGGAGTTCCTGCAAGCCAAGGGGCCGCGACCGGCCGGGGACCTGCCCGAAGCCCTCTTGTCCGTCTTTGCCATCGGCGCGCTGAACCGCGTCGACGAACTGCTCGCCGACCCCTCCGCCTTCGTCCAGCGGGACGGGGCGAACCTCACGGCGAGCCTGCCGATCCCCCGGGACATCGTGACCGCCGCGGCCCCGGCCGTCACCACGCTCGTCAGCCTGCTCTTGCCGGCCGTGCAGAAGGTCCGCGAGGCCGCCAACCGCCTGCAGGACCAGAACAACCTCAAGCAGATCATGCTCGCGATCCATAGCTACGCGGATGCCCACGGCCACCTGCCGCACGACATCGTGGACAAGAACGGCAAGCCGCTCCTGAGTTGGCGGGTGCAGATCCTACCGTACATCGAGCAGGAGACCCTTTTCAAGCAGTTCAAGCTCGACGAGCCGTGGGACAGCCCGAACAACCTGCGGGCCTCGCGGGTCGATGTCAAGATGTTCCTCTCGCCCCGGTTCCCCCCGCCGAAGCAGCCGGGCCTGACGCACTACCAGGGGTTCGTCGGCCCCGGTACCCTGTTCGAGACGGGGAAGAAGATCCGCTTCACGGACATCACCGACGGCACGTCCAACACCCTCGCCGTGATCGAGACGGCCGAGGCGGTCGAATGGGCGAAGCCGGGCGGCCTGCCGTTCGACCCCAAGAAGCCGCTGCCGAAGCTGACCCCCGGTGACGACGGCGTCATCAACGCCGCGATGGCCGACGGCTCCGTCCGTGCGATCCACCTGGCCCGACTGAAGGAAGACGTGCTCAAGGCCCTGATCACCCGCGCCGGCGGCGAGGTGCCTCCGGACGACCGCTGACGCCGAGCGGTGTGCTCGCGCAGCGGTGCTCGCGCAGCGGTGGCGGGCCGGCGGGTGCGGTCATAAACCGGTCTTACGCGGTTCCCGACCGCCCCCGGATAACCCCGCCGCACTCACCGGACCGTGAACGCCGATGGACAACGTGTTGAAGCTCGGACTGCCCGCCGGCTCGCTCCAGGAGGCGACCGGCGAACTGTTCCGCAAGGCCGGCTACAAGGTCACCTTCCCGTCCCGCAGCTACTACCCGACCATCGACGACCCCGAGATCCACTGCACGCTGATCCGGGCCCAGGAGATGGCCCGCTACGTCGAGGCCGGCTCGCTCGACTGCGGGCTGACCGGCTACGACTGGATCGTCGAGAGCGGGGCGGTAGTGGTCGAACTGGCCGAGTTGGTCTTCAGCAAGGTCAGCCGCCGGCCCGTCCGCTGGGTCCTGGCCGTCCCCAACGACTCCCCGATCCGCGGGCCGAAAGACCTGCAGGGCAAGCGGATCGCCACCGAGGTGGTCAACATCACCCGCAACTGGCTCGCCTCGCACGGCGTGACCGCCCAGGTCGAGTTCAGCTGGGGGGCGACCGAGGTCAAGCCGCCCAAGTTCGCCGACGCCATCGTCGAGGTGACCGAGACCGGCAGCAGCCTACGGGCCAACAACCTGCGGATCGTCTGCGACATCCTGACCAGCACCACCCGCTTCATCGCCAACCCGGCCGCCGCCCACGACCCCTGGAAGCGGGCCAAGATGGACGACCTGGTGCTGATGCTCAAGGGGGCCATGGCCGCCGAGGGCAAGGTCGGCCTGATGATGAACGTCCGCAAGACCGACGTGCCGAACATCCTGGCCATCCTGCCCGCCCTGCAGAAGCCCACCGTCTCGGCCCTGTCCGACCCCGACTGGGTCGACGTCATGACGATCATCGACGAGGACACCGTGCGACACATCATCCCGCGGCTGAAGGCGGCCGGGGCCTGTGGTATCGTCGAATACCCGCTCAACAAGATCATCGACTGAACCCCGCCCCCCACCGGTCGCCATGTTCGTCCCCGTCGCCTGTTCCCGGTGCGGCAAGCCGTTCCAGGTGCCCGAAGCGGCGGTCGGCAGTCCGACCGTCTGCCCCTGGTGTCGGGACACCGTTCTCGCCCTCCCGGTCGGTCTGCCGGCCACCGCCCCCCCACCGTCGGCTCCGCTGTCGTCTGTTTCGCCGTCGTCGGCTCCGCTGTCGTCGGCTCCGCTGTCGTCACCTGTTCCATCGGTTCCGCCGACCGCCACGCCTTCCGATTCGGAGCACCTCGCGCTCGACGACTCGCCCGACGATGCTCCGCCCCGGGCACCCGCATCGCTGCCGCCCGCCGCGTTACCGACCGCGACACCGGGTCGCCGCTTCCCGCTCGGGGTCGTCGTGCTGGCCCCGGTCGTGCTTCTGGTCACGGGCGTCCTGACGGTCGGCGTCCTCCGCTACCGGCAGGGATACCTGACCGCCCTCGAATGGCGGACGGTCAGCCCCGACGGCGGCAACTGCAGCGTCGAGTTGCTCGGCCGGCCGACCGAAGACCCCGACCCCGGGCCGCGCGAAAGGCGGTTCGTGTCCCGGGGCTGGTATTCCGGTACGACCGCCTGGGTCGCCTGGCGGGAACTCGACCCGCGCCTGGCCGAGTTGGCCGTCACCCCGGACGCCTGGCAGCACTTCCGCCCCCTCTTCGAGGCCGAACGGGACCGCCTGAAGGTCCGCTACAACGGGACCGTGACCAAGGACGCCACCATCCGCTTCGAAGACCCGCTCACCTGGGAACTCCGCCTGGAGTACCCCGGCGGGCGGCTGGTCCAGCGGGCGATCGTCGCCCCGGGCGGGCAGAGGTCGCGGGTCTATTTCCTCGGCCTGGCCGGTCACATCGACCCGGAGGGGGACGACGCCCGCCGCCTGTTCGCTTCCTTCCGGCCGTCGGACTGAGCGGGGCGTCTTCGGTTCGCTCCCTGCCGCTCCCTGCCGCTCCCTTCCGGCCGTCGGACCGAGGCCCGTATTCCCTTTTCCGTCCGGCTCGTACAATGCCCGGTATCGCCGGGTCGGACGCCCGGCCGCGTCCCCCTTGGTGTGTGTGTGCCGGTAATGCCGACCGTCAACCCGAGCCTTGCCCGACCCCGCCGGGTCGCCGTACTAGGCTCCACCGGCTCGATCGGGACGAGTACCCTGGACGTGGCCCGGCACCTGCCGGAGCGTCTGGAGATCGTCGGCCTGGTGGCCCACACCCGTTGGGAACGACTGGCCGAGCAGTGCCGCGCCTTCAAGCCGCGGGTCGCGGTCCTGACCGACCGCGCCGCCTTCGAGCGGGCCGACCGCACGCTGTTCCCGAAGGAGACCGAGTTGCTCGGCGGGCCGGAAGCCGTCTACCGTCTGGTGGCCGAGCCGGAAATCGACGTGGTACTCTCGGCGGTAGTCGGGGCGGCCGGGCTGAGCGGCACCTGGGCGGCCCTGGAGGCCGGCAAGACGGTCGCCCTGGCCAACAAGGAAACGCTAGTGATCGGGGGGCCGCTCATCACCGAACTGGCGGCCCGCCGCGGGGCCAGGCTGCTGCCGGTCGACAGCGAGCACTCGGCGATCTTCCAGGCCCTGACCGGGCACAGTGCCGCCGACGTGGCCCGCGTGGTGCTGACGGCCAGCGGCGGTCCGTTCCGGGGCCGCACCGCCGCCGAGCTGGAAGACGTCGGTCCGGCCGAGGCCCTGCGCCACCCGACCTGGCAGATGGGGCCGAAGATCACCGTCGACTCGGCGACGCTGATGAACAAGGCCCTGGAGGTGATCGAGGCCCGCTGGCTGTTCGGCCTGCCCCCCGCCAAGATCGACGTGATCGTCCACCCGGAATCGGTCGTGCATTCCTTCGTCGAGTTCGTCGACGGTTCGGTCCTGGCCCAGCTCTCGCCGCCGGACATGCGCCTACCGATCCAGTTGGCCCTGCTGTACCCGGAGCGGGTCGGCGGGCCGGCCCGGCGGCTCGACTGGGGCCGGCTGTCGGCCCTGCACTTCGAGCCGCCCGACCGCGTCACCTTCGAGTCCCTGTCTTTAGGCTTCGAGGTAGCGGAGCGGGGCGGCACCTGCGGGGCGGTACTCAACGCCGCCAACGAGGCGGCCGTCGCCCGCTTCCTCGACGGAGAGCTTCCTTTTCTTGACATCCCCCGGTGTTGTCGGGCCGTACTCGACGCACACGACTTCGACCCCCGGCCCACCCTCGAGCGGCTCCTGGCCCTCGACTCGTGGGCCCGGCAGGAGGTAGCCAGTTGGACGCCAACCCGAACGCCGGCAACCCCGCGGCCGTGAACCTCACCCCCGGCCCCGGCGGTGACCGCCCCGCTGACCGCCCCGCTACCGCCGCCGAGGCCTCGCCCCTGAAGAGCTGGTTGCGGCAGAACGCCGTCTCGCTGCTCATCACCGTCGCCGTCGTCGTCCTGGTCCTCGTCTACCTCGACCCGATCGACACGCTCAAGGTCCTGATCGGTCTGGGGCTGGTGATCTTCATCCACGAGCTGGGGCACTTCCTGGCGGCGAAGTGGTGCGACGTGCATGTCAAGACGTTCTCGATCGGCTTCGGCCCGGCCGTGCCGTTCTGCACCTACAAGTGGGGGGAGACGACCTACATGCTCGGCATCATCCCCTTGGGCGGGTACGTCTCCATGGTCGGCGAGGGCGAGGCGGCCGACGGCGAGGAGGCCGAGGAAGACCCCCGCAGCTTCCGTCGCAAGACGGTCGGCCAGCGGATGCTGATCATCTCCGCCGGGGTGATCATGAACGTCCTGCTCGGCATGCTCTGCTTCGTCGCCGCCTACCTGCACGGGGTGCAGGAGAAGCCGGCCACCGTCGGCACCGTCGAGAGCGGCGGGGCCGCCTGGCGGGTCGGCATGCGGGCCGACGACGACATCCTGAAGATCGGTTCCCGCGAGCGGCCGTTCTTCAACGACATCCGCCCCATCGTCATGAGTACGCTCAAGGACGAGAAGGTCGATGTCGTCGTCCGCCACGCCGACGGCCGGACCGACAGCTACCAGGTCTACCCGCTCAAGGACGAGGGCGTTCGCTTCCCGCAACTGGGCATCCAGCCGCCGTACCGCCTCACCCTGTTGTCGCTGAAGCGGAAGGGGTTCCGTCCGACGATCCCGGGCAGCCCGGCGGCGGCGGCCAGCGACCCCGGCTTCGAGCCGGGCGACCGCATCGTCGGCATGACCGACCCCGACGACCCCGGGCGGGTCAGCCGTCTGCGGCCCGACCCCCGCGACCCCGCCCTAGGGCCGGACATCAACGACTACTACCAGCGGATGGCCCGGCTGGCCGACCGGCCGATCACCTTCCGCGTGCTGCGACGGGACCAACCGCACGACGGGCCGACCGTCGACGTGCTGGTACAACCTGCTTACCGGGCCGACCTCGGCGTGCGGATGCGCATGGGCGAGATCGTCGCCCTGCGCGGCGGCGGCCCGGCCGAGGTCGCCGGCGTCGTCGTCCGCAGCGAGGCCCCGCCGACCAACGGCGACCGCATCAAGACCGTCAAGCTCCCGGAGGCCGGCGGACGGCAGACCTGGTTCACCACCGCCGACCTGAAGGACCCCGGCCCCAACATCACCGTCCGTCGCCTCGACCCGCTCCTGCTGCCGCTGGAGATCAACCGCTGGGCCGACCGCAACCCCCACGAGCGGACCGTAAAGATCGAAGTCCTTCGCAAGGTCGAACACGAGGAGGCCAGGTCGGTCGAACTCACCCTCACCTACGACCCGACGTTCCGACACGACCGGCTCTCGGTCAGCCTGCCGAACTCCCCCCTGGCCGTCTCCGGGCTGGGGCTGGCTTACTGGGTCGAGGCGGTCGTCGATGAGACCGACCCGGACGGCCCGGCCGCCGGCCTGCTCCAGCCCAACGACATCGTCACCGCCGTCCGCTTCCGCACCGCCGAGGCCGGCGGCGGCGAGCGGGTCGGCGACTGGGAAGACGTCAAGGCCCACCAATGGGCTTCCGTCGATGCCGCCTTCCAGACCCGCCCGCCCTACCGCCTCGACCTGAAGGTCAAGCGCGGCGACGAGGAACTGGAAGTCTCCCTGGCCGCCCGTCCCGACCGCAACTGGCCGACCGACGACCGCGGCCTCGTCTTCCAACAGGACTACCGGACCCAGAAGGCCACCGACATCCTCGACGCCCTCTCGCTGGGGGCCCACCGCACCCTGCGGTTCATCCGCGAGGTGTACATGAACCTCTACGCCATGATCTTCGGCCGCGTCAGCGCCCGCACCATGAGCGGACCGCTCACCATCGCCAACGTCTCCTACCGCTTCGCCGGCGAAGACTTCTGGCAGTTCCTGCTCTTCCTCGGCATGATCTCCGTCAACCTCGCCGTCGTGAACTTCCTGCCGATCCCCGTCCTCGACGGCGGGCACATGGTCTTCCTGGTCCTCGAGAAGGTCCTCGGCCGACCCGTCCCCGAGCGGGTCTTCGCCATCGCCATGTACACCGGCGTGTTCCTCATCCTGTCCCTCATGGTCTTCGTGATCTACCTCGACGTGCGGCGGCTCTTCTTCGGACTGTTCTGAGGACGCAGCCGGTGACTGTTCTGAAGACGCAGAGGGTGACGGCCGGCGGCGCGGCCTACCACTTCCAGCGGAACCATCAGCACGCGGTACCCGCCCTGGATGTGTTAGGACGGCCGGCGGCGCGGCCTATCACTTCCAGCGGAATCATCAGCACGCGGTACCCGCCCCGGATGTGTTGGGACGGCCGGCTGCGCGGCCTACCACTTCCAGCGGAACGCCGCCCGCACCTCCGGGTTCTCCTTCGGGCAGCGACCCAGTCCGTGGCGGGGGCCAAGCTACCAGCGGAACGCCGCCCGCACCTCCGGGTTCACCACCTTCTCGCCCGGCCACTCGCCCCGTCGCAGGCAGGCGATGGCCTCGGCCGCCGAACTCGCCATGTCGTGCAGCGACTGCTCGTCGACCCCGGCGGCGTGCGGCGTGAGGATCACATTCGGCAGCGTCCGGAGGGGGTTGTCGGCCGGCGTCGGCTCCTCCTCGAAGACGTCCAACGCCGCCCCGGCGAGTCGCCCGGACCGCAGCGCTTCCACCAGGTCCGCCTCGCACACCAGGCCGCCCCGTGACGTGTTCACCAGCACCGCCCCCGGCTTCATCTTCGCCAGCGTCTCCCGGTTGATTACGTGCCGCGTCTCGGGACTCAACGGCAGGTGCAGCGACAGGAAGTCCGACTCGGCCAGGAGCTGCCCGAACGACACCAGACCGATGCCGTAGGCCGAGCAGAACGCCGTGTCCGGCCGGGGGTCGTAGGCCAGGACCCGCATCTCGAAGGCGACCGCCCGCGTGGCGACGGCCCTGCCGATCCGTCCCAGCCCGGCCAGGCCCAGGGTCTGGCCCCGGATCGGCCGGCTCAGCAGACGGTTCCAGCCGCCCGCGGCCAGGGCGGCGTGACGGCTCGGGATGTGTCGCGTCAACCCCAGGATCAGGGCGAAGGTGTGTTCGGCCACCGACCCCTGGTTCGTTCCCGGCGCGATCGTGACGACGACCCCGGCGGCGGTCGCGGCCGCCACGTCGATCGAGTCGTACCCCACCCCGTTGCGGGCGATCACCCGGAGCTGCGGGTGGGCGGCGAAGAGCCGGCGCTGGTACGGCTCCGAGCCGGCGATCACCGCCTCGACCCCGTGCAGGGCTTCCAGTAGTTCACTCTCGGTCGGCAGGTTGGCCTCACCCGGCGGCAGCACGACCACTTCCAGACCGGCCGCCTCCAGCGGTCCACAGAACCGGTCGCGGAACTTCGCCACTTCCCGGGGGACGATCAAGACCTTGGGCATGGTCGCTTCCGTAATGACGAGCGGCGGGACGGTCCGACCGGCATGTTGTATACCCGGCTCGTCGCCCCGGGCCACTGGCTGAAGCCCGCTCCCGTGGGTAAGTTGATCCTGTTGCCCGAGCCACCCCGCAACCCGGAGTACTGCCATGTCGCGGACCGCCACCTTCAAGGGAAATACCATCCACCTGGCCGGCCCGGAACTGAAGCCCGGTGACGCCGCCCCCGCCTTCACCGGCCTGAAAGGGCTGAACACCGTCACCCTGGCCGACACCCCGGCCAAGGCCCGCTTGTTCAGTGTCGTCCCGTCGCTCGATACCGGCGTGTGCAGTGCCCAGACGAAGAAGTTCGAGGAAGGCATCAAGTCGCTGGGCGACGCGGTGGCCTGCTACACCGTCAGCCTCGACCTGCCCTTCGCCCAGGGCCGCTTCTGCACCGCCGAGGGCCTCACCGCCATGCAGACGATCTCCGACACACACGACCACTCGTTCGGCAAGAACTGGGGCGTGCTGATCGAGAGCGGTCTGCCCCTGAAGCTCTTGACCCGTGCGGTGTTCGTGGTCGACAAGTCGGGCCGGGTGACCTATGCCGAGTATGTACCGGAGGTGACAAACCACCCGAATTACGAAGCGGCCCTGACCGCCCTGCGTGCCGCCGCCCAGTGATACAAGCCCAGTGGTACAAGCCCCGTGATTGAGCGGTGATCAGGGGCAGTGATGGGTGGTGATAGGTGGTCGTAGTGATGCGGTCGGTGCCGGGCGTCGGCCCGTCGGCCCGTCGGCCGCCCGAACCTGTCGGTCAGTCGAGGAAGCGGCGGAGCCGGTGGGCCGGGGCCAGCGGCGGGAGGAGTTGCCCGCCGAGCCAGCCGCCGAGCGTTCCCAGCAGGAACAGGCCGCCGACGACGGCGACGGCCACGGACGGACTGGTGGGGGGAAGTCCGTCGAGAGACAGCCGGGCCAGCCACCAGTCGATAGGTGGTAATGAACCTCCCGATTTCAGGTAAAGCCCCAGCACGGCGAGGCCGCCGAGTGACCCGGCCAGGAAGCCGTGCCGCAGCCCGGCCCCCGTCGAGGCCCCGGCCAGAAGCCCGCCCATGAGGACGGCCAGGCTGGCGATCTGCCAGGTGATGTACTCCCCTTGGCCGACGCTACGGACCCGCAACAAGCCGCCCGAGTACCGCTGGGCCGCGAGCCGCAGTTCGTCCGCGACCGCCACACCGATGACGATCACGAGTGCGCCGAGGAGGACCCGAACCCAGGAAGTCGGCCGCGCCGGCGGGGCGGCGTTGGCCTCGGTCAGGAAGCGGCTGGAGCTGAGCTTCTGGGGCTTCTCCAGGTGCAGGCTGAGGTCCGGGGCCGCCCCCCAGATCCGCGAGCCGACCGCGCCGGCGACCGCGCCGAGCGCTGCCAGTACCGGTAGGAGCAGATACTGACCCAGGTCGCCGGGCGAGGCACCGGCGAGCAGTTCGTAGCCGAGGAACAGGCCGCCACCGGCCAAACCCACTCCGAATCCTAGCCAGAGGCCGCGGGCCTGTCCGGCCGCCGCCACCACGGCCCCGTAGGCGGTCGCCAGCGACCGGGCGGCAGGAACGACCTCCGGCCCCGACCCTGTCGCCAACCCCGGCCCCGGTCCCGGTCCTGGCAACCACCCGTCCGCGAGGTCAGGGTCGGTCAGCCGCAGCACGCCCCGTGTGACCTTGAGAACGGCGACATACAGGCCCGTGGCGAGGATGACCCCGACCATCAGGCGGCCGGCGGCGGTCGGCCGGGGCGGTGCCGCCGCCGCCGGTTCCCGAGGTTCTGGGAGGCCGGACTCGGGCGTTACCTCGTGGGGGAGCAGAAGAAGCCCGCCGCACCGCGGGCAACGGGTCGCCCCCGAGAAGGCCGCCTGGCAGGCCGGGCAGAACAGTTGCATCGCGCGTTCCTGGTCGGGAATACGATACTTCCCAAGCCTAGAACGTGAACCGCTCGCGTGCCGGTCGAGCCGCCCGGGAATCCGGCCGGGAATCCGCCCGGGGCGGGTCGGCCGGGCCGAGCCTGAGTTGTCGTCTCCGATCGACTGTTGCCGGAGGCTGCGATGGGGGAGAAACGCGATCCGAGCGGTCGGAAGGTTCGGCCCCGGACGGCCCCGCGGGGGAAGCGTTATCTCTGCGCGAGGTGCCGTAAGCGGAGTCCGACGGCGGTCCTCACGCCGGCCCCGTGGTACTGTCCGCGTTGCGTGGCGGCTCGCACGGCCCGGCCGCCGGAGTGAGTCGTGGCACGGGCGGCCGTTATCCCCCGGCTCCGATCGGTCGCCAGGCCCACGGGGGTGTGTTCGGGCGGGGCGGCCGTCGCCCGTCCGGCGGCAGAGCGACGGGACCGGGGCGGGTCATCCCTTGAGTCCGAAGAGCTTCATGACGGCTTCGCGCAGGGTGCCGGCGTGGCCGGAGCGGCTCGCCTCGCTCAGGGCGGCGATCGGTCCGTGCAGCAGCCGGTTCTGGAACAGGCGGAACGCCCCCTCGACGTACTCCAGCTCGGCGGGGGTGAGCTTGCCCCTGAGCCGGGCCAGGACGGGGGCCAGGATCGTCTCGCGGAGCCGGTCGGCCTCGGCCATCAGTTGCCCGATCAGCGGTCCGTCCTGGCGGCGGGCCCAGTCCTGGACGAAGCGGGTGACCTCGGCCCCGATGATGCCTTCGGCCGCCGGGATGTGTTTGCGTCGTTCGGCCGCCGCCTGGTCGGCGACCCGGTTGAGGTCATCGACGTTGAAGACGCTGACGCGGTCGCCGTCGTGTAGTCGGGGGTCGAAGTCGCGGGGCACGGCCATGTCGAAGACGACCAGGGTGCGGTTGCCGCGTCGCGGCCGGACCCGCTCGTCGAAGCGGCGCCGGGGCATGATCGGCTCCGGGGCCCCGGTCGTGCTGAGGACGATGTCGGCCTCGACCAGGGCGTCGTCCAGGCGGTCCCAGGGCACCACCTGTCCGTTGTGCTGGGCGGCCAGGGCGGCGGCCCGCTCGGGGCTGCGGTTGGTGACCAGCACGCGGGCCGGCTTCAGTTCCTTGATGTGGTTGAGGGTCAGTCGGCCCATTTCCCCTGCCCCGATCACCAGCACGGTCTTGTCGGAGAAGGTGTCGAACACCTCGCGGATGAAGTCGACGGCGGCACTGGAGACGGAGACGTGCCCCTCGGCGAGCTTGGTCTCGGTGCGGACCCGCTTGGAGACCCGCAGGGCGGCCGGGAACAGGGCGTTGAGCAGCGGTCCGGTGGCCCCGGCCTTGAGGGCGGCCTCGAAGGCCTCCTTCACCTGACCGGCGATCTGGGTCTCCCCGAGGACGACGCTGTCGAGCCCCGAGGCGACGCGGAAGATGTGGCGGACGGCCTCGGCGTCGGCGTACTCGTAGAGGTGGGGCCGGATGTCGTCGGCCGGGACGTTGTGGATCTCGGCCAGGAACTCGGCGATGAGCGGGGAGTGGACGGCCGCCTCCTCCTCCGGCCGGGCCAGGTACAACTCGACCCGGTTGCACGTCCCCAGGACGACGGCCTCGGCCCCGTAGCGGGCCGGCAGCTCGGCCAGGGCGTGGGCCAGTTTGTCGGCGTCGAAGGCGAGCTTCTCGCGGAGTTCGACGGCGGCCGATTGCACATTACACCCGATCGCGCGGAGGTTCACGAGGCACCCCCGGTGGCGAAGGGATGGGCGGAGATGAGGGCCAGCAGCAGCAGCACGAAGGCGGCCACCGACAGCCAGGCCAAACGCCGCGGCGGTACACGGCTGCCGTAGCGGAGGTAGACCAGGACCAGGAAGACGACCCACAGCCCGCCGGTGCTGAGGACTTTCAGTGACAGCCAGTTGCCACCGATGTCGTGGTTGTGCCGCAGCAGGACGCTGCCGACGAGCAGCCCGGCCGAGAGCAGCGGGAAGGCCAGGAAGAGGGCCCGCCGGTTCATCGTCTCCAGTCGCTCCAGACTCAGCAGGGGGATGACCCGCCCGGGGTTGAGCTTCTTGCGCAGTCGCCGGGCCTGGACCAGGTACATGACGCTGGCCAGGAAGCCGACGCTCACCCCCACCGCCCCGAGCAGTAGCAACGTGCCGTGGATCACGCCCCAGAGCCGCTCCCCGCTCACCCAGGCCGGCACGCCGAACTCCGGGCTGACCCCGCCGGAGCTGACCAGGGCGAACGACAGGCCGACGAGCAGGATGACGACCGGCAGCACGAAGACGGCCCAGGCCTGCCGGGCGTGGTGGACGGTACCGTACAGGTAGAACAGGGCCAGCACCCAGGCGAGCATCAGCAATGAGCCGTAAGGCGCGGCGGGGGTCGGCTGGTGGAAGACGATGTAGAGCGTGTGGGTCAGCAGGCCGACGGTGCCGAACCCCAGACCCAGCCAGCGCCACGCCCCCCCCGGCCAGGCCAGCCGACCGCACTCCAGCAGAAACGCGACCAGGTAACTCAGTCCGAAGCAGACGTGCGTGACGCCCTGCAGTGGGGTGACCGTCATCGGGTGGCAGCCTCGCGGGTCGGTCATGTCATTATACCGCCTGCCGCCCCGCCCGGTTCAGCCGAGGCGGTCCAAGTCGCGGAGCCGGCGGTCGGCGTCGAAGGTGGGCGGGGGCAAGGACTCGGCCCAGCGGAGGGCCTGGTCCTCGCTCAGGTCGGCCTTGGCCCGGCCCAGCCCGCGGAAGACCGGCAGGTGTCTCTTGAGGGCGATGATCTCGCGACGGGTCCGGCCCTTGGGGGCGTCCGGCCAGCGGCCGATCCGCTCGTGGAAGTCGAAGAAGAACGGCACCAGTTCGCGGATGTACTTCCAGTACCCGGGGTTGTCCGTCTGCACCACGAACAGCCCGCCCGGCTTCAGACAGCGGTGGACGGCCGCCACGAAACCCGGGGTGACGAGCCGCAAGTGGACCTTGGCCGGGTCGTAGTACGGTTGCGGGTGGTAGCAGTGGACCTCGTCGACCGAGTGCGGCGGGACGTGCCGGTCGAGTAGCTCACGACCGCCGAGCACCGCGAAGCGGACGTTGGTCAGCCCCCGTTGGTTGGCGCGCTTGCGGGCGTAGCGGATGACGACCGGCAGGGTGTCGACGCCCAGGTGGTCGTACCCGGGCCGGCTGAGGGCCGAGCCGATCAGGAACCGGCCGTTGCCGCAGCCCACGTCCAGCACCACCGGGGCCACCCGACCGAACAGTTGCGACCAGTCCAACAGCCCCTCCGGCATCGCCTTCAAGGCCGTGCGCGTCCACTTGGACGGGTCGAGGACCTGTCCCGGGAAGGGCACCCCGAATTCGCGCTCGATGCGGTTCGGCTCGGTCATGTGTGTGTGTCGGTCATGTGTGTGTGTCGGTCAGGTATGTGCCTGTCCACTCAGGCCCGGACCGGTCAGGTCGGCTCCTGTGTCATCACAGATAGACCCGGTCCCCGAAGCGGGCCAGGAGGGCCTCGCGGCCCGGCCGGTCGATGTCCGGGTTCTCGGTCAGCACCAGGCGTCGCAGGTCGGCCAGGGTGGCGGAGGCGGCCAGGGCCCGGGCACCCGCCGGGCCGACTGCCGTCGCGCGCAGGCTCAGTTCGCGCAGGTTCCCCAGCAACGGGGACTCGGCCAGTGCCACCGCCCCGTCGTCCCGCACCCCCCGCCAGACGTGTTGCCGCGGGTTCAGCCAGAACGCCCCGGCGAAGCTGATGCTCAGGTCGTGCAACCCGCCGAGCCGTGGGTGCCGGGCGATGACGGCGACGGTCCGCGGCGTCAGGCCGGTGCCGATGAGGCTGAGCGACTCGAGTTCCGGGAACTGCTCCAGGCCGAAGAGCCGCCCGAACAACTCGTCGATCCATTGCTCGCCGCAGACGGCCAGGTGGCGGACCCGCCGGAAGGCGGGGACGTCCAGGGCCTCGAGGATCTCGAACACGTCCGGGCCGCCGGGCCGGAACCCGTACAGCCTCAGGCGGCGGACCGGATGGTGGGGGAGCAACTTCAGAACGGCGGCCGGGTCGTTGGCCGCGTTCCAGTCGCCCCCGGCGATGAGTTCGTCGACGAAGCCGCGGCGGATCACGCAACGGCTCTGCAGCAGTCCGGTCGGCAAGCCCCAGGCGGCCCGGTAGCGGTCCAGCAGTTCGGCGGCCCGCAGGCGGGCGGCGGCCGGGTCGGCTAGCAACTCCGGCGTGCGGTAGAGGCTCACCTGCAGGCGGATGAATTCGGCCCGGGCCTTGGCCGGCTCGCCACCCTGTTCGTCCAGCCAGTCGGCGTAGGCGAGCCGGGGCGTGTCCTCCTCCGGGGCCTGGGCGATCGCACGCAGCAGCAGCCGCTCTTCGCTTCCCATCGCCGTCGGTGTCACTCGAGGTCCCACAGGACGATGCTCCCGAGGTCGCCGCCGGCCGCCAGACGCAGCCCGTCCGGCGCATAGGCCAGGCAGTAGACGCGGCCGATCGGCCAGGGGAAGCTGGCCCGGGGCCGGCCGGTCGCGGCGTCCCACAGCCTCACGGTCCGGTCCCAACTGCCGGTGGCGATCGTCCGCCCGTCCGGGCTGAAGGCCACCGCCGACACCTGACCCTTGTGCCCCTTCAGTTCGTACCGCTCCAGCCGCCGGGCGACCGAGAAGACCTTGACGGAGTAATCGACGGCGGCGGCCAGCAGTGAGCCGTCAGGGTGGAGGGCCACGGCCGGGCACGGCTTGGGCAGCGGGAAGTCGACCGGCTGAGGACCCCGGGTCTGCCAGACGCAGACCTTGCGATGCCCGGTGGCCCAGGCGACGATCCGCTTGTCGGGGCAGGCGGCCACGGCCCGCACCCCGTTGGGTTCGTAGAAGTACGGCTCGCGTCGCCGCCCGGTCACCACGTCCCACAGCTCGAACTTCCCCGCCACCGCCTTCACCCGGTCGCCCAGCCCGACCGCCAGCGTCCGTTCGTCGAGCGCCGCCAGGGCCGTGACCGGGGCCGTCGAGTTCGGGCCGAACACCCGTCGCCTCTCGCCCTCCTGCCGCAGCACCAGCCAACCGAACGGACCGCCGACGACCACCGACGAGCCGTCCGGGGTGTAGACCACTGATTGTACCGGCAGACTGGTGGGGCCACGCTCCAGGACCGCGTGCAGCCGACCGCTCGAGTCGCGGATGTAGACCGCCCCGTCCTTGGCCCCGCTGGCGACGGCCGCCCCGTCCGGCGAGAAGGCGACCGAATACACGACCGCCTTGTGATCTTCGTACATCAGCATCGTATCGACCTCGCCAACCCCCCTCGGGCGGTCCCCCCTATACGCGGTCCGGCCGCTTCTGCTAAGCTCGAATTCTACCGAACCACACCGGGGGCCGCATGGAAATCGAATGGACCCAGACCGACCCGCGGACCGGAGAGCGGTGCTTCGTCCGCGCCCGCAAGTTCGCCCGCCGCTGGCAGTTCGCCACCCGCCCCCGGCGTCGGACGAACTGGCAAACCGTCACCCACGTGACCCGCGAGATGTGGGAAACCCTTCTCGAGGCCCTGGAGCGGCGCTCCGTCCGGCCCGAAGGAGTCACCGACGACGACCTGGCGGCCGTGCGAACCCTCCTCAGTCGCTACCGACCGCCGCCGGAATTCGACGGCCCGCCCCCGGCCAGCGACCCCCCCGGCTGACGCCCTCCCGCCGCCACCCGCCGCCGAGGCCTGTGCCCGTAGCATCCTCGCCGCAGCATCACCGCCGCGTCGCACGTTATGGCCCGGCCGCCGGCCCTTCCCGCTCCCCCACCCGACGCGCCGTTCTGATCAACGCCTCCTTGGCGTCCCGCGACAGCTTCCGGAGCGCCGCCTCCCGGCGCAGGGCGTCGCCCCGGCTTGACGCGCGGACCTGGTACACCAGCGCCACCGGCCGCCGCGAGCGGGTGTACCGGGCCGCCGTGCCCGCGTTGTGCTGGGCCACCCGCCGCCCCACATCGGTCGTGATCCCCGCGTACAGTGTGCCGTCCCGGCACCGCAGCAGGTACACGAACCAGACAACTTTCGGCTCGGGCATGGTCGGCTCGTCCGGCTCGGGTTCGGTGCCGAAGGCTTGTGTCGAGGCCACACGCCCTGCAAGCGCCCGCCTCTCCCGGCGGGATGCCGGGCCGTCCCCCGGCCCCGAGGCCGGCCCCGAGGAACGACGCTCCGCCGCCTTCGGCTTGCAGCCCCTTCGGGCCGCCGCTATAGCCCGTCCATCCATACCCAGATTTCGGGTTCCTGCGATGCCGTTGCCGGTGGCACTGAGTCTGTGCGAAGTCCGTGTTCGTTACGGCCCCCGCTGGGTTCTCGACGGGGTGTCGTTGACGGTGCGGCGGGGCGAGGTCGTCGGCTTGCTCGGCCCGAACGGCTCGGGGAAGAGTACCACCCTGGCCGTCGCCGCGGGGGTCCGGGAGCCGCTCGCCGGTCGGGTCGCCGTGGAGGGGCTGTCCCCCGGGTCCGACCCGGCCGGTTATGCGCGACGGATCGGCTTCGTGCCGCAGGAGTGTGCCCTGTACGAGGAACTGACCGCCGCCGAGAACCTCGACTTCTTCGGTCGGCTGTACGGGCTGAGCGGGGCCGAGCTCCGTCGCCGGGTGACCCGCACCCTGGCCCGGGTCCGCCTCTCGGAGCGGGCCGGCCACCGCGTCGGCAGCTTCTCCGGGGGCCTGAAGCAGCGCCTGAACCTCGCCGTCGCCCTGCTCCACGACCCGCCGGTGCTGTTGCTCGACGAACCGACCGCCGCCCTCGACCCGGCCGGCCGCGACGCACTCTTCGCCGACCTGGCGCGGCTGCGTGACGACGGCCACGCCGTGCTGCTCAGTACCCACCACCTGGACGAAGCCGAACTCGGTTGCGACCGGGTCGTGGTGCTGAACGCCGGCCGGGTCGTCGCCGTCGGGCCGCCCGCCGAGGTCTTCCGCTGCCATGCCCGGGAACGGCCGGTGCTGTACGGCCATGTGCGGACTTGCCCGCCGCGGTTCCTGCTGCGGGCCGTGCGGCAACGACTCGGGCCGGGGGTGGAGGTGGAAATGACCGGCCGGCGGCTGCGTCTGAGCGCCCGCGACACGGCGGAACTCGGTCAGGCCCTGGCCGCCGTCCTCGCCGAGGGGGTCGAACTCGAGACCTACCGCACGCCGCGGGGCACGCTGGAGCGGGCGGTACGGGCCGACTCCTCTGCGGGAAGCGAAAGGGGGCGGCTCGGGTGATGCACCGCTTGCACCTCACGCTGCTCCTGGCGGCCAAGGACTGGCGGCTCTTCTGGGCCGACCGCCGCGGGGCGTTACTGTGCTTCCTGGTGCCGGTGATCCTGGCCTCGGCCTTCGGGGCCGTCTTCCACCGCCCGGCGACGAGCCTGGCGGCCAGTCGATTGCCGGTGCTGATCGTGGTCGAGGACGGCAGTGAGTTCGCGGCCCAGGTCGCGGCCGACCTGCTCGTGACGCCCCGTTTCCAGGCCCGCTGGGCGACCGCCGGGGAAGTCGAAGCCGCCCTGGCGAATCGCCGGCCGGCCGTGGCCGTCCTGCTGCCCCGCGGGTTCGCACGCCTGCAGGACTGGCAACCCGGCTCGACCGCCGACCGTCCCGAAGTGCGTATCCTCTACCACCCCACCGCCACCACCGAGCGGCAGTGGGCCGAGGGCGTCGTCACCGAGGTCGTGATGAAGCGGCTCGCCCGCAGCAAGTTCGGCGGGTTGCTGCCGCCCCACGACGATGCCGTCTTCGCCACCCCGTTCCGGGTCGAGGGCGTGCCGGTGTCGGCCGGGGCCACGGCCCGGTTCAACTCGTACTCGCACAGCTTCTGCGGCATGACACTGCAGTACCTGCTCTTCTGGGGGATGGAGAGCGGGCTGCAGTTCCTCCGCGAACGCCAGCGCGGCGTCTGGCTGCGGACCCGGGCCGCCCCGGTCCCGCTCGGCTGCGTGCTGGCCGGCAAGGCCCTGGCCACGGCCGGCATCGCCCTGCTGCAAGTCCTGGTCACCTTCGGGTTCGGTTACGTCGCCTTCGGCGTCACCGTCACCGGGTCGTTCGTCGGCTTCGTCCTGCTCTGCCTGGCCGCCTGTGGGCTGGCCGCCTCGACCGGGCTGCTCGTCGCCGCCCTCGGCGGCACCGAGGCCCGCGCCCGTAGCGTCTCGATCCTGGTGATCCTGGGCGTGTCGATGCTCGGCGGGCTGTGGCTGCCCTCCTTCCTGCTGCCCGGCTGGCTCAGTGACACCGCCTTGTCACTACCGACCGCCTGGGCCATGCGCGGGCTGGGCGGTGTGACCTGGGAGGGGCTCGGCCTTGGGGCCGTCCTCCCCAGCGTGGCCGTGGTCGCCGCCTTCGCCGCCGCCTTCCTCACCTTCGCCGTGATCCGACTCGAACGATCCGAACGTCACTTCCGACGGGGGGAACAATGACTCCACCACGAGCCACGGCAGGGCATCCGGTCGCGGCAGGGCATCCGGCCGCCGCAGGGCTTCCGGTCGCCGCAGGGCATCCGGTCGCCGCTCGGCGTCCGCTAGCTGCTTGGCTTTCGGCTGCCGTTCTGGTTGCGGTCGCCGTTCGGCTCTCTGCCGTGCCCGCCCCCGCGCAACCGCCCGTCGTCCCGCCGCCGCCGACCGACCTGGTCCTCGAAGACCAGTTCGACCGCAAGGCCGATCTGGCAGACCTGCGTGGCCAGGTCGTCATCGTGGTGTACGGGGACCGCAAGGCGACCGACGCCTGCCGCTCCCTCGGTGAGGCGCTGCACGTGTGCTGGCACCCGCAGGCCAAGGGGCAGCCGCCCGCCAAGGCACGGACCGCGCCGGTGGTGCCGCTCGAAGGACTGAAGCCCGGCCAGACCGCGCCGGATGTCGTCGTCGTTCCCGTGGCCTGCTGCGGCAAGGTGCCGCCGGCCCTGCGTGGTCTGATCCGCTCCCAGTTCGCGCGGGCCGTGCCCGATACCGTGGTCTGGCTCGACTTCGCCGACACCCTGAAGACGATGTTCGGACAGACCGCCGGCGAGCCGAACCTGCTGGTCTTCGATGCCCAGGGTCGGATGCGGGCCAAACAGAACGGTGCCCCGGACCCCGCGACACTCGACCGACTCGTGCGCACGGTTCAGCAATTACGGGCCGAGGCGGTGCGGTGAGCGGGTCGTGCGGCGTCGGGTCGTGCGGCGGCGGGTCGTTCAGCCCGGGGTGGTGAGCCGGGCGGTCACGGCCGCCCACACGTCGTCGATCACCTTCTGGGCCGACCCCTGTAACAGACCCTTGGGGACCATCTTCAGGAGTCCCGTGACCTGGGTGATGTCACCGGTCCAGTGGACGGTCGTGCCGCCGTCCTCGGCCGCCGCGAAGGTCAGGGCCGCGACGACGGTGCTACTGGCCCCGATGGCCTTGGCGACGATCTCGAAGGTGACCGACCGGCCGGGCTCGCGGGCCGTCGCGGTCATCTCCACGTTGAGGTTCCCGGTCAGGAAGGAGAGCTTGGGACGGAGCTTCCAGGCGGCCCGGTCGGGGGTGGCGTCGGTGACTTCGGCATCGGGCAGGCAGCGGGCCAGAAAGCCGGCGTCGGAGAGTTTCGCGGCGACCTCGGCGACCGGCTGCGGGAACGACTTGACGCCTTGGAAATGGATCATCGGTCGGCTCGGGGAAGGTGGCGTCGTGGCGGCCGGGGGGACCTTGCGGCGGCGGCCGCCGGCCCCCCCGCTGATTCTGGGGTCAGACCTGTGGGGTCAGACCGCTTCCTTCAGCTCGAAGCCCTTGCGGTACTCGCGGAAGAGCAGGGCGTTGGCCTTCTCGGTCAGTTCCTTGTCAGCGCCGGTGAACGTCTCGGTCTTGGGGTCGAGGGTCAGATTGGGGCCGAACCGGGCCAGGGTCTTCTCGGGATCGACCTTGTTGGCCTTGAGGTGCTCGACCATGCGGGCGGCGAAGGCGTTGACCTTCGTGTCCGGGCTGACCCCGTCGGCCTTGGCGAGCGGGGCCTCGGTGCCGAGCCGCAGGCTGATGTTGGCGATGTGGCAGAGGGCGGCGGACAGGTGCCCTTCGGCGATGTCGCAGTTGAGGTCCTCGTGCCTGCGGCTGCGGACGGCCTTGACGAAGTTGTCGAAGTGGTTCTGGTCGCCGCCGCCGGAGAAGCGGGCGATCTCCTTGCCGTCCTTGTCGTAGGCCACCCCGCCGGCGTAGTTCGGGCAGACGACGTAGCCGTCCGAGCCGATCCAGATGTTACCGATCTTGACCCCGCTGTAGGCCTCGGTGGCCAGGCCGCGGACCTCGAAGATGATCTTCTCGGTGCCGTAGTCGAAGACGCACAACTGGGTGTTGGCGGTCTCGCCGTCGTCGACGTAACCGAAGCGGCCGCCGAGGCTGAAGACGGAGTTGGGCAGGGTGGTCTTGGCCAGCCCCCAGCGGGCCTTGTCCATCTCGTGGACGCCCTGGTTGCCCAGGTCGCCGTTGCCGTAGTTCCAGAACCAGTGCCAGTCGTAGTGGAGCTTGGCCCGCATGACGGGGGTCTTGGGTGCCGGGCCGCACCACAGGTCGTAGTCGAGGCTGGCGGGCGGGGCGGTCGGGGCCGTCACCTTGCCGATGCTGCCGCGCGGCTTGTAGCACAGGCCGATCGCCAGATCGACCGTACCGATCTTCCCGGAGCGGACGAAGTCGATCGCCTTCTGCATGCCGGGGTTGCTGCGGCTCTGCGTGCCGACCTGGCAGATCCGCTTGTACTTGCGGGCGGCGGCAAGCATGATCGCGCCCTCGCGGACGTTGTGGCTGGCCGGCTTCTCGACGTACACGTCCTTGCCGTTCTGCATGGCCCAGACGGCCATCAGGGCGTGCCAGTGGTTGGGCGTGGCGATCGAGACGATGTCGATGTTCTTGTCCTCGACGACCCGGCGGATGTCCTTGACGAAGGCCGGGGCCTTGCCCTGCTTGCCCTCGATCGCCTTCATGGCGGTGCCGATCACGGCCTCGTCACAGTCACAGACGGTGGTGATCTCGCAGTTGTTCTTGCCGAGGAAGCCTTGGACGTGGCTCATGCCCCGGCTGCGCACGCCGACGACGGCAACCCGCAGGCGGTCCTCACGGGCGGCGGTCGCCACCGGCCGGCCCGAAGCGGTGCTTGGGGTGGCGGCCGTGGCCCCGAGCGAGGCGGACGCGGCGGCCAGCAGGGCGGAACGGTTCAGGAACTCGCGGCGGTTGAACAGGTCCATCGGCAGCTCTCCGGGGGGTGGGATGGGGTTCGGCGGTGCGAGACCGTATCAGCGGTCGGTTTACCCGACCAGTCTACCCCCGACTGCGGGCAGGGGCAATTCCGCGGTCCCGTCTGGCGGCGGATTGTGGTTCCCGAGGGGCGGCCGGCCGCGTACCATTCCCTGTGCCCGTCCCGACACGACCCGAACCGCCCGAACCCCCCGAACCCGGCCACCCATGAAAGCCCCGTCGCTGACGCTCGGCATCGAGGAAGAGTATCAGATCATCGACCCCGCGACCGGGGAGTTGAAGTCGTACATCACCAAGATTCTGGAAGACGGCAAGACCGTACTCCGGGAACAGATCAAGGCGGAACTGCACCAGTCGATGGTCGAGGTCGGCACCGAGGTCTGCCACACCCCGGCCGAGGCGCGGGCCGAACTCGTCAGGCTCCGCAAGACGATCAAGGAGTTGGCGGCCCGGCACGGGCTGGTCATCGCCGCCGCCGGCACCCACCCGTTCTCCAACTGGGAAAAGCAGGAGATCACGCCGTTCGAGCGGTACCTCGGCGTGAAGCAGGACATGGCCGACCTGGCCCAACAGTTGCTCATCTTCGGCACGCACGTCCACGTCGGCATCGAGGACCGGGACTTCCTGATCGACGCCATGAACGTGTCACGGTACTTCGCCCCGCACGTCCTGTGTCTGAGTACCTCCTCGCCGTTCTGGACCGGCCGCAACACCGGCCTGAAGAGCTACCGCTCGATCATCTTCCGGCACTTCCCCCGCTCGGGCATACCGCCCCTGTTCGCCGGCTGGGCCGAGTACGAGGGCATGGTCGAGACGATGGTCAAGACCCGCTGTATCCCGGACGGGTCGAAGATCTGGTACGACGTCCGCCCCAACCACCGCTACCCGACGCTGGAGTTCCGCATCTGCGACGTGTGTACCAAGGTAGACGAGGCCGTGTGCATCGCCGCCCTGTTCCAGGCGATCATCGCCAAGCTCTGGAAGCTCAGGCGCGACAACCTGACGTTCCGCGTCTACCCCAAGGAGTTGATCGAGGAGAACAAGTGGCGGGCCGTCCGCTACGGGCTGGACGGCAAGCTGCTCGACCTGGGCAAGCAGACGGAAGTGCCGGTGCGGGAACTGATCCACGAGATGATCGACTGGTTCCTGCGGGACGTGATCGACGAACTGGGGACGCGCCGGGAGATCGAGTACGCCTACAAGATCATGGAGGACGGCTCGAGTGCCGACCGGCAACTGCGGGCTTATGCGGCCACGGGCAGCACGCGGGCCGTCGTCGATCGGCTCGTTCAGGAGACGCAGGAAGGGATCGTATGAAGACGTTCCGGCGCGACGGCGTCTCGTTCCATTACCCGGAGAACTGGACGGCCGAGGTCGAGGACTCCGCTAACGGCGGCTGGACCGTGACCGTCAGCAGCCCGCGGACGGCCTTCCTGATCGTCTCGTTGCGGCCCGACGCCTACGACCCGACTCACCTCGCCGACCAGACCCTCGAGGCGCTCAAGGCCGACTACCAGGAACTCGACTCCGAACACCAGGTCGAGACCCTGAGCGGTCGCCCGGCGGTCGGCCACGACATCGACTTCCTGACGATCGACGTTCCGGTCGTGGCCCGCATCCGCTGCCTGGAAGCGCCGGGCGGGCCGCTCCTGGTGCTGGCCCAGACGGCCGAACCGGATCGCGAGCGGTACGACCCGGTGCTGCGGGCGGTCGTCGCCTCCCTGGTGGTCGAGGAGGACTGATCCCCCGTGCGGACCGTACTCTTCGTCCTGCTGGTCTGCGCCGCGGCCGATCTGCTCGCCTGTGCCGTGTTAGTGGCCGTCGTGTGGGCCGAGTACCGCCGCGTGCGTCGGGAGGCGGCCGCGGCCGGCACCCCGGTCCCGTCGGCCGCCGGCTCGTTCGGTTGCCTGCTGCTGTTCGGCCTGCTCGGCATCGGGCTGCTCTACGGCTCGGCCTGGCTCCTGCTCACGGAATGACCCCTTCCTCCCCCCTTCCTCCCCGATGATCGGGTACAATCCGCCGCAATCCTGTTCTTCCTGCGGCGTCGTCGTGGTGCGTGGCCGTGCCGATGCCGACTCCTCCCCGGAGTGTCACCATGAACTGCAACAGGCTCGTGAACCCGCCGACACTGGCGCTGGCACTGGCACTGGCACCGGCACCGGGCGTGTCCGCCGCCGACATCCGGGTCCGCACCGGTGACGACTTCGTCGAGGTCGAGACCGACGCCCTGGTGGCGCGGATGCGGACGAAAGGGTATGTGAGCGGCACGGCGGCCGGCGGCCTGCTGGACAAGAAGACGCAGGCCCGCGACCTGGGCTTCGGCCTGCACGTCATGGACTTTCTGCTCGCCCCCGGCTGGCGGGACGACGGCTACCTGCGCGAGCGGAAGTACCACGGCGAGCTGCCCAAGCACTACGTCGAGGGGCCGCAGGTCTGCACCAAGGCCAAGGAACTCAGGCCCACGATCAGCCGCGGCCAGGACTTCGTCGCCGTCACCTTCCGCTTCACCTTCACCGAGCCGGGCCGGGGCTACAAGGCCGGTTCGACCTGGGAACAGACGCTCGTGTTCCAACCCGGCCTGCGCTACTACCTGTCGGCCGAGGCGATCACCAGCGCCAACACCGTCGACGACCTGTTCTACCGCATCGACATGCCGGGCCACATCCGGCACACGGCCGGCGATACCTTCGAGCAGGTGTACCTGAGCTACCGGGACGGGCCGATCCCGGCCGCCGAGTTCCGGGAAGACTTCCCCCCGGACGCCAGGTTCCTCTACCAGCGGAAAGAGGGGCAGGTTCCCGAGCGGATGATCCGGGCCTACCAGGTGAAGCTCGGCGGCAAGCCCGGTCCGTGGCTCGCCGGCATGACGCTCGACCCGGCGGCCACGAGTGAGGCGTGGTGCCACCAGCGGGGCTACGTCTGCTTCATTCAGGAACTGCACCGTCGGCCCGTGAAGGCCGGCGAGACCTTCGGTGCGGCCTACGTGGTCGGCTGGTTCGACGACATCCGGCAGATGCACGCCGTGTACGACCGCTACAAGGGCAAGACGCGGATCGTGCTGGGCCGGGATTCGTTCGAGCTGAAGTGAGGCGGCGGACGGCCGTGCCGGCGGCGGCGGGGACGGAGCGGGGACGGGATGGGGCTGACGGCGGACGGCCGTGCCGGCGGCGGCGGCCCCGGTTCGTTGCCGGGTCAGGATCAATACAGCCCGATGTCGAGGGCGTTGGAGATGGTGCGGCCGATCCACCAGGCGGCACTGCGCCAGCGGGTGTGGATCTTCACGACGGCGAGCTGACCGGGGTCGATGGCCCCGTCCGGGTCGACGATCTCCACGTCCACGAGGTAGACCTGGGCGAGCGGGACGTGGACGTTCGGATCGCCGCCCGGTTTGACGGCCAGCGGCCCGCCGCCCCGCTGCGTCAGGGAGATCGGGACGGAGGCCGCGTTCTGCTGGGGCATGTTGCGCAGCCGCAGTTTCCCCGCTAACGGGCGGTCGCTGCGGCCCTTGACCAGGATGCTGACCTCCAGCGGGTCCTGGTGTTTCAAATCTTCCTTGAGCAGGCGGTAGTCGGCCGGGTCGACCGGGACGCGGACGTTCAGGCGGGTCGGGTCACCGACCACGAAGACCGGCGTCGTGTCGGTGTAGCCCCGGTCGAAGAGCTTCCAGACTTCCTCCGGGGAGGGGGCCTGGAGAACGACGCCGTCGCGCGGGGCGACGAGTTCCCGCACCGCCTTCTGGCGGCGGCGGAGGTTGGCGAGGTGCTGGTCGGCGGCCAAGGCCCGTTCGGTCATCTCGCGGGCCTCCAGGGCGTACCGCTGGGCGGCCGTGTCGTCGTTCTGGCGGACGGCCTGGTCGATCGAGTTCTTGATCTGCTCGACGGCCCGCCAGTGGGAATCGGACAGGGCCGAGGCCCGGTCGGCATCGAGGTCGAGGGTCTCGCTGGCGAAGCGGCCGAGTACCTGACCCTTGCGGACGTACTGGCCGGGCTTCACCTCCCGGGCGACGAGCCGGGCCGGCTCCGGCAGCAGCACGCCCTCCATCGCCTCCGGCTCGACCACGATCAGCCCGGTCTCCCGGACCCGGCTGACGGGCAGCGGTAACAGGAAGAAGCAGGCCAGCAACCCGACCAGCACGGTCAAGGTGGTGTAGACGCGCGTCGGTTTCATGTCGGGCAACCGCCCCCGTTGACGGATGTTCTTGACGACCCGGTACGTCGGCCAGATGAAGATCGACAGCAGCGAGGCGATCGCTAGCATCTGGCTGAGGATGCGTAGCTTCGGCCCCAGGAAGTCGGAGAGGAACCACAGGATGCCGAAGAGGATGACCCAACGGTACACCCAACTGGCGACGGCGAAGACGACGAACAGCGTCTTGCGCCAGGGGCTCATGTACGGCTCGGGCGGCACCTCGATGCCCAGGGCCTGGCTCAGGAACAGGTTGTTCAGATAGCGGTTCGCCTTCTCGCGGAGGTTGGGGATCTCGAGCCAGTCGGCCAGCATGTAGTAGCCGTCGAACCGCATGAGCGGGTTGGCGTTGAAGACGACCGTCGAGATCGAGCAGAGGACCATCACGCACAGGGCGATGTTGTTGACCACCGGGTACTGCGGCGTGTACCACCATACGAAGGTGGCCAGGGCCGCGATCACCAGCTCGACGTAGATGCCGGCGAAACTGATGATGATCCGCTTCCACTTGTCGGCCAGGGTCCAGGCGTCGGTGACGTTGCAGTACAGGGCGGGGCTCAGGCACATGAGCAAGACGCCCATCTCGTGGCTCTCGCCCCCGAACGCCTTGCAGCTCAGGCCGTGCCCGAACTCGTGGATGACTTTCACCACCCCCAGCGACAGCCACAGGTACAGCACCGAGTTGAAGGTGAAGAACTCCTGGTAGGCCGGCAGCTTCGAGTAGAACGTGTCGAAGTGCAGGGTCACGTGCAGGACGGCGGCCAGGATCAGGCCGACGCTCAGCAGGAAGAACCAGGGGGTGAAGACCCACCGGGTGTACTTGTACAGCCAGGTCAGCAGGCGGTCGGGGTCGAAGACCGGGATCTTGATGTAGAGGATGTTGGTGAGGGTGGCGAGCCGCCGCAGCCGCCGCTGCTTGGCCCGCCGCTCGAAGAGGTGGCGGCCGGCACCGCTCTGCTCGTGCTGGATCAACCCGGCCGTCACCAGTTGCCGGGCGAACGCCTCCAGGTCGCGGTACTCCAGCCGGTGCGGCTTGAACTCGTCCTCGAAGCGGTCCCGGATCTGCTCGAGCGTGTGTTCGCCGTCGAACAGGTTGAAGACGAAGTACTCCTGCTTGTTGAACCGGTAGTACCGCAGGCACACCGGGTCCTTCACGACGTGGTACGTCTTCCCCTCGTACTTCTGCTCGTAGATCTGCAGGTCAGGACGGACCTTGAGCTTGACCGCCTTGCGGCGTTCGGCGGGGTCGTTGAGGCTCTCGGTCTCGGCGTTCATGGTGCGTAACCGGGAACGAGGGACGGACGGCGGCGACTTCGGCGGCGACTTCGGCGGCGACTTCGGCTCAGGCGGTCGTCTGGGCACACGGCCGTGGCTGGTCTTCGCTGGCTTATATTCTCACCAGCGGTGTCGTTCGCTGGTCGCTGCTCCCTGACTCGTCTGCGTTGGCCGGTCTTGGCCCCGGAGCCGTGGCCCGGCACCGGCTCACTGGCCGGGTTGGACGATCACCGTGGCGGCGCTGCGGTCGAGCAGCCCGAGTTCCTTGTTCCCCATCTCGACCCGCACGGTGACGTACCGCGGGTCGGTCGAGTCGATGTTGGTGATGCGGCCCTCGAGCTTCCTGGCCGGGACGGCGGGCGGCGTCCAGACGTGGACCGTCCCGGCGGCGGTGCCGACGACCAGGAAGCGGTGGTCCTTGTGGGGACTGAAGGCGGCACAGGTGACGGTGGCCCGTCCGGGGGTGATGAGCCGGGCGATCTCGGACCCGCGGCCGCCCGCCTGGGGGGCCTGCCAGAGCTGCAAGGCCCCCTTGAGGTCGCCTTCGCCGCCGGCCGTCACCAGCGTGTAGAGCGGGTTCTCGGCGGTGGCGTTCGGGGCGTAGCCGTCCGGGGCGAACAGGGCGACGGTGGCGAAGGCGGTGGTCGGGCCGCTGTTGACCAACTGACCGATGGTCGGGGCGTCCGGGGATAGGGAGACGATGTCGATGCGGCCTTTGTCCTGGTCGAACAGCACGCGGCCGCCGTCCGGGCTGACCCCCAGGGTGTCGAGCACGCCGGAGCGGTGGTCGAGGGTCTTGGCGACCTTGGCTTCGCCCGCCCCGACCTTCCAGGCCTTCAGGGTCCGGTCCTTCGAGGCCGACACCAGCAGGGCTTGCGGGGTGAAGGCGAGCGAGGTGACGGTGTCGCGGTGTTCGGGGGGCAGGCTGTAGAGTCGTTTGCCGGTGCTCAGGTCCCAGATGAAGATCTCGCGGCCGGCGGCGGTGGCGGCGAACCGGCCGTCCGGGCTGACGGCCACGGCCGTGACCGGCGACGTGTGGGACTCGGCCGGTTCCCGGGCCGGGGTCGTCGGTATCTTGTTGGGGTCGGTCAGGTCCCAGACCCGCACCCTGCCGTCCTCGCCGCCGGTGATCGCCAGCACCGACGGGCTGCCGGGAGGCGTGCAGGCGACGGAGCGGATCCCCACCGGGTGGGGCAGTTGGTGCGGGAAGAGCGGCCGGCCCGGCTCGTTGGTCAGGTTCGGGTCCCAGACCAGGGCCTTGCGGTCGAGGCCGACCGAGACGATCAGCGGCCGCGTCGGGTGGCCGGTGACGGCCACGCCGGTCACCTCCTGGCGGTGGTCGGCGTGGCTCTTGCGGGGGGCGCTCGGCAGGGCCGGCTCGACCGTCACCACCATGTTCCGCTTCACCCGGTCGTAGTACTGCACGTCCAGGTTCCCTTCGAGCCGCACCTTCTCGGTCGACTGGATCTCGAAGATCTTCTCCCCGGCGTGGACGTACTCCCCGGACCGCTTGGCCACGTTGCGGATGATGCCATCGACCCGGCTGCGGATCCAGTGGCGGCTCAGGAGTACGCGGGCCTCCTCGTACTCGGCCTCGGCCTTGGCGATCGACTGATACGACTGGGCCAGGTTCTCGGCGAAGCGGCTGCGGGTGATCTGGTCGTTGAGCCGCTCCACCACCGCCAGCGCCCCGCTGGCCTTGAGCGTCAGTTCGATCTTCTCGTCGGTGAACTTCAGGCCCTGTTGGGCCGCCTTCACGACCTCGGCCGACGAGTCCTTGACCTTCAAGGCCCCGTTCATGCGGGTGGTGATCAGCGAGTCGTCGAGCATGCACAGGACCTGCCCGGCCGTCACCACGTCCCCGTCGCGGAGCTTGTAATACGGCACCCACTTGTCGGGGCTGAGCCGTTCCTTCTCCCGGGGGTTGAATTCGACCCGCGGGTGCGGGTTCTTCGGGTCGAACCGGGCCGGGTCGTGCGTCACCACCGTCCCGTCGAACAGCCGGTACTCCCAGAGGCCGTCCGGCCGCTGCTTCATCGGCGTGGCGATCAGGTCGATCTTGCCGTCGACCTCGGCCGACACGATCTGCCGGTCTTCGTACTGCACCGTGCAGTTGGGGATGACGACCGGGTCGGTACCGGGGACCGGCGGCGGCGGGAACCGGGGCGGGTCGGCCGGCGGGAACAGCGGGCTGCCGACCGGGGCGTTCCAGTCGTCGGGGGTGGTGATGAACGACGACGGTCTGTTCCCCTCGCCCGGCGAGGGCCTGACCGATTCGGCCGGCGAACGCGCCGTCGATCGGCTCGGGTTGCCCGGCGGGATGTTGCGGCCGCAACCCCCGACCACGACCGACGCGCCGAAGGCCACGACGAGGACCACGAATAGGTTACGACCGGGACGGGCACGCATCAGGTGTTCTCCGCGGTACACGAGCGGGGTTGTAACATGGCGGCGGCCGGCGTGCGAGGCGAACTGACCCGGGAGCTCGGCTGAACGGTCCTCCTCGGTCGTCGCGTGTTCCGGTCGTTCCCGTGTCGCGCCGCCGTCGGGACCCCGCCGCTCCCCAGCGCCGCTCCCCAGGAGTCTGAGTCTGAGTCTGAGTCCTGTCGTTGTGGTGAGGCCTCGGTGCTGTGGCGAGGCCTCGCCGGCCCGGTCGGCGTCGGGCGGGGGGACCGACCGGGCGGTCGGGGTGCGGTCCGGTCCCGACCAAACCCCGACCAAACCAGGGCAGAAATCAGAAGAAGAAGATCACCTTCTCGTAGAACCACTCCCAGACGCCGTGGAACATCGAGTACCCCAGGGGGTGGCTGCCGCAGCGGACCCGGGTTCGGACCTCCAGCCCGGTGACGAACTGCTCGGCCGGGACCTTCAGTTCGTCCGGGAAGTCGTCGAGGTTGAGCTTGACATAGGCGGAGACGACCGGCTCGGTCTCGTCGTGGTCGTTCTGGTTGGGCACGGCCTGGGCGGCGATGTCGTCGCGGTAGAGCCGGCCGAGGTAGCGGGTGTCGGGCTGGCTGGACAGCAGCACATCGACGTCGAGGTATTTGCGGCCGGCGGCGTCGAGCTTGTGTTTGTCCGGGTCGGTGAAGGCCCGCAGGACCTGGCCGATGTTCCGCTGTGGGATCTTCAGCTCGACGTGCCAGGCCCCCTCGAGGTTACCGACGCGGAGCAATTCCTCGTGGGGCCGGACGGTGCGGCCGAGGAGGCTCTCCCGGCGGTCGTCGTTGAGGACGGTCCACTGGGCGGTACCCGCCGGGCGGGCCGGGCCGGGGAACGGCGGGGCGACGGCCGCGAAGAAGCCGGGCTGGTTCCCCTTGGCGTGGAACTGCCGCAGGATCAGGTCCTTGGCCTGCTGGGCCGCGGCGGCGTCCAGGCGTGCCACCGCCAGCTTACTCTGAAACTCCAGCCGGGCGCTCTGGTTCCGCTCGTCCGGCGGGAGCAGCTTGAGGGCCTGCTCGCTGGCCGCCGCGATGCCGTTGGCCTGGTTCAGTTTGTCCTGCGCCTCGGTGAGTTCGTGGGTCAGTTCGCGGCTCTCCAGTGTGACCGCCTCGTAACCGGGGTCGATCTTGTCACCCGGCTTGACCCGGACCTCGCGAACGACCCCCTCGCGGCGGGGGTAGATCTGGGCGATCTCGACGGGCAGCAGCTGCCCCTTGGCCTCCATCCGCAGCGGGTAGGGCACGGCGATCATCGCCCCGATCAGGCCGGCCAGGAGTACGACCACCGTCAGGCCGATCAACCGGGCCTTACCGCCGACGCCGTCCTGGAGCTTGGCCAGCGGCCACCACAGGAAGCGGAGCGGCACCCGCTTGAGTTCGGCGGCGTTGTACAGGGCCGGGGCCGCGTGCTTGCCCACCACCTCCAGCCGCTGCACCAGCGGGTCGGTGTTGTCCGGCGGGTTGAAGCTTTCCAGCATCAGGACCGAGCGGGCCGGCTTGGACGGGTCCTTCTCCCGCTCGTCACGGGTCGGCCGGACGACGAGCAGCTTGGGCTGGCTCTCGTGCAGGTAGTCATCCAGGGCGCGGGCCACGGCCGGCGGCAGGCCGGGGTCCTGGGTGCCCTTGAAGACGAGCGGTTCGCCCCACTGCAGGACCGCTTCCATCAGCCGGCGCATGCGGCGGATGTGGGTACTGGCCTTCTCGACGACGTCGGCCCCGCTGACGGCCTCCACCGTCACCTTGCTGCGTGCGTGTCGTACCCCGACGCTGAGCCGGTCGCACTCGATCAACTTGCGGCCCTCGTTGGCGACGTGGTAGGCCACCTCGGTCGGGTTCAACGAGGTGTGGATGAGCCGGGCGAACGCCTCGATCTGGGCGAAGGTCCGCTCCGCCGCCGAGCCGGACCGGGCCGTGATGAACTGGTGGTACTGGCTGGCGTACCCGGCCATCTGGTAGGCGTAGTTGAGGAACTGCGGGTACATCCGCGGGTCGTGGGTCGGGTTCTGGAAGACCTCCAGCACGCCGAGCGACTGCCGATCGGGGGAGACGATCGGGGCCAGCAGCGCGAAGTGGTCGGTCAGGTTGGCCGGCGGGACGCTGTTGGGGTCGGTACTGGCGGTGGGGAGTCGGCCGTTCGGCTCCAGCAGCACTGGCCGCGGCGGGGCCGCCTGGAAGACCTGCCGCAACACCTCGTTATGGCACTGCCGACCGCCCCGCCTCGCTTCCAGACCGATCTTGTCCAGGTTCACCTGGCAGGCGACCTGCAGGAAGCCCTGGGGCGTGCGGAGCCAGACGGCCCCGGCCGGGGCGTCGATGGCCGACAGCGTGCGGTTCAGGAACTGCTCGTAGAACTCGCTCGGGGCCAGGTTCGAGCCGGCCAGCTTGGCGGCGGCCTCGAACGCCTCTTCGATCTGACGGCCGTAACGGTTCTTGTCGTCGGAAGACCCGGACGGGGTGAAGCTCACGGTCGGGCTCCTCGGTCGGCGGCGGTGCGAACGCGCAAGGGGCAGCGGTGTCGCCCCGTGCCGTAGATCATACCGCCACCGCCGGGCAGCGGACAAGTTGAGCCGCGCGGCCTACCCCCGATTCGCCCGGCCGGCCCCCTGCCGGGCACCTCGGGAGCCGTCAGCCGCGAAACGACCGCGTTCCGGACCGGTCCGGCCTAGAGGGTGATGATGGCGCTGCTCCAGGTCAGTCCGCCGCCGAAGGCCACCAACAGGACGGTATCGCCGGGTCGGCAGCGGCCGGTCCGCAGGGCCTCGTCCAAGGCGATCGGCACACTGGCCGCCGAGGTGTTCCCGTACTTGTCCAGGTTCAGCACCACCTTCTCGACGGGGAAGCCGGTGTCGGCCAGGGCCGCGTCGATGATCCGCTGGTTCACCTGGTGCGGGATCAGCACGTCGAACCCGTTGAGGCCCAGTTCCCGGCAATCGACCTCGGCCTGCTGGATGAGTTCGATCATCCGCGAGACGGCGAAGCGGAAGACTTCCCGGCCACTGAGCCGCAGGTAGTCGAGGCGTTGCAGCATCGGGGGTCCGGGGGGCGGGTTGGGGGTGACCCGGCTGGGGACCTGGATCAGTTCCTGCCGCGACCCGTCGGAGTACAGGCGGATGAGCCGCACGCCGATGTTGAGGACCGGGGTCGCCGACAGGACGACGGCCCCGGCCCCGTCGCCGAAGAGGATGCAGGAGTTACGGTCGGTCATGTCCATCGCCCGGGTGAGCACCTCCGCCCCGACCACCAGGACGTGCCGGGCCGCCCCCGTGCGGACGAACTGTGACCCGACCGACAGGGCGTACAGGAACCCCGAGCAGGCTGCCGACAGGTCGAAGGCGGGCACGGTGCGGCAGCCGAGGTCGGCTTGGATCAGGCAGGCGTTGGACGGGCACATCAGGTCCGGGGTGACGGTGGCGCAGATGATCAGGTCGATCTCGGCCGGGGAGAGCCGGGCCGCCGCCAGGGCGTTGCGGGCCGCAGCCGCTCCTAAACTGGCCGACGTCTCCCCGAGGCCGGCGAACCGTCGGGCCCGGATGCCGGTGCGGCTGCGGATCCACTCGTCGGAAGTGTCGAGGTTTAGGGTCTCGGCAAACTCGTCATTAGGGACGATCCGGCTCGGTAAGTGACTACCGGTGCCCGTGACCGCGACCCCGAGGAGTTGCGACATCGCCGTAACTCGAAGGTGTCGATGGCAAAACCAGTAACGCAAAGCTTAGTGTATGTAAGCGGTGGGAGAAAACTACCCCGCCGGCCCGGCCGGCCCGTCTCGCCGGGACCGGTCAGCAAGCCTAAATTTAACGGTCCTGCGGGTCGCCGACCGGGGGCGACACCCCCGCACCCCGCCTGGCCCCGCACTCCCGCCCGCACTGCCGCCGGTTGTTTCGGGTTAGCACGCGATTCGTTTCGGAGTAGCAAGCGATGTTCGACCTCTCTGCCGTTCAGTCGGCGATCACTGACGCCGGGTGTGACGGCTGGCTGCTGTACGACTTCCGGGGACAGAACGTCCTGGCCCAACGGGTCACGGGCGTACCGCCCACACTGTCCCGCCGCTGGTTCTATTTCATCCCGGCCAGTGGTGAGCCGCGCAAGCTCGTTCATGCCATCGAGCCGGACGCGCTCGACCGCCTGCCCGGTTCCCGCAAGACGGTCTACCGGCGCTGGCAGGAACTGGAGGCCGGCGTGGGCCAACTGCTCGACGGGGCGAAGCAGGTGGCGATGGAATACAGCCCGCGGAACGCCAACCCCTATGTCAGCCGGGTCGATGCCGGGACGGTCGAACTGGTGAGGAACTGCGGCTGCCAGGTCGTCTCCTCCGGCGACCTGATTCAACAGTTCGAGGCGACCTGGGACGACGACCAGGCGAGGTCCCACTTCGAGGCCGCGGAACTGTGCCGGGCCGCCTTCGATGCCGCCTTCGCCTTCATCGCCCAGGAGGTCCGGGCGAACGGCCGGGTGATGGAGACCGCCGTCCAGTCCCGCATCCTGAAGTACTTCGACGACCACGGCATGACGACGTACAGCCCGCCGATCGTCGCCTCCGGCCCGCACAGCGCCAACCCGCACTTCGACACCGGCCCGGCGACCGACTGGCCGATCGAGCGCGGCTCGCTGGTGCTGATCGACCTGTGGGCGAAGATGAGTCGTCCCCGCAGCGTCTATGCCGACTACACGCGCGTCGCCTACGTCGGCGACAGCGTGCCCGAGAAGTACGCGGCGGTCTTCGCCGTCGTCGTCGCCGCCCGCGACGCCGGCATTAAGACCGTCAAGGACGCCTTCGCGCAGGGGCGGCCGCTGGCCGGCTGGGAGGTCGATGCCGCGACCCGTGCCGTCGTCGAGGCCGCCGGCTACGGCGAGCAGTTCACCCACCGCACCGGCCACAACATCGGCCAGGAGGTCCACGGCAACGGGGCCCACATCGACGGGCTGGAGACCCGTGAAGACCGGCGGATCATCCGGCGGACCTGCTTCAGCATCGAGCCGGGTATCTACCTGCCCGAGTTCGGGGTGCGGAGCGAGGTGAACGTCTACATCGACGCGGCGGGTACCGTCCACGTGACAGGGGGTGAGCCCCAGACCGAAATCCACACCATCCGGGTCGCTTGAGCCGGTCGGTCGGACGGTCGGTCGTCCGGGTCGCGGCCGCCGTCTCGGGGTCGCGGTCTCCGTCTCGGGTCAGGCCGGTCAGACGAGCGGCAATGAGAAGCGGTCGCGGCGGGCCGGTACGGGGAGGTTCGCCTCGCGGGCCGGCGGGCGGGCCGGCAAGTGGGCCGACGGGCAAGCCGGCTCCCCGCCGACGCTCGTCCCGGTCAGCACCTCGCCGTTCCCGGTCAGCACCTGGCCGTAGAGCGTGAACGGGCTGGAGTCGGTGATCGCCACCTTCACCGTCTGGCCGATCAGGCCCGAGCTGCCGTCGAACACGACGATGTGGTCGGTCATCGTGCGACCGGTCAGTTGCCGGACCGGGCCGCTCGCCCGCTCGCCGAACCGGCTCGGGCCTTCGACCAGCACCTCGACCGTCTTTCCCACCTGTTGCCGGTGGTCGAGCCGGCTGTTCTCGTTCTGCACCGCCAGCAGGTCGTTGTTGCGCCGCTTCTTCACCTCCTCGGGAATGTCGTCCGGGTAGCGCTGGGCGGCCTTGGTGCCGGGTCGTTCGCTGTACTTGAAGATGAACGAGTTCTTGAAGCGGGCCAGGCGGACCAGTTCCACGGTCCTGCGGAAGCTCTCCTCCGTCTCGCCACAGAAGCCGACGATGAAGTCGGAGCTGATGGCCACACCCGGTACCCGTTCCCGGCAGCGGGCGAGCAGGTCGCGGTAGAACCCGGCCGTGTAGTTCCGCTTCATCCGCTTGAGGACCTCGTCACAGCCGGACTGGGCCGGGACGTGCAGGTACTTGACCACCTTCGGCAGTTCGCGGACGGCATCGAGCAGGTCGTCGGTCATGTCCTTGGGGTAGTTGGTGACGAATTTGATCCGCTCCAGGCCGGGAATGTCGTGCAGGCCGGCGATCAGGTCGCTCAGGCGGGTCGTGCGGCCGTCGCCGTGCTCGTAGGCGTAGCTGTTGACCGTCTGCCCCAGGAGCGTGACCTCTTTGCAGCCCTGATCGACGAGCTGACGGACTTCGGCCCACAGGTGGTGCGGGGGTCGGCTCTGCTCCGGCCCGCGGGTCGAGGGCACGACGCAGTAGGTGCAGAACTTGTCGCAGCCGATCTGGATGCGGACGTAGGCCTGGAACGGTGTCGGCCGCATGCTCGGGTCGCGGCTGGGGTCGAAGCTGACGAAACTGGCCTCGACCTCGTGTCGTCCGCCGGCCGCCCGGCCCAGGCTGACGGCCAGTTGCGGCTCACGCGTCGCTTTTACCTTCTCGACCAGGGCGGGGACTTCGGCCAGTTGACCGGTGCCCACCACCAGATCGACGTAGGGGGCCCGCCGGCGGATCGCGTCCTGGTCCTTCTGCGCCATGCAGCCGAGCACGCCGATCACGACCTCCGGGTTTCGCTGCTTGATCGGCCGGACGCGGCCCAGGGCCGAGTACGTCTTCTCCTCGGCGTGCTCACGAACGGAGCAGGTGTTGAACAGGACCACGTCGGCGTCGGCGGGCGAGTCGGTCAGATCGTAGCCCTGGCCGCGCAAGGCCCCGATCACCAGCTCGCTATCGAGCACGTTCATCTGACAGCCGACGGTTTCGATGTAGACCTTTCTCGTCATGGTCGGGTTACCGTTGTGACACGGGGCCGGCCCCGGGAGCGGTATCGGTGAGGATACCGCACGCGGCCGTGCGGGCAAAGGCGACCGGCCCGTTCGTATCCGGTCCGTTCGTGTCCGGCGCGTTCGTTCGCGACCGGCCCGTTTTTGTGTCCGGCGCGTTCGTTCGCGACCGGCCCGTTCGCGGCCGTTACGGTCCCGTCTTCGTTCCCGTTGCGGTTCCCGTTGCGGTTCGGTGTTGCGGTCACGCGGCTTGCTTCGTCCGCCGGACTTCCCGGAGCACCTCGAGCAAGCTCTGGTAGTGATGCTCGAAAGTCCAGCGGCTGGCGGTGGCGCGGGCGGCCGCGCTCGCCTCGCGGAGGTAACCCCGGTCGAGCATGCGGGTCAGGGCGTCGGCCAGGCGGGGGGCGTCGTGCGGGTCGTCGATGACGATGCCGTCGTTCGGGGGCGAGAGTAGTTCGGCGGCCCCGTTGTAGCGGGAGGTGATGACCGGCCGGCCGCACGCCAGGGCCTCGAGGACCACCAGCGAACACGGGTCGTAGAAGGTCGGGTGGACGAGGTAATCGGCGGCGAAGTAGCAGTCCTTCGGGTCGTCGCGGTGGCCCAGGAAGGTGACCCGGTCGGCGATCCCCAGTCGCCGGGCCTGCCGCTGGTAGGCCGCGAACCTCGGGTGCCCGACGACGACCAGGTGGCCCCGCGGCGTGCGGGCGAAGGCGTTCAGCAGCGGTGCCAGCCCCTTGAGTCGGTAGTTCATCGCCACGAACAAGCCGACCGTTTCGTCCGGGGAAACGCCCCAGCGGGCGCGCTCCTCGTGCCGCCGCTTCGGGCGGTCCTCGGCCGTGAACCGCAGCGGGTCGATGGCGCTGCGTACCACCCGCACCGACTCCGGCGGCAGGCCCAGGTACTGCTCGAAGTGGCGGCGAACCATGTCGCTGTTGACGACGATGACCGGTCGGGTCGGCCCGAGGTACTGTTTGCGCTCCAGCCGTGCGAACGACCAGGCGGCCGGGTCGAGCCACTTGCCGAGCGTCGCCAGGGTGCGTGTCAGCGGGCCGGGGTACTTGCGTCGGTTGTGGGCCATGCTGGCCGCGTGCAACCCGCCCTGCGGATAGAGGATGTCCTGCCCCCAGGTCTTGTCGAAGCCGATCGTCACGTCATGGCGGTCCCGGGCGAGGCGTTCACAGGCCGAGCCGAACCGCCAGGGCCGCAGGAAGCGGGGGCCGGCCGGGACCTCGATGCGGTGGAAGTGGGTGGCGGCCGGCAGGGCGGTCGCGTCCCAGCGGCAGGCATACAGGTGGACGGCGTGCCCGTCGCGGGCCAGCCGCCGGGCCAGGTCGCTGATGTAAGTCTCGGCACCGCCGCGGGCCGGCAGCACGTTCTCGTAGCACAAGGCGATGTCCATCCGCAGTTACTCCTGGGTCGGGGTCCGACGCCGCTCGTGCCGCTGGTACAGCCGTCCCCTCCAGCGGACTACCGGCCGCAGCCAGTTCCCTGGGGGACGACCAGGCCAGCCGAGCCGGTACAGCTTCCAGAAACGTAGCCGGTCGCGCGGCGTGACCCCGCACACGTCCGACGAGTAGAGGAGTTGGGCCAGGTCCTTGGCCAGCCACCACCCGGCCGCGATCCGGTGCCGCCGCAGGCGGTGCAGGTCGATCAGGGCCACGCGCCCCGTCCAACTCCCGGGCGGCGCCCGCAGGAACAGTTCCGGGACATAGAAGTGACAGAAGTAGAAGTCCTTGTGGAAGACGCGGCGGCGGTGCAGTTCGCGTGCGATGCGGGCCAACTCGGCGGTCAGGCCGCGCTTCCAGCGGGCGAACGTCGCCGGGTCGAGTCGTGCCGCGGCCAACGGTACGGCCTCGTGCAACGGTCGCATCCCGTGCAACTCCTCGACGGCCAGGAACCCCTGGAGCCGGAACCACGGCCCGGTCATCTGCCCGGCGGCCAGCGGACGCGGCACGGTGAACCCCTCGGAGGCGGCCCAGGTGAGGTGGTGCCACTCCCACAGGCCCGGCGACCAGGGCCGGTCCGGTAGCAGCGTGGCGAGCAGGCCGTGCCACCACGGCAGCCGGTAGTGCCGCTTCAGGTAGACGCTCAGCCGGCCGGTCCGGTTGACATAGACCTTGCGACCGATCGAACGGCCCTGCTTCTGGTGCAGCCGGTCGGTCACCGGGACCGCCATGATCTGCTCCTGCCAGCCCTCGCCGGCGAAGTCCTCCCAGTCGGCCGCCTTGCGGATCAGTCGCGTGCCCCGGCGGAGGCGGTGCCACAGTGACGACACTGGGTCGCCCGCCGCGTGACACCAGCGGGACAGCTCGACACTCGCCCGGGACGGAGGAAGTTGCTCCATGGACTCACACCGACGCTGACATTCGTGTCGAAGGAACCTGCTCGGGGGCGAATTCGGGGGCGAATTCGCGGCTGTATTCGGGGGCGAATTCGGGGGCGAACCGGTCGTTGAGGCCCGGCCGCGGGTCGTGGTAACCGGCCTCGACGGCGTCACGACTGTCCGCCCCGAGTGCGGCGATCAGTTGGGCCAGGTCCCGTGAGCGGTGTGTCCGGCGGACCCGGCAGAGCCGCAGCGCCGCCACATTCCGCACACACGGCCCTTGCTCGGTCCGGCCGAAGCAATCACGAGGGGGAGAGGTGGGCCGGCACCCGGCCTCGTGCAGCCGGCGAAGTAAGCGGCCCAGTCCTTCACAGGTCGCCGCGTCGGGACTGTCGGGGAGGGGCTCGCCCGGCGGGGTGTGCAGCGTGAACCACTCGGTGCCGATCGGGCCGGTGGGCCGTTGCCCGAACGCCAGCAGTCGCGGGGCCGCAATGCCGTACCGTTGCAGGTGGAAGAGGAGGCGGCCGAGGACCGCGCCCGGCGAGCGCCACGGGCGACCTCGCAGCCAGGCCGCGAGCCTGCCGAGGGGGGCGACCGACCGACCCCGGACGAGGACGCCGCGGAGTTCACCCTCCGACAGGAGGACGGTTCCCGGCGGGCCGCCGTAGAACGGGGCCATGCCGCCGCCGACCGGCCAGACGGCGGCCACCTCGGGTATCGCACAGACCGCCTCGCCCTCGAGCCAGACGAGCCGCTGGGCAGGG
>Ga0308417_1000059_pt1 | contig 86740 bp, 69 predicted proteins | sample HotsprSampleOS65_FD_203528 | JGI IMG/M metagenome (GOLD analysis project Ga0308417, IMG submission 203528) | Hot spring phototrophic mat microbial communities from Octopus Spring, Yellowstone National Park, Wyoming, United States - 20090730_OS65 ... | reverse complement strand
GCCATCCCCAGGGCCCCTCACCCGGCTCGCTCCGCCCGCCCCGTGGTCGGACACCCCCCAACCCTACCCGTGCCTCGGTGCCCCGAGGCACCCTCCCCGCTCCCCGCGGGAAGGCCGTCAGCGTCGGATCTCACCAGCGTCCTCCGGGGACGCCACAACCCAACCGTCATGGCCCCTCGCCAGCGGCGCACACCGTCCGGCGGGACACCTGCCGTCCACCAGGTGCACGGCCACCTCCTGGGCAAAGGTCGCCAGCGCGCTGATCACCATGCGGGCGGCACCGCGGCCCAGCGCACAGCGGGCCGTGGCACCGACGTGGGCAGCCGTGTCGCGAATCAACGCCAGCGTCTCCTCGCCCCCCTCGCCGGCTGTCACCCGCGCCCAGAGGTCTCGGAGCGCCCGCACGCCCGTCCTCCCCGGGGCGCAAGCGCCACACGCTTCCTGGGCCAGTGTCGTCAACATGCCGGCGAGCAGCTCCGCCACGCACGTGGCCTCGTCCAGCACCAGTAGAGAACCCAGCGACGCCACACCAGCGCCCGTTTCGCAGCCACCCACGAAGACCCCGGTCAGCCCGCCGCTCAGCACGCCCTTCACGCCTGTGGCAGCGGCCTCAACGGAGCGTGGCAGAAGCGCCAGCACCTGCTCCAGCGTCGCGGTGATCGGCACGTCCAGCACCGCCGGCGCAATGGTGCGGCCCGTGACCGTCACCAGTCGACGCGCGGCCAATAGCTGCCCTTCGCCCGCCCGCCACCCCTCCAGTTCCAGCACCCCGGCCAACCGGGCGGCTGACTCGGGATCGACGGTAACCGCCTGGGGCAGGTGCGCGGCCATCGCCCTGGAGGAGGGTTTGAGCGGCCCTCGGCCAAGCAGGAGCCGCCGCAGTGCCGACTCATCCGCCGCCACCAGTTGGCGCGGTGCCGGGACTACCCTGATGTCGAAGGAAAACGGCGTACCTAAGACGGCCGAGCCCAGCAGCCCGCGCCGTCTGGCCAGAGCGACCGCCAGTTCTACTTGCTCCACCAGGTGCACCTGGCCGGCCGGGGGCATCACGAGGGCAGATTTCGCATCGCACAGCACGCCCGCCAGCAGTACCCCTTCGATCACCGAGAACGGATCGCCCCCCAGGAGCAAGGAGTCTGCCGGTAAATGGGCCTCCGATGGGATGCAGGGGCAGAGCACCACCGTTGCCCCTGCCGTTTGGGCGACGGCGAAACGCTCGGCCAGCGGTTCTCCCTCCCCGTCCCTGGCCCGCAAACCTGAGGACTGGAGGATGTGCAAACCCCACCTCCGCCCGTCAGCGGCGCCGAGCACCCTCTCCAGGGCGCTGAACCCGCCGCTGGCCACGTACTCCTCCAAGGAACAGGGGTCGACAAACCCACAGCGGCGCAGCACACCCTCTCCGCCGGCGGGCCAATGGTGGAGCCACAGCGCGTCGGCCGGCACCGACGCTGGATCCCTCTCCAGCGTCGCAACCAGCTCGGCGGCGCGGCGCTCGTCCGCGCCCCGCACCCTCCAACCGGCAGGGCAGGCGGTGATCGTCACGCCCCCGACATCCTCGCCGCGGCACCCCACTCGAACCACGCGCAGGCGGCGGTCGAGGGCGCGCTCGGCGAGGCTGCGGGAGAGAGCCTCGGCCACCCGATCAGCGGCGTCCCGGGAGCAGGCGCTGCCGTTGCACACCAGGAGCTCGCGCACCGTCCCGTGGGGGGTCGCCCGCCGCCGCGCCGCCACGTGCTCACCCGACCGTACGCGGATTTGGTCCAGCTCTTCCCGCCGCCACGGGGTCGCGGGCACCCCCCGCAGGTGGGCACACCGCGCTCGCCCGGCGGTGGTACGGCTCGCCGCGGCAAGCTCACGAGCCGCCTCCGGCGACAGGTGCTCCCGTCGCACCCAGTCGAGCTCGGCCACCGGCGCGCCCCAACAGCTACCAAAACAGGGAACACTTTCCACCCTTACGCCGGCGGCCGAGCGAGCACCACATACCGCGTGATGAAGCCCAAGCCCGTGGGGTGCCAGACACGCTGCGCCCCCACACAGGCGCGCTAAGCTCCCCCGGCGCGGCCAGGGGGAAAGTTCCCCTTCGAAGCTCACCACCTCTTGCACGGTGACCGGCGGGAGGCCCAAGCCCCGCGCCACCACTTCTTGCACCGGCGGCGCGACGCAGCCCAGCCGTTCTTGCAGCCGCGTCAAAACCGCCACCAGCGCCCCATCCCCTTGACCCTCCTCATTCAACACCTCGTCGGTGACGGCGAGATCGCCCTCGCAGACGTGGCTTGCACCGGCAAGCAGGTCGTCGTCCAGGGTCGGCGCCACCTCACCAGGTCGCTGGGGGGTGCTCACTTGCACCTCCGTACATCGACGAGACGGGCCTCGCCGTCCACCGCCAGAAACGCTCCCAGCCCCTCCGCATTGGACTGCCAGAGAACCACGGCGCTGCCCGGCCGAACGGTGCGATCCCCTCGCACCACCATCATCTCCTCGCCGGTGCCGGTGATCAGGTGCGCCCTGCCACCGGGAGTCAGACCCAACGCAGCGATGTCCTCAGGAGCCAGGCGCACCGCGGCGATGGGTGCCAGCTCGCGCAGCACAGCGCTGTAGCGGGTCACCGAGCCGGAGTGCCACAGCTGCGGCGAGACGTCCAGCAGCGTGCCGCGCCAGGTGCGTGGCGGCGGCGGCGGCGGCGGCGGCACAAGCAGCGGCGCGGCGGCGGCCGGGAAACCACTGGCGAAAAGGTCCGCCAGGATCCTCTCGACCTCCTCGCCAGTGGGCAGTGGGGTCCCCCAACGGCGCCCCAGCTCCCGGAAGATCTCGCCATCCGGCGCCACCCCGGCCGGTGCCGGTACCGCCGCCTGGAGTCGCCGACGCACCCCGTCGGCGCCCACCACGCTACCCTCTCGCTCGGCCAAGATCGCCACGGGGAGGACCACATCGGCGGCGCGCGTGGTCTTGGTCAAAAAAGCGTCTTGGACCACGACGAAGCCTGCGTTCTCCAGCCCGTCCCGCCGGTGGGTGGCGCGCGGCCAGCCACCCAGCGGGTCGTGCCCCACCAGGTAGAGGAAGCCCACCACGCCTTCCCCCGCTTTGGACATCGCCTCCACCGGGTCCCACCCTGGGTTGGGGGCCGGGCGGTATCCGGGTAGAAAACGAGGGTGCAAACCCACGTCGAGGCACCCCTGCAAATTGGACTTTTCGCCCAGCACCAGCACGCCGCACCCAGGCGACCCGTGGCGCCCAAGGAGCACCATGAGCGTCGCCGCCGCCCGGGTGATGGCTGCCTCATCGCCCGGGACCCCAAGTCCGCAGGGCAGCACCACCACCACCCTCCGCGCCCGCGCCAGCAGCCGCGCCAGAGCCGCCACCCGCGGCCGGCCAATGCCGCTCAGACCCTCCACCACCTCATCGCTCCAAGCCTCCACCGCCGTCGCGAAGGCCTCCCAACCGGCCGCCGCCTCAGCGGCGGCGCGCATTCTCGGCGCCGGCGCCGCCAAGAGGTGGCGGCAAAGCCCCAGGACTAAGGCCTCCTCCCCCAACGGCCGCACCGCCAGAAAATCCGTGACGTGCCGCTCCAACCCGCCCGAGAGGGCGTGGGCCATGACCACCCGCTGGCCGCGCCGCCGCATACCGGCTAGCAGCGTTGTCTTGACCAAGGGGTGGGTGCGGGTGGGATCCGCCCGCAGGACCAGTACCAAGTCGGCCATCGCCAGGTCTTCGAAGTCGGCCGTGGAGCGGGCCGTGCCCAACACCGGCCACAGCCCCTCCACCAGCGCCCGCGCCCCTGCCGCCGGTCCGGCCCCCACGTGGGGTGAGCCCATGGCCCGGCGCAGCAAGTCCTGCAGCAGGAAAGCATCCTCGCAGGTCAGTCGGGGGGTGCCAAAGGCGACTAGGGCACGGCCCTGGGCCGCCGCGGCGCGCGCCCCTTCCACCACTGCCCGCAGCGCCTCGTCCCAGGGCACGGGGACCAGGCGCCCCTCCCGCCGCAGCAGCGGCGACGTCAGCCGTTCGGGCGACACCAGTACGTCGTGGCCGAATCGACCTTTGGCGCACAGCAGCCCGCGGTTCGGCGGCCCTTCGAGCCGGGCATCGGCCGCCACCGCTCGCCCATCCCGAGCGTACATCTCCACCTGACAACCGCAGGGGCAGAACGAGCAGGTGGTCGTGGCGCCGCCGTACCGTCGCCGCACCGACTCGAAGGATTGTCGCACCAACAGCGCCCCGGCCGGGCACGCGGCGACGCACTGGCCGCAGTACTCGCAGTCCAGCTCCCGCCCGGCGAAGGTGGCCACCCGAATGGCGTCGCCCACCCGCTCCAGACCCAGGGCGGCGACGCCTTGCACCTCCTCGCACAGGCGGACACACAGCGTGCACGTCACGCAGCGCTCGGGATCGGCAACGATGAGTGCCGAGCGTACGCCGGGTGCGACGGCCACCCTCCGGCGGGGCAGCTGGTCGCCAGGTACGCCGATGCGGTGAAGCAGTAGCTCCAGCCTGCAGCGCCCGGTCGCCGGGCAAACTGGGCAGTCCAAGCGGTGTTCGCTGAGCAGCAGGGCCAGCTGTCGCCGCCGGGCGTTGAGCACCTCGGTGGAGCAGGTTTCTAACACCATGCCAGGCACCACCTCGGTGTCGCAGGCGGGCACCAGGCCGCCGGTGCCGTCCCGCCGGCTCACCACGCACAGCCGGCAGCCTCCGTACGCGCTCACTCGCTCGTCGTAGCACAGGGTGGGCACCCAGATCCCCGATCGGCGCAACAGCTGCAGCACCGTCTCCCCGGCACGCGCGGCGAGGGTTCGGCCGTCCACCGACACCGAGACGACCTCAGGCACTTGCTGCCCCCGCCAGAGGCCGGCGGCGCCGCAGGAGATAGCGGGTGCGCGCGCGGTTCCCCAGCGCCCCAAACCCCTCCACCGGCTTCTGCCAGCTCCTCCTCTCCCAGTCGTCGCAGAGGAGGAAATCCATGAGGTGGATCGCCTGCGCGCCGCAGTCAGCCAGAGCCGAGCGGCAGCCGCCGCAGTAAGTCACCCACAGGGCGGCCGATTCCCCCACGCGCCGGAGGGTCATGCACCGCGCCAGCTCCCCATCCACTGCGGGAACTCCGCCGCCGCGGCCGCAGCAACGGGTGGTGCGAGCCGAATACTCAAGCTCCCGCACCTTGGCCCCGCTCGCCTCCAGCAGCTGGCGCACGGCGCGGTACAGTCCCGCCTCCCCACGACCGCGACAGGGGTCCTGCACCACCACTTCCACACCTTGGCGGTGCGGCGGCGGGGTCCACACCCTCGCCAACACCTCCCACACGGAGGAGCAGCGCTGGTGGGGGAGATGCTCCTTGAAAACCGCCAGGCAACCCGGGCACGCCGCCACCACCTCGTCGGCCCCCGAGTCGGCGATCAGCCGGGCCAGATCCCGGCGGTGGCGAGCCAACTCCTCCTCCATCCCAAGCGTCAGCAGCGGCGACCCACAGCACTGCAGCAACACCCCGAAACCGGGTAGCGCCGCGCGCAGCAGGTCGTAGCAGGCGGCCACCTGGGTGGGCGCCGCGGCCGGCCAAGAACAGCCGGGAAAGAACAGTCGCTTGGTCTTGCCGCGGCCGGGCTCACTCATGAGTAGGGTGGCTTTCGGTCGGACGACGTCCTGGAAGGCCGCCAGCATGTCGTCATGGGCCGAGACCGGCGCTACCCCGCGAGCCACCGCCACACGGCGGGCCTGCAGCATCAGCGCCCCAATCCCCAGCGACTCCGGGCACACCTCAGCGCACAGCCCGCACAGGGCGCAGGAGTAGATCACCTGCAGGTTGCCCTCAGGCCCGTCCTTGACCAGACGCGCCAACTCCATGGGGGACTTGCAGTACTTGGCGAGATAGTCGCACTGCTCCACACAGGCCCGACAGGAGCACTGCAAGCACCGCTCCCCTTCAGCGCGGGCTTCCGCCTCCTCCAGCGGTGCCGCTGCCGCAGCTTGGAGATCGGGGGGCCGCACCCGCCGCTGCCGCTCCACCTCCGCGACGTCGAGCCGCCAACGGAGCCTCCCATGACCTGCAGGCAGAACACCCTGGCGGCTCCCCGAGGTAGGCAGCAGGTGCGCCGCGACCACCGCCGCCGCCCGCCGCCCGTGAGCCATGGCGTCTACCACCGGGACCGGCCCCAAGGTGGCCGTGCCGGCCACGAAGACGCCATCCAGCCGGCACGCCAGCGTGTCGGGATCCACCAGCAGCGTCCCGTCCTCGCTGGCGGCCAGTCCACTGACCGCCGCCAGGCGCGCGGCGCCGGTGATCCCCCCGCAGAACACCACCGCGTCGCACTCTTGCCGCAACTCATGCAGCGAGACATCACGGCCCACCGCGACCCCGGTGCGCACCTCGATCCCCAGCGCCGGGATGATCGACAAATCCCGCTGGATCACGCGCCTGGGGAGCCGCCACGGCGGGATGGCCCGCCGAAGGCCCCCGCCGATCTCGGCGTCTTCCTCGAGGAGTACCACGTCAAAGCCGCGCCGGCGCAGATCGTGCGCGGCCATCAGCCCCGCGGGGCCGGCACCCACCACCCCGACTCGCCTCCCCTTGCGGGGCTCCCGGGAGAGTACATGCTCCGGCTCCCCCCGCTCCCACTCGGCGAGGAAGCGCTTGACGTCGCGGATCCTCACCGGGGCGTCTTGGTCCAGCCGTTTACAGTGCAGCTCGCACGGGTGGGTGCAGATAAACCCCAAGATCCCCGGAAACGGGAGCTTTTCCCGCACCTTCTGGAGCGCCTCCCGGAATCGCCCCTGGCGGGTCAGCCCCAGGTACGCCGGCGCGTCGACCCCCAGAGGGCAACGGGCGACACAGTTGGGAGGGCCCTCGCCGCGACAGCGCTCCAGGACTGTCATGGCCAGCTCGCCCAGGCGGCTTGCAGCCCCGCCCGCGGCGCGGGGGTCCCAAGGGAGAAGCATGTTCATCGCATCCCCGCCCCGTTCGATGGGGGAGCCACACCCCGGTTGGAACGTTTGTTACCCAAGGGTAACAGTTTCCGGTGGCGGCTGTCAGCCCTCACTCCTGGCGGCCGCGCGCCGCTCCCCACCCCCCCTTGCCCAACGCGATCCATCCATCGGCGCCGCCGCCCCTTTGCCCAGCGGTGCAGTGCCACGTCGCTCCTCGCGCAGCCGCCAATGCATGAACTGTGCCCACCCGGCGCGAGGGAACGCACCGCGGATCGCGAGTCCCCCGGCGAAAGCCGAGAAACTCACGGCAACTTGGCAGGATCCTCCAGATATCGACTGGGATCGGCGATCCCCGCCTCTTCGAAGGCCCGCCACCGCAGCTGGCAGGCATCGCAAGCACCGCAGTGCACACCCGCCGCGGGAGGGTCGTAGCACGACAGCGTCAGGCCTACATCGAGGCCGAGGGCAATCCCCAACCGCACGATGCCGGCCTTGGAGAGGTGCAGGAGGGGAGCTTGAATGCTCAGCTCGCCCCCCGATGCCCCCGTCCTCGTGCCCAGGCGTAAAGCCTCGGCGAAGGCCCGCAGAAACCCGGGTCGGCAATCGGGATACCCAGAGTAGTCCTGCACGTTGGCCCCGATCACCAGGCGAGAGGCGCCGATCACCTCGGCGAAACCCGCCAGCAGGGCGAGCAGGACTGCGTTGCGCGCCGGCACGTACGTGATTGGGATATCAGCGCCAATCTGCGGGCGATGGCGCGGCACCTCAATGCTGTCGGTCAGCGCCGACCCGCCCAAGGCGCGCAGATCCACCATCACCACCCGGTGATCAGCAATCCCCAGCGCCCTGGCCACCTGCTTGGCCGACTGTAACTCCACACCGTGGCGTTGGCCGTAGTCCACCGACAGCGCCGCCACTTCTTGCCCAGCCGCCACCGCCCAGGCCGCCGCCACCGCCGAATCCAGTCCCCCCGACAGTAGTACCGCGGTTTTGCTCATGCCGTTCCCCCGGCCAGACGGCGGGCCGCGTCGGCGGCTCGCTCCACCTCGCTCCAGCTCACCCGGCGCAGGGCCACGCCCCGCCGAAAGGCGTCCACCCTCTCCTTGCCCCTTTGCAGCCGGAGGGCCAAGGGTCGATCCCCCGCCGCTGCCCGGTTCACATAGGCGGCAAGAGGCGCGCGCTCCTCCAGCAGATTGCTGAGGATCACCTGATGGCATCCGGCGCCCAGCGCCGCCGCCGCCCGCTCCCCCACCCCACCCCACCCAGCCAGGGCACCCATCTCCAAATCATCGGCCAGCACCAGGCCGCAGGAGACCCCATCCAGCCGCCCCACCACCGTGGCGGACAGCGACGCCGGGGCGAACCCGTCGCCCAGCTGGGGGCAGATGGCGTGGGCCACCATCACGGCCCGCTGCGGTGTGGCCAGCACCCGAAACACCTCTTCCTCCTCCCGGACGCCGTCCCCCAGCGCCGGAAGCTCCCGGTGCGAGTCCACGGCGCCGGTGCCGAGACCGGGGTAGTGTTTGAGACATCCCCGCACTCCGTAACTCTCCAGTCCAGCGAGAAAAATGCCGGCGAAGGAGGTCACAGCACGGGCGTCACCCCCCCAGCAGCGACCCTCTCCCGCCAGCCACCCACCGGGCCAGGCCACGTCCACCACTGGCGCCAAGTCCACATCGATGCCGAAGTAGGCGCAGGCAGCCCCGGCTGCCCTGCCGAGGGCGTGGCACGCTTCGGCGCCGGCGGCCGCCGCTTGGGCAGCGGAGGGGAGCGGACCGATAACCCCCCGCAATCGGTTCACCCGGCCCCCCTCCAGGTCGATGGAGATCAGGGGTGGCCCCGGCAGCGCCCGCAGCTCCGCCACCAGTGCCGCCAGCTGCTCCCGGCTGGCCACGTTGCGGGCAAACAGCAGCACACCGCCGGGCACCAGTTCGCGCAGCAGGCGGCGTTCTGCGCCGTCGAGCGCGGTCCCAGCCACGCCGCAGGCGAGGAAATGGTTCACTCTTCCACCTCCTTTTTAAGGGCGGCAAGCAGGTTAAGCGCCTCTAACGGCGTCAGGCCATCCAGGTTGATCCGCCGCAGGCGCTGGGCGACCACCTCTTCGGGCGGTGGGAAGAGCTCCAGCTGACGCGGCCCCTCCCACGGCCGGGCGGCGTCCAGTACCTTCGGCTCCTGCCGCTCCAGCTGGCGCAACACCTGCTCGGCCCGCCGGCACACGGCTGCCGGCACCCCCGCCAGGCGCGCCACGTGAATACCGTAGGAGCGGTCGGCCGGGCCGGGGATCACCCGGTGGAGAAAGATCACCTGCCCCTGCCACTCCTTCACCGCCAGCGAGGCGTTTACCACGCGCTCCAAACGCTGCGCCAAGTCGGTAAGTTCGTGGTAGTGCGTGGCAAACAGCACGAGGGGCCGACCGCCCCCCTCACCCGGCGGGTCGTGCAACGCCTCCACCACGGCCCAAGCCAGGGAGAGCCCGTCGAAGGTGGCGGTCCCTCGCCCCACCTCGTCGAGGATGACCAGGGAGCGGCCGCCCGCGTGACGCAGAATGTGCGCCACCTCAGTCATCTCCACCATGAAGGTGGACTCCCCCCGGGCGATATCGTCGGCCGCCCCCACGCGGGTGAACACGCGATCGATGTCGCCGATCTCGGCCTCCTCCGCCGCCACGAACGACCCCGCCTTGGCCATGATCACCGCCAGCGCCACCTGCCGCAGGTACGTGGACTTGCCGCCCATGTTGGGGCCGGTGAGCAGCACGATTTGGCGGTGCTGGCTATCCAGCTCCGCGTCGTTGGGGACGAAGGCGGCAGCCTGCAGCGCTTCAATCACCGGGTGGCGCGACCCCAGCAGCCGGATGCGCGTCTCCGGCACCAGGCGCGGCCGCACGTACGACGCCTTACGGGCGCGCTCGGCAAAGGCGGCCAAGACGTCCACCGCCGCCAGGGCGCGGGCGGTGGCGGCGACGCGCAGGGCACAGCCGGCACAGAACTCCACCAGCTCCCCAAACAGCTCGGCCTCCCGCTCCTGCGCCCGCGCTTCGGCCGACGCGATACGGCGCTCGATCTCCTCCAGCTCCGGCGTGGTGAAGCGCTCGCCGGTGGCCAGCGTCTGCCGCCGCACGTAGTCCGCCGGCACCTTGCCCCGATGGGCGTTGGAGACTTCTAAGGCGTAGCCAAAAACGCGGTTATAGCGCACCCTCAAGGTGGGGATGCCGGTGCGGGCACGCTCCCTGGCTTCTAGGTCGGCGAGCACCTCCTTGCCGCCCCTGGCCAGGGCACGGGCCTCGTCCAGCTCGGCGTCCCGCCCGGCACGGATCGTGCCGGGACCCACCACGGCGGGGGGCTCGCTGGCGAGGGTGCGGTCCAGCTCCGCGGCGAGGTCGGGTAGCGTATCCACCTCCGCCCCCAAGGAGGCCAGCAGAGCAGCGGGGGCGTCCAGCAAGAGGGTGCGTAGCTGGGGCAGCTGGGCGAGGGCGGCGCGCAGGGCCACCAGTTCCCCGGGGCGTACCTGGGCGAGGCCGAGCCGGGCGGCGAGGCGCTCCAAATCGCCAACGCCACGCAGGGCGTCGCGCACGGCCCCCAACAAGGTGGGGTCGTCCACCAAGGCCTGGACCGCGTCGTGGCGCGCCGCTGCAGCGGCGGCGTCGCCCAAGGGACGCAACAGCCACTCCCGCAGCAGCCGTGAGCCCATGCTGGTCACCGTAACGTCCAGCACACTGGCCAGCGACGCCCGCCGCTCGCCACTGGCGTCGCGGATCAGTTCGAGGTTGCGGACCGTGGCGGCGTCCAGCACCAGATCACGCCCCCTCTGCCGCCGGGTGAACCCCCCGATGTGCCGCGGTATCGCCCCCTGCGTCTCCTCCAGATAAGCGACCAGCGCCCCCGCCACCCCGGCCAAGGGGTCCGAGGGGGAGAGGTCGAAGGCCCGCAGGGACGCCACCCCCAAGGCCCGCCGCAGGAGCTCGGCGCCCCGCCCCGGCTCGAACCAGGATGGCGGACGCAGCGCCGCCACCGGCGGCGGCAACTCCGCCGGCCACACGCCGTCAAGGTCGGCGCTGCCGGCCTCCAGGAGGACCTCCACCGGGCGCATGTGCGCCAGCAGTTCGCGGACCTCCTCCGGGCTGCCCGTGGCACCCCCCAGTTCGCCGGCCGAGGCGTCCAGGAAGGCCACCGCCAGCCCGCCGCGCTGGCGACGAAGGGCGGCAATCCACCGGCGCTCAGCACTGCCCAACAACTCCGGTTCGGTGACCGTGCCCGGCGTCAGCACCCGGACGATGTCCCGCCGTACCAGCCCGCCAGCGCCCTGGGGGTCCTCCACCTGCTCAGCCACCGCCACCTTCAGACCGGCGTCCAGCAACTTGCGTGCGTATGTCGCCAGGGCGTGATGGGGTACGCCGCACATAGGCGAGGTGACCTGGTCGTTGTGCCGGCGGCGAGTGAGGACCACGCCCAGAATCGGGGCCGCGGTTTCGGCGTCCTCGAAAAAGAGCTCGTAGAAATCACCCAGGCGGTACAGCAGCAGCGCATCTGGCACTTTGGCCTTGAGCTCGAGATACTGCTGTAGCATCGGGGTCTGCTTCATGACCGGGGAGATTGTACCTGTAAGCCACGCTTCTTGACGGCCGCCCCGTGGCGCGGGACACTGCCCACATGGACACGGTGCTGGCCATATCTGCGTGCGGCCCGCGCCTGGAGGTGGCGCTTCGTCGTGCTCCCGGTGCCACCCCTAGCATGGTTGCTCTTGCCGGGCCGACGCCTCGCTCGGATTTGGTGCTGGCCGCCGTCGACCTGCTCCTGCGCGGTGCCGGCTTGACGCCGGGAGACCTCCAGGCCCTCGTCGTGACCCGGGGACCCGGGTCGTTCACCGGCGTGCGCGTGGCCCTCGCCACGGTGCAGGGCATCGCCATGGGCGCCGCAGTACCCGCCCACGGCTTCGGCTCGCTTCTCGCCCAAGCCGCCCGAAGCGAGGTCGCCCCCGTGCTCGCGGTCCAGCCGGCGCGGCGAGGCGAGGTGTATGCCCAGCCTTTCGAGCGAGTGGAGGGTGTCCTACACCCCGGCGCAGCCCCCATCACCCTTCCCCTTCTCGCTTTGGCCGACAGCGCACTGCCCGTGGTCGCACCAGCCGGCCTCGAGCTGCCGCCCGCCGTTCCCCTCGCGCCGGTCAGGTGTTCGACCGCCGAAGCACTCTTGGACCTGGCCGCATCTCTGCCCGCCTGTGACGGTACCACCGTGGTGCCCCTGTACGTGGATCCGCCCCCAGCCGTGCCCCCGGCGCCAGAGGCATGACCGTGGCGGCGCTCCCGGACGACCTCCACCTCCGCCCCGCCCGGGTCGAGGACGTGGCGGCGGTGGCGGCCTTGGAGGCCAAACTGTTCCCCGATCCTTGGCCTCGCCATCTGTTCCTCCAAGAAATCGGCCAACCTCTGCGTTTCCAGCAGGTCATCGTCGATCGCCGCGGTGTCCTGGCAGCCTACCTTTTCGCCTGCTGGCAGGTCGACGAGCTGCACATTCTCAAGGTTGCCACCCACCCTTTCTATCAGCGCCAGGGGCTCGCTACGCTGCTGCTGGAGCTGGCCCGCGAGGAAGCCCAGCGCCAAGGGGGCCGAGGCCTCATCCTGGAGGTCCGCCCCTCCAACCGAGGCGCCTTCATGCTCTACCGCCGACTGGGCTACCACGTACTCGGTCGCCGCTCCCGCTATTACTCCGACGGCGAGGACGCCACCGTCATGTTCCTGGCGTTGTCCGGCGCTGACCGCTCCAGTTAGGGGTATACTTCGACGTACGGAAAGGGGGTCGCCGCTGGATGCCCCGGCTTGGGGAGATTTTGACCTCCAAAGGCCTCCTCACCACGGACCAGCTGCGCAGCGGACTGGAAGCGTGCCGCCGCCAGGGGGGGCGTTTGGGCACCTGGTTGGTGCGGCTGGGGTTCATCACCGAAGCACAGCTGTTGGAGGCGCTCTCGGAACAGACCCGCTGCCCGCCGGCGCGGGCTCTGGAGTTGGCCACCGCACCTTCGGAAGTGCGCACGCTGCTGCCCGAGGAGTTTAGCCGCCGCCACTTGGTGGTCCCCTTCAACCGCCACGGCAAGTTTCTCGACATCGCCACCCCCACCCCCAACGATGCCAAACTCATTGAGGAGATCTCGTCGCTCACCGGCCTGGTGGTGCGACCCCACGTCGCCACCGAGGCGGCGCTCAACGCCGCTCTCGCCATCCCAGCGGTGCGGCCGCGCAGCGCCGAGGCGCCGGCACCGGGAGTGCCACGCTCCCGACACTGGCAATGGACCCGCTTCTGGCGCGTTGCTGGCACTCCACAGGAAGCCTTCCAGGCCCTCGCCTCCTCTCCACCACCGGCTGGACGTCACGCCGCCGCCACCTTTCCTCACCTGGCGCCCCTCGCTGCCGGAGCGGCTTCCTCCCGACGCCACAAGCCGGAGAGCTTGGAGGACTTGGCGAGCACCCTCGCCGACGCCAGCGAGCGCGAGGAGGTGGCCAACACCCTTTTGGAGTTCTTCGCGCCCCAGGCGGCCCGGGTTGCTCTGTTTGCGCTACACCAAGGCAAGGTAACCGGTTGGGCCTTGGGCGGCGCCGACCACGAGGCGCGGCAGCGTTTCATGGACCTGACCTTGGCGCTGGACCGCCCTTCGGTTTTTCTCAACCTGTCGGCCGGCGCCGAGCTGCACTGCGGCCCGGTCCCCGGCGGCGACGGCAACCAACCGCTGCTGCAGGCCCTCGGCTCACCGGCACCGCAGGGCGCGGTGATCGTCCCGCTGGTGGTGCGCGGCAAGGCAGCCGGGTTTTTATGGCTTGACAACGGCCCCGAAGGCATCACCGGCATCTCCGTGCCCCTTGTCCGCCAAGCGGCAGCGCTGGCCGGCCTGGCTTTGGAGGTCCTGGTGCTGCGTAGCAAAATCCGCACCCAACCACGCTTGACAGCGGGCAGAGGTCGCTCTAGGGTGGCGCTCCCGAAGGACGGAGGGAGAGATGATCAAAGCTGATCTTGTGCGAAAGGTGATGGACGCTGTGCAAATCCCCCAGACGAAGGCGGGCGAGGCCGTGAACGTGATTTTCGATTCCATGCGGGACGCGCTGTGCAAGGGCGAGCGCATCGAACTGCGTGGCTTCGGCGTGTTCATCGTCAAGAACCGCAAGCGGGGCATTGGTCGCAACCCCAAGACTGGCGTGGAAGTCCCCATCCCGCCCGGCAAAACGATTCGCTTCAAACCCGGCAAAGCTCTCCGGTTCATCGACTAACTCTCGTCGCGGCCGCACGCCGGCGGGAGACCGCCGATGGGTTCTTTCGTCGGGCTGCGGTGCGACGTCAGCGCCACTGGCCCCTGTCGTGTCAGGACACCCACAGCTGATCCCAGTGCTCGGAGGCGACGGCTTCCCGTATGCAGTCTTGCGACCCGTGCCGCCGCCCCCGCGCCGGCTGTGGCTGCACGTAACCCTGTTCGTCGCCACCTTCCTGTCCACCACCTTCGTGGGCGGTGTGACCTTCTCGCGTCTGCCGGAAGAGTACGTGCCCCGTGGGATCGCCAGTACCCTCCTCCACCCCGGCGTCGTGCTCCCCGGCCTGGAGTTTTCGATTCCTCTAATGATCATTCTGTTGGCGCACGAGATGGGGCACTACGTGGCCTGCCGGCGTCATCGCCTGGACGCCACGCTCCCCTTCTTCCTGCCCCTGCCGATTCCCCTGGGCATCGGGACGCTCGGCGCGTTCATCCGCATCCGTACGCCCATCGCCAGCAAACGGGAGCTCCTCGACGTGGGGGCGGCCGGGCCGATCGCCGGCTTCCTCGCCACCTTACCGTTCCTCGTGGCCGGCGTAGCGCTCTCTGACCCGGTTCCCGAGCTGCCCGATACCGGCTACATCCTCTTTGGCGATCCGTTGTTGTTTAAGCTACTGAGCCAGCTGCTGCACGCCCCGGTGGCGGCGGGGGGCGACCTGCTCATCCACCCCACCGGTTTCGCGGCGTGGGTGGGACTCCTGGTGACCGCTTTGAACCTTCTGCCCTTTGGCCAGCTGGACGGCGGTCACATCACGTACGCCATGTTCGGCGCCCTGCACCGGCGCGCCGCGTGGCCGGCGTTGCTGGTGCTGGTGGCCCTGGGATTCGTTTGGACGGGGTGGTGGATCTGGGCGCTCATCGCCTTGGTCATGGGGGTACGCCACCCGCCCGTCGTCGACGAGCCCTACCCCCTCGATCCCCGGCGCATGCGCCTGGGCTGGGCCTGCATCATCATCTTTGTTCTGTGCTTCACACCGCAACCCATCACCATCGTGCCGTGACCTTCATCCCGGGGCGGAGCGGTCCTCCCAGACCAGGGTCACCGGACCGGTGTTGACCAGCTCCACGTCCATCATGGCGCCAAAGACCCCCGTTGATACCCGCACCCCCAGCTGGGAAAGCCGCTGGATCAACTGGCCAATCAAGGGTTCCGCCTCCTCCGGCGGTGCCGCCGCAGCGAAGTCGGGGCGCCTTCCCCGCTGAATCGAACCTGCCAGGGTAAACTGCGACACCACCAACACCTCTCCATGGACTTCGGCGAGGCCCCGGTTCATCTTGCCGTCCTCATCAGGAAACACCCGTAGCGTGGCGAAGCGATGTGCGGCCCGCTCCACCTGGGCGGGGCCGTCTCCGCGCTCCACCCCCACCAGCAAGAGCAAGCCCGGGCCGATGGTCCCCACTACCCGGCCCGCCACTGTGACCTGAGCCCGCGAAACGCGCTGTGCCACGATCCTCATGGCCGGTCATCCTCCTCCCTGCCTGCGCCAGGGCCTTTCTCACGGATCCCTCGCCCTCCCCGCAGCAAGCGCATCGCTTCCGCCAGCTCCGGGGCGCGCACCAGCGCCAATGCGCCCACGTAGGCGGCTGCGGCAGCAGCGGCGATTCCCCCCAGGGTGGCAAAAGCCGGCAAGGAGGTGGTAAGCAGCGGCGGTGCCTGCCGCTGCAGCGCCCAAGCCACCGCGCCCGCCACCGCGCTGGCTGCCAGATGGCGCAGCACGGCGGGCAGTACCTCTCCTGCCTCCGGCAGGCGCCCCCGCAGCCCGTTCAGGAGCAGCAACGTGCAGGCGTTGGCCAACTGCCCCGCCACCGCCGCACCGGCTACCCCGGCGACCCCGTAGGGCGCCGTCCACACCGTGCCGAGGCAGGCGAACACCGCCAAGTTCACCGCCGCCCCCCACAGGGGCGTACGCGTATCCAGCCACGCGAACGACGCTCCCCCCAGGATCTTGACCAGCGCTAGAAACGGCATACCCAAGGAGTAGACCCAGAGCGCCGCCGCCGTCATGGCCACCGCCTCGGCGCCGTACTTGCCCCCACCCAGCAACGCTCCCGCCAGGGGGCGCGCCAACACCGCGCTCAACGCGGCCGCTGGCAGCGTCACCAGGGACAGTAGCCGCAGCGAAAACGCCAGCGTGCGATGCGCCGTCTCGGGGGAGTGCAGGCGCTCGGCGGAGAGCATCGGTAACACCGCGGTGGCCAACTGCACAACCACCACCCCGTACACTAACTCGTTGATTCGAGTAGCGTTGTACAGGCACATCAGGGCGCCCTCGCCGACGCTGGCCGCGAAGCGCGTGGACAGCAGGATGGTGATCTGATAAATGCCAAGAGCCGGCACCCCCGGTACCATGAGCCGGAAAACCTTGCGCACCAACGGGTGGCGCAGCGCTCCCCGCCCGGGCAGGAGAGGCAGACCGAGGCGGCGACAGGCCTGCCACTGCATGGCCAACTGCAGGAAACCCCCCGCCACCACCCCCGCCGCCAGCCACTCGCTGCGCCCACCCAACGACTCGGAGGCGGTGACGGCACCGGCGACGATGGCCAGGTTGAGGGCCACCGGGGTAGCCGCCGGCAGGAGAAAGCGGCCGGCGCTGTTGAGCACACCCTGTGCCAGGGCGGCCAAAGAAATCAGTGCCAGGTAGGGGAACATGAGGCGGGTCAAGCGGACCGCGAGGGCAAACTTGGCCGGGTCATCGGCGAAGGCGGCGGCGAACAGCTGCACCAGCGCCGGCGCGGCGAGCATTCCCCCCGCCACCAGCAGGGGCAAGACCAGCAACAGGCAGGACACCATGGCTCCCACGAACTGCCGGGTCCGCTCCTCGTCTCTCTCCTCGCGCAGGCCGGCGAGGACCGGTACGAACGCCGCGTGGAGTGCTCCCTCCGCCAGAAACGCCCTGAACATGTTGGGGATCCGAAAGCCAGCCACGAACGCATCACCCACCACTCCGGCGCCGATCAGCGCCGCCACCACCTTGTCGCGAGCATACCCCGACAGGCGACTCACTAACGTCACCGCCGCCATGCCCCCGGTGGCCCGTACCAGGCGTCGCGCGTTGGTCACGCCACGACTGTAGCACCGACACCCCGCCCAGCCGCGCCCCGGAGCGAAGCCGCGAGCAGTGTGTTAAGCTTTTTGCTCGCCGACGCCGGGAGGAACCCGCATGAGCGTCAACAAAGTCATCTTGGTAGGCAACGTAGGCCGCGACGTGGAGATGCGCCACACCCCTGCAGGTACTGCGGTCGCCAAGTTTTCCTTAGCCACCAACGAAGTATGGCGGGACAAAAACGGCCAGCGCCAGGAGCACACCGAGTGGCACAATATCGTCGCTTGGGGCAAGCTGGCCGAATTCTGCGGCACCTACGTAGCCAAAGGCCGACAGCTCTACGTCGAGGGGACGCTACGTACCCGCACCTATGACGACGAAAAGGGCAACCGGCGCTACTTCACTGAGGTGCGCGCCAACGTCATTCAGCTCTTGGGCTCGCGCCCCCACGGTGCGGAACCCGCCGGCCCCGCCGACAGCCCGGAGTTCCCGCCCGACAACGACGACGAGATCCCGTTCTAACCCCGCTGCGGCGGCCACCGTCCCGGCGTGGCCGCCGTGGGTTCACCCCCAGTTGGAGGCGCGTTACGATGTCCGGGCACGTACCGGTCGCCTCGGCCGGTCGGCTGCGGAGGAAGTATGAGTGGACCGGTGTGGCGCTTCGAACCGGGCGCCGCGGGGCTATGTGATATCTGTTTCAGGAATACCATCGGCATGTTCGTCGAGGGAGACGTCATCGACAACCAACTGCAACCCACCCGCCGGGTGTGCTCGACGTGCATGGAATCGGCCGGTCCTCTGGTGGTCAGAGGGGAGGCCGGGATCCGGCGTCCCGGTCCGGCCTACGCCGGGCGCTGATGAGCGGCGGCCACACACCCCCCGGGCACCTGGCTGTGGCCGTGGCGACCGGGAATGGGGAGGGAACCTCGGGGCTGCTCCCCGGGGCCAGTGAAGAGCGGCAGCGTTGCCGATCGCGCTGGTGCCTTGCCTCTCCGCCCCCACACCACGCCAGTGTGGGGCCGGCACCTTGGGGTGTGGCGGGGCTGAGTGGACTCGAACCACCGACACGCGGTTTAGGAAACCGCTGCTCTATCCTGACTGAGCTACAGCCCCCCACCGCCCATGCTATGAGAACCGGCGCCAATTCACAACCCCGCACCCGGAGCTATCCACCATGACCCCCTCCCAGGATCCCCCCCCGTTTCGGTTCTGCCACGGTAGCTGGAGCTCCCTCCCGGCCCGGCCCCTGGGAGAGAAGGCAACGATCCGGAAGCTGTGCGGTGCCCACTCCCTCACGTGGCGCCTGGAGCTGGAGGCGGGAGCCCGTCTAGCGTCCCCTGGGTTCCCGTGCGAGTGCGTCCTGGGGGTGTGGGCCGGGCACGTGGCGTGTACCGTGTTGGGGAATCAGATCGATCTCCCCGCCGGCCACTTCGCCCTCATCCCCCCGAACCTACCCATCACCCTGCGCGCGGCGGGGCAGGCAGAAGCCGTGATCGTCGGCAGCCTCTGCCATTCCCTGGGGAATGCGCTCCCCTTCGAACCCCTCTAATCCCCCGCGTCCTCCCCCGGTTCCGGCTTCCCTGCCAACCCACTACTGGCTGGGAAACACCTCAAAGCCCACGCCCACCGGTCCATCCCATGGACTGACTTGGACATCCACCACGTGCGCGGCAGGTGGCCCGCTCCACAAACGACCTTCCAGCGCTGCCATGGCCCCCTCTTCGCCGGCCGCCAACACCTCAACGCGGCCGTCCCGCAGGTTGCGCACCCACCCCCGCAGCCCCAGCGCTTGCGCTTGGCGCAGCACGAAGTAACGGAATCCTACTCCCTGCACCCGCCCGCTGATCACGTACCGCGCCGCCCTCACGCCTCCCCTCCAACCCGCACCCTCGGGGCCTTGCCGAACCATCCCACCGCCCAAAAGCCGAGCAGCGCCGCCACCACCAGCGCCGCCACGTGGAAGTGCTTCTCCACAAACGCGGCCACCGACCAGCCGTGCAGCGACAGCACAACTCCTCCGCCCCTGCAGCGCAACCCCCGCGACGCCGCCGACGCCGGCACGAACACCTTGAAGCCGATCTTCATAACGCCCCCGGCGATGGTAAACACCTTGTACGGGACGGCGCCCAAACCCGCCACGGCGGTGGCCGAGGCACTCACCCACTGGGTGAGCCGTTCGATCACCGAAACCCCTCCCGGCCCACCAGCGGCACGAAACCGGCTGGGCCGTGATGAGATTCGTGGAACTGGCTGCCGCGCCGAACGACGAGCACCAGCTCCTGGCGCTTCAGATCGCCCACTGGCGCCACCAGCCTGCCACCATCGGCCAGCTGCTCCTTCAGCACCGCCGGGATGGCTGGCGCCGCCGCCGACACGATGATGGCGTCGAAGGGCGCCTGCGCCCGCCAGCCTAAGGAACCGTCCATCACCTGTACCGTGATGTTGGCCAGGCCGAGCTGAGCAAGCCTGGCCCGTGCCCCCTCCGCCAACTTGGGGATGCGCTCCACGCTAAATACAAAGCGGGCCAGGTGCGCCAGCACCGCCGCCTGGTAGCCCGAACCGGTGCCGATCTCCAACACCCGGTCGCCGGGCCGCACCGCCGCCAGTTCGGTGATTCGGGCCACCACCGACGGCTGGGAAATGGTTTGGCCCTCGCCGATCTCTAAAGCAAAGTCTTCGTACGCGTGATGGCGCACGCCGAGGGGCACAAATAGCTCGCGGGGGAGCGCCGCCATGGCGGTCAGCACTCGCTCATCGCCGATGCCTCCCTGCCGCAGGCGCTGCACCATCAAGGCGCGCCGGGCAGGTATGGAGTGGACCGTCACTCCTGCTCCAGCCGCCACGCCTCGGCCTCACCGGCCAATTTCGCCAGCAAAGAGTACTCGGTCATATCCAACTGCAACGGAGTAATAGAGATGAAGCCGGCGTGGACCTCGTTGAAATCCGTACCGGGAATAGGCTCCCACACTGGCTCGCCCCCGCCGATCCAGTAACAGGGCCGACCGCGGGGATCCAGTTGTTCCACCACCGCCTCGGTGTAACGCCGCTGCCCGGTCCGCGTGAAGCGCACGCCGCGCGGCGCCACGGGGGGTACGTTCACGTTGAGCAACGTCCCCGGTGGCAAACCCCGCTCCAGCACCCGCCGCGTCAGCACACGGGCCAGGCGAGCGGCGTGGACGAAGGTGAACCCCTCCCCCAGCACCTGCGAGATGGCAATGGCCGGCACGCCCAGGATCACCGCCTCGAACGCCGCCGCCACCGTACCGGAGTAATGCACGTCGTCGCCCATGTTGGCACCAAAATTGATCCCCGACACCACCAGGTCCGGCGTGCGGCCCGCCAGCACCTGCCCGATCCCCAAAGTGACGGCGTCGGTAGGGGTGCCGTCCACCACGAAGCGGCGCTCTGCCAGCTTCTTCAAGCGCAGCGGTCGCGACAAGGTCAGAGAGTGGGACGCGGCCGAGTTCTCCCGGTCCGGCGCCACCACCCACACCTCCCCAACCCCCTCCAGCGCATCCACGAGCACGTGGATCCCCTCGGAGTGATAGCCGTCGTCGTTGGAAACCAGCAACAGCGGTTGCGGCACCCGCGAATTATAGACGTTCGGCGGGGTCGCCTGAGAGGCTCAACATGGCCAGAAAGACCCTCGCCGCGGTGCGCGTGGGGCTGGACGGCAAACCGTTGCTGCCCCCCCGTACCGGTGTGTACCTTTACACCGCCGGCCTGCTCCAGGGTCTCCAGGCCGTGGCGGGCGACACCGTTGCCAACCTGCTGGACGACCCCGCCTGGCCGCCGCACCTGCCGCCGGCCGCCGGCGGCCATACCCGTTGCTGTCCCTGGGAAGAATCGGCACCCCAGCATCTCGCGCTCTCGCGCCAGGTGGCTGGACGCTGAGGCGGCCGTTGCCCTCGCTCGGTCGCCGCCGGTAGCGGGGGAACGCTGCGCTCCAGCGCGGACGCACCTCCTCGCCTGCGCTACAGTAGGCCCGTGGGCCGTCCCTTTGTGCCTCCCCTCCACACCCTGCCCTCGGCTTCGGTGGATCGCCGCCGCTATCGGCGGGTACGGGCGTTTTTCCTGCGCGCCTTGCTCCATGCGCTGTGGTGGGACTGGGTCCTCAATCGCCCCCTCCTGCGGCGCTTCCGTACGCCCCCCCTGGAGCGCTGGCGACGTATGGCCGGCCGATACCGCCAGCTGGCGGAGGAACTGGGTGGGGTACTGATCAAGCTGGGACAGTTCCTCTCCGCCCGCGTGGACGTGCTGCCCTTTGCCATCACCCGCGAGCTGGCAACGCTACAGGACGAGGTGCCGGCGGCGCCGTTCGCTGACATCCGCAAAACCCTCGAGGCCGGCCTGGGCGCCCCCTGCGAGGAGCTCTTCGCCCGTCTGGAGGAGCAACCCATGGGTGCCGCCTCGCTGGCCCAAGTCCACGCCGGCCGCCTTCCCTCGGGGGAGGAGGTGGCCGTTAAGGTGCAGCGTCCCGGCGTCGAGCGCCTGGTCGAAACCGACCTGGCGGCCATCTGCCGCACGCTGCGGTGGCTTCGGCATGCGGCTCCCATCCGCCGGCGGGTGGACGTGGACTGGCTGCTGAAGGAGTTCACCACGGTAACCCGCCGCGAACTGGATTTCGAATGGGAAGCCAACAACGCGGAACGCTTCGCCCGTGACTTCGCCGACGACCCCGGGGTGCGCGTGCCACGGGTGTACCGCTCCCACTCATGCCGAACGGTGCTCACCCTGGAGAACGTGGCCGCCATTAAAGTCAGCGACCTTGCAGCCCTTGAGGCGGCCGGCATCCCCCGTCCCCGCGTCGCCAAGAAGCTCTACGGCGTGTATATGCGCCAGTTCTTCCTGACCCACTTCGTGCACGCCGATCCCCACCCCGGCAACCTCTTCGTGCGTCCAGCCGCCAGCTCGGCCCACACCGGGGAGGGCGACACCCCCTTCGAGCTGGCGTTCGTCGACTTCGGCATGATGACCACCATCCCCGAGCGCCTTCGCGAGGGGCTCAAAGAGTTTGCCATTGGTCTGGGCACCCGCGACGCCCGCCGCATCGTCGACGCCTACGTGACCGCCGGTACGCTGCTGCCTGAGGCCGATCTCGATCGCCTGGTGGAAGCCCACGAGGCGATTCTGGCGCGCTTTTGGGGGGTGCGCATCTCCCAGCTTAAGGACGTGGCGTTCGCCGAGGCCCGGCATTTGGCGCGGGAGTACCGCGACCTCCTCTTCGAGGCCCCCATTCAGGTGCAGGCCGACATGCTCTTCGCCCTGCGCGCGGTGGGTATCCTCGCCGGCTTGTGCACGGCCCTCGACCCTGACTTCGATCCGTGGAGCGAGACGTTGCCCTTCGCCGAGCGACTGCTGCGCGACGACTCGCGGCGGGGGGTGATCGAGGAGCTGGGGGAGGTGGCGCGGGCGCTGCTGCGCGCCCCGGCGCAGCTGGACCGCCTCCTCGCCCATGTGGAGCGAGGAGGGATGGCGGTGAAGTCGTCGTTCAGTCCGGAAGCCCAGCAACGCCTTGAGCACCTGGAACGGGCCCTGGACCGGCTGGCGTGGTTCGTGGCGGCCTCGGGGCTGCTGGTGGCGGGAGCGGTGCTGCAGGACCAGGGATCCGACCCCCGCTTCTCCACCGGCCTGCTCATCGCCGCGGCAGTTTCGCTGGCTCTGGGCCTGTGGCGGCGGTAATGGGCGACGCCGCAGCGACCGGGGGCGACGGGCCGCTCAACGCCTCCCGCTGATCAGCTCCTCCCACTGCCGCTGCAGCTTCTTTTTCTCCTCCTCCAGAAACATCTCGAAGTCGTCCACGCTGCCGTTGCGAATCCAGTAGGTGCGGGGGAAGTGCTTGATGTTGCCGTAGTCGTCGAAGGCCAGCGTGCCGGTCACTCCCCAGCGCTCCCCCAGACCCTTCAGACGCAGCTGCACCTCCTTGCCGGAGCGGGTGCGCAAAGCCGCGTACGCCATTCCCACCGCCAACGCCGCATCGTACCCCTGGGCGGCGAAGACGTCCGGGGCCACACCGTAGCGGCTCCGGAACGACGCCAGAAACTCTTTGACGATCTCCTCTTTGGGTTCGATCCAATTCAACGCCACCATGGGGAACATGACGCCTTCCAGCGCGGCCCCCCCCTGTTGAACGATCTCCCGCGCCGCCACCCCGGAAGGCGTCACGATAGTCCCCGGGAAACGCACCGCGCGCAGCGAGCGGATGGCATCCAGCAAGTTGCCGCCCGAAGCGCACACAAAGGCCACGGAAGGCTGCTGCGCGGTGATGCGATCGTGCAGCTTGCGCTCCCAGTCGACGTCGGTCATTTGGATCGGTGCATTGCCGCACACTTCGATGTTGCGTTTGCGCATCTCGCCCAGAACCACTGGAAGCAAGCCACTGGCGTACGGGCCCGGCTCCTGGATGATGAGAACACTGCGGGTGTCGGGAGAGCGGGTGAGGATCTTGACGATCTGCGGGCCTTCATAATCGTCCGAAGCGCAGGTACGAAAGAAAAACATGCTGTTGCGCGATAAGTCGGGAGCCGAAGCCGAGGGCGACATGAGGACGGCCCTGGCCCGGTTCGCCTCCCCCACCATGGCCTGCGCCTCGGCCGTCGTCACCCCGCCGATCACCGCCAGCGCCCCCCGGTCGTACTGCTCCTTGGCCAGCGCCGCCGCCACCTCGGGGAGGGACTGGCTGTCCCGGTACTCCACGATCAAGTTGGCGGGCATCGTGCCGTTGGCCTTGCCGTGCTCGAAGGCCAGCTGAATGCCCTGCTTGATCGAGGCGCCGTAGACCGCTGCCGTGCCGGTCTCGGGGAGCACCACCCCGACCCGCAGTTCGCCGCTGCACCCGCACATCAGCGCCGCCGCCACCAGCACGCCACCCACCTGCCGTGTCGTCATCGCCGACCTCCCGTCGCAACCTCGCCGGCCCACACCGTACCGCTCCTGCCCCCCTCATCATGTTACACTGCTCACGAGGTCTCCTCTCCAGGGAACCATCGCCAGCTGTAGGATTCTCCCCCAGGGACGGGTGCCAGCGGGGCAGATGGCTGCGAGCTTCAGCTACAGCTCCCTGAGCGCGGCGGCCACCGGCAGTCTGGCCGCCCGCAGCGCCGGCGGCAGCCCGCCGACCACCCCCATGAGTAGGGAGAAAGCCACGCCGGTAAGGAGGAGCGACGGCGACACCCGAAAGGCGAAGGACAGGTGTGAGAACGTCTGCCAGTTCATCGTCCCGGTGGTCAGACCGTTGAGTGGCAGCACCAGCAGGCACCCCAGCAACCCTCCCGCCAGGGCAATGAGCAGCGCTTCAATCAAGAACGACGTCACCACCGCCGCACGCGAGAACCCCAGCGCCCGCATGGTGGCGATCTCCCGAGCCCGCTGCGCCACCGCCGAGTACATGGTGTTGAGGGCAGCGAACACCGCTCCAATCCCCATAACCACGGCAATGAGCGTGCCCAGCACGGTGATCAGCCGGGTGAGCAGGCGGGACTGCTTTTCGTAGTACTCCACCTCCCGGTCCACCTGCACGGTGAGACGGGGATCGGAAGTGGCCGCATCTTTGAACTCCCGCAACGCCTGGGCATCGCGCAGGCGCACGGTTAGGGATTGAAAGTTGTTCTGGGGTCGCTGGAAGACCTGATTCAACACGTTGGCGTCACACCATAGCTCCGAATCGAAGGCGCTGCCCCCAGCGTCGAACACCCCCACCACCGTCCAGCTCCCGCCTCCAAAGCGAACCTGGCTGCCCAGTTCGAAGCCGGCATACGCACGGGCCGCGTTGCTTCCCACCACCAACTCCGCCAACCCCGGTTCGAAGGCCCGCCCCGCCACCATGCGGACCGACGGGCGCACCGCAAAGGCACGGGGTGACACGCCGCGCACTTGTACGTTGGCGTCGGTTCCCGTGGCCGCTAGGGGGAATGCCGCCACCACCACCACTTCCGCGCTAACCAGCGGCCCGCGCTCGTCCCGACCGACACCGGGCGCGGTCTCGAGCACCCGAATTTGATCCAGCGCCAGGATGGATTCCATTTCGGAGGACGCCCCTGCCCGTCTCACCAGAGCGTTCTCCGGCGATCCTGAGGCCACCAGCGTCGCCTGAAAGCCTTTGGCCAGAGCCAGCATCGCCACGAACACCGCCACCGTGCCGGCGATCCCTGCCACCGCGACGATGGCCGACACCCAGCGCTGGCGTACGCTCCGCACGTTGTACATGAGAGGTATGGCCATCCCTACACCCTCCGCAGTGCGTCCACCACCCGCAGGCGCATGGCCGAAACGGCGGGCAGAATCCCCGCCGCTACTCCCACGGCGAGGGCCAGCGCCACTCCCATCAGCAGGTCCGCAGTCGGCAAGTAAACCGTGAAGCCGGGCAGCGCCTGCGTGAGTCCCGGGGTGACGAGTTTGGCCGCCAGGATCCCTGCCACCCCGCCCACCAGCGCCACCAAGGTCGACTCGGCCAGCACCAGCAGGAGCGTGAGGTGATCGGAAAACCCCACGGTTTTAAGCACTGCCAGCTCGGTGGTGCGCTCGCGCACTGCCAGCGCCTGGGTATTGCCAGTGACCAGCAGCAAGGTAAAGAACACCACCCCGCCAATGATCAAGATCAGCGCCTGGATATTCCCCATCTGCTTAGCAAAAGAGGCGGCAAAGGCGCGCTCCGGTTCGGTCTTGGTCTCGAACGGCGAGTTGGCGAAACGATCGTCGATGGCACGCGCCACCGCCGCTGCGGTATCCGCATCGGCCACCCGCACCGTGTACCACCCCACCAGGCCCTTGATCCACTGCGGAGCGCGTTCCTCCAGGTAGTCACGACGGAACCAGAACTGCCCTTCGTCGTCGCCCGGCCGACTGCCGCGGTAGATGGCGCGGACGTTGAACTCCCAGATGCCAGGGAAGATGGTTCCGCGGATGGGAATGCGATCCCCCAACTTCCAGCCGTAGCGCTGCGCCAGCGCCGCACCCACCACGCACCCCTCGCGGTCGCTGGAAAACGCCGCCCACTCCTGGTCGGGGATGACGAACTCGGGGAACATGTCGCGGTAGGTTTCGTGATCCACCGCAAACTGGGGGAAAAAGTTGCGCTCGTCTTGGTACACGCCGCCGAACCAGTTGGCCGAAGTCACCGCCTGCACACCGGCCATCTGCAGCAGCCTCTCGCGGTAGGAGACGGGCAGCGGCTGGATGATCGACACCCGGTTGATCACTACCAGGCGATCGACCCCCGCCACTTCGATACCCTGGTAAAAAGCGAAGTGGATCGCCGCTAGCAGCCCAAACAGAAACAGCGCCACGGCGAAGGAGCCCACGGTGAGCAGGGTGCGCGTCTTCTTGCGGCGCAAATTGGCCAGCACCAGCCCCAGGTACTTCACGGCCGCGCCCCCTCTCCGGCGGTTTCCACCAGCACACCCTTGTCCAGGTGCAAGATATGGTCGGCGCGGGCCGCCGCGCGCGGGTCGTGGGTGACCATAAGGATAGTCTTACCGTGCTCCTTGGCCAGCGCCGTGAGCAAATCCAAGATCTCCTCGGCGCTCGCCCGGTCGAGGTCGCCGGTGGGCTCGTCGCACAGCAGGAACGAAGGGTCGGCAACGATGGCGCGGGCGATGGCGACGCGCTGCTCCTGGCCCCCCGACAGTTGGCGCGGGTAGTGGTCCATGCGGTCCGCCAGGCCCACCAGGGCCAGGGCGGTCTCCACCTGCCGCCGTCGCTGGGCGCGGTTCAGCTTGGTCAGCAACAGGGGCAGCTCCACGTTGCCGAAGGCCGTCAGCACCGGCAGCAGGTTGTACATCTGGAAGATGAAGCCCACGTGGCGGGCCCGCCAGCGGGTCAGCTTCGCCGCCGACATACGCGTCAGTTCGTCGCCGGCCACGGTAATGCTGCCCGATGTGGGCACGTCCAACCCGCCCAAGAGGTTGAGCAGCGTCGTCTTGCCCGACCCCGAGGGGCCCATGAACGCGACGAACTCCCCCGGCGTCACGTCCAGATTGAGCCCCTGCAGCACGTGGATCTCCTCGCTGCCCCGTTGGTAGCGCTTGTCCAAGTTGCGCACCTGGATCAACGTCTCGGGCGCGTCGACGCCGTCCACCCTCACCATGCCGTCCTCCCTGATCGACCTTCTGTCCGCCACGCCAAGCGAGAAACCCGGCCCTTCAACGCTTCGCCCTCGCCCTTTTGCCATCCTCCAGCTTGCCGGGCGAGGAGACCACCACCAGCTCACCGGCACTGAGCCCGCCGAGGATCTCCACACTGCCACCGCTATCCTGGCCGGCGCGCACGGCGCGCCGCTCCAAGACGCCGTCAGCCAGCACGAACACCACGTCACCACCGCCGTCCCGGCGCACCGCCGCGCTGGGTACGGTCACACGCGCCGCCGCCTCCCCTTCCCCCACCGGCTGCCCTTGCAGGAAGGCGACCTTCACCCCCATATCCGGCAAGATCCGCGGATCCAGCTGATCGAAGGAGATGCGCACTTTCACCGTCGCCTTCTGGCGGTCCGCCGACGGGATGATGGTGCGCACCGACGCCGGCAAGCGCCAGTCGGGGTAGGCGTCCAAGGTGGCTTCGACGCGCTGGCCGGGGGCAACCCTGGCGATGTACGACTCGTTTACATCCACCTCGATCTCCAGGGACGACATGTCCACGATGGTGGAGATGCCGGTGCGGGTGAATGACCCCCCCGCCGACACCGGCGAGACCATCTCGCCGGGTTGCGCGTCCTTGGACACAGCAATGCCGGCAAAGGGGGCGCGGATGGTGTAGTTGTCCAGGTCTTGGCGTAGCACCTCCACCTGCGCCTGGGCAGAGCGTACCCGTTCCCTAGCCAACTCAATCTGCATCTGCAAGCTCGCGGCGAGGGTGCGCGCCGCATCCGCCGTTTGCTCCGTGCCGACCCCTTCCGCCAGCAGCGCCAGGGCGCGGACCTGCTCGCGCCGGGCGTTGTCCAGCCGCACCTGCAGTTCGGCCAGGCCGGCCTGCGCCACCGCCACCTCGGCCTCGGCGGCGGCCAGCCGGCGCCGGGCATCTGAGTCGTCCAACCTGGCCAGCACCTGGCCGGCCTGCACCGGCATGCCCTCCTCCACCAACACCTCGCGCACCCGGCCGGTGATCTTGGCGGCCACCGTGGCGCGCAGCCGTGGCGTTACGTACCCCGAGGCGTGGAGCACCGCCCCCGAGCCCGCAGGCCCCAGGGTTTGAGCCGCGGTTACCTCCACCTGCAGCGGTCGCCGCGCCGCCCACCACCACACCCCTGCTGCCCCGACCGCCACGGCAACCAGCGCCACACCGGCACGCCAGCGCCGCGCCGGCTGCTCGGCAACTCGGGCACTGGGAGGAAGGCGCAAGGCGCTAACCTCAGGTTTGCTCATCCGCTCCCCCATGAAGCTTGCCTACGTACAGACGGCTGGAAAGTTTGCGCGGCCGCGTGTGAAGTCGGTGTGAAGTACCGCCCCACGGCGCTCCCCGCCAGTGAGCTAGATCCCGTTACCCTCCCCCGCCGCCGGTCGAGGCTGCAACGCCGCCCGCAGCTCCGCCGAAGGCTCGGGGACGGCCAGTTCTCCGGCAGCCCGTCGCCTCTCCACCTCGCAGGCGATCTCCTGCGCCTTGGCCCCGTCGAGGCCGCCATGGCGGCCCAGGTACAGCGTCTGCGACGGGAAAGCAAAGGAAGAACCAGAGGCCTCCACGATGCGCGCCACGGCAAAGTTGAGCTCTTCGGCGATGGCCGTGAACTCCACCCAGTCCTGCGTGAGGACCCACGCCACCACCTCGATGTCCAGGGAATAGGCGCCGAAGCCGCGAAACCGCACCCGGTGGGCATCCTGAAACACCCGTGGGTGGACCAGCAGCAACTTGCGGATCTCGTCGATGACGAACACCAGCTGTTCCACCGTGGTGCCGTACACCAGGGCGATGGTGGGGTTGTACAACATGCGGTCACGAGCCGAGAGGTTGATCACCTTCTCGTTCATCACCGCGCTGTTGGGGATGCTGACCAGGGTGCGCTGCAGGGTGCGCAACCGGGTGGAGCGCAGCCCTACGTCCTCCACGGTACCGGTGACGTCGCCCAAGGTGACGAAGTCGCCCACGCGAAACGGGCGATCGGCAGCGATGGCCAGCGCCCCGAAGAGATTCTCGATGGTGCGTTGCGCCGCAAAGGCGATGGCGAGACCCCCCAGACCCAGGCCGGCCAGCAACGCCATGACGTTGACCCCGACCGTGTCCAGCGCCGCCAGCACCCCTAAGCCCACCACCAGGACCTTGGAAACCTTGGTGAGAATAGGGATAAAGCCCAGGATGAGAGCGTTGGCCTCACCTGCCGCCCGGCGCATGTGAGCGGTGACGGCATCCACGACGCGAAACAGCAACCAGCCCAAACCCACCAGGACGAGCAAGCGAAAGACCGTATGGGTCACTTTGAAACTGGCGGCGTCCACCCCCACCCAAGGGGCGGAGAGGGACAGCAAGGCGCCCCACACCACCACGCTTAAGGGCCCGTCCAAGGTGTGCACGACGACGTCGTCCCAGCGGTATTCGGTGCGCCGCGCCAGCCTGCGCAGCACCGACACCGTCCAGTGCCCGACCCCCCACCCAACCATCCACCCCACCACCACGATGACCAGCAACGCGGCCCACTGCCACAGCTGCAAGCCGCCGAAGGTGACCGAGAAGAAGACCACCGGCAAGTGGTCGCCGATCACCCAGTAGCCGTGGGCCCGGTACAGGGCCGGGATGTCTGCCACCGTGTCGGCGGCGAAGGTCCACACCGTCCCCAGGTCTTCCTCCAGCCGTCGATGCAGGGCTAGTTCCACCTCGCGGCCGCCCACGTCCACGGTGGCCAGGAGCTCCCGGTCCTCCGCCACCCCTTGCTCGGGGGTCCCCGCCGGGTCGTTGGAGAGCTCTGACGGCCGCACCCACCCATGCCGCACCAGCACCAGCATCAGCCGCCGCGCCGCCAGCGCCCCTTCTTGGGGCTGGCGCTCCACCGGCAGGTCGCTGAGGTCCAGCAGGTGGGCCGCCGTGGCGAAGTCGCCCCGTCGCGCCAGGGTCAGAAAGCTGCTCACCGCGTCGCGGGGGGTGGAGCGCTTGAGCCCGACGGGGGGCGCCCCAAGCCCGGGATTCAAGGGTCGCCCGTCGTTTACGCCTTTGCCCTCCACCAGCACGGAGTGCCACAGCGGAATACTGGACACCGTACGGCGCGTGAGGAGCCACGCCACCTCCCCGTTGGAGAGGTCGCGGGTGCGTCGCAACCATACCTCCCCGGCCACCCCCTGGCGCTGGAAGCGTGCCGCCACCACCGCGTTTTCGCCCCTCGCGCCCGCCTCCGCCAGGACCTCCGCCGGCGCTCGCTGCACCGAGCGGTCCTTGAGCACGCGGCACAGTTTCTCCGTCAGTTCTCGACCGAGGGAGAGCTGCTGCGCCAGGCGAACCTCGGTGAGGTCGAGCAGATGCGCGCCCGCCCCGAAACGCTCCTCCTCGCACGCCCCCAGCAATGACTGCCAAGCTTCGGCGGCCGTGGAGCGCTTCACAGTAAACGGTGGTGGTGGCAACCCGGGATTGATCTCCTCCCGCTCGGCGAGGCTTACAGACCCCACCTCCTCCCCCGTTGCCATCGCCACGACGGAACTCGTACCCACCATCAGCCCGATCAGGCAGGTCATCCAGGTCCGCGCCATGCTGATCTTCTCCATCATCTCCTCGTGGGACGCACAGCGACCCCCGCTCGGCTCCCACCGAGCTCGGCGCCAAGAGTACCCGGGTCGCTAGCCCATGGCCAGCGGGCATTTTCTTACTACAGGCTTTGTTGTGCAGTGAGAGTTACACTCCCTAGCGGGAGGTGGCATCCCCATGGTGGCTGAGATCTTCTTTCCTTCCCTGGTCGCCCTCGCCTTGGGATACGTGGTCTACGGTCGATTGCTGGCCCGGCGCCTGGGCGTGGACCCCGCTCGGCCGACCCCAGCCCACGCCGAGCCCGATCGCCGCGACTACGTCGCCGCCCGCGCCCCGGTGCTGTTCGGACATCACTTCAGCTCCATCGCCGGCGCCGGCCCCATCGTCGGCCCGGTGATCGCCGCCGCCGCCTTCGGCTGGCTGCCGGCGGTCCTGTGGATCGTGGTGGGGGCCATCTTTGTGGGCGGAGTGCAGGATTTCTCGTCCCTGATGGCCTCGATCCGGCACCGCGCCCGCTCAGTGGCGGACATCGCTCGTCAGCACATCTCCCCCCTCTCCCATCGCCTCTTCCTGCTCTTCGTGTGGTTCGCCCTGGTCTACGTCATCGTGGTGTTCGTGGACCTCACGGCCGCTACCTTCGTGACCGATCCCGGGGTGGCCTCGTCCTCTCTGATGTACATTGTCCTGGCCGTTGTCTTCGGGTTTCTCGTCTACCGGCGCGGCGCGCCCCTTGGCTGGGCCACCGCGGTCTTTGTGCCCCTGGTTTTCGTTGGCATCTGGCTCGGGCAGCAGTGGCCCGTCGGCCTTCCCCTCGCCCAGCCCAAGCTGGGGTGGAACCTGCTGCTGCTAAGCTACTGTCTCTTCGCGTCGGTTCTCCCCGTCTGGTCGCTTTTACAGCCCCGAGACTACCTTTCGTCGTTCCTGCTCTTCGGGGCGTTGGCCGGCGCGGTGGTGGGTATCGCCGCAGGAGGGGGCAGCCTCCCCTCGGGGGTAGACGCGCTCCCCGCCGTGGCCACCCTCTCCGACGCCTCCCTCGGTCTGCTCTTCCCGGCCATGTTCATAACCATCGCCTGCGGTGCCTGCTCCGGCTTCCACGCCATCGTCGCCTCGGGCACCACCGCCAAACAGCTGGACTCAGAAGCGCACGCCCGGCCGGTGGCCTACGGCGGCATGCTGCTGGAAGGCGTGCTGGCCCTGGTGGCGGTGGGCACAGTGGTGCTCATCGGCGCCCAGGGGGCGCGCGGCCAAGCTCCCACCTTCGTCTTCGCGCAGGGGATCGGGCACATTTTGAGCGCCGTCGGCATCCCCGCGTCGCTGGGGGCGCACTTCGGTGCCCTGGCCATCTCTACCTTTCTCCTCACCACCCTCGACACCTGCACCCGTCTGGCCCGATACGTGCTCGAGGAGCTCTTCCAACTGCAACGCGCCCGCTTGCAAACCACCGTTGTCGCCACCCTAGCGAGCCTGGCGCTGCCGGCCCTGCTCACCCAAATGACTCTCCACTTGCCGGACGGTACGCCGGCGCCAGCGTGGCGAGTGATCTGGCCGATCTTCGGCGCCACCAACCAGCTCCTGGGCGCCCTGGCCATGCTGGTGGTGGCGGTGTGGTTGCGCAATGAGGGAAGGCGCCACGCCTTCATCGCCCTGCCCATGCTGTTCATGTTCGTGGTCACCATGGTGGCGCTGGGCCAGCTGGTTGTGCGCTACGGCGCTCTCACTCTGATTGGCGGCATCGCGGCCGGTCTGTTCATCCTCGCGATCATCCTGGCGGTGGAGGCGGGGCGCCGGGTCCTCGGCTTCGGCTCGGTACAAGCCGCCATCGAACGGGCCTGAGGCCTTATACGCCTCGCCCGCCGCCGAACAGGTCCAGGTGCAGGCGCGGCGAGTAGCGAAAACCGTACTGGAGGCACAGCGCCGCCACCACCGGGGCGCGGGCCGCCACCTCCGCTGCGCTGCGCCCCTCGGGCATGAGGAGCACTCGGGCACGGTCAGCGCCGACCTCTGCCAGCACCCCCTCGATCTCTGGTATATCGGCGGCGTCCCGCACGACGAACTTGAGCTGGTACTCGGGATGCTCAGTCAGCAGGGTGCGCAGCGGCTGGCGGTGGCGACGCCGCTGCTCGTGCCTCTGCTGCCACGACCCGGAAGGCGTCGAATTGCCGGTCTTGGGGGATACAGAAAGCAAATGGCAGACAAACGGCGGCGCCAGGGTGCCAGCCGTCTCCACCGTCAGGTGATGGCCGGCATCGGCGAGGGCCGCGGTCAGGGCAGTGATCTCCCGCTGCAGCAGCGGCTCGCCGCCGGTGATCACGACGTGGCGCAGTCCAGCCCGGGCCGCCTCGGCCACCAACTCCGCCACGCTCCGGCGCCGCCCCTCCGGCTGCCACGAAGCGTAGGGGGTGTCGCACCAGGCGCACCGGAGGTTGCACCCGGCGGTCCGGATGAAGAACGAAGGCGTACCCGCCAGCCCCCCCTCCCCCTGCAGCGATACAAACGTCTCGGCGATGATCACTGCAGCGAGTATAGCGGCGGTCCGGGAATGCCCCCGGCGCTGTCCACTGTTGCCGCCACGAGAGGTTTCGGCCCTTGCGTCTTCCCTCCGCCCCCGACCCAAGCCCCCGAGACTCCTGCGGCGCGCTCCCCCGCCGCCGCCCCCCTTTCACACGCATCCTCATTGATTTATTCAAGATTCGGCTGGTCAGCCTGGTCGTCGCCACGGCCGCCGCCGGCTACCTCTTGGGGGCCGGAGATGGCTGGTCGCCCGTGCCGTTCCTGTGGACCACCCTGGGAACGGCACTGGCGGCGGCCGGCTCCATGGCCCTCAACCAGCGTATGGAGATGGCCCGCGATGCCCTCATGGAGCGCACCCGCACCCGCCCCCTCCCTGCAGGACTGGTGCGCCCTGCCACCGCCACCACGGTGGGGGTGGCCACCGCCGCCCTCGGGGTGGGAACCCTGGCTTTGGGGGCAGGCCTGCAACCGGCCCTCCTCGCCGCCGCCGTGGTCCTCCTTTACACCCTCGTGTACACCCCATTAAAGCTGCGCACCTCGGCCAACACCCTCATTGGCGCGGTGTGCGGAGCCCTCCCCCCGATGATCGGGTGGGCGGCGGCCCGCGCCGAGTTGGGAGCGGGAGCGTGGCTGCTCTTCGCCGTGCTCTTCCTTTGGCAGGTGCCGCACTTCTTGGCCCTGGCCTGGCTGTACCGCGCCGACTACGCCCGTGGTGGCTTCCGCATGCTTCCGGCCGAGGACCCCGGCGGTCACCTCACCGGCCTGGCGGCGGTGCTGCACACCGTGGCGCTGGCCCCCATCCCGCTGCTGGCCGCGCTGCACGGCCTCACCGGGTGGGTGAGCGCCGCCGGTGGCTTGGTGCTGGTGGGCTGGCTGCTGCAGGCCGCGGTGCGGATGGCCCAACAACGCAGCGATGCCTCGGCGCGTCGCCTGTTTCTCGCGACTCTGGCCTTCCTGCCGTTGGTCCTGGGCCTCATGCTGGTGGATCGCGGCGGCGCCACCTCGGCCAGTGCGGCCGTTGCCTCGCTCCACTCCGCCAACATCACTGCCGCCGGCCTCAGCGCCGGTCTCCCGCGCCCGTGAGCAGGAGGCGCGCCGGCACGTGGGTTGCGGCGCTGGTCGCCGCGGTTGCCGTGGTCATCGCCGCCCGTCTCGCGGTCCTAGCGACCTCCAGCGGCGCCCCCCGCCTAGGAGACGGCCGCACCGTCGCCAGCTACGGCTTCGACCTGGCCAACCTCGCCCTGCCCCACGGCACCCTAGTGGCCGCCGGCATGCCGCGGGATGGGGTCCGCGCCCTGGTGAACCCCGAGGTGTGGTCCACCGCCCGCATGGACTCCCAGCGGCAGCGCCGGCGGGCCCCCTCCCTGGTGTCGTCGGATCTGGTGATCGGCGCCGTGGTGGACGGGCAGCCGCGCGCCTGGCCGCTGCGCTTCTTGGTGTGGCACGAAGTGGTCAACGATATCGTCGCCGCTGAGCCGGTGCTCGTGGTACACCACGCTTTGTCCGGTTTCTCCGCGGTGTTCGCACGCCGCCTGGGGGATGGCTCCACTCCCACCTTCGGCGTGTCCGGGTTGCTGTGGAACTCCGGGCCGATCCTCTACGATCGCACACCAGGCCAAGAAAGCCTGTGGAGCCCGTTCTTGGCCCGCGCCATCGCCGGCGCCGCGGCCAGTCGTGGCGACACTTTAAAGCTACGGCCTTCCCAAGTGGTCACCTGGGCGGACTGGCGGGCCCGTCACCCGGACACCACCGTCCTCGCCCCCGATCCGGCCCTGGCGCAAGAGTACCGGCGAGAACCCTTCGGCAGCTACCTGGGCTCTGACCTACTGCGCTTTCCCGTGCTCCCCCAGTGGCCCCACCCCCAGCTGGCCAAGAAGACACCCACCCTGATCGTGCTCTCCCCTAACGGGAGGTCGCTGGCCATCCCCCACCCCACCGTCGCAGCCCGGGCCGACTCCCACGGCGTAGTCCGACTCGACGACGAAGGCCGGCATTGGACCTTGCGCCTGACCAGCCGCCCGGCAACCCTGGTGATCGCCGATGAGAATCCCCCTCCGTCGCTGGTTTCCTTCGCCTTTGCCTGGTACGCCGCTCACCCCGACGACACGCGCTGGCTGCTGCCGTGAGCCTCCGCGCGGCGGAAACGCTCCAGCCCATCTACGGGGTCCCGCTCCAAAGGCATGGTCATGCAGCGGGGGCCGCCACGGGCGCGGGACAGCTCGTTGGAGGCGATGGTCACTACGGTCTTGCGGCTCCCGTCCACCGGCAGCTTCACCTTTCCGCTGAGCACCTCCTCGTCGCTGACCACCTCCCAACCGTGGCGGGACAGCTCCTCCAGAGTGCGTTCGTTGCGCTCATAGAGGCAGATCACCCCGGGAGCCAGACAGAAGGCGTTGGCGCCGTCGGTCCACTGCTCGCGCATCTGGGCGATGCGGTCCCCGTGGCCACCGCAGAAGATCGGCTCCAGCTCCAGCCCCTCGTCGCGCAACGCTTCCAGCAGTGAGGGCTTGAACTCGGTGCGGATCGACTCCCCCCGCAGGTCTTTCTTCACCACCGGCAGCAACTCCAGCAGCGAAGGGATGAACATTGGCGGGTAGACCAGCGCCTCGTGCTGGGAGATCTGCGTAAACACGGTGTCCAGGTGCATGGCCGAGCGGCGCCGGGGCATGAGCACCAGCAGCACGGTTTCGACGCCGCTGCCGCGCCGCAACCACTCGGCGAGGATCTCCACCGCCACCTGGCTGGTGCGCTCGCTGCACCCCACCACCAGCAGGTCCGGCCGCAAAACCAGCACGTCGCCGCCTTCCAGGGTGGCGAGGTGAGGCCGGTCGGCGAAGGTGGGATCCCCCAACTCGTCGAACCACACGCGCTCGTCGCTCACCTTGAGGCGGGGGTTGTGCACGAAGGTGGTGCGCACCACCAACGGCTCCCGCTGGCGCGATCGAGTGGCCATGGAAGAGACGATGACGCCATGGTTGACCACCGCCCCAGGATCGCGCATGAACAGCAAGTTGGGCGCCGGCGCCAGACGGTACACGATCTCGGCGGCGGGGTGACGGGTGAAATGCTCGGGGGGGTAAAGCAGACCCTCGATCACTGCCGCCGCCAGTTCCCCCGCCCCCAGCCGGCGCAGCTCCCCCAGCACCTCGTCGTCCAGCCGCTCCAGCCGCGCCAACTCGGTGATGAAGCCGGCCCGCACCTCGTCTTCGGCCAGGGCCTCGGCAAGCAGGTCTTGCATGTCCAACACTTCATCGGCCACCGCGGCGAGCACAGCGCGGAAACGGTCGTGCTCGACGCGGGCGCGGCGGCCGTAGAGGATGTCGTCGAACAGGTGGTCGTGCATCAGCGCAGGGCTCATCACGTCCACTTCGCGACCCGGCCGGTGCACCACCACCCGCCGCAGCCGCCCGATTTCCGAGCCCACCCCCAACTGAATGGCGCTCTCTTTCCAGATCGGCTCTTGCCGGGGTTGCGTCATCGCTCCTTCCTCCTCCTCCTCAAAACCACCCCTTGCGCTTGAACCACCACAGCATGCCCATTACCGCCGTGAGGATGGTGACCCAAAACGCCACGTATCCCCAACGCCAGCCCAACTCAGGCATGTTCCAGGGCCCGGCGGCGGGATCGAAGTTCATGCCGTAGACGCCGGCGAGAAACGACAGGGGCATGAAAATGGTCGCAATGATGGTCAGAACCTTCATGGTTTCGTTGAGCTTGTGGGACATGGAGGAAACGTACAGGTCGGCCAGCTCGGCGGTGGTGTCGCGGTAGGTCTCCACAATGTCCATGATCTGCACCGTGTGGTCCCGCACGCCGCGCAGGAAGAGGCGGGTGCCGTCGCGCACCAGCGGGGTGTCGGCGCGGGCGAGGGCGCCCACCGCCTCGCGCAGCGGCCAGGTGGCGCGTCGGACCCGCAGCAAGGTGCGCTTGAGGGCGTGGAGGCGCTCGAAGGCGGTGCGGTCCGGTCGCTCCAGTAAGGCGTCCTCCAGAGCGTCCATCTCCTCGCCCAACCCATCCAGTAAAGGGAAATAGCTGTCCACCATGGCGTCGATCAGGGCGTAGGCCACGTAGTCCACCCCCTGGGAGCGCATCGTCCCCCGCCCCTGCAACAACCGCTCCTGCACCGGCCGGAACAAGTCCCCCTCCCGCTCCTGGATGGACACCAGCAAGCGGTCGAAAAGCAGGAGACTCACTTGCTCCTCTTCCGCTTCGTTGTTGTCGCCGCGGCGCACCAGGTCCACCACCACGAAGAGATACTTCTCGAACTGCTCCACCTTGGGGCGCTGGCCGACGTTGAGGATATCCTCCAGCACCAAAGGGTGAACGCCGAGGAGCGTCTGCAGCTGTGCCAACGCGGCGGTCTGGTGAGAGGTGATGGCCAGCCACCCGTTCGCCCCCTCCCGCAGCCGCGAGAGTGCCTCTTCCACCGACGCCACCCGGTGCTGGGTTGCTCCATCCCGGTCGTACACCACCAGGGAGAGACGAGCCGGGCCGGCCGCCTCGGGGGTGGGCGGGAGCAAGGTGCCCGGCGGGGTACCCGGTGGAGCAAAGCGTTTCACGTGACGGCGACGACGGCGCGTCATGGGGCTGCCTCCTACGTGGGCCCATCATAGGGGGTCCAGCCCAGCGCCGCCTGCCGGGGCGCCACCTGACCCCAAGAAAGCTACGCTCCCGGCGCTAACCTCGGCCCTCCTAGCCAAACCTCGGGGAGGTGGCAATTGGCCCGCACCTCACCTGGAGACCCGCCGGGCGATGGCCTCGTCATGCCGCCCCGGGACCGGCTACGGGTATCACCCTCCTAGTGCGAAGAGGGCGTAGCGTATGCAAGAAGTTAGGCGGCGTACCCACGACCCCCCCAGCGCGGGAGGACGCCGTGTATCCGCTGGTCCACCTGGCACGCCCCGAGCCGCTGGAAATTCTCAGGGAGGCTCACGCCGCCCAGCACGACGAAGAACGCAGGGGAGCTGTGGAGCCCGTACTCGGCCAGCCAGCGCTGGGTCAGCTGCGTGGCCAGACGCGGTACGCTGTGGCGCCCTGGGAGCGCAGGGCAAGGTAGTACTCCCCGGATCAGGGGGCGCGGGGGAGCTCGATACCCAGGTACCCGGGTTGGCGGGCGGGGGGGTGGGCGCCACGGTGACGAGGCCACTGACCAGATCCCTGTCCACCGGCGCCGCGCTGCCCGGGCCGGGGGCTCGCCCGAGTCGATCGGGCTGGCGAGGCGAGCCTGCGGGCCCGCGGTACCAGGGGGCCTTGCCGGCGCCGGCTCCCCACCCCTAGCCGGCTTGATGGACGAAGGAGAAATCCACGCGGGGAGGTTCGTGGTCGGGATCACAGCGATAGCGGGTGAAGTCGGTGACCCCCTCGGCGCGCAGGAAGTCCTCGTCGATCAGAGCGTGACCCGTGAAGGAAGCTGGCGGCTTGGCCAAGATGCGCAGCGCGGCGTCCACCAGGATTTCCGGTGTGCGCCACAGGCGGCGATCGCCGAGGCCCCAGGTGATGGTGGCGTAACTCTCGATGAGGGTGGCGGGCCACAGGGCGTTGCACGCCACGTTGCTGCCACGCAGCTCGCCGGCCAGGCCGTGGGCGATGAGGGTCATGCCGAACTTGGAGATGGCATAGGCAATCTTGCCCTGGGCGCCGGCCGGATCGATGGGCGGCGACATGTTGAGGATGTGCCCCCACCCCGCCCGCAGCATGTGGGGCAGTGCGTGGTGGATGCACGCGAAGGCACCCCGCACGTTGACCCCCATGACCAGGTCGAAGCGCTGCAAGGGGGTGTCTTTGAGGGGGCGCCAGAACAGCGCTCCGGCGTTATTAATAAGGATGTCAAGACGCCCGAACCGCTGGATGGTGGCATCCACCGCCCGTGCCACCGCCTGATCGTCCCGCACGTCCAGCTGAAAGGCGAGGGCGGCACGCCCCGCCGCCTCCACCTCGGCAGCGGTGTCGAAGATGGTGCCGGGCAGCTCAGGCCGGTCCTGGATGGTCTTGCCGGTGACGACGATGTCGCACCCCTGCCGGGCCAGCGCCACGGCCAACGCCTTGCCAACGCCGCGGGTGGCACCGGTGATGAACGCCACGCGTCCTTCCCAGGTCATGGGCACAAAGCCTAGCTCTCTCTGACCCCTTCGGCAACCCTTGTGGGCTGAGTGCCCTTCCCTGCCGCCTTTCCCCCCAGATCCAGCAGGGGCGACGTTCATCCAAACACCAGAAACGGTCTTGGCGGGGGACCGTGAGAGAGGGAAGGGGGAGGCCACGGAGAAGTGGGTGACTGCACCGCCCCCGCCGGGGGTGGCTGGCCGTCGCCTCGGGCGCCCCCACACCCTCCATCAGCGGGCTGGCGCCCGCTACGCCACCTCATCTGGGGGTCGGCTACACCGGGCAGGGGTCGCTCACCGGCGGCGGGTGAATAACCACAGAAGCAGGCTGCCAAGGCAGGAGAGCAGCAAAGAGGTGCCGAGGGGAAGATAAACCTTCCAACGTTTCCCGCTGAGGACCACATCCCCCGGGAGGCGAAAGCCTCCCCTCTCCGCCAGTAGCAGTACGCCACCCAAGGCCACACCGATGAGCCCCAGCAGCAGCACTGTGCGTCCCAGCCCCTCCACAAGTAAGGATTCTAAGGCGATCCTCCGGAAGATCGCCCGGTTGGGGGGTTGGCCTTTACCACCCGGGTGAGTGGTGTACCGCTTGCCGGATATCAGGACTCCAAGACGATAGAATGTCGTAGGATGGCAGTCCTGGCACAGGGGGCAAGCCGAGCCCGCCACTGCTTATACCTGGCGAGCCTGGCGGGTTTGGGCTTCCTGTACAGCTGCTTGTGGGGCCTCAACCGGGCCGATGAGATGTGGTTTTTCTATTTGGCCAAGCTCATCGCCGACGGAAAAGTCCCGTATTTGGACTTCGTTTTCCACGTCTTCCCCGCCAGCCTTTACCTCACCGCGGGAGCGCTGGTGGTCTTCGGCCACCATGTGTTCGTCCTCAAAGCCCTGGTGGCGGTGATCTTTGCCCTCACGGCGGAGCTCACGCGGAGAGTACTCCAGCTTCTCCACGGGCAGAGCCTTCACCCGGCCGTGGTTTATTTGCCTTTGCTGTTGCTATCGCCCCCCCTTCCCGGTGCCGCCTACGGCCCCTTGGCGTACCTTTTCCTGGTCGCCTCACTCCTCGCCAGTTTGCACGCCCTACAGGCACCCTCCCGGCGCAGGTGGTTTGGGGCGGGGTGGTGGGCCGGGCTGGCGGCGGGTGGCAAGTACAACGTGGGCCTGCTGGCCTTCGCCAGCGTGCTGGTGGCAGCGGTGGCCACGGGCGGTCGCCGCACCGTCTCCCACGTGGCGGCCGGGACAGTGGCCTTTACCGCCACCATAGCAGCCAACCTCCTACCTGTCTGGCTCAACGGCGGCTGGACGGAGTTTTCACACCAGGTATTTGCCACCAAAGGCTTCTATCTCCAAGGGGGGGCCGTACTGCCCTTGCAGGGGAGACTGGTCCAAGACCTGCCACGGCCGGTGGTCTTGACCACGGCAGAGAACGCTTTGCGCCTGGGTTTGCGAGCAGCCAGTTACCTCACGGTCGCTCTCGGGTTCCTCGCCCTGCTGCGGCTCTGGCACCAGCGGCCAACCCACAGGCGAGCCCTTGGGGTTTTGGGCGTTTTTCTCGCCGCCGCTGGCGCGGGCGCTTTCCCCCGTTTCGACTCCGAACACGTGCTCCCCGTGGTGCCTGTGGCGGTGGTGCCGCTGCTCCTGCTCATCGGGCCACGGCCTACGAGCCGCCGCGCGGGCAGCCCGGCGGCTATCGTCCTCTGCCTTGTGGCGCTCAACTTCTGCCTCCCCCTTGCTTCCCTTCTGTTGGGAGTCTGGCAGCCGGCGCAACTGCCCCACCTCACCGGAGCGAGAATCGCCCGCAGCGAAGACCGCGCCGTTGCAGCCATCCGCACCTTCGCAGACCAACTTCCACCCCACCAGGCCGTGCTTTTCATTGGCCCCTACGCGGCGTTTTACTACCTGGTCAGCGGCCGAACACCCCCCACTCCACACCTGTCCACCCTGCTCAGCGAACTGGGGACGGTCGGGCAGGCGCAACTCATCGAGCAGCTGCAAGGGGGCGAAATTCACTGGGTTTGCCTGCAACGCTGGCCCTGGGCTTTGCGCCCGGCCGCGCTGGAGGAGTTCGTCACCACCCACCTCACGCCTCACCACGGCGAGGGGGAGTGCAGCTGGTGGCATAACCCCACAACCTCCCTTCCCCGTGGCCAGTGAAAGTCAACGGCCGAGGATGCCTCCCGGGCCCGCAAAGCGTGGGAGCACGGTGGTGCCCGGCCACCAGGGCATTGGCTCGAGTTGCGGGCGCCCCACCTCGCCAGCCCAACTCCCCGGGCACCCAGCCAGCGCCGGCTCCCGTGCGAGGCGAGGCCGCCTCCACGGCCCTCCAGCCGGCGCCCCTGAGAGGCTGGGACGAGGTGAGGGGGACTGGAACCTCTCAGCACGTGGAGGCCGACCAAGCAGCAGCGGAAAGGGCACCGCGGGGAGTGGTCTAGGCAAGGGTTCCCGAATGGGGCAGAATGCACGTCTGCGTTTGTGGTTGTGGGCGGTAGCAGCACGGTTAGCCCAAAGGGAGGGTTCCCGGTGAAGGTGGAAAAGATGTTCACGCAGGGGGATCGAGACGCCATTGCCGCAGCGGTGCGCGCCGCCGAGGAGCGAACCGGCGGGGAGATCGTGCCGGTGGTGGTGGAGGCCTCCGACGAGTACGAGGTGGCCACCTGGCGCGCCGCCACCTTGGGTGCGTTGACCGCGGCGCTGGTGGCGGCGGTGGTGTACGGCGGGGCGGGGCTGTGGAGCACGTTCATCGTGGCGTGGATCGCGCTGCCGGCCACGCTGGGAGCCACGGCCTCGGCGCTACTGGTGAACCTCTGGCCGGCAGCGCGGCGAGCGGTCATCGGCGACGAGATTCTCCAACGTCGCACCATGCGGAGGGCCTACCAAGCGTTTCTTCAGGAGGAAGTTTTCCAGACCCGCGACCGCACGGGGATCCTCATTTTCCTCTCGCTCTTCGAACACCGCGTGGTGGTGCTGGGCGATTCCGGCATCAACGCGCGGGTAGCCCAGGAGGAATGGCAGGGGATTGTGGACGGTGTGGTGGCCGGTATTCGCCAGGGCACGCCGGGGCCGGCGCTGGTGGAGGCCATCCAACGGTGCGGCCAGTTGCTGGAGCGCCGGGGAGTGGCCCTGCGCCCCGACGACACCAACGAGTTGTCCAACGAGGTGCGTCTCCATGAGCGCTGACACCCAACGCCGGCGCTGGCCGGTTTGGTTGACCACGGCAGCGCTGCTGGCGGCGCCGTCGCTGGCGGCCCTGGAGGTCCCCTACCTCACCGGGCGAGTCAACGATTATGCCGGCCTGCTGTCCGCGGAGCAACGGGAGAACCTCGAGGTATTTCTGGCCGAGTTGGAACGAGCCACCTCGGCGCAGGTGGCGGTGTTGACCATCCCTAGTCTGGAGGGCGAAGTCCTCGAGGACTATTCCCTGCGGGTTGCCCAGACGTGGCAGCTGGGGCAGCGGGACCGTAACAACGGCGTGCTTTTCCTGGTGGCCACCGGCGACCGCCGAATGCGCCTGGAGGTGGGCTATGGGTTGGAGGGCACCCTCCCCGACGCCACCTGCCGGCGCATCCTGGACGGCATTGTACGTCCCCGTTTTCGGGCCGGGGATTTCCCCGGCGGCATCGAGGCTGGGGTCAAGGCCGTCGCCGGGGTGATCCGGGGAGAGGAGGGTGCCCTGGCCAAGGCTGAAGCTAGCGAGTTAGGGCAGCCCGCGGGGGTGGTGGCCCGGCTCATAATGTTCCTCGTCTTCCTCCTGGTGGTGGGGTCGTTCTCGCTGTGGGCCCTGTTTACCAAAGGCTTTGCTGGCTGGTTCCAGTATCTCTTCCTGATCCCCTTCTGGGCGGTGATCCCCACCCTGACCCTGACCCCGTACGCGGGCGTGCCGCTGCTGCTGCTGTGGATCGTGGGCTTTCCCATCCTCAGGATCTGGCTGGGGAGCACACCGGCGGGGAAGGCCTTCCTCAAGGCCAACCCCCGCCTCGCGAGCTTCGCTCAAGCGGCGCAGAGAATGGCCAGCTCGCGCGGCTCAGGCGGCTTTTCGGGGGGGGGAGGCTCCTTCGGCGGCGGCGGCGCCTCCTCCCGCTGGTAGCGAGCTACGCCGGTGGAGGCGCGCCCGCTGGACCCGCTGGTGGCCACCACGGTGGGGGCGTGGGCGGTGGCGCTTTTCGCGGTGGCGTTGCGGGCGCGTACAACGGCGCCGCTGGAGTACCTGCTGGCCGGGCGCCGGCTAACCACGCCCGCGTTCGTGGCCACCCTGGTAGCCACCTGGTACGGCGGCGTGCTGGGGGTGGGGGAGTTCTCCTACCGCTTCGGGATCTCCAACTGGATCGTCTTCGGGGTGCCGTACTACGTGGCGGCGCTGATTTTCGCCCTGCTGCTGGCGCGGCGGGCGCGGCGCAGCGAGGCTTTGTCCATTCCTGACCAGCTGCGCACCGCCTACGGGCCCGCCGCGGCGCGGGTGGGCGCGGTGCTGGTGCTGGCCATGGCGGTGCCGGCGGCGTACGTGCTCATGCTGGGGGAGCTGGGGGGCATCTACCTGGGCCTCCCCCTGCCCACGGCACTGCTGGGCGCGGTGGCGTTCCTCGTGGCCTATGCGGTGGCCGGTGGTTTTCGCGCCGTGGTGCACACCAACGCAGTGCAGCTGGTGTTCATGTACGCCGCCTTCGCCCTGCTGCTGCCGGCGGCGCTGGTGGCCACCGGTGGGTTTGCCGGGCTGTGGGCGGGGCTGCCGGCGGCCAGCCGCGCCTGGGACGGGGGGTTGGGCGTACAGGCCATCGCCGTGTGGTACTTCATCGCCCTGCAAACGCTGGTGGAACCCACCTTCTACCAGCGGTGCTACGCCGCGGCGAGTCCCCAGGTGGCGCGGCGTGGAATCCTCATCTCCATCGTTTTCTGGGTGGTGTTCGATTTCCTCACCACGTTTTCGGGCCTCGCCGCCCGGGTCCTACTGCCCCACCTCGCCAACCCCGTGCTCGCTTACCCGGAGCTCGGGCGACTGGTTCTGCCGCCGCTGGCCAACGCCTTGTTCGCCGTGGGGTTGTTTGCCACCGTGATGTCCACGGCGCACTCGTACCTCTTCCTGGCGGCGGCCACCATCGGCCACGACGTGGCGCCGGCGCTGGCCCGCCGGGTCGACCAGCGGCACTGCACCATGGCCGGGCTGGTGCTGGCCGGCGGCGCGGCGGTGGCACTGGCGCTGGCGTTGCGCTCGGTGGTGGCCATCTGGCACGACGTGGGCAGCGTGGTGACGGCGGCGTTGCTGCTGCCCCTGGCGCTGGCCCACGCGCCGCCCCGCTGGCGCTTTGGCCCACGCAGCGCGCCCGTGGCGATGGTGGCCGCAGGGGTTGTCGCCCTCGGCTGGGTGCTGGCCCGCACTCCAGAAGGCGGTTATCCGCTGGGTTTGGAGCCCATCTTTCCGGCCCTAGCGGTGTCGGCCCTGGCGTGGGTGGTGAGCAGGCTAAGGCGCAACGGTTGACGGCGGCCCTGCTGCGGGTTAGCGCCGGCCACAGCGTCGGTGGCTTGCGGCCGTCCAAGGCCGGGCTCACGCTCCCCGCGCCCCCCTCCCACGCCAGCCACCCTCGTGGTGCCGTGGTCGGCGATGGTGTGGGTGACCATGGTGGCGAGGGCACGGCGGGGTGTAGGCTGCCTTCACCCCGCCGCTCACCACGGAGAGGCCCCCTGCGCACAGGGGGCCAGTGGGGGCCTTGACGGTCCTCCAGCGGTTGTGCCGCCAACCACCTACTCGGCGGGCGCGGCGGGCTCAGCGCCGGCGGCCTTGGGCCGAGGCTTGGGGGCGGAGGCCTTCTTCATCTTTTCGATGGTCTTGGAGAGCTCCTCCACGCGCTTGGTCAGCGCTGCGATCTCCTTGCGGGTGGGTACGCCCAGCTTGGCCAGCGCCGCCGCCACCTGCTCGTCGACGCTCTCCTGCAGCCGGCCCAGCATGACGCCCACGCCGGCCTTGGCGTCCTGCAGCTTGCCCTTGACCTTGTCAACTTGGCCTTTGCTGCGGCCCTCTATCTCCTCCCCCTTGGCCACCAGAGCCTGGAAGAGGGTCCTCCCCTCTTCGCCGGCCACCGCCAGGGCGCCCATGCCGGCGAGCCAAATCTTGTGCGCCGACTCCCTCAGTTCTGCCTGCATATCCTTTGAGCTTTTCACCTTTCACCTCCCTGGGACAACTGCGTCGATAACCTCTGTTCACGGCTGCCGGCGCCCCGTACCCCGGCCGTGGGCCGCTGCGCCGGCGGTTTCACTCACTGTGCACTGCCTCACTCCTGCGAGACATTCGTTGTCGCCTTCTTGCCAGGCGTCGACCGCGCTGCTCTTGCGCGCTTGGGCGCTGCCGCAGAGCGGCGAGCGGGGGCGGCTTGCAAATCACGGGTGCTTTCAATCTCCTGCAACGAGTTTTCCAGCTCCGCCAGCCGCCGACGCAACTGCTCCATCTCCTCCCGCGCCTGCCGCAGCGGCGCCAGGCGATCCACCGAGGCGCGCACGACCCGGTCGACGCCGGTCTGCAGCCGCCCGACCCCCTCGCTCACCGCGTGCTGGCCAAAGCGAATGATCTCGTGCAGCACGCTTTCCGGCAACGCTGAGCGGCCCCGCCGGCCCTCCTCGGAGATGATCTGGGTGAGGGTCTGGGCGGTGACATCCTCGCCGGTGGTGTTATCCACCACCTTGAGCTCCTGCCCTTGGCGGATCCATACCGCCAACTCTTCCAAGTGCACGTAGCGGCTCTCCTCGGTGTCGTAGAGCTTGCGGCTGCCATACCTTTTGACCAGTCTGATCATGACTCGCGCCTCCCTGGGACGTCTGCCGCGTCGCGGCATCCGCCTCTTAGTAATATACCGCGCTGCGGCAAATTTGTCAACCTCTCTCGCCGCGTCGCGGCAATGCGTCGCCCTACCCCGCCCCCCCGTACCCCTCGCCTTTCAGCCGCGTTCTAGTGGGAAACACAACCCGCCGTGCGGAGGGTGCAAGAGTCGTGTACCCTTATGGCAAATCGCCGGTGGAACGCGACGGCGGCCGAGTTTGGAGCTGCAACAGGCTCGAGCCTGCGCGAAGGCGTGGACGACGGAGGCGCCCGTGACCCGAAACCGCAACCTCAGCGAGCCGCTGTCCAACGTGGACAGCGCCTGGCTGCGCATGGAAGACCCCACCAACTTAATGACCATCACCGCCCTCATGACCTTCGATGAGCCTCTCGATTATGCGGCGCTCAAGGAGGACATCGAGGACCGGCTGCTCCTCCATGACCGCTTCCGTCAGAAGGTGAAGTATTCCTGGCTGCCCTTGATCGGCAAGCCGTACTGGGTTGAGGACGAGCACTTTGCGTTGCAGGCGCACCTGCGCCGCTCGGCCTTGCCCCACCCCGGCGACCAGGGCACCCTGCAGCAGCTGGTCAGCGAGCTGATGAGTACGCCCCTGGATTACTCGAAACCCCTGTGGCAGTTTCATCTGGTAGAGGGGTACGGCAGCGGATGTGCTTTGATCGCCCGCGTGCATCACTGCATCGGCGACGGTATCGCTTTGGTGCGATTGCTGTTCTCCCTGGTGGACGAGGTCCCCGACGCACTGCCCGGACGGCGGGACGCCAATGGCGCCGCCAGGGCGAGCCAACGCGCCGGCTCCCTCTCCTTGGCCCAAGGGCTGGAGGCGCTGCTCAACCCTTCGCGGGCGCTGGAGCTGGCCATGACTGGCGCCTCGGCCGCCTCCGAACTGGGCAAGCTGGTGACCATGTCCGCCGATCCCCACACCCTGTTCAAGGGCCCCTTGGGCGTCGCCAAGCGCGCCGCCTGGTCCCGTCCGATCCCGCTACCGGAGGTCAAGCAGCTCTCCCGCAGTTTTGGGGTCACCATCAACGACCTGCTGCTCACCGCGGTTACCGGTGCCCTGCGCCGCTATCTCATCGAGCACGGTGACTCGCCCGATGGCCTCTCCATCCGTGCCGTGGTGCCGGTCAACTTGCGTCCCCCCGATGAGGCGTTCCAACTGGGTAACCGTTTCGGCTTGGTGTTCTTGGCGCTGCCCATAGGACTGGCCGAGCCGGCGGCGCGCCTGGCCGCCCTGAAGCGCAACATGGACGAGCTCAAGGCCTCTCCCCAAGCGATGGTGGCCTTCACCGTGCTCAACGCGCTGGGCATGGCCAGTCCCGAGATTGAAAAACTGGGGGTCAAGCTGTTTGCCCAGAAGGCCACCGCCGTGATGACCAACGTGCCCGGCCCCCAGAAGACTCTCTACCTGGCCCGCAAGCCGATCAAGGAGTTCATGTTCTGGGTGCCCCAGTCGGGCCGCCTGGGGCTGGGGGTGAGCATCCTGTCGTACGCCGGCCAGGTGCGCCTAGGGGTCGCCACCGACGCCGGCCTGGTGAGCAATCCCGGCAAGATCGTGAGTTACTTCCAGGACGAGTTCGCCGTGCTCGCCGCCGCGGGAGGCGAGGCGAAGGGGGGCTAGCCGCAGCGGCAGCAGTCCACCTCCGGTGGAACCCGTCGAGTTGGTGGCCCATGTCGCACCTGCAGGGAGTCGAGCCTTTCGCAGGGGGGGTGATTAGTGTACGCTATAAAAGTAATTTTGCTGGAAAGGACACCCTTGCCATGGTCCCTCCACCTTCCCCGTCGGCCAAGGAGTGGACGACGCTGCACCTCATCTGCGGGGCCCTCGCCGCCGCCACCGTGGTGTACGCGGGGGTGGGGTGGGTCGTCGTTGCCCGCGACACCCTCGAGCTCCCACCTCTGGCTCGGCCTGGCGCACTGGCCCTCAGCATGGCCGTAGCGGCGGTTTTGCTGGTGCTGGCGGCGCCCCTTTGCCAGCGACTGGTGGCCGAGGATCGCGAGGCGCGCCAGTCCATGATGCCATCGGTGCCCTTCGAAACCTATCGGCAGGCGATCATCGTTGCGTTCGCCCTGCGCGAGGGAGCGGCCGTCCTTGGGCTGGTCATCACACTCATCACCCGGGACGTGCGCTGGGTGCTGGCGCTGGGGGCAGGTGCGCTGCTGGCCATGGGGTTGGGTTGGCCAAAACCGGCAACCTGGGAACGACTCAACCAGGATCCGCGCGCCCACTGGCTGGGTTAACCTCCAGTTCACTCAGCCGGTTCAGCGGTTCCCGGCAACGGTGGGCGGTGCCGCCCCTCGCCACATCGGTTACGCCCGCACCCATACCTCCCAGCGGTCGCTGGCAGGGCGGGCGAAGACCTGGTACCCCTTGGCCGCGAGGGCGTCCACCAGCGGTGCCGGGTGGAAGGGGGCCACCAGCAGCCCCACCTGCCCAGGGGACGCGGCGCCCAGACGCTGGCTGACCACCGCCACCGGAGTACGGCCGCTGGCCAAGATCTCCTCGGCGGAGAAGGTGAAGGCGGGCGTCGCGCCCACCACCCAGGCAGGGGGCGGGGGCGACTGGGCGTCACCCGCCGGCAGCGGCTGGCTCTCCGGCGAGGCCTGGCCCAGCGCCTGCCGCAGGCGAGCCACCAGTTCTCGCACCGGGATGTTCCCGAGCTTGGCAGCTTGCTCCAGCGTCGCTAGCCGAGCGACGGTACGTCGCAGCAGCGGGTTGCGGAGGCGGTGAAACTCCGGCGACAGGGCGAGGAGCACCTCCTCCAACTCCGGGTGAGCGTCTAGCAGAGGGCCGATTCTCGTGGCGGGGCTCACTATCTCGCTCATGCCGCGCTCCCTTCCTCCAGCAGCCGGCGTTCGCCCTCCAGGGCGCGGATGGCAGTGACGTCCTGGGTGACTTCCAGGCAGCCCAGGTACTCCCCCCCCTCCCCACCCACGGCGAAGTAGCGGATGTGGAGAAAACGCCCGTGCAGGGTGATCCAGAACTCGGCCACCTGCCGCCGGCCGGCGCGCATGTCGTCGAGGATCCGCTGGACGATATGTACCGAGGAGGGGGGGTGGCAGTCCTGCACTCGCCGGCCGATGATGGCACGGTTGCGAGCGAACACTCGCTCGGCCCCCTCGGTGAAGAAGGCTACGCGGTCGTTGCTGTCCACGAAGGTGAGGTCCACCGGCAGAGTGTTGAGCAAGGCCGTGAGCTGGCGCAGGGAGAGGTGGCCCGATGGCAAGCGCACGGCATCGTCGACGGGCACCTCGGCGAGGCGCGCCGGAAATTCCGCCGGACTGGGCCGCCACTGGCCCTCCGGCTCCACCAGCAGCGGCGGGAACTGCCCCCACTGCTCCACCACCGCCGCCCAGTCGGTGTCGGCAAAGTTCTCAGCGCACATGGGGAAGAGAAACCGTTCTTCCTTTTCCGTGAGCCCGTCGATCTGGTTGAGCATGGGCAGCAACACGGTGTCGCGGATGAGGGCGAGCTCCTCGCCGCTGGCGTCGGCGGCCGCCGCCACCGCCTCCCCGGCCGCCCGGAGGTGCTCTCGAATCTCGTCGTGCAGCCGCCACATCACCTTGGGTGGGCCAGCAATGCCCGCCTTCTCTAAGAAAGGAAAGAGCAAGTACTCTTTGCGCAGGTAGTGCCCCTCCACGTGCGCCAGCCGCTGGTGGGCCGCCCGCCAGGCGGCCAGCTGGGCGTCCTCGAGACGCCCTTCGCCGGAGGGGAAGCTGGCCACCGCGGCGCGGTACGCCGCCACCGCCTCGGCAATGGCTCGATTGTCACGGGCCAAGGTGTGCAGGGGATGGCCCGGCGGATGGTGGGAAGGCGCCCGCCGCGCCAACTGGTCGCGGAACACCGCGGCGTGCACCTCGCACATGCGTCGCACCTCCTCCACCGGCATCCCCTCGGCGATGAGCTCGCTCTCTAAAGCTCCCACCTCCCCCGCCCCCACCCCCTCCAGCACCGCGCGAAATCGGTCCTTCACCGACTCGGGCGAGGCGCCGTCGTGCAGTTCGTGAATGATCCCTTTGAGCACCTCCAGCCGGTGCCTGCGGTTGTCGATCAGCTCGCTCATAGCACCCTCCACCCCCACGGTATCGGGGGGCGCGGGCCTTGACCTTGACGCGGATCAATCCCTCCCCTCTGACGGCACCTCCCTTGAATTTCACACCACCTTCAAACCGGCGGTGGATAAATATCACGATGGTTGCCTGCCAGCTCGAAGCCACGAGTTGCGCAATTTCCCCCGCCACAGCTCTCCCTCCTCTGGAGAGGCTCACCAGCCACGGGCCGCCGTTGCGACAACCGCTGCCGTTTTTGGCCCATCGCCGACTTGACCGAATTCTCTGTCGCTCCGTCAGCGCCCTGGCGCAACGTCGAATCGCCCGCGTCGAAGGGATCGAGCGCCTCCATCCTCGCTACGATCCGTTCGTCCTCGCCCTCAACCACAATCAGCGGTTGGAAGCGGTGCTGGTGCCGACGCTGCTCATCTTCGCCCGCGGCGGCAAGCAAATTCACTTTTTGGCCGACTGGAACTTCCTCATGGTCCCGTTCATCGGCCTGCTGTTCCGCCGCAATCAAGCCGTCATCGTTGGCAGCAAAAGCGCTAAGCCACGCTTTCTCAACCTTCTCAAACCGCTGCTGGTGCCCCGCGGCTCACCGCTGCGGCGCGCCCAACGCCGACTGCTGACGGGTCACTCCATTGGGGTATTCCCAGAGGGGACGGTCAATCGCGACGACCGGGTGCTGCTGCCGGGTCACCCGGGGGCCGCGGCACTGGCGCTGTCCACCGGGACGCCCCTGATCCCGGCTGGCATCCGTTTCCCCGGCCACCGCCCAGGCACGCCCATCGGTGAATGGGAGGCCATGGAAATTCATATTGGCGAACCGATCCCGACTCCTACACCGACGCCCCGCTCCCGACCCGAGCGCGCCCGCGTGTGGGAACTCCACCACCAACTCATGAACGCCATATCAGCGCTGTGCGGAAAGCGTGTCCCTGCCGCAGCTGGAGCGTGAAATGAACCGCAAAGACCACATCAACGTGCGCCGCATCGTCAACGAGCACGACCGGCAAGCAGCGCTCAACGTGCTCCGATCCGTCTACGTCGCAGAAAAACAGTGGGCCAACAGGGAGGGCGATATCCTGCCCCTGGCCGACCTCCTATCCGACGACGTCGCCTGGTTTTTGAGCCGCTGGCAGGACACGCCCACCGGGGTGGTGCGGGTGCTTTTCCAGCTACCGTTGGCGCTGTACCGCTCCTACGGCATCAAGCCCCTCGACCCGGCCCTCAACGTGGAGCGCTTCCTTACCACCAACCGCGTCGCCGAGGTGGGGCGCTTCGCGGTCCTGCCCGAAGCCAGGGGACAGATCATGGTGGCCGCCTCCCTCATCAAGGCGGCGGCGCGGGAAACGTTGGCCCGCCGCTACACCCACCTGATCACCGACGTCTTCGAGGACGACCCCAATAGCCCCTACGAGTTCCACACCAGGGTCCTCGGTTTTGTGCCGGTGGCCACCCACGACCACGGCGAGCTGGCCGGCGCGGCGGGACGCCGCATCACCATGCTCCTCGACCTCGCCAAGGCCTATCAGCGACTGGCCGCCAAGAACAACTGGATCTTCCGCTATATCTTCGAAGGTGACTGGCCGACGGAGTGGAAACCTGCGGCCGGCGCCGAACTCTAACCGTTCTCGACCCGCGGTGGCAGTGATGGGTACCGGGGCGGCCAAGATCTGCCCCTTCTCCGCTGCATCCCTGCGCCGCCCAATAACCGTGGTTAACCCCCCCTACCACACCTAGCCAAGGGGGGAAAAGTGGAACGCAACAGCTCGCCAACGTGGGGAAGGGTGGTGGCGCCCCACCACGCGGCGCTGGGATCCCACCAACATCTCGCTGCTTCAGCGCCACCCGATCGGCGCCAGGGGAGGGGTAGACCATGCCGGTGTTGCTGATTGGCCTCGCTAGACGACGCCGCATCAAACTCGACACGGCCGCGTCATTTCGGTGGATCACCGTGCCCCGACCGGCGGAGAGAACTGTCGCCAGACGCTGGCTCGCTGGGGTTGTGGCCCTTGCGTCGCGCCAGCTTCCTGCGCCGCAGTGCAGTCTTCATGTTTTTCGGAGCCTCCAGCGCAATCCGGCTGGCGTCATCCAGCACGCCGAAACAGATGCCGTCAGCTGCCGTCTTGGCGAGACGTTTCATGCCGGCGATGGCGGTGACGATTTCGTCGGCGGGACCTCGGGGAGGGCCGGCGGGCACGAAGAGGACAGCAGCGCTGACCGACAGCAAGGGAAAGCGCCGCAACCGTCGTGAACGGTCCTGCACTTCGATAAAGCCGCGCTGGCGATCTGTGTCCGAGTACAGGGGCAGGACGTCGCGAGAGAAGGCGGCCACCACTTGCGCCACCGTGGCGCGCACCTGAGCGGGCGGGATTTCCCTCACCAGAGCGAAGAAGTCATCGCCCCCAATGTGGCCCAAAAAGGTGCCGTCGCGCAGCATGTTCTTCTGCAGCAGCTCGGCGAAGAGCAGGATGGCGCGGTCGCCGGCACGAAAGCCATAGGCGTCGTTGAACGGCTTGAAGTGGTTGAAATCGAAATAGACCAAAGTGGCGTCGCCCTCCCCGGATTGCAGTGCCTGTGAAAACGTCTCGAAGATCACGGTGTTTCCCGGCAGCCTGGTCAACGGGTTTTGGTCGCGGGCGACGAGCAGGTTCTTCTCGTTGATGACCTGCAGCAAGCCGGGAGCAGAGAGGAAGCCGACGTAGGTACCGTTGTCGACCACGAGCACGCCCTCGCTGCCGCCGTGGCTGGAGAAGACGTCGAGGATCCGCTCGGCCCTCAAGTTCACGTCCACGGTCGGACAGCGCACCACGAATTGCGGCAGGATGGCGCGTAGGGAGGGATTGCGGAGCAGATCCTTGCCATAACTCGAATACGCGTACTCGCGCAAATCGCTCTCGCGGACGATGCCCATCGGTTCCATGTGTCGATTGACCACGGGTACAAAGGTGAGGTTTGGCCGCCGGCGAAAAACCTCCAAAACTTCGCTCATTTCGGTGTCGATGGAGATGGCCGGAATCGCTTCCAATCGCCCCATGACCAGCTGCTCGTCGCTCTGCAGGCGGCGGCGATCAGCTCGGCTTGCCTCCTGCACCGCAGCGTACTTCCAACGCAGCGCGTCGAGATCGCACGTGGGCGGCTGCACGAAGTGCCCCTGCAGGAAATCGCACCCCACGGCTCGGCATTCGCGGAACTCCGCCAGCGTCTCGACCCCTTCGGCGATCACCATGATGCCCAACACATGGGCAATATTGACGATACTGGAAACGAAGAGGCGCTTGCGCGCGTCACGACCCAGCCCGGCGATGAAGAAGCGATCAATTTTGATGAAATCCGGCTCCACCAGGTAAAGTAGCTTGAGACCTGAAAACCCGGTACCGAAGTCGTCGATGGCCACCTTGTAGGCACGCACGCTGGCGCTGGCCAAGACCCGCAGCGGCGAGTCGAAGGCACGGGTGGGTTGCTGTTCGGATACCTCCAGACAGACGCTCTCAGGTGGCAAACCATACCCTGCCAGCACCTTATCCACGTGCACAGTGAGAACTGGCCAACTTTCAATCTCGCGATTGTCCACGTTCAGGAACAGGCGTGTCCGGGAAGCGAACGGCAGCGAGGTGAACGCAGCCACTGCACGGTCCCGCAGCGCCGCGCTCACCTCGCCCAAGAGCCCGTCCCGGTAGGCTTCGTCGAAGAACTGCTGCACCGAACCGCAGCCGACCTTCTCCCAGCCGCGCAGCAAGCATTCGAAACCAAGCGCGACGCCACTGTGGATATTGACAATGGGCTGGAACGCGAAGGTGGTCGTCGCCACCCGATCGCGCCAATGGGCCGGCAGCGCGTCCAGCGCCGCCCCGGCCACATCCCTTCCCGCCGTGTCCTGCCCCAGCCTCATGCCGGCCGGCACGCCACCAAAAGCCTCCCACATCGTGCCCTCCGCCACCGACCGAGTGACCGCCAAGGTATGAGACCCGTACGGTGTGAATAGGGCGTGAAAACCGGGGGCGAGTAAGCTGTCGGCGACCCATGCTGGCGCCCCCCCACCCCCTCCCCCATCCCCCCAGCCGACGGCGGCGGGCGGCACTCCTGTTCGCTGCCAACGTGGCGGCGGTGCTGGCCGTCGCCGCAGTGGCGGCGTGGTGGCTGTTGGCACCTTCGTGGGCTTTGCTTGGTGAGCTTGGTGCAACCTTCACCACCCAACCCACCCGTATCTACGGTCAAGCCCAGGTCCTGCGCATCGGCGCCCAGCTGAAGCTGGCCGAGCTGGTGCGCGACCTGGAGGCCCAGGGGTACCGGCAGGCCGCCACCTCACCACCGCCACCTGGCCGTTTTGTGGGGCCCACTGGCGGGAGTCTGCGCATCGGCGTGCGCCGTTCACCCAGTCCACAGGGGATGATCCCCTCCCGCGTCGTAGAGGTGCGCCTGCAATCGGGACAGATTGCGGCTCTGACGGTGGACGGGCGGACAGTAGGCACAGTGGCCTTGGAACCTCCACTGCTGGCCGCCCTCTACAGCCCTCGTCGCGTGGAGCGGCGCCCCGTCACCCTCGCCGACCTCAGCAACGATCTGGTGCGCGCCGTGCTGGCCGCCGAGGACGACGGGTTCTTCCAGCACGGTGGACTGTCCCTCACCGGTGTGCTGCGGGCGCTGTGGGTCGATCTTTCGGGCGGCGAGGTTCGCCAGGGCGGCTCCACCGTCACCCAGCAGCTGGCCCGCAACCTCTTTTTGAGCCAAGAGCGCACCATCGCACGCAAGGTGCGCGAAGCGGCGCTGGCCGTGGCGCTGGAGTTGGAGCTCTCCAAGTGGGAGATCTTGGAGTCGTACCTCAACGTGGTGTACCTAGGGGTACGGGACGGCGTCAGCATCGTTGGAGTGGGGGCTGCGGCCCGGGCGTACTTCGGCACCGACGCGCGGGAGCTATCCCTGGCCGAAGCGGCGGCGCTGGCCGGAATGATTGCTGCCCCGGGCAGCTTTTCGCCCTTGGTCAACGTTGATCGCTGCCGGCAGCGCCGGGATCACGTGCTCAGGCGCCTCGCCCAGCTGGGCTGGGTGGAGGAAGAACGGGTTCGCCGGGCGCTGGCTGAACCGGTAACGCCAGCGCCAGAGCCGGTGGCGCCCCGCCAGGCTCCCTACTTTGCCGATTTGGTGCGCCGAGAGGTGCAGGAGGGCTGGAAGATCGAGGTCCTCGAGGACCGTGGCCTCACCATCCTGACCACCCTCTCCCTGGCCGACCAGCGCGCCGCTGCCAGCGCCATTGCCACGGGGTTGAGGGAACTGGAGCGAGGTCGGCAAAAGGGTGGTGAGCCGTTGCAAGCGGCGTTGGTTTCCCTGCAGCCTAGGACCGGCGCCATCCTGGCCTATGTGGGCGGCCGCGACTGGGCGACTAGCCAATTCGACCGCGCCGGACAGGCGCGCCGTCCGCCGGGTTCGGCGTTCAAGCCAGTGGTGTACGCGGCGGCCTTTGCCCGGGGTATCCTGACTCCCGCCTCGCAGCTGGAGGACTCGCCCCTTTCCCTGAGGATAGGCGGCACTTTATGGACACCCCAGAACGACGACGGGCGTTTCGAGGGGTGGATCAGTGTCCGGCGGGCGGTGGAAGAGAGTCGCAACGTGCCGGCGGTGCGAGCGGCGCTGGCCGTGGGCCTCGCCGAGGTGGCGACGCTGGCCCGCCGCATGGGAGTGACGTCGGAGCTGGAGGCGCTGCCGTCCCTGGCGTTGGGGGCGTTCGCCGTCTCCCCCCTGGAGCTGGCCACGGTGTACGGCACCTTGGCCGCCGGAGGCGTCCGCCCCCGCACTCACGGCGTGACGGCGGTGCTAGACGCCGCTGGCAACCCCCTGCCCAAAACCGCGTCCCCCACGGCCACGGTCACCGCCCTCTCCCCCGAAGTGGCGTTTCTCGTGACCTCCCTCCTCCAAGGTGTGATTGCCCGTGGCACCGGGCGCGGGGTGCGCACCGCCGGTCTCGACGATCCCCTGGCGGGCAAGACCGGCACCTCCAACGACCGCCGTGATGCCTGGTTCGCCGGCTACGCCCCTGAGCGCGCCACGGTGGTCTGGGTGGGGTACGATTCCAACGCCCCGACGCGGCTGTCCGGCGCCAGCGGCGCGGCCCCGATCTGGAGTCAGTTCACCGTCGCGGTACGGCCGCCCGGCGGCTACGCTCAGCTGGCGCGGCCGGCCGGCGTGGTGAAGGCGCTCATCGACCCGATCAGCGGCGCCCTCGCCACCACTCAGTGCGTGCTTACCGTCGATGAGTACTTCCTCGCCGGACACGCCCCCACGGCGCTGTGCCCCCTACACGACAGCTGGCGCGCACGGCCGCTGCCCCAGGGTGAGCTCCCCACCCCCGCCCGCCGCTCCCTCGCCGACTGGCTCCGGCGCCGCCGCTGAGCTTGGCAACCCCTCTGCAGGGCTGCTAGACTGCGGTTTACCAGGGGGTTCGATGGCCGGTGTGAGGTTTTGTGAGGTCGAAAAGCGCTTCGGCAAAACCACCGTCATCAAACCCCTCGATCTCGAGGTGGACGACCGGGAGTTCATGGTACTGGTCGGTCCCTCGGGGTGCGGCAAGTCCACACTCCTTCGGATGCTCGCCGGCCTGGAGGAGGTGAGCGCCGGCACCATCACCATTGGTGACCGGGTGGTGAATGACCTCCCGCCCAGGGAGCGGAACATCGCCATGGTCTTCCAGAACTACGCCCTCTACCCGCACATGACGGTGAAGGAGAACCTCGCTTTCGGCCTTAAAGTGCGCAAAACCCCCCGCGCCGAGATCGAGCGCAGGGTTCTCGATACCGCCCGGCTCTTGGAAATCGAATCCCTCCTCCACCGGCGGCCGCGGGAACTGTCGGGCGGCCAGCGCCAACGGGTGGCCGTGGGCCGCGCCATTGTCCGCCAACCCACTGTGTTCCTCTTCGATGAGCCGCTGTCCAATCTCGATGCCAAGCTGCGGGTGCAGATGCGCGCCGAACTTTCTAGCCTCCAACGGCGGCTCGCCACCACTACCATTTACGTCACCCACGACCAGGTGGAAGCCATGACCTTGGGCCAGCGGATCGCGGTACTTCGTGACGGGGTGCTGCACCAGGTGGGCCCACCCCTTGAGCTCTACCAGCGTCCCGCCGATACCTTCGTCGCATCGTTCCTGGGCACGCCGCCCATGAACTTGCTCCCGGCTGAGCTTACGCAAGGGGGAGAGGCGCTCCTGCTGGATGGCGTCACGGTGCCCCTCTCGCCCCCTCAGCGGCAGGCGGTGCTGGGCAGCCACAGCGAGAAGGTACTGGTAGGGATACGCCCCGAACACGTGCTCGCCGGAGCGGTGCCGGGAACCGTCGCCGTTCGGGTTGAGGTGAAGGTCACGGAAGCGTTGGGCGGCGAAGTGGTGGTGCACTCCAGCCTGGCCGGGGCTCCTTTGGTGGCCCGGCTGGGCCCCACCTGCGCCGCTTCCCTCGGCGAGGTGATCACCTTGTCGCTGCCCGCCGATCGCTTCCTCTTCTTTGACGCCACCACCTCCAAGCGTCTGCCCACCCCAGACGAGGTTGCGCCCACGACTGGGAACCCATGACCAACCTTGCAGCGTTGCCCGAACCTGCCAGCAGTGGCAGAGCCAGCGCGCAGCCCGCATCGCCCGCCGCAGGTGGCTTTCCCGACGGGTTTCTCTGGGGCGCCGCGACGTCGGCGTATCAGGTGGAAGGCTCACCCCTGGCCGATGGCGCCGGCCCCTCTATCTGGCATCGCTTCTCCCATACGCCGGGGCGGATCCTCACCGGGGAGACCGGCGATGTGGCCTGCGATCACTACCGGCGCACCACAGAAGATGTCGCCCTGATGCGAGAAATCGGTCTCACCGCCTACCGCTTTTCGGCCTCCTGGAGTCGCATCCTGCCCGAGGGCACCGGAGCGGTAAACCACCGTGGGCTGGATCACTATGACGCTCTGGTGGACCAACTCCTCGCCGCCGGCATCACCCCCATGCTCACCCTCTACCACTGGGACTTGCCGGCGGCCTTGGACGATCGGGGCGGCTGGCGCAACCCCGATGCGCCCCAATGGTTTGCCGACTACGCGACGGTTCTCTACCGCCGGCTCGCCGATCGCGTCCCCCTGTGGGCGACCCTCAACGAGCCTTGGGTGGTGGTGGACGCCGGCTACCTGCACGGCGTGCACGCCCCCGGCCAACGGTGCCCCTTTGCGGCGGCACGGGCCAGCCGCAACCTGCTGCGCGCCCACGGCGCCGCGGTGCAGGCGGGGCGCGCTGCCGGCTGTCACGCGTTGGGCCTCGTAGTCAATCTAGAACCCAAGTATCCGGCCTCTGAAACGGACGAGGATCGCGCCGCCGCCCAGCGAGCCGATGCCTATTGGAACCGCCAGTTTCTCGACCCAGTCCTGCTGGGCCGTATACCGGAGGAGTTACCGGCCATCTACGGCGAGGCGTTCCCCCCGTGGAGCGCGGCCGACCTGGAGCTGATCCGTACCCCTGTGGACTTTATTGGCGTCAACTACTACACCCGCGGGGTAGTGCGTCACGACCCCGCAGGGCTCCCCGACCGGGCTGCCCGGGTGCGCGTCGACGGGGCAGTACACACCGACATGGAGTGGGAGGTGTTCCCGGCTGGACTGGAGCACATCCTGGTGTGGGTGAGCGAACGCTACGGCCGCCCCCCCCTTTACATCACCGAGAACGGTGCCGCGTTCCCCGACCCACTTTCGGGCTCCACTGGTCTTGTGGACGATCCCCAACGGGTGGACTTCTTGCGCCAACACCTCAAAGCTGCCCGATCCGCCATTGCCCGAGGCGTGGATCTGCGTGGCTTTTTCGTGTGGTCGCTGCTCGACAACTTCGAGTGGACCATGGGCACCTCCCGGCGCTTCGGATTGATCCACGTGGACTTTACTGACCAGCGGCGCACCTTCAAGCGCTCCGCCGAGTTTTACCGGCGGGTGATCCAGAGCAACGGCGCCGCCCTGGATGCGCCGTGAGCCACTGGGTGACGAAAGCACGTGACCTGGGCGGGATCTGAGGAGAAACCCTCATGGCCTGCCCGCAGGCTGCGCCACCAACATCTCGCAAGGAAGCTCATGGAGCAAAAATTCTCCCCTGGGGGAGGCGCGCAGCTTCTTCCCGTTGGCGTGCGCCTCCCAGCCCGGCGGGATCCCTGGCAGAGCCACGGCCACCCCCCCGGGCGGCATCCCCAGACCTGCCTCCACGCGGAGCTTAATCAGCCCGCCTCCCCTTGCCATGGAGTAGGTCAAAGGGCCGTATGAGGTACGCAGGCCGGTGACACCGACGGTTTCCCCGCTGTCCAGCCAACACGCCGGCACCCCGGCGGCGAGCACCAACGTGCCGTCCTGCTCTCGCTCGAAGGCGAAGATATCCAAGTACGCGCGCAAGAAATCCGACCCCACCCAGGTGTGGGGCAGATCGCCCACGAAGCGCGCTGTGCGCTGATCACGCCACACGATCTCCGGCCACTGTCGCCAATGGACGGGCTGGCGATGGGCCATAAACCACTCCAAGAGCTCCCACGCCCGCTCCCGCCACCCCAAACGCAGGAAGGCGCCCACCGCGCGCAGCTCGTAGGGGGTGTACTCGCGCCACGGGACGGCGCCATCCCGCCGGGCTAAAAACCGCTCCCAGTACGCTTCGAAGGTGCGCTCCAGAGCTCTGGCGGGCAGCCAGTGGGCGATCTGTAGGGGCGCCAGCGCCACCGTCGTGGAGGTGGGGTCAAAGTCCCCCAGCTCGACGCACCCAGGCAGGTAGTCGATGCCGTGGTGGCTCATGGTGAGTTGGAGGGAGGCGATCAGATCGCTGCGCAGCTGGTCCCGCGCCGCTGCCAGACGCCCGGCGTCGCCGTCGTACCCCAGCATCCCCGCCAGCGCCGCGGCATCGGCCAGGCCGCGCAGCGCCCAAAAGGTATCCCAGTACGAGTGCATGGGTTTGGCCGAATAGCCCTCGTGGGAGATGGACTCCGGCAGGAGTCCAAAGAAGCGCTGGGCGTCTCCAGATCGAAAAGCGTCGGTGCGCCGCTTGGCCCTCAGGGCATCGATGTGCCCAGCCGCCGCCTGGACCGCTGGCCACAGTTCGGCAGCTAAGGCGCGGTCGCCGGCAAGGCGAACCGTTTCCGCCACCAGGAAGATGAACTGACCGTCGCTGTCGTGCTCGGGTACCGGATCGGCGCCCCGGTGGTCCACGCAACACGGCACTTTACCGTTGGCGTACTGGTAGGTGGCGTACCAGCGGGCAAACTGGGCCACTTCCTCGGTCTTTCCCAAGCGCAGCAGGGCCGCGGCCATCATGGCGCCGTCGCGAATCCAGGCCCGCCGGTAGGCCCGCGCCCCCGGCTGCAACGCTGCACCGTCGCGGTTGATGAGGATATATGCCAGGTTAGCCAAGGCGGTTTGAAGCAGATCCTCCGCTGCCCGGGGCAGGCGAAACTCCACCCCGGTCAAGCGCTGGCGCCAGAGTTGCGCACTGCACTCCAAGTGGGTGGCAAACATCCTCCCCCAGTCTTCTGCTGGGATGGCGTGGGGGCCGTTTTCTCTGCGTCGCAAACCCCACGCCGCCCGTGCCCCTGGCCCGTGGGGGATGACTACCACCACCTCGGCGGTGGCGGGGGAAGAGGCGGGGAAATCCCACCGCCAGGCCGCTGACGGGTACGGACCACTGGCCTGCCGGTAGGGCAGCTGCCCCCGCTCCAGGAGGGCGACGATATCGCCGCCATCGAAGGCCGCAACACCCGTCGCGGTGGGCCGGGGGCGAGGAAAAAACTCCAAACCCGCGGGCTCCAACACCGCTGCAGCCTCGCCTACGGTCAACGATTGCCTCTCCGCCACGCCGCCGGCGTAGCCAAGGAACTGACTGGGGGGATTCACCTGAAACGGCCGCAGCGCCAACGCCAGCGACAGCGGGTTGCTGTGGCGGCGGCGGGTAAGCCGGTAGCGCACCAGGGAGGCCGGCGGCGCCCCCACCTCGGGGACCAGGACGGTGACCTCCAGAAAAAAGCAGGGGTGCGACCAGACAACGGTGGGGATGGGCAGCGCTCCGGAGAGGAGCGACTGAGCAGTGGTCACGTCGGCCCAGGTCACCAGTTGGCCGTCGCACACCACGAACGGCTCCAAGGAGTACGACCCAGGCGCCACTTCAAAGGCCCCGTCGGCCCCGAGCAACCCCCGCCAGTCCCCGCCCGGACTCGCTCCCACCACCGTCCACTGGCTCATCTCCCCCACCACGCCCCGGGGGTACACCCCTCGCCTCCCGCGCTGGGCCACCGCGGCAAAGAACTGGTTGGGCGTCGCGGCAAAGTCGAGGGGCTGCACCTCCAGCTCCGCCACAGCAACCCCGGCCAAAGGAGGCTCGGCCATGCGCAGCCGCAGGAACCGGGCATCCGCCTCGGGTAGCGGGACGAAAGAGCGCCGTCCATGGCTGGCAGCCACCTCCCATAGGGTCTCCCACTGGCTGCCGTCGCGGGACAGCTCCACCGTGAAGGCACCTGCCGCCCCTCCCTCACCCCAAGCGATGACCAGCCCGCCGAACTCGCGTCGCGCCCCGAAGTCCACCGCGAGCCACTGGGCATCACGAGCGCCGGGAGGTGACCGCCAGCAGGTGGCTGGGTCCCCGTCCATGGCCAGCGACGGTGCGGTTCCCGCCGCTGACGCGGACGCCGAGAGTTGGGGTGTGCCCTGGTACTCTTGCGCCGGCGGGAGAGGGGTGAGGGCCAACTCGTCGAACCACACCGATCCCGCCCCCCCCTCCCCGGCGGTGAGGGCCAACTCCACGTACCCCACCTCGATGAGCTCTCCGCCGCCTCGCGGCCCCCAGGCGAAGGAGAGATGCCGCTTTTTGATGGTGAGCCGCTCCCACCGTTGGGGTATGGGCACCTCGCGCCGCACCGACCACCATACGTTCTCACCGGAAGGGTCCAACAGCTTGACCTCCAGCGTTTGCCGCGCCGGTGTACCGCGCCAGTACAGCGACAATTCCCAGTTTTCCGGCAGCTCCAACGGCAAAAGCCGGCGCGCACTGGCCCACCCTCCCCGGCCTTGGAAGTCGTACTCCAGGCGCATCCCGCCGCCCTTCACACCAAGGTCCGGGGCCAGCGCCATGGTCACTCCCTCCGCCGGCTGCGCCTGCCAGGCGCGCACCTCGTCGAAACTGTCGAGCAGCCACGTGGTCTCGGGCCGGGCCACCCCCGTCGCAGCCGCCCCCACCACCACCCCGGCGCAGCACCACAGCAGGCGACGAGCCCAGGGACCACCCCAACCGCCAGGGAAGCCACGAGTCACTCTTTCACCGCCCCCAAGGTGATACCAGCCAAATAGTAGCGCTGCAAAGCCAAGAACAGCACCAACACCGGCAGCACCGTGACCACCGACGAGGCCATCATCAACTCGATATCCTGCACGTGCTCGCCCATGAGATTGGCCACCGCTACGGGCAAGGTGTAGCGGGACTGATCCGTGAGCACGATGAGTGGCCACATGAAATCGTTCCACGTTCCCATGAAGGTGAAGGCCCCCAGCGTCGCCAGAACTGGCCGACACAAAGGAAGCACCAGCGAGCGGTAGATGCGCCACTCGGAGGCGCCGTCCATCCGCGCCGCCTCCAGCACCTCGTCAGGCAGCGTCAGGGCGTACTGGCGCATGAGGAAGATGCCAAAGACGCTGGCCATCCCTGGAATGATCACGCCCCAAAGAGAGTTGATCAGACCCAACCAGCGCAACAACAGGAAGAGCGGCAGCATGGCCACCTGCGCCGGCACCACCAGTACCGCCAGCAAGGTGCCAAAGACCCTTGCCCGACCGGGGAAGCGGAGCTTGGCGAAGGCATAGCCGGCCAGCGAATTGAGCAGCAGCGACAGCGCTGTCACCGCGGTGGAGATGAGCAGCGAGTTGCGCAAACACCGGCCGAGATCCAACCTCTCGAAAAGGTCGGCGTAGTGATCGAGGGTCACCCGGCTGGGCAGTAGGCGCAGCGGCATCGCGCTTGCCTCGCCGGCGGGCATCAGCGACGCCGACACCATCCACAGCAGCGGTGCCAACGTGGCCAGGGCCAGCACCCCCAGCGCCAGGTTGAGCAGCAGCGGGGCCAACCGCCGCCTCACTGGACCCTCCCCCGTTGCAGTCGCAGCTGCATCACCGTGGCAGCCAGGATGACCAGGAACAGGGCAAAGGCCACGGCGGCCGCGTACCCCATGTTCCACCAGCGAAAGCCTTCCTTGTACATGTACAGGACGACGCTTAAGGTGGCGTTGAGGGGACCTCCTCCGGCGGTCATCACGTACGGCTCGGCAAACAGCTGGAAGTAACCGATCATGGTGGTTAGGCCCACGAAAAGGAAGGTCGGTTTGAGTCCGGGCAGTGTGATGTGCCAAAACCTGCGCCAAAACCCCGCCCCGTCGATGCGGGCCGCCTCGTAGAGGCTCACCGGGATGGCTTGCAGGCCGGCCACGAAGATCACCATGTTGTACCCGAAGCTCTTCCACACCGCCACCAAAATGATCGCGGGCATTGCCGTGCGCGGATCCCCGAGCCAGTCGATGGCTGAAACCCCAACCGCTTCCAGCGCTCGATTGAGCAAGCCAAAGCGAGGGTGGTAGAGGTACCGCCACACCACCGCTACGGCCACCAAGGTGGTCACCACCGGGGCGAAGTACACGGTGCGAAACAGGCCCTGCCAACGCGCCAAGGGCGAGCTCACCAGCAAGGCGGCCAGCAGCGACAGGGCCACTGACAGGGGACCGGCTACCACGACGAAGTAGAAGGTGTTGCCCAGCGAACGCCAGAAGAGGGGGCTGGTTAGCAGGGTGCGATAGTTCTCGAGGCCTACGAAGCTGGCCGTCGCGGGGTCCCCGATGGCGTAAATGTCGAAGTTGGTGAAGGACAAGGCCAATCCGCCAAGAACCGGAAGCACAAAAAACAGCAGGATCACGGCGAGCGCCGGTGCGATGAAAGCCCAGCCAGCCCGCCACTCGGCCTGCGGGCCGCTTCTCATGACCCTTCGCCCCCCCGCTGCAACAAGTCGCGCCTTCGCTGTAGCATCGCGTCCACGTCTCGGTCCAGCTCCTGCAACGCCCGGGCCACCGGGCGCCCACCGCGGATTACCTGATCGGCGGCTTCCCACAGCCGCTGGGCGATGCGCTCCCACTCGGGGACCTGCGGGGTGGGCTGGACGCGCTCCAGCTGGACGGCGAAGGCAGCAGCGTGCGGATCCGAGGCCAGCACGGGGTGGCGCCAGGCCTCCCGATGGGCGGGCAGATCGCCGCTGCGCCGAAAGAACTCCACCTGCACGTCGGGGCGCGACAGGAACTCTACCACCTTCCAGGCCTCCTCCTGACGCCGAGACCCCCGGAAAACCACCAAGGAAGCACCGCCCGCCAGGGAAACACCGGGGTAGTCCGTCCCATCGGGGGCGGGCAAGGGTGCAGTGGCCCAGCTTTGCTGCACCTCTTCCGGTAAGCGCCGGCGAAACTCACCCAAGTTCCACGGCCCGGTGATATACATGGCGAAGTGCCCCTCGGCGAACTGCTGATAAACGTTGGCGATCTGCACGAGACCGGCAAGCGGCGCCAGTCGCTGGCGAAAGAGATCGGTATAAAACGTGAACGCTCGGGCAAAAGGTTCTTCCGAAAATGCGCCGTAGCGACCGCCATCGCCCAGGAGGGGCGAACCCAGTTGCATGGCCAGCACCACCGGTTGGACCCACTCGTCGATGGGCAGCAGAATGCCAAAGCGCTCTGGGGCGCCGGGCAGGCCCTTGACCGCCGCCATGGCCGCGCGCCACTCGCTCCAGCTGCGCGGCGGGTGCGGCCACCCCGCCGCTTCGAGTAGATCCTTGCGGTAAAACAGCACGCGCGTATCCACGTACCAGGGCACCCCGTACACCCGGTGGTCGAGGACGTTGGTCGCCCAAATGCCCGGGAAGTAATGCTCCGATGCCACCACCGCCGAACCCTCGCAGCGGCGGGTTAAATCCTCCAGCGCCCCCAGGGCCACCAACTCCGGGATCCAGGTATTGCCCACCTGCGCCAGGTCGGGGGTGGCGCGTCCCACGTACGCGGTGAGCAACTTTTCGTGGGCCGCCGACCACGGGATCTGCTGCACCTTGAGGGTCACCCCGGGATGGGCGGCCTCAAAGGCGGGCACAAACTCCTTGACCACCTCCCCTTCGCGGCCGAGGGCCCAAAACTCCACTGTAACCGAGCTCCCGCGGTCGGTATGGCAGCCGTGGGCCAGGATCAGGACCCCGCAGAGTAGCCGCCAGCCCACCCCTATTTCGCTCCCTCCAGCCACCCGCCACGAAACCCCGCGCGCCGCAGCCCTTGGATTACGTACGGGGACTGGCGCATCAGCTCCCAGATCAGACCCGAACGGTAATTCTCGATCATCACCAGGATGGGGCCCTGATCGATGCCCAGGTAATCGGTATCCACCCAGCCGAACGTCGGCACGATCCGGCCGTGCACCAGGCGCACGTCAGCGAAGGTGAAGGAACGGTTAAAGGCATCGAAAAAACCGTACCGACCCCAGATATGCGCGCCGTGCCGGCGGTACATGGCCTTCACCGCCGGGATCGCCACCTCCGGGGCAAAGGGGATCGCCGCTGCCGCGGCGTAAGGTGTTATGGTGCCGTCGTCCCGCACCTCGGTGTGCGAGGCCCCCCGCGCCGCGTAGGAGAAGAAGCGTACTGGCCGACCCTTGAAAAGGCGGGTCACGTCGGCTGGGCCATCGCAGGCCGACAGCCCCCACTCGTCGCTGCCATACCCTACGAAGCCCCCTGGGTTGGCCTCGCCATACGCGCGCTGGGCCAGCACCGCACGACGAGAGTTCTCGAAATAGTCGATCCCCCTGCCGCGCATGTAGTCGTCCTGGATGGCGCGGAAGTCGATCCAGGCGTGGGAAAAGATATGCCCAAACAGAGGCGCGAAACCCACGTGTTCGAAGCCGAAGTAAGACCCCCAGCGGTAGGTGGAGGTGTAGGCCGCCCACGCCTCGGCGTCAACCGGGAAAGTGGGCGAACCCAGCGCCAGGATGTACAAGAGCATGGCCTCGTCGTACCCGTACCAGTCGAGGTGGTGGAAGCCGCCCCCCGGTTCGCCGGCCCGCTCCGGGTACCAACCCATGGCGATCACCGGCGGCCGCGGGGTAAGCCAACGCCAGTTGACGCGGCGGTAGAGGGAATCGCTCAGGGCGCGAATACTCGCTTCCTCGGGATGGTCGCCGGCGAAGTACTGCCCGGAGGTCAAAACGCCCGCCATGAGCAGTGCCGTGTCGATGGAGGACAGCTCCACGTTACCGAAACGTGTGCCGTCCCCCATATTAAGAAAATGGTAAAAAAACCCTTGATAGCCGGCGGTACCCCAAATCGCCGGCCCCTGGGGCAGCCCATCGAGGAACGTCAGGGTGGCGAGGGTGCGCTGGCGGCCCGCCTCGCGGCTGATCCAACCACGCTCGATCCCAATGGGGTACGCGGTTAGAGCAAAGCCAATGGCTGCCACCGACGAGAACGACTCGGTGGGCCAACGATCTGGCGCCAGCCCGGTGGCGGGATCGGTGGTCTCCCAGAAAAAAAGAAAGGTCCGCCGTTGTAGGTCGTCCAGCAGAGGGTCCAACCTCCCCTGACCAAGTACGGGCCGCGGCGGCCGCGCCGCTGGCACGCCCCAGTGAATCCTTTCCGCCCAGACACTGTCGCTCTGCGGGCTGCAGCCGAGCAGAACGGCGGCAACCCCCAACAGCACACCAGCGAAAGCCAGGTGTTTCCCCTGCACCTCGCAGACCCTCCGGTGGACGCGAGTCCTCACCCTGAGCGCCGGCACCTGAAAGGGCAGCGGCAGGGGCCACGTTCGACCCCTACTGCTGCCCGGTCATATGAACTAAAAACTCACCTTCGCCCCGGCCTGATAGCGTCGGGCGTTGAAGTGGCACTCGCCTTTACCAAAACCGGCGTTAATTTCGCCGGGCGGCGGCATGAATCCGGTGGACCACCCCGCGCACCCTTCGTTGACGAAGTTGAACACGTTGAACGCCTCGCCGATGAGGCCGAACCGCAATCCCCTGCCCACTGCCGTCTCCCAGTCGAGACGCAAATCAACAGAGCGATACACCCAGTTCTCCCAACCCAAAAACGAGCGCTTCTCGAGGCGTCCGGCCCCAAAACGAACCTGGAACTTGTCCCACCCCCGGGAAGCGTCGTAAATGGTGAACGGGAAGCCCGAGCCCAGCGTGAGGATTCCCGAGGCGCGGAACCCCCAGGGCAAGCCGTAGGTGCCACTCACCACCAGCCGGTGGCGCTCGTCGAAATCTGCCGGGTGCCAGTCGAAGGCTTCCGGCGAGACGTAATCCAGCGCGAAAACCACGCCGTCCGTTCCTGGACCGAAGGCGTCGGCCTTGCCGTAGGTGTACGCCAGGTTGAACCCCCAGTTGGACTCGGCGGTGAACGGTCTGTCCAGGGTGAGGTACACGGCATCGTAGTCGGTCTTGCGCACCGAGGTGGTGCGGAAAGCCCGTGCATACCCGGGGATCGGCACCTGGCCGCTCCAGCGATCGTTGAACGCCGTGCCGGGGGGAAGGTCGGCGAACGTCCAGGCCATGCCGTTGAAGGCCCGCACCGAAGCGAAGGACACCGATGCGAGCCAACTCTGCCCGAGGCGCTGCCGCACGCCGATCGTCCATTGATCGGACCGCGGTGGTTTCATGTCATTGTCCACGAGAAAGACTTCCGGTCCGGGGACGAGGCCACTGGCGATAATCGACCTTAGACCCGCTGGAGTCCCGTACTCAGGCTTCCAGGGGATGGGGTTCGAGCACGCCCCGGGGACAAAGCAGAACGAGTAGATCTTGTAGCTCTGGCGGTACTTTTCGTCGAAAATATCGTTCAACACCACGCGGTCAAAGTAGCGGCCCCAACCGCCGAAGACCACCGACGAACCGTCCTTTTTCCAATCCCAGACGAAGCCCAAGCGGGGCTGGATCATCCCCTTGTACGGGTCGCGCGCCGTACCGTCGGTAGTGTAGCGGGAAAAGTCGAGAAAATCCCTCAGGCACCAGGTGGTTTTGCCGCCCACCGGCTGGGCGTAGGTTCGGCACGCCCCCCGCATGGCGTTGAGTAGCTCGGTGGGGGTGCGCCAGTCGTTGTTGAGCATGTTGGTCTCGTAGTCCCAGCGCAGCCCCAAACTCAAAGTGAGACTGGGAGCCACCCGCCAGTCGTCTTGCAGGTAAATACCGTACTGGGTGTTGGAGTACTCCAGGGCCGGGTCCCCGAACCCTAGGCGAGCTTGGAAGGGATACCGCCACTGTTCCGCATCCCGATACTCGTACAACCCGGCGGGGAACAGCTCCTTGGCGATGCGGTAATCCATCCGGTTGACGGCGAAACCGCCCTTGGCACTGTGGTCGCCCAGCCAGGAGAAGAAATACGACAGATCTTCGCGCAGGCCAAGCCGATCCTGCTTGAAGTCCTGGGTCGCGTCTTTGCCGCCGATGTCCAACAGGCCAATGAAGTTCTCCCTAGGCTGGGTGGCGTTGAAAGAGCTAGGGAACCAACGCATCTGCTGCAGCGTACCGGTCAGCTCGGAAAAGGCGGCGCGGCCGACGATGGCCGTCCATTTCGCCACCGCCGCGCTGGTGGTGATGCGGAACCGCTCCGCCCCTTCGGCGACGCGCTGTCCGCCGAACCCTCGCCGCTCGTCTTCGTCGCGTTTGTGGAAGGAAAGATCCACCAGCGAGCCGGTGCTTGGCTGCCAGGTAAGCTTGCCGAAGTACAGGCGAGACTCGAACGGCGCGGCGACGTTTCCGGTCTCGTAGCGTGACAGACGCTCCTTCACCGCCGCCGGAACGTTGGGGCTGTTCCACAGCGGACCGTGGAACACCTGGTTGAAACGATCCTGGTCGTTGGTTTCCACCGACACGAAAAAGTGCATGCGATCTTTGACCAGCGGCCCGCCGAGCGACAAACCGGCTTGGGCGCGCTCGTAGTCCGGCTTGCTGAGACCGCGCTCTTTGGAGAGATCGTCCAGCGTGATCATCCCCTTGTTTTGGAATTGATAAAGCAGGTCGCCGTGAAACTCGTTGCCCCCCGATTTCGTCACCGCACTGATCACGGCTGCAGCCGCCTTCTCGTACTCCGCCTTGTAGTTCTGCGTGAGCACCTGGAACTCTTGTATGGCGTTCTGCGGGAAGGGGTTCCCCCTGGAGGCGTCCTGCATGAAGCAGCCACCCTCCAGCAGATCGTTCTTGTAGGACAACCCGTCCACGAAGGCGTTCACCTGTTTGGCCGACATCCCCGCCGAGCGAAAGGTCTGGGTGGCGTTTTCGTCGGCGGTGACGTAGACGCCCGGGGCCAGCGCAGCGAAGTTTAAGAAGTTGCGCTCGCCCTGGGGCAGGAGTTCGATCTGCTCCCGGGTCACATTGGTCTCCACCTGGGACGTGCGCGTCTCAAAGACGCGGTCGCCGACCACCGTGATCTTCTCCGCGAATACCGCGTCCGCCTGGAGCTTGAAGTTGATCGTAGCGTTCTGCCCGAGCAGTAAAACCACCTCTTGGCCCTGTTCCTTGTAGGAGGGTGCCGTTACCTTCACCGCGTATTTCCCGGGCGGCAGGGCGCCGAGGAAATACCCTCCTTCCGCATTGGTGAAGGCCTCGTAGACGAATCCAGTGGTGGTGCTGAGCGCCACCACCGCCGCACCGGGCAACGGCCCGCTGGCGTCGCTCACGACGCCACGCAGCGAGGCCGTGTTGGTTTGGGCTCCTGCGGACGCGCCCAGCAGCGCCAACAGGAGCACGAGGTATCTGAGCCTGCCCTTGCCGCTCATCGTGCGATCTCCTTTCTTCCTCTGTGCCCTCCACCTCCGAGTTCTTCCAAGACACGACGGTCGCGCCGCCTCGCTGAGGCCGCCGCGCCGTACCCCCTGGGGATCCCTCTCGCGAGCTCACTTTCATCCCTCACCACCGCCGCCGCCCTCGTCCGCCACCCGCCGCACCGCCCTTGGCCTGCACCCCCCACCACAGGAAGCCCGTACCACCGTTTCAGTGGGCACCCGCTCCAGCCGGCGCTCGTGTTCGCTGCCCGCCTCGATGGCTGCACATAGGCGCTCCACCGCCCTTTCGCCCAGTTGGCGGATCGCCACCCGCACCGTGGTGAGGGGTGGCGACACGAAGCGGGCGATGGGAATGTCGTCGAAGCCAACCAGGGCAATATCCTCCGGTACCCCCACGGCCGCTTCGTGGACGGCGGACAGGACACCGATAGCCATGGCGTCGTTGGCCGCGAACACAGCGGTGGGACGTGGCCGCTGGCTGAGCAACCAGCGCCCCGCCCGATACCCCGACTCCTCGCGAAAATCCCCCTCCAGTTCGCTGATGGTCACCGTGCCGGCGGCCAAATCTTCGACCGCCGAGCGGAAGCCGCGCAAGCGCTCTCGCGCATCCACGTTGCCGGTGGGCCCGGAGATGAACGCCAGACGGCGGTGCCCAAGGCTGAGAAGGTGCCTGGTCATGGAGTAGGCGCCGCTGTAGTTGTCGATGGTGAGCACATCGAACCGTGAGTCCTCCTGGAGGGGATTGACCAGCACCACCGACAGCGTGTCGGGAACGGCGCGGTCCAGCAGGCGAGAATCGGCGTCCGGCGACATCACCACGATCCCATCCACCCTCCCCCTCATGGCCTTCAGCATCGCCTCGATTTCGGCCCGATCGGAGTGAGACGACGACACCAGCAGGTGGTAACCCCGGGCGCGAGCCGAAACGTCCAGCCCGCGGATGAACTCCGAGAAGAACTCGCCGTACAGTTCCGGCAGCACCACACCCAAGGTCATGGTGCGACCAGTGATGAGACTTTGAGCGGTACGATCGGGCGAGTACTGCAGGCGGCGGATAGCGCTTTCCACCCGCGCCCGAGTCGCCTCGGCGACCTGGCCTTTCCCGTTTAGCACGCGCGAGACGGTGGCGATGGAAACGCCTGCTGCGCGCGCTACCTCCCTGATCGTCGCCGGCATAGGCACTCACTCCCACTCACCGAGGGGGTCGACGCCGTAAACGTTTTCACTGATCTTAATCTAGGAACCGCATTCCCCTTTGTCAAGGGGGTCTGCCATCTGAGGAGGCAGCCGGCGGCCGCTAGGAGAGCTTCACGCGTACTGCGTGCACCTCACCCCTGCATTTAGGTACCGGGAGGGTGGAGGAGTCCATGAGTTGGCCGTCGAGGCGGAGTTCGGCGAGCCGCCCCCCACCTGTGCCGTCGGCGCTCTCGATGTCGACCCGGTACACCGCACCGCGAAATGGCCTTTGCAGGGAGGCGCGCCGCCATCCGGGCGGCAGACACGGGTCGATACGCAGGCCGTCCCACTCCGGCCGCACGCCCAACACCCAGTGCGTCACCACGCGGTGGAGCCAGGCGGCGGAACCCGTATACCAGGTCCAGCCGCCGCGGCCAAAGAAGGGCGACGCCGGCCCGTCCACGTTTCCCGGCAGTACGTACGGCTCAGCCCAGTACCGCTCGGCGTCTTTCACGGCGGGGTTGATGGCCGCCAACAGGCGCCCCACCAACTCGGCATCCTTCATCTTCGCCGCGGCGGCGATGGCCCACGTGGCGGCGTGGGTGTATACCCCGCCATTTTCCCGCATCCCGGGCGCGTAGCGGGTGATGTAGCCGATCTCCTGCTCCGGCCGGTCGTAGGGGGGAGCCAACAGGAGTGCCCCCGCCTCGGTTACCAGGTGGGAGCGCACCGCCTCCATGCACAGGCCCATACGCTCCGCTGAGGTCACGTCGTTGAGCACCGCCCAAGTTTGGGCGTTGAGGTAGATCTTGCCGGTGCGGCAAGACCGGCTCCCCAGAGGCTGCCCATCGTCCCGCCAGGCCCGCACGAACCACTCTCCATCCCAGGCGTGGGTGTTAATGGCCCCCGTAAGGACCCCTCGCCAGACCTCGTACTCCCGTGCGGTCTCCGGGTCGCCGGAGCAGCGCCACACCTCGGCCCAGTCCGCCAACAGACCCGCCAAGAAGTGCGCCAACCACACCGACTCACCGCGCTCCTCGAGCCCGGCGGCGGAGAGCCCATCGTTCCAGTCTCCCGCCCCCAGATAGGGAAGCCCCCGGGGGCTGGTGCGGTTGCGCACCCGGGCAAAGGCGCGGCGCACGTGGTCTCCCAAGGGCGCTGCGGCGCCGTCGAGAAAGGGCGCAGGCTCTTGGAGAATGGAGAAGTCACCCGTCTCTTTCAGGTAGCTTGCGGTGACGAAGGCCAACCAGAGCGCATCGTCGCTAATGCGGGTGATGTGCCCCTGTTCGCTCAACGGGTGCCACCAGTGGTACACCGAGCCATCAACGAACTGATGGGCCGCGTGCAGCAGGATCTGGGCGCGGCAGCGCGGCGGATCGATGGGTAGCCAAATCTGAGAATCTTGCAGCTGGTCCCGGAACCCGTACGCGCCGCTCTGCTGGTAGTACCCGCAGCGGCCCCACAGGCGGGCCGAGATCGCCTGGTAGGGCAGCCACCAGTTGAGGAGGGCGTCCAAAGACGGCTCCGGGGTAGCCACCTTGGCTGGCGCCAGCAGCTCTTCCCAGTGGTCCCGCACCGCCGCGAGGGCCTGTCGCACCGCCTGGGGCTTCCTCCACCTCTCCACCCGCGCCATCGCCTCCTCTGGCTGTCGACCCACCGCCAGCACGAAGGAGAGCTCCACCGAACTACCGGGCGGCAGGGGCAAGGCGTAGCGCAGCGCCGCTACCGGGTCGGCGTGGCGGCCGAAAACCTGGGGCCAGGGTGCCAACCCCAGAGCGGCCGGGGCCGCCACGTTACCGTAACGACCCAGGAAGACACCTTTATCGCCGGTGGCGTCCAGCGGGGGCTCCGAGCTGGCAAAGGCCGCCGCGAAGGGGAACGAGGTGTTCCAGTGACCCCACCGCGTAGACGGCACATCCCACATGTGGGAGAAGGCTTTCACCACCCCTCCTTTGGGATCGAACTCCGTCTCCATGAAGAGCTTGGTGAACTCCCGGCGGGGCGCGGGAGCCACCCCGCAGTTCCACTCCAGGTACGGAACGACTTCGAGAACGCGCTCCCCCTCGCCTTCGTTGGCCAGCTCCACCAGCCACAGCTCCACCGGCTCATGAGGATGCACCAACAGCGTCCAGCGCGACGCGATCCCATGGGCGCGCATCAAAAAGGTGGTATAGCCCAGGCCGTGACGACATTCGAACTCCTCCCAACGGTGCCACACCGGCGCGGGGGAGGCGGACCAAACCTCCCCCGAGCGCCCATCGCGCAGGTAGAGGAACTTGCCGGAGCAATCCCGGATGAGGTCCTGTTCCCAGCGGGTAAGCACGGCCAGCTGAGAGTTCTCGATCCACGTGAAGCCGCTGCCGGTCTGGCTCACTACCAGGCCAAAAGAGGGGTTACTGATGACGTTCACCCACGGTCGCGGAGTGCGGGGGTTGAAAACCCGGAACTCCCGGCCGTCCGCCGCGAAGTGACCGTACTTGCCAAGGCTCTCTCCCACGCCACCCGCCCCGTGTCCCGTCGCTTCGTACTGATCGCTCATTCGTCCGCGTACCTCCCCGCGCCGCTGCGCCGCCTTCTTTGAAAACGATTACACTATGCCCCTCCGCGCCGTGCGCGTCAAGGCGCCGTCCTCAAGGGGAGGAGCTGGTCCCCGGGGTGGAGATGCGCTAACGTTGCTACCACCGGCGCTCAGCCGGAGGTGGAGGTGGGTCATGGAGGCGGGCAAAGGATCTCTCACCACCGCACTGCTCCTCATCGCCGCGGGCTTTGGAGCTGGACAGCTGGCGCCGCCGGTGCTGCTGCAGCGCACCCAGCACCTTCCCCGGACTCCAGCGCCGCAGCAGCGCCCGTGGGTGGTCCCCACCCCCAACCCCATCCCCGCCGAGCTGACCGCCGAAGAGCGACGGGATATCGAAGTCTTCCGGGCCGCCTCCGCCTCGGTGGCGTTTATCACCTCCGTGGCCCTGCGCCGAGACTTCTTCACCATGAACATCTTCGAAATCCCTCAGGGATCCGGGTCGGGGTTCGTCTGGGACAGGGAAGGGCACGTGGTGACCAACTACCACGTGGTCCAGGACGCCAACGCCGTACGGGTCACCTTGGCCGACCAGAGCGAGTGGGACGCCCGCATTGTCGGCGTAGCCCCCGACAAGGACTTGGCGGTGCTGCGCGTGGAAGCCGGGCCTGAGCACCTGGTGCCGCTGCCCGTGGGCTCCTCGGCGCGCCTGCTGGTGGGCCAGCGGGTGTTGGCCATCGGCAACCCCTTTGGCCTCGACCACTCCCTCACCGTGGGCGTGGTATCGGCGCTGGGGCGGGAGCTGCGCTCACCTTCCGGGCGACTCATCCGCGACGTCATCCAAACCGACGCCGCCATCAACCCGGGGAACTCGGGAGGGCCGCTGCTGGACTCGGCGGGGCGGCTCGTCGGCATCAACACCGCCATCTTCAGTCCTTCTGGCGCCTCTGCCGGCATCGGCTTTGCCGTGCCGGTGGATACGGTGGCCACCCTGGTCCCGCAACTCATCAAGCATGGCCGGCCCATTCAGCCGGGCATTGGCATCGTCCCGGTGGCTGACCGCTACGCCCAGCGTCTGGGGATCGAGGGCGTGATCATCCGCTCGGTGAGCCCCAACAGTCCCGCCCAGCGCGCCGGTCTGGAGGGACTCGCCACCAGCCGCTCCGGCCGGCTGATCCTGGGCGATGTCATCACCGCAGTGAACGGCAAAGCGGTGCGCACCCTCGACGACCTGCTGCACGCCTTCGAAGAAGCCGGCGTGGGGGCTCGCGTCACCTTGACCGTGGAGCGGGATCAGCGCCGACGTCAGGTGTCGGTCACCCTGGTGGCGCTGGAGTAGCCGCAGGCGCCGTGGGAACATCGGGCGCGAGCACGACTCTCATCCCGGTGATGGCGCTCAGCCTTCGTCGCCGAGACCTTCCTCCTCGCCCCTCGGTGTCGCCTCCTCCCCCTCCAGCACGTGTTGAGGAACGAAGGCCTTGGAGGCGATGAGGGTGGGCACCACGGCGCTGGCGATCACCGCCGCCACCAAGAACGAGTACTGCGCCGGCGTCACAATGCCCTTGGACAGTCCGTACAAGGCCGAGATGGTCCCAAAGGTAAGTCCCGTGGACATCAGTAGCGTGTAGTACCAGCGCTCGTTGCGCTCGCGGCGGAAGGTCGCGATCACCGGGAAAAGACCGAAGATCTTGGTTCCTACCTTGGCGGCCAGCAAAGCCAGGAACACCAACGGTGCGGCGATGAGCGCCGGGAGCGACACCAAGGTGCCGGCCCTTAAGAAATAAAAGGGCGTCAGAAAACCCACCGTCAAGGTGCGCATCCGCCGCACCCAGAAGGTATCTTGAGCGGCACTGCCGGCCAGCACCATGCCAGCAAGGTAGGCGGGCAGCACCGCCTCGCTGCCCGCCCACAACGCCAGCGCCCCCAACCCGAAGAGCACCAGCAACACCCACTTGGCGCGGATGGCAGCGGTGCGATAGGCATACACGGCGGTCATCCGCCGGGTCATCCAAGGCAACGCGGCCAGCGCCATTACGCTGGCCGCCAGGAACACCGCCGTCTTCCAAGTAAACGGGGCAAAGATCAACCCCAGCGCCAAAACCGTCCCGAGATCGTTCACGAAGCACGCCCCGAGGATCCCCTTGCCGAACTCGGTGCGGTTGAAGCCGGTCTCCAGCATCACCGCGTACACCACCGCCATGGAGGTGGTGGAGAGGGCGATGCCGGCCAGCCAGCTGGCCTGACTTCCCCACCCCAGAATGAAACGCGCCACCGCCGCACACCCCAAAAACGGGGCGAGAAACCCCACGGCGCCAACCACCGTCACTTCCCGCAACTTGCTGCGCATCACCTGGGGATCCAGCTCCGCCCCGGCCAGAAACGTGAGCAGCACTGCCCCGGCGGCGGCGAGAAAGCGCAGCCAGTCGTCGTGGGCGCCCATGAGCTGGCCGCCGTTGAAGGCGCCAGCGGCCGCCCCCGCCGCCACGCCGACGCAAATCTCCAGCAAGGCAACGGACACCTTGAGGTGATAGGCGAGAATCGCCGCCAGAACCGCCAGGGCGAGCCACAGCGACGCGACGGTGAAGAGGTGCTCCATAGCCTCCCTCTCTGGCACGGGCATGGCTGGGCGGCAGTGGTTGGCGCTGGTTAGGTCACGGTAGGGGACAGCGACGACCAAACTCCTACCGCGGCAGCAACCCGTGCGGTAGGAGTCATCAGCCACCAGGGGCAGTTCCGGGGGACTCCATCCCCGTACAGCGAAGGGTAGGGTAGCACGGCCGCGGCTGGGGCCACAACCCTCCCCCGGGTCGAGCTCGGAGTGGCACTACGGCGGCCACGCCCACAGGATGAGGGGAACCCCGAGAGCCATCACCAAGAGCGAGAGCGGCAGACCCATCCTCCAGTAGTCGCCGAACCGGTACCCGCCGGGGGCCATCACCAGGGTGTTGGACTGCTGCCCTATGGGGGTGAGGAAAGCGCAGGAGGCGCCGACGGCCACTCCCATCAGAAACGGATCCACGGACGAACTGCTGCCGTGTGCCACGCTGATGGCGATGGGACCCATGAGGACGGCAGCGGCGGCGTTGTTGATGAGATTGGTGAGCAGCATAGTGGCGCCCATGAGCAGAGAAAGCGTGACGGCGGGCGAAGAGCCGCGGCCGAGCTCCAGCAAATGATGGGCGATCGACGCAGCACCACCCGTGCTCTCCAGCGCCTGGCCGATGGGGATCATGGCGCCCAGGAGCACGACCACGCCCCAGTCGATGCTGTCGTAGGCGTCGGCAAGGGAGAGCAATCTTAGCAATACCATCGCTCCCGCAGCGGCGGTCAACGCCAGCGCCGGAGAGAGCACACCAGCACCCACCAACGCCAGCGCGGCGCCAAAGATGGTCAGCGCCGTGGCGATGCGCCGGCGGCGGGTGAGCGTCACGCCGCGCGCCTCCAGCGGGAGGAGCCCGAGGCTCGCCAGCGCCGGCCGCAGCCCTGCCTCTCCTCCCTGCAGCAGCAGGATATCGCCCACTTCAAGCTGCAACTGACCGAGGCGGCGGCGCAGCTGGTGGCCTTGCCGGGCCACACCGAGAACGTTGACGCCGAAGCGCTCGCGCAGGTCCAGACTGGAGGTGGTGCGCCCCACCAGGGGCGAGGACGGAGCCACCACCGCCTCCATCAGCTGTAGCTCCTCTGGGGGATGCGCCAGGTCCTCAGGGTGCACCGCGCCGTTGGCCGTGAGCTCCAGGCCGCCAACCTCCAGCAGGGCCCGCAGACTGTCGGCATCCGCTTCCAGGGTCAGGACATCACCGGGACGCCAGACGTGAAATGTGGAAGGGGCGGGAGTCCACTTCTCACCGCGGGCATGGCCCAACACCACCACGTCGGCCTCCTTCTCCACTGCAGCGAGAAGGTCGTGCAGCGTCCTCTCCGAATACTGTGAGGCTGGGGGGACCCGCACCTCCGCCATGTACCCACCGACCTCGAACAGGTGTTGGGGGGACGAGGCATCGTCACGCCGGGCGGTCAACCGCCACCCGAGAAGGGCGATGAACACCAGGCCCGCCAACGTGATCCCTCCCCCTACTGGGAGGAAGTCGAACATGCCAAAGGCGCTCCCCGTCGCCTCCTGGCGAAAGGCAGCGATGATGATGTTGGGAGGCGTTCCAATCAAGGTCATCGTGCCGCCAAGAAGCGACCCGAACGCCAGCGGCATGAGCAGCAACGACGGTGACCGCCCCGCCTGGCGGGACATCCAGATGGCCACGGGCATGAGCAGCGCCAGCGCACCCACGTTGTTCATGAAGCCGGAGCACACCGCCACCACCAGCGTCAAGGTGGCTACCTGCGCGGTCGGACTGGTACCGGCGCGGGCGAGCGCGCGAGCCAGGGCGTCCACCACGCCCGCCCTTTCCAACCCCCGGCTGACCACCAGCACGGCGGCAACGGTGACCACCGCGGCGTGGCCGAACCCGGCGAACGCCTGCTCGGCCGGCACCACGCCGGCCACCGCCACAATCAACAGTGCGAACAGCGCCACCACGTCGTAGCGCCAGCGCCCCCAAACGAAGAGCACCATGGCCCCCCCCAGGACCGCGAAGACCAGGGCCTGATCCCCGTTCACCGCCGCCGTGCCCTCCGGCGTTAGAGTGTAAGGGACGCGCGAGGCCGGGGCCAGCTGACGAGCCCGGCGGGCCGCAGGTCTCCCAGCAGGGGGGACTACTCCGGCTCCACGCCCCAACGGCGCAGAGGCTGCCTCGCGTCACCGCCGTCGTAGACGATGGTGCCGCCCTCCAGCAGGAGAAACCGCCGGCACACCCGCGCGGCGAAACCCACGTCGTGGGTCGCCATCAGCACGGCCGCATCGAGGGAGACCAGCAGACGGCCCAGCTCCAGCTTGCCAGGCGGGTCCAGGCCGGCAGAGGGCTCGTCCAACAGCAACAGCGGCGGCCGGGCCACCAGCGCTCCGGCCAGCGCCACCCGCTGCTTCTGCCCGTGGGAGAGCTCCGCCACCGACCTTCCCACCGCCTCTCCCACCCCCAGAGCGGTGAGCATGGCGCCGGCCAGGTGGCGGGCCGCCTGGCGCCCCTCGCCCCGCTGTCGCAGGGCCAAAGCGGTGTCCTCCAGCGCATCCGAAAACAACAGTTGATCTTCGGGGACGTTGAAGAGGAAACCGATCCGGCGTCGCACCTGCGCTGCCGTGCTGGGCGTCAGCGGCGTACCGGCTACCCGGATCGCGCCCGCGAACGGCAGTACCCCCACGGCCGCCAGCAGCAGGGTCGTCTTGCCCGAACCGTTGAGACCTACCAGTGCCACCCGCTCGCCCGCCGCCAGGGAGAAGCTCACCCGGCGGAGTACCGGCGGCTCGCTCGGCCGCCAGCCCACGGTCACGTCCGCCAGCTCCAGCGCCGGGGGATCGCTCACCACGTCCAACCCCAGCGCAGCGCCGCCGCCAGCCCCACCAGGGCGGCCACCGCCAGCAACGCAACCCGGTCGGCCAACACCGCCGGCCGCACCCCCACCCGCGCCAAATCGTACTCGCTCACCCCCCGCACCTCCATCGCGTTGGCCACCCGCTCGGCGCGGGCCAGCAGGCGTGGCAGCCAGACCCGGGGCAGCGACACCAGAAGGCGCAGCCCACCGCGGCCAGCGCCGCGCACTGCCACCGCCGCGGCAATACGGGCGGTCTCCTCCAGCAGCGCCCCGGTCTGGTGCACGATCTGCAGCACGATCAAGGCGACCAGTCGGGGTACGGGGAGGGCGGCCAACCCCCCGCGCAGCTCGCTCACCCCCAGCACCGCCACCGTCGACGTCGCCACCGCCGCGACGGCGACGCCTCGCAGCAGCAGCTCCCCCCACAGGGCCAGCGACAGGCCTAGATCAGGCCAGTGCCCCATCACCACCCCGGCGCCGGCCACCAGGGCCAACGGCATGAACGCCGTACCACCCATCACCACCAGCGCCCTGAGCACGCGCCACGGCACCCCGCAAGCGGCGACCCAGCCACCCATCGCCACCGCCAGCACCCCCACCCCGCCACTGGAGGCGGGCGTCAGCAGACACGCCGCCAACACCATCCCTCCTGCCACCATCCTCACCTGGGGCGCGAGTTTGCTCACCGGACCGTGTCCGCACCCCCACACCCCGACCCAGGCGGCGGCCAGCCGACCGGCACCCCGGTGCACCACCCTCACCCTCCCCTCGCCCGCGCTGCCCTGGCACTGACCACGTACCGCTGGGTGTCGTCGACGGCGGCAATAACCCTGAAGCCAAAGCGTTCCAGGAGCGCCGCCGTCTCCCTCGCCGGCGCCAGTAGGTCTGAAGAGATGGGACCGCTGGCCGAGCGATGGATGCGGTTGACCTCTTCCCGGCCGGCCAAGTGCCAGATGTGCAGCGCCCCGCCGGGGCGCAGAACGCGCGCCAACTCCGCCGCCGCCTCCTCCCAGTTGTCCAGGTGCGGCCACACCGCCAGGCAGATGGCGCGATCGCAGCTCCCCCGCAGTAAAGGCAGCGCCTCGGCGTCGGCCACCTGCCAGCTCACACGCCGATCGACGATCTTGGCGCGGGCCATGGCGATCATGCGCGGCGAGATGTCCACCGCCACCACCCGTCCCACCGGCGACAGCCGTTCTAGCAGGGCCGCGGTGAGGTTGCCGGTGCCGCACCCCACGTCCAGCACCGTCTCGTCTCGCCCCACGCCCAGCTCCTCCAGCCCCGCCGCCAGCGCCGCCGCCAGCCTGGGCAGGTCATGCCAGTCGTCCCACGACCCGGCGATGTGGTCGAAGAACGAGGCCTTGCGGGTGCTGCTCACCTCCCCCCACCCTTTCCAGGCTCGGGCAGCCACTGGCGGCCCCCCTGCGCCCGCGTTCCTCGCACCACCGGCGGCACGACCAGGAGCATCAGCACCACCCCCGGCCAGCCGGCCAGAAACGACACCCCGGCCAAGAACTCCGCCGGCAGCTGGAGCACCAAAGAAACGCCCCAGACCAGAGCCACGTTGAGCACCCGGCCGAGCACCAGCACGCTCGCCAACAGCAGCCACTCGTTGACGGCCCGCCGCCAGGCACGCACGCCGGCGATGGCAGCGGCCATGGCCGCCAGCTCCAGCGCCATGACCGGCGCCAGCGGCGGGTACAGTGGAGGCATGCCAGTCACCACCGCGGACAGCAGCGGCACCACCAGGGCGGTTACCGCCGCCGGCCGCACCCCCACGAAGAAGGGCAGCGTGACGAGGGGCAAGTACATGGGCATAAACACGTGCCCCAGCCGCAGCAGGTGGAATACCAGCGGCAACAGCAGTGCGGCGGCGCCCAAAACGCCGCAGTACGCCAGCTCGCGGGCCGAGAAACGGCTCTCCGTGGTGGCCCCCTCTCCCAACCTGCTCAAAACCGTAGGTCCACGCCCGCGGCCGCCACCCGCCCCGGCGCCGGATAGCCCGGACGATACTGGTAGTCGGCGTTGAGCAAGTTCTCGGCGGTGAGGAAGAGCTCGGCGCGCCCTGACGTGCCTCCAACCAGCTGGTAAGAAGCCTTGAAATTGACCAACGCGTACCTGGCAATTCGCGTTTGGGTGCGGGCGTAACGGGGGTTGAGTACGGCTTGGGAGTCCACCCATTGGGCGTCCAGGTGGAGGTGCACCGCCTGCCACGGCGCCCACGACGCCCCCGACACCAAGGCCCACCGCGGTGCGTTGGGCACGTCGGCGGGGTCGGGGTCGAGGTAGGTGACGCCGCCAAACAGTGCTAAACCCTTGCCAGTCTGCACCTGAGCCGATGCCTCGGCGCCGCGCACCGAGTACGACCCCAGATTGGCGAAGGCCGGCGGCGGTGGGGGAGGTGGCACAAAGCGTAGCGCATCGTTCACCTGATCGGAGAAGACCACCATCTGCACGCGCACCCCGTCGCTCAGCCGGTGGCCCACACCCACTTCGGCGTGGCGCAACACCTCGCCCCGCAGCGCCCGCCAGCTCTCACCGCGCCCCCACCGCTGGAACATCACGGCCGCGTACACCCCGGGCAGGTTGACGGCACGCGCCCAGTTGGCGTGCACCTCGGTGGCACCGCGGCGCAGCACCACTCCCGCCTGTCCCCCCCACACTCCGCCAAAGTCAGCGGTATCGGTGTACCGCACGCCCAGGGAAGGCGTCACCTCCACGGTGGAGCCGAAGGTGCGCGCCGCCATGGCGTAGGCCGCTGTGGCGCGCAGCAGGAGCCGATGGAAGGGCAACGTCCCCGTCGGGCGTATTTCGGAGGTGGAACCCCCGTACCGCAGGTGGTCGAACCCGACGACCACCTCCGTCCGGTTCTCCAAGTGCATGTGCTCCCGCGCCCGCACACCGTAACTCTCGAAGGCGGTGACGGTGGTGAAGGCGTGCCGCCGCGCCCCGTCCCACTGCCGCCAGTCAATGTCGCCGTCGTGGCGGTAGAGCTTGAGGCTCCCCTCGCGGTTGCCGTTCCGCCGGTGCAGGGTAGCGATGGACAGGGTGTCCTTCACCCCGAAGCGGGGCACCGCCCCGCGGGGAGGTCCACCCACCACGCCGGGATCGTCAGCCCAGGCGTCGGCGCCGTGCACCTGCAGACTGGCGTCCCACCCCCCGCCCAGGGCGTACCCCAGCCGGCCGTAGAAGGAGCGCACCTGGCCAGCCGCCTCCGGGCGGTGGCCGTCGCTGCGGCGCTGGCCGGCCTGGAGGAAGTAATCCCACGCCCCCCAGCGTGCCCCGTGCTCCAGCAGCGCCGTGGAGGTGGCGCGCTCCCCGAAAGCGCCCACCAGCCGCGTGGTCATCCCCTCGCGGGTGGCGTGTTTGGGTACCAGGTTGACGCCGGCGAACGCCATGGTGCCGAGAAGCACCGGCTGGGCGCTCTTGAACACCTCGATGCCGGCAGCGGCGTCGGTGCTCAGGGTGTCGAGCAGTGGGTGCGTCCACACCCCCACGAAGCGGGGGATGCCATCCACCAGGGTGGAAATCTCGGCCCCCGGCCGCCCCGACCCATGGCCGCGAATGTACACCGCGCCGCCATCCCCACCCCCGTAGGCGCCCACCAGGTTGTAGCGGGAGATGGTCACGCCAGGCACGCGGCGCAGCGCCGCCGTCAGGTCGCCGGCGCCCAGATCTTCCACTTGCCGCTGGCTCACCGTGGTCACCTGGGTGGCGAAGGTCGTCACCCGCACGCCCTCCAGGATGGGCGTGGCCACCACCCTGACCTCTTCGGCAAAGCGCGGAACTTCCTCCACCGCCCCATCCTCGGCGACCTCCTGCCCCAGCTTCGGCGCGTCCTGCTGGGGCGCTTGGGCGATGGCCGTCGCTGTCCACCCCACACAGATCAACGCCACTGCAGCCCTCCCCATGGCCCGTACGCCGTTCTTGTCGCCAGCTTGCAGCATGCCAAGCCTCCCCCGCCGACCCCCGGCGCCCATCCATCACCGATGTACACCAGAGGACGACGATTTCTAAGATCGTAATACCGGCACCGCTGTTCCGGCCAGAAAACACAAGCTGCGTCCATCTACGCCAGCTCCCGTCCCGTGGAGCTCATGGACAGCTCGCCGTGCAACACGCCCTTATGGCGCTTAAGGCTATCGGCGATGGCGCGGATGCGGGCGGCGCGTCCGCGCACCAGAATGACCTCCACACAGCGGTGGTGGTCCAGATGCACATGGGTGGTGGCGAGGATGGCCTCGTGGTGGTCGTGCTGGAGATCGATGAGCTTATCGCTGAGGCCGCGGGCGTGGTGGTCGTAGACCAGGGTAATCGTCCCCACCGCCTCCTCACCCAGCTCCCAGGCGCGATCCACCAGGCGGGCGCGGATCAGATCCCGCAGGAATTCCGACCGATTGGCATACCCCGCCTCCTCCCGCAGCGCCTCCAGTCGCTCCAGCAGCGGCTGCTCGAGGGAAAAACTCAGACGCGCCAGGTCTCCCATCCTGCCCCCGGTATGAAGGCCAAGAGAATCGTACTACAGGCTGGCCACCCTGTCCAGAGCCGCTGCTTGCCAGACGCAAGCTTCTGCAAGCTGCGGAAAACTGCCCGTGCTGGGTGAGATTCGTTGTGAGCGAGATCAGCACGCCCATGACACCCTGAGGATCAGGGAAGACCGTTCTCCGCTCACCTCACCGTGCAGGCGGCCAGGATGGCGGAGCGGAACTCTTCCAGAGCGTGGGCCCGCCCAGCTACTACCAGGCGGTCGCCTACCTGCAGGCGGGTCTGGGCGTTGGGTGCCCGCAGCTGGGAATCGTCCCGTTCCACCCCGATGACACTGACCCCGAAATCCTGGCGAAAGCGCGCCTCGGCGAGGGTCCGGCCCGCCAAGTTGCAGTGTTCGGGGATCTCCACCGTGGTAATCACGAAGCGGTCCTCCGGGTCAGGGGCCCCGAGCTGGCGGCGGGTGATGAACTCGGCCGCCGCCTCAAGACTCTCCGGTTCGCCCAGCAGCACCACGCGGTCACCGGGGTAGAGCACCAAACTGGCCTCGGGGTCGAAGAACGTCGCCCCGGCGCGACTGACCGCCAGCACCGAAGCGCCCGTCTCGCGGCGCAGCGGGATCTCCCCCAGCGATTTCCCAGCCCACACCGAGCCGCTCTCCAACCGCACCTCGCGCAGTGCCGTCGGCCAGCCGCTGTCCCGTGGCAGCAGGTGCATCGCCGCGTTGAGAGCGTCCACCGCCTGTTCGGCGGCGTCGGCGAAGGGTCGCAGCACCAGATCGGCGCCCAGTGCATGGTAGTGCTCGGCATCGGCGGGCGAGCGAGCGGTGAGCGCCAGCTTGCCAGAGAAATGTGCCGCCCGCAGCAGGCTCACCAGGGAGGTGGTGGCGTTTCGATCGGGCACCGCGGAGAGCACCCAGCGGGTGTGTCGGATGGGTAAGTGTTCCAACAGGTCGGGGTCCTCCATGTCGCCGTACAGGACCGGTACGCCCTGCTCCCGCCAATAGCGCAGCACTTGCGGGTCGAAGTCGACCCCCACCACCTCTTGGCCCCGCCGGCGCAAGCCTCGCACGATGCTGCTGCCGTACGTCCCCAGGCCAAAGATGAGAACGTCGACCCGAGGCATGGCCAGGGTCTCGCGCTCGGCGGGGGTCTCCTCTCGATACGGAACGCGTCGCTCGAAAACCCCCAGATAGGGAGCCAGCCACCGATACAGCGGTGCCGAATAAAGAATCATATAGGTAGAAAGAGCGATGGTGACCAGCCCCACCAGGGTTACCAGGGCCACCGTGTCCTGGTCGATGTGCCCCAAGTTCGCCCCGAGACCCACGAGGATCAGCGAGAACTCGGAGATCTGGGCAACGGTGAGTCCGGCTAGGAATCCGGTCCGTTTGCGGTAGCCCATAACGCCCATGATCACCATGACGATCAGGGGGTTGCCGATCAGCACGAAAATCGAGAAAACCAGCGCTGGAATAATCTCCACGCCCAGTCGGGCGAGGTCGAGGCCGGCCCCCAAGTGGATGAAGAAAAAGAGAAGGAGAAAGTCGCGCAGGCTCACCAGGCGGGTGCCGATGGCATCCCGAAACGGCGTCGAGGCGAGGGACACGCCGGCGAGGAAGGCCCCCACCTCTTTGCTAAAACCCAGCCACTCCCCCAGCGCCGCCAAACCCACCGCCCAGGCAATGGCAAACAGCACCAAAAGCTCCGGCAGGCGCGCCAGCTGTTGCAGCAGCGTCGGCAAACCCCAGCGGAAGAGCCCCAGCACGCCCACCACGAAAGCGAGTCCGGTTGCCACCACGCGGACAAGCTCGGCGGTCAGTGATCCTTGAGCGCCTCCGTCGGTGCCCAACGACGACAGCGCAATCATGGCCAGTACCACCGCCAGGTCCTGCACGATCAAAAAACCAATGGCGATGCGACCGTGCAGTGCATCCACCTCGCGCTTGTCCGAGAGCAGCTTGACGATAATGATCGTGCTCGAGAAAGTAAGCGCCACCGCCACGTAGAGGGACTCCACCACCGCCATCCCCAGGGCGCGGGCGATGGCGAAACCACCCAGGGACGTGAAGATGACCTGCCCGAGGCCGGTAGCCAGCGCCACCCGCCCCATGGTGCGGATCATGGCCAGGTCCAGCTTCAAGCCAACGATGAACAGCAGCACGGTGATGCCGATCTCGGCGAGCAGCTTGAGCGACAGAGGATCGCGGATGAGGTCGAGGACGTGCGGTCCGGCGAGAATGCCCACCGCGATGAAGGAGACGATGAGGGGCTGTTTCAGCTTGCTGCCCACGAATCCGATCAGGGCCGCCAGCACCAGCACCGCCGTGGTTTGCAAAAACACCACGTGGGTCGGGTCGAAGTTGGCAGCGTCACTGGCCGCCGCCGGACCAGCGGCCGCGCCGGACATCACAGCGAGACCCGCACCCCACGCGAGCACGAAACCCGGCGCCATCACCCTAGGGACTCTCACCCCCGACGGGGGACTCACTGGGCACCGCCCCGTGGACACGCCTCGGCACGGTTGCACCCCCAGCGGTCCAGGTCAGCCAGCAGGCTGCCGGCGGCTGCTCGCTGAGGCTCAAAGTCGGCTGACCATCCACCATCGCGTCCTTGCCGCGTTGCCCCCACCGTGGCGAAGGCTACCACGCCGCACCAACACCTTGAGGCCCAAACCCTCGCGGGGCAAAACTCTTCGCCACCGAACGCACCCGCGGCGCTCACCACCCCCCGTTTTCAGCCGCACCCCAGTCAGCGCCTGTCGCCCCGCGCAGCCTTAGCCGGCAAAGGTACCACGGGTATTGCTCCCCCTGCCGGGAGGATGCCCGCCCGCGTAGTGGTGGGAGCGACGGGAGCGCTGGGCGCGGCGGTGGTGCGCCACCTGGTGGCAGCGGGGGCGCCGGTGCGCGCCGTGGCCCGCGACGCCGGGCGGGCGCAGGCGCTGCTGCCGGCGGGCGTCGAGG